>OCZV010000963.1_pt1 | contig 10297 bp, 8 predicted proteins | sample 1539051 | NCBI WGS metagenome assembly OCZV01 (sample SAMEA3113581, study PRJEB22503) | soil metagenome
TCGGCCTCGCCATCGTGATCCTGATCTACCGGAACCGCGAGACCATCAACGTGGATGAAGTGAACCTCTTGAAATGGTGAACCCGGGAAGAAGCCGCTGCGCGGCGCCGCGTAGGCCGGGGGGGAGCCGCCCCGAGCGTGTCTGCGAGGGGCGGAGGGGACCCGGCCGTCAACAGGCGCCGCGCGACGAGACGTGGTCTGGCCGGGTGCTCCGTGGCTGAGTCAGCGTGGTTGATCCCCGTGATCCCGCTCGCGTCCTTCGTGCTGATCATCTTCTTTGGGCGGCGGACGCCGCTCAGGGGGGCCTCGATCGGGATTCTTGCGGTGGGCGCGTCGTTCTTGATGTCGCTCCTCGTCTTCTTCGAGTTCCTCGGCGAGGCCGATGTGGTGGAGCGATCGGTGACCTGGTTCCGGCTCGGCTCGTTCGAGGTCGAGCTGGGCATGCACATCGACGGCCTCGCGGCCATGATGTTCGTGGTCGTCACCACGGTCTCCCTCCTGGTGCACGTGTTCTCCGTCGGCTACATGGCCGAGGAACCCCGGTTCACCTGGTACTTCGCCGCGCTCTCGCTCTTCACGGGCTCGATGCTGACGCTCGTGATCGCCAGCGATCTCTTCCTCCTGCTGGTGGGGTGGGAGCTCGTCGGTATCTGCTCGTACCTGCTGATCGGGCACTTCTGGGAGGAGAAGGAGAACTCCAACGCCGCCATCAAGGCGTTCATCACCACTCGAACCGGCGATGTCCCGTTCGTGTTCGGGATCTTCGTCATGACTATCGCCGCGGGCACCTCGAATATCGAGGGCGTGGGGCACGCCGTCGAGGAGGGCGCCATCCCGGCGGCCGTGATCACCGCAGGTGCCCTCCTCCTGTTCGGCGGGGCGATCGGGAAGTCGGCCCAGTTCCCTCTCCACGTGTGGCTCCCCGACGCGATGGCCGGTCCGACGCCGGTGTCCGCGCTGATCCACGCGGCCACGATGGTCGTGGCCGGCGTCTACATGGTGGGGCGGCTGTTCACGGTGTTCGAGGCCTCGGAGCAGGCGCTGCTGGTGGTGGCGATCATCGGCTCGATCACGATGCTGATCGCCGCCCTCCTGGCGATGGTTCAGGACGACATCAAGCGGGTGCTGGCGTACTCGACCGTGTCCCAGCTCGGCTACATGGTCGCGGCCCTGGGCATCGGTGCGCACACCGCGGCGTTCTTCCATCTGTTCACCCACGCGTTCTTCAAGGCCCTGCTGTTTCTCGCGGCCGGCTCGATCATCCACGCGGTCCATTCGAACAACATGAGCGAGATGGGCGGCCTGCGGAAGCCGCTGCCCACGACGTTCTGGACGTTCCTGATCGGGTCGGCGGCGCTGGCCGGGATCCCACCGCTGGCCGGGTTCTGGTCGAAGGACGAGATCATCGCCGACGCGTTCCGGAACGGGCACGAGGTGGTGTGGTTCGTGGCCATCCTCACGGCGCTCCTCACGGCCTTCTACATGACCCGGGCCGTCTGGCTGACGTTCCTCGGCGAGTACCGGGGGCACGGCCACCCCCACGAGTCACCGGCCGTGATGACGGGTCCGCTGGTCATCCTGGCCGGCCTCTCGGCGGTGGCCGGGTTCTTCGGAGCCCCGTTCATCGAGGGCGGCTTCCGGACGCTCGTCGAGCGGGGCGGGGAGGCGCACGTGGTCGAGTTCGACTTCGCCCTCGCCGCCCTGTCGGTTGGGCTGGCCGTGGTTGGCATCCTGCTGGGAACGGCGCTGTACCGGACCTACCGGCCCCGCGACCCGCTCACCCGGCTGGGACCCGTCTACACGTTGTTGGAACGCAAGTACTTCCTCGACGACGTGTACCTACGGGGGATCGTTCGTCCGATCCAGTATCCGATCGCCCGGTTCGTCAACTGGACGAACCAGCGGATCCTCGACGGGCTGGTCAACGGCTCGGCGTGGCTCACCCGCCGGTTCGGATCGGGGACCGACGCCGTCGATCGCCACGTGGTCGACGGGGCGGTGAACCGCGTGGCCATCGGCGCCGGCTGGACCGGTGGGCTGCTCCGGTACATCCAGTCGGGGAACGTGCAGCGGTACGCGGTCATCCTCTTCGCGGGCGTGGCCATCCTCGCCGTTGTCTACACCAGGATCTGATGGAGGGACGATGAGCTTCGACGACTGGGCGATCACGCTGGCGGTGTTCCTCCCGGCGCTGGGCGCGCTGGTGGTGGCACTGGTTCCGGGGGACCGCGATCGGCTGACTCGAGGCCTGGGCATCCTGTTCACCGGCCTCCCCCTGGCGGTCGGCGTTGCCATCCTGTTCGGGTTCGACGCGGGAGCGCCCGGGGCGTTCGGCGCCGCCGGGGCCGGGAACGCCCTCCAGTTCAGCGTGAACCTGCCGTGGATCTCCGTGATCGACGCGAGCTACTTCGTGGGCATCGACGGGGTGAGCCTGCCGCTCCTCGAGCTGACGCTCCTGCTCGGGTTCCTGTGCATGATCTACACCTGGCGGTACCTTCCCGAGCCGGGGCGGCCCAAGGCGTTCGTCGCGCTGCTCCTCCTGCTGCAGACCGGGATGGCGGGGACGTTCGTGGCCTTCGACCTGGTGCTGTTCTTCGTGTTCTGGGAACTGGTCCTGGTCCCGATGTACTTCTTGATCGGGCTCTGGGGCGGGCCGAACCGCGAATACGCCGCGATCAAGTTCTTCCTGTACACGCTGTTCGGCTCGGTGTTCATGCTGCTGGGCTTCCTGGCGATGTACTTCCGGGCCGAGCCGCACACGTTCGACATGCTGGCGCTGCAGGGCGCCGGCTTCGACCGGACGTTCCAGCTCGTGGTGTTCGCCGGGCTGTTCCTCGGGTTCGCCATCAAGGTGCCGATGTGGCCGTTCCACACGTGGCTGCCCGACGCGCATACCGAGGCGCCCACGGTCGGCTCGGTGATCCTGGCCGGCGTCCTGCTGAAGATGGGGACCTACGGCTTCGTCCGGATCGCGCTGCCGATCCTCCCGGACGCAGCGAGGGTGTGGGCGCCGTGGATCGGCGTGCTGGCGGTGATCGCCATCGTCTACGCGGCCCTGGCGTGCCTGGCCCAGCGCGACCTGAAGCGGCTCATCGCGTTCTCCAGCGTCGGCCACATGGGTTTCGTGATGCTCGGGATCGCCACGCTGACCGACGTTGGCATCAACGCGGCCATCTACGGGATGGTGGCCCACGGCGTGATCACCGGGATGCTGTTCTTCCTGGCCGGCTCGGTGCACGAGCGGTACCACACGCGCGAGATCGCGGATATCGGCGGCGGCATGCTCCAGAAAGTGCCATTCCTGGCCTCGATCCTGGCGTTCACGGCGATCGCATCGCTGGGGCTGCCCGGCCTGGCCGGGTTCTGGGGCGAGGTCATGGCCCTGCTGTCCTCGTACAACCCCGCCCAAGGGCTCTCGCTCGGCCTGTACCGGACGCTCATGGTGTTCGGGGGCATCGGAACGATCCTCACCGCCGGCTACTTCCTGTGGATGCTCCAGCGGGTGAACCTCGGCACGGTGCCGGAGCGGTGGCAGACGAAGGAGCTGGCCGACGTCAACGCGGTCGAGTACGTTTCCTGGGCGCCGCTGATCGTGGGGATCCTGCTGCTGGGCGTCGCGCCGGTCCTGATCTTCGGAATCACGAACGACGCGGTGGCGGCGCTGACGGGACTGCTCTAGGTGCCGGACGTCGACTACCGGGCCATCCTCCCCGAGCTGATCCTCGGGGCGACGATCCTGGTGGTCCTGCTGTCCGACCTCGGCCTCCGCCCCGGGCGGAAATGGATTGCCGGTGTGCTGTCGTTCCTCGGCTGCGCCGTGGCTCTGGGAGCGGAGCTCACCCTGATCGGCGAGACCCGGAGCTCGTTCGGCGGGACGTACGTCTCCGACGGGTTCGCAGTGCTGTTCAAGTCCTTCTTCCTTGTCGTGGCCCTCGCGGTCGTCCTGCTCTCGCTCCGGTACTTCCGGGACGGGCGCTTCTACCAGGGCGAGTACTACTTCCTGCTGCTGAGCTCGTTCCTGGGGATGCTGACGATCTCCTCGTCCCGAGACCTCCTGATGCTGTTCATCTCCCTGGAGCTGGTCACCGCGCCGGGGTGGCTGATGGCCGGGTTCCGCAAGCGCGATCCCCGATCGAACGAGGCCTCGCTGAAGTTCTTCCTGATCGGGATCCTCTCGACGGCGGTGATGCTCTACGGGATGAGCCTGGTCTACGGCGTCACTGGATCGCTGGCGCTCACCGACGTCGCCCGGGAGCTCGGGACCCAGGCCGAGCCCGTGGCGATCGCCGCTGTGCTGTTCGTCGTGGCGGGGTTCGCATTCAAGGTGTCGTCGGTGCCCTTCCACTTCTGGGCGCCCGACACCTACGAGGGCTCGCCGATCCCGGTGGCTGCGTTCCTGTCGGTGGCCTCGAAGGCCGCGGGGTTTGCCGGCTTGCTGCAGCTCATGTTCCTTGGCTTCCGTCCCCTAGCCGAGTTCTGGTCCCCGGTGTTCGCGGTCCTCTCGGTGCTGACGATGACCGTGGGCAACCTGGTCGCGCTGCAGCAGCGGCAAGTGGTCCGGCTGCTGGCCTATTCGAGCATCGCCCAGGCCGGATACATGCTGCTTCCGTTCGCCCTGGTCGGGCTGGGGGAGGACCCGCTGGCGTTCGAGTCGGCGGTGCTCTACATCCTGATCTACGCCGTGATGAACCTGGGCGCGTTCGCCGTGGTGGTGGCGCTGGCGCGAGAGGCCCCGGGTGCGCTGCTCGCCGACTTCGCCGGCCTGTGGCGGAGCCGCCGGGCGCCGGGCCTGGCCGTGGCCATGGCGGTGTTCCTCCTGTCGTTGGCCGGGATCCCGCCGCTCGCGGGGTTCTGGGCCAAGTTCCGGATCTTCCAGGCGGCCATCGCCGCGGGCCAGGCGTGGCTCGCCGTGGTCATGGTGATCAACTCCGTGGTGAGCCTCTACTACTACGTGGCCATCGTCCGGGAGATGTTCTTCGTCGACGTCCCCGGAGCGCGGCGATTGCGGGCGCCGGCCGGCGTGGCGGGCGTGGCGGCGTTGTCCGCGGCGGCGGTGGTGGCCGTCGGCTTCTTCCCCGATCTGTTCGCGCGGTTCCCCGCTGGCGCGATCTTCCCGTAGGTGGATCCGTACCGCCCGCCCAGGCGCGGCCCGATCCTCGCGGTGGTGCTGCTGTCGGTGGGGTTCCTGGCCTCGACCTCGATCGCGGTGTGGCAGTACGTCGAGCTGCAACAGGCCCAGGCCCGGATCGGGGAGCTCGAAGCCGAGGGCGGTGGCGGAGGCCTGTTCGGCGACCTCGAGGAGGCCTTCGGCGATGCGTTCGAGGAGGGGCTGGGCGGCCTCGGCGGGGGTGCCGGCGGCCTGGGGGAGTGCCTCCTGCCCGAGGAGCCCTTCTCGGCGCCGCCGATCGGCGACCTCCCCGTGGAGGAGCAGATCGCCTCGATCGCCGACGCCGTCGAGCGGCTCCGGGGGCTGGAGTTCGGCGAGCCGGTCGAACCCGTGTTCCTGTCCCCCGAGGAGATCACGGCCAGGGTCCGGGAGCTGTTCCTGGAGGAGTACACGCCCGAGCTCGGCGATCAGGAGAGCCGGATCCTGGGCGCACTGGGCGCGATCCCGCCCGAGACCGACCTCCGGAGCCTCCGGGCCGAGGTCTTCGGGTCGCAGGTCGCCGGGTTCTATGACCCGCAGACCGGCGAGCTCGTCGTCCGTCAAGCCGGCGATGCGCTCACCGCTAACGACCGCATCGTCCTGGCCCACGAGCTGGACCACGCCCTCACCGATCAGGTCCTCGGCCTCCCGGTGCCAGATGACCTCCGGGCCGGGAGCGAAGACCGGGACCTCGCCGCCACGGCCCTCGTCGAGGGCGACGCCACGCTCCTGATGCAGCGGTACTCGGTCTCGCTGTCGCTGGAGGACCAGCTCGGCGCCCTCGACCCGACCGCGTTGATCGATGCGTTCCAGGCCCAGGCCGACCTGGCCGAGCTCCCGCACTTCCTCCAGGCGGAGCTGCGGTTCCCGTACGAGGACGGGCTCACGTACGTGTGCGACCGGCATGCCGAGGGCGGGTGGCCGGCGGTCGATGCCGCGTACGACGATCCGCCCGACAGCACGCTGGAGATCCTGTTCCCGGACCGGGACGGGCTCGCGCTCGGCGATCCACGGCCCGGCTCGGACCCCGACGCTCCGGGATGGGACCCGACCCCGGGCCGCCAGTTCGGTGCGGCCCAGCTGCTGTGGCTCTTGCAGGCTCCCGGCGGCGATCCGACCCAGGCGCTTCCCAACGCCGAAGCGGTGGTGGGCGAGTGGGCCGGCGGGGCGCTGAACCTGTGGACCAAGGGGCCGGACAGCGCCGTGGCCATCCTGCTCCTGGACCGACCGGGCGGCGCCAGCCTGTGCCGGGGGATCTCGGACTGGTACCGGGCGGCGATCCCGGACGACGACGAGCAGGTCGACCAGGGGCCGGCCCTGCTCACCGACGGCACGGCGCAGGACGGGTTCCTGCGATGCGTCGGCGACGAGGTCCGCCTGGGCATCGCCCCCCAGGTCCGAACCGCCATGGCCATCACCCGATAAGGCCATCGAAACTCGGCGGCAGCGGTACCATCAAGACGACGAAGGAGTGATCAGATGATCGGCATCAACCGGGTGAAGTCCTGGCTCCTGATCGCCACGCTGGCGGGGCTGTTCGTGGCCGTGGGCGCGCTGATCGGCGGGGGGCAGGGCGCCACCATCGCCCTGGTGTTGGCCCTTGTGTTCAACTTCGCCATGTACTGGTTCAGCGACCGGATCGCCATCGCGGCCACGCGGTCGAAGCCGGTGAGCGAGATCGAGGCCCCGGAGCTGTTCGCCATGGTCCGGGAGCTGACGGTGGAGGCGCGCGCGCCGATGCCTCGCATCTACGTGAGCGAGATGGCCCAGCCGAACGCGTTCGCCACCGGCCGAAGCCCCGAGCGCGCCGCCGTGTCGGTCACCCGAGGCATCCTCGACACCCTGGACCGGCGTGAGCTGCGGGCCGTGCTGGCCCACGAGCTGTCCCACGTCATGAACCGGGACATCCTCGTGTCGACGATCGCGTCGGCCATCGCCTCGGCCTTCACGTATCTGGCCTACATGGCCTTCTTCTTCGGCGGGGACGACGATGAGAGCCCGCTCGGCATCTTCGGGTTCCTGCTGATCTGGCTGGTGGCCCCCCTGGCAGCCGGGCTGATCCAGATGGCGGTGTCGCGGTCCCGCGAGTATCAGGCCGACGAGTCCGGGGCGATCCTTTCCCACGACCCCGAGGCTCTGGCCAGCGCCCTCCTCAAGCTCGAGGCCACCTCGAAGCGGGTCCCGGCGCCGGTAAACCCGGCCCAGGCGCACCTTTTCATCGTGAACCCGCTCAGGGCGGGCGGCGTAGCCACGCTGTTCTCCACCCACCCGCCGACCGAGGACCGGGTGCGGCGGCTCAGGGAGCTCGCCGGTACCATCCGATAGGACGGGCGCGCCGGTCGGGAATTTGGCGACCCCGGGAGGAATGGGTACGCTGGGCCGGCCGCCGAACGAACCGATGAAGATCGCCCTCAGGATCGCTGGCATCGTCGCCCTGCTGGTCGGGCAGCAGGTCATGGCGCCGGTGGCTGCCACGGCCCAGATCGATCCCTGCAACCCCATCCCCATCCCCGGTCTGTGCGACCAGCCTGCCGCGCCGACGCCGACGCCGACTCCGTCACCGGACGACGGCATCGTGCCCGGTGGTGGGGGTGGCGGCGGAGGAGGAGGAGGGCCCGGGGCCATCATCGGCGGCGGTGGCGGCGGCGGTGGCGGTGGCGACCAGGGCGCGGGGCAAGTGGACCAGGGCGCGCTGGCGGAGCCCCAGCCGCCGGGCCAGCCGCCCGGTCCCTTCGCCGTCTCGTCGCCGAACAACTCGCAGGCGCTGATCGATCTGCTGAGCCAGCTCGACCGGTACGAGGTCACGCTGGAGGATGCCCTGCTCCAGGTGGTTGGGCCGTTCCCGGTGGCCGGTCTGGCCTACTGGAACGACGACTGGCACGCCTGCCGTGCCGGATGCACCCGGCTCCACGAGGGCCTCGACATCTTCGCCCAGGCCGGCACGCCGCTGGTGGCCATCACCGACGGGTTCGTCAGCCAGAAGCTCGTGGGGGAGCTGTCCGGCACCTCGATCGAGATCACCGACAGCCAGGGCGTCCAGTACTTCTACGCGCACCTCTCCGCCTGGGCCGAGCCGATCCAGGTCGGTGACCTGGTCGAGACCGGGCAGGTCATCGGCTACGTGGGGAACACCGGCAACGCCATCACCACGCCGCCGCACCTCCACCTCGAGATCCAGCCGGGCGGCATCCCCGTCCCTCCGAAGCCGTACGTCGACCGGTGGCTCGAGATGGCCATGGCCGCAGCGGAGGTGCTGGTGGCCTCGTACACGGGTGAGCCCATCCCCGAGGGATCGGACTTTCGGCTGACCCGCCTGTTCGACCTCGCCGGAGGCGAGGACGGTCTCGAGGTCGGCGCCCAGCGGCTGCTGGCCCTGGCAGGCATCCAGCCCAGCGTCACCTCGCTGGCCATGGCCCGCCGGCTGCTCGGACAGATGTCCTGGGAGATCGACTGGGCCGGGCAGGCCGACGCCGAGCTCGCCGCGCTGGCCGAGGAGTACACCGAGCTGCTCGGCGCCAACGACCTGTCCGTGGCGTCGCCGTGGGCTCCGCTCGGCGTGGCGCCCTTCCCGACCGAGCTGGATCTCGCCGGGATCCTGCACGGCTTCATCCCGGCGCTGCCGGCGCCCGCCGGCGAGGGCGGCTTCGGCTTCAACGGGGTCGTGCCGGTGCCCGGCGACTCGCCGAGCCCCCAGCCCAGCGCGGTGCCGACCGCGATACCCACGGCTCCACCGAGCCTCCCGGCGTCGCCGAACGCCGGCGTGCCGGGCCTGGGGGTCCTGCCGGACGGGGAGACCGGCGACTAGCGATAGTTGGTGAACTGAAGCGGGATGCCGAAGTCCCGCTCCTTCAGCTCCCCGATCACGGCCTGCAGGTCGTCCTTCGACTTCGCCGTGACGCGGATTTGATCCCCCTGGACCTGAGTCTGGACCTTGAGGCCCAGCGCCTTGATCGCCTTGTTGATGTCGCGGGCCTTCTCGTCGGAGATCCCTCTGTTGATGTTGACCGCCTGCCGGTAGGTCCCCTTGGCTGCGGGGAGGACGGGGCCCTCGTGGACGGCCTTCAGGGAGACCTGCCGACGGACCATCTTGTCCTTGACCACCTCGACCGCGGCCTTGAGTCGGTCCTCCGTCGAGGAGCGAAGCTCGATCAGGTCGTCGTCCTGCTCGATGCTCGTGCCGGTGTTCTTGAAGTCGAAGCGCTGGACGATCTCGCGACGGGCCTGGTCGACGGCGTTCGTGACCTCGGCCAGGTCGACCTCGGAGACGATGTCGAATGACGACGCCTTGGCCACGGGTCGGTATCCTAAGTGAGCGTCCGGGGGGATGCCCGAGCGGCCAAAGGGAGCGGTCTGTAAAATCGCCGGCGTAGCCTACGGAGGTTCGAATCCTCCTCCCCCCACCGACTCCCCCGAAGTGATCAGCCGCGCTCGAGGCGGACCGAGGCGCCTTCCTCGATCCCGTTCTGGTCGAAGAAGCCCTGGTTGACCTCGAGCGCCCCCACCCACTCGATCTCGGGGTCGTAGGTGGGGCACGTGGCCGTGCGACACGGATCCATGTCCAGGATCGTGGCGATCCGCCGGTCCGGGCCCCAGAAGGCGATCGACAGCGGGATCAGGGTGTCCTTCATCCAGAACTGGATCCGCGCCGGCTGATCCTGGAGGAACACCATGCCGGCGTTTGCCTCCATCTCCTCGACCCCCATGAGGCCACGGGCCTTGGCCTCGTCGGTCTCCGCGATGGCCACGTCGACCTGTACCGGGGAGTTCCCCTCGATCACCAGGGTGCCCTGGGGCACCCCCTCGACCGGCAGGCTCGGCCCCTCGACCGGCAGGCTCGGCCCCTCGACCGGCAGGCTCGGCCCGCACGCGCTCAGGACGAGCAGCAGGGCGATCGCTGGTCGGCGCGTTCTGTCAGCCCGTATCATTTGGTTTCGGGACGCTGGAGTAGCTCAGTCGGCAGAGCACCGCCATGGTAAGGCGGGGGTCGTGGGTTCGATTCCCACCTCCAGCTCCACTGTATACACTCGCGTTCAGGCGGGGTAGCTCAGTGGCAGAGCAAGCGGCTCATAATCGCTGTGTCGGCGGTTCGAATCCGCCCCCCGCTACGGGGTCGACGAGGAGGAGGGCATGAGCAAGAGGAAGTTCGAGCGGA
>OCZV010000964.1_pt1 | contig 10285 bp, 8 predicted proteins | sample 1539051 | NCBI WGS metagenome assembly OCZV01 (sample SAMEA3113581, study PRJEB22503) | soil metagenome
ACCTGCCTAAGAAATGACGTCCTAGCTGATGTGCTAATACAACATTTTTGCTATGGAATATAATACTTGAAGTATTAGATTTCTGCGATTTCTTCTGCTACTACCATAACCTAATATTACATCGTAATTATCGAAGAAGAATATACTACTCCTTCTTAACCCACTTGTTCCCTTTCTTAGTATAATCTCTTTTCATAGCAGCCCAAGCTGCTTTATGTGCCACCTCTTCTGCACTCTGCCTTTTACCACCACGTCTCTTTTCAGGATCTTGGTATTGTTCTATAGCACCATCATGTGTTTTCTTGTAGATATGTTGCGCATGTTCAGGAAGAGAAACAATTTGTTTTTTTGTTCTAGCTGATAACCGCTTATCCGTTCCTCTTGTATTCCTCTTTTTATCTGAAGTTTTCGAAGCTTTTGATCGTGAATTTGGCATTTATAGGTCCCTGGTGTCTAACCAATTGCAATGAATATTAAGCTTTGCTATATCGTTACTACAGATTGGTTGAAGCACTACGCTAGGTTTGATTGTCAGTTCGTATCATAAACCTGATTCAGATAGATTGGTCAGCTTCTTTAAAAATGTTTGAACCTGTTATTAGAAAGAGTAAAGGTCGATACCGCGATAAGCTCATTCTGCATCTAGGAAGGATAGAACGACTTGACGGCGTCATACTGGAGCACCCAATCTGGCAAAGGGTCTCCATTAAGGTTGGCTTCAAGTCGATCAAGGAACGCATGCATTCCAGGAGCAAACCCAAGAGCGGTTGGTTTAGTCAGACGGCTGAAAGTCATGGTAAGGATGGTGGAAGAGTCGCCATCCCGTACAAGTTCCCAGCGAATGACGGCTTCAGCTTCGCCGTTTGGGAGTTGTGGATGAGGAGCGGTATGCCATTCATGCTCAAATACGCGAGGAGGGTCCCAAACTAGAATGCGACCTGTCGTATGAAATCCTGCAGGTCCAGTTACAAAATCGATAGTACCTCCGTTGCGCCCGTTTATGACTGCCTTGTTATTGAACCACATCGCCAGCTCTCTTGGATCGGTTATTGCCTTCCAGACCACTTCGCGGGGATGTGCAAGCCGGCGTTCATATTTGAGAGTTGCATAATTGCCTTCGATTATTACTTCTCCTCTTTGGGTCTCAGCGTTCATTTCTTTTAGCTCCTTTATGCTTGGATAGGTGCTGCTCAAGTGCATCAAGATTGTCCGACCAGAACACCTTGTACTTGGCTATCCAGGCGTCAAGTTCTGCCAGAGCCTTTGGCTGGAGGCTGTATATTCTATGCTGGGCATGAATCTGAACACTTACAAGGCCGGCATTCCTGAGTATTCTAAGGTGTTTTGATACAGCCGGCTGACTGATCTGTGGAAATGTACTAACAATGTCACCTGCGGAGCGCTCGCGGAGCGCGAGCATATCCAGCATTGCTCTACGTGTTGGATCGGCCACAGCTGAGAAAGTATCCATGCTTTTTATATAGCCAATAAGCGATATAACTGTTTGGTTATATATCATGCCGGTTTTAGTAAAGTCCGGTAATGGGCCGCAAACGTATATGGCTCGTTCGACTCTAGATCATGAATAAACTGTTCTTTTATCAGTCTCCCATATACCACAAGATCGCGGGCCATCGTCTCTAGACGCATGGACACCTCTTGGCTTACAAGTTGGCCGCTCACAAAGTCCTGCTCGCCATTTACAGACACACCATAGGGCGTGCTCCATGCGTAGCACTGACGCATAACGGTGCGCATCTGGTCCATAGCGGTTAGCCCTTTTTCGTGCGATGCAACAATACAGGCAAATAACTTGCCACCAAACTCTTTGTAAAAGTGGTCAAGAAAGTTCTTGAGCGTGCCAGACATCGAGCCATGGTAGTCCGGCGAGGCGAGTATGAACGCATCGGCCTCTACTACAGTCCTAGCCACCGCTTCTACACGTTCTGACACCGGCACGCTTTGGGTCGCGCAGCGACAACACAGTTTTACCGAGGTCTAGTAAGTGCACTTCTGCGCTGTATTTTTTTGTCAAGTTCTAGCGTTATATGTAGAGCCTTGGTGCTATAAGAGTCGGCTCGCATACTGCCGGCCACGCCTAGGACATTAATAGTTGATTGCATATCTCTTCACGTCTACACTAACCCATAGTGCTATTGAGCAGGATAAAGCCCCTTGATTGCAGCGATTCCTTCCATCAAGTCTGGTAGTTTTTTTTCGTCGTCAAGCTGGGCCGCCAAACGATCCAAGAAGGCGTGCCAAGCAGGCGCAAAGCGCAAGCCATTATCCTTTGTGAGGCGGCTGTGAGTCACGATAAGGATGGTGTGGCTAGTGTCCTCTAAGAGGTCCCATCGTATTACAGATTCAGTTTCTCCATTTGGAAGCTGTGGGTGCGGATCAATGTGCCACTCATGCTCAAAGATGTGCGGTGGGTTCCATACTAATATTCGGCCTGTCCTGAGAAAGCCGACAGGCATGCTGACGTATTCTAGACTACCGCCGGGACGAGCATCTATTTTTGCTGTCGTGCTGAACCATATGCTAACTTGCTTTGGATCCGTGATGGCCTTCCATACTACTTCGGGAAGGTGGTGAAGTCGCCGCTCGTATCGGAGGGTTGCATATTTCCCTTCGATTGCCACTGTTCCAATTCGATTGTTCACGTCATAAGTCAGTATAGCCACTGGGTTATATAACCGTTGGGTTATAAAATAACGCTAAGAATAATACGCAAATACTACTTAGAGGTTCTAATGAGATCGGTAGTAGCCAATTAACTAGTACCTTCAGCCCCAAAAATATGATAAAGGCTGCTAAGTCTTTTGGAAAGCGCACATAAGCTAATATTTTCAGAATGCTTATTGGAACTTAGCCTGGCCATTATCATCTATATGAACAGCTTGATTTGAATATGATTTTAAATAAATAAATAATCTAAATTATCTAGTTATTTGTCATCAATTAATTATTTAACATTTAGATACGTTTGACTTTCGTATATGCGTCTGACTTTTTGCAGTGTATCGATATCTGTAACATTTTTGTCACTTCGAATATTTTTTATCCGTGGGAAACGTAATGCAAAACCACTATCATGCCTATCGCTTTTCTGAATATTATCAAATGAAATCTCTAATATCAATTCGGGCTTTACTACTACCCTGTAACCATCATCTCCTATCATGATCGATCTTAGTTTCTTTGTAATCGTGTTTATTTCTTTATCAGTCAACCCAGAATAAGCCTTTCCAATTATTCTCAGTTGATCGTTATTATACTCATCTCGCACTGCAAACGTATAATCAGATAAGACGCCCGCTCTTTTTCCATGACCATATTCAGCGATTACAATTACAGCGTCGATTGTATCCAATTCTTGTTTCAATTTGAACCAGTATCGTCCTCTTTTTCCTGGATGATATAGTGATCCTGGCTCTTTTAAAACCAATCCTTCGTATCCCATATCCCTACTTTTTTTAAACATCGCAACTATTTCTTGTGCTGTACTTACAACATTTTGATTAGCATTAATGATTGGTTCCTTAAACGATATTTTAGACAGAATTTCTTTCCTCTGTTTGAGTGGATTCATAATAGTTTGCTCCCCATTTATGAATGCTATATCAAATATTACATACACTACCGGAGCGTCTGTCATGATTTGTCTTGTAACACCTTTTCTGCGAAGTCGTTTCTGCAATTCTTGGAAATGAAGAGGTTTACCATTACGAAAGGCCATAATTTCTCCATCCAAAATAAAATCAACGATTCCCATTGATGATAACAATTTGCTATTTATTGCAGCATCAACCAGTTCTGGGAACGCATTTGTAATATCTGTCATCTTGCGTGAAAAAAGCTTAACCTGTTGCCCAGACTTGTGCATTTGCGCTCTTACTCCATCATATTTGTACTCGCAAATCAAAGGTTTTTGAAAATAGTTAATAATCTCATCCGCACTGAACATTACATCTGCTAACATGTATCCTATTGGTTGAAGGGGTTTGATAATAGAAGTATACAATAGACGTCCTTTTGCCAAAAGTGCTACTTGAGATATATCGCCTGAAACAAGCATCGCTTCTCTGATTTTTCCCAGGTCTACATTAAAGGCTAATGAAACTCCTATTTCTACCAAGCCTTCTGTCAGCCCAATTCTCATTTCTCCATTTATTATCTTTGTCAAGTATTTTGCTTCAAGTGGTGAACAATCCAAAAAGAGCCCTTTTAGGATATTCTTCTTAAGTTTTGACGAATCAGATCCTATGGAATCAGCTATCTTTTTAAATCGCTCGTATATTATAGGCAATGTTAAAGGCTGTTGCTGAATAAGTGAAACGGTGTGCTTTTTTGATACTGCATACTCAGCCAGAGCACCGGTATCTCCATATTGCACATAGCTCTGCTGGATTTGGTCTTTATCTAGGAAAGATATTTCCGAAAGTGTCTGCATAATCATGCTGAACCCAATATTTATGGCGAATTTTGACCCGAGTGGGAATACTCTGCTAGATAGAAATAGAACAGCTATGGATAATGATACATTATCCAAGGAGGATAGATATCTTGCGAGTAATCTTACCTTCATATTTTTGCTTTTAATCCCACGGACTTCTTCACATAGATTAGCAAAATGAGAAAAATTAGGTGAACTATTACTATTACTACCGGCAAACAGTGTTGAACCGGAGTCACTATTCATTTCTGCTACATTTGATTAATAGTTTCAACAGATATTAATAGAAACTGGTTTTACCTTCTGAGGCTGAAGTGGTCCTTGTCGCATATCGGGATTTTTTCATTTTATGTATTTATCTTTAGTATCTAAGGTATTTCTTTTCCTGAAATAAGTAATCACTGACCGAGAATTTTCTTTATACTCTTTTATTAGTATCCTCAAAGTTGCGATTATTAACTCTTCTATTTTTGGTTCTTTCAGCGTGTTCTCATGATAGAGTCTTATAGCAATAGACAAGGCAGTATCATATTGTGATTGAGGTAGTTCAATTTTTATTATAACCAATTTGTCTGAAGACAGTTACAATATTATAGTATATATTTTCTTCAGTTTTGGATTGATAGTTCGTTCTAACTTAGTATCAATGTCTTACTGACCGTAGATCATTTGATATAATTTGTATGAAACGCTCCAAATTTTTCTGAATTATGATTACAACAATAATAACAATAACAATAACAAGCTAATAATTGAATTTAGATGATCAAAGGGTTTGCATTTCGGATTAATTTTCTGACATCCACATCATCTACTTAATCTACCACAGGCATAGAACAACTATAGCCAAAAGGCTTAGTTACTGAATTACAGATCTGTATAAGTAACTCTACATATCTTCTTGTATCATAAATTGTTGCTTTTTCATTTATGAGTTGAACTGGAATAGATCTTATTTTGGAATGTTTTTTATAATAATCTGTGATTATGTATTGTAGTATCTCACCAGCTCTTAGATGTTTATTACATTCAGTTCTGAGTAGATCAAGAGAATTCTTCTCTACTGTATTTCTATTCTGATATTCATCTGCACTCATTGATATTATTTTGGTAAATATTAAATGTTGAAGTGGAACTTTACCTGCATTTAGTTGATGAATATAGTTATTGAACACATTGCTTATTTCTGGCACAAAAGATTTGACTCCATCTATTGTATTTTCAGTAGCCATCACCTGTAATATATGACTCTGGCATTTTTCAAAGAAGATGGGCGTATCATGTCTTCTTGATTCTAACCCCCGTATTTTTAATGAATTACCTTCAAATGCTCCAAAATATCGGTTTGGAACAGGTAATGCGGTATTTATTCTTGAGGGAACAAATGCTATCCATTTATAAACCCCTTCAAATGATATTTTGAATCCTGTTTGTTTTTCTATATCCTCTTTTAGCGATATACATAATCCTTTACTATTATCTTTGTTGTCATTGTTGTTATTCTTTTCCTTAAATTGCATCCAAATAGAATCTACTATTCCATGTAATACTCTGAATCCCTGTCTTTCAGCAGTTCCTATAAAATGAGACAATATCTGCCTATCATAAGCACAAACGGCTATATGTGCATCAATTCTACCAAATTTCGCATTATTAAATCCTAGATATCCAAATGATGTTACTAGAATCCATTTCAATGTAGATTGTCTGGAATTATATTTCTCCTTCAGAATATGATTTTGAATCGAATCCTTCAGTTTTTTGTAGAGTAAACGCTTCTCAAGCAATATTCTCAAAGAAATAGGAATGATTCCTATTCTCTTAGAACATGCGTAGTTATGATTCGTATTATGTATTCTTAAGAGGTCTGTCTTGGATCCAGCAATGCCAACATTATTATTAATACTGCGATTAAAAGAAGTCAAACAATAATCACGATAGCAACAATTACAATTTACAGTTTCAGCAGAAATATTATACTTTCTCATAATATTTGGGTATAGTGACTCAAAGTCAAATTCAACTACTTGTTCGTGTACTCCTACTTCTGGTTCATATATTAGACCGCCTCTATCCGCAATCAGTAATGCATTCATTGATTTGAAATGCTCTGCAATTATAGGTTTCCAGGGAATCAATATCCCTTTTCTTGTGGCATTATAAAATTGAAGACTACTAAGACACTTTCCTATAGAAGCTCTAGCTGCTGTATGGAGTGGCATTCTACAAATCCTGGATATCTCATATAATCCACTCATTCCCCCACCAGTTTCATTTGATAATTCAAATGAATTCGACTGATCAAAATGTATTCTTCCATATAGCCTTGTGGTAGATGGTTTAAAGTAAATTCGGCCATATGAAGAATATGATGTTCCTTCTTTTATAGGACTATGCAATATCATTGAGTCTCTGCTTAGCGATAATTTTTTATTTCCATTCATTTTGGCTCTATGAATAAGATAAGGAAAAGTAAATGAATCCCCATCTTCAGTAAATATAAAATCAGGATCTATTCTCGATATTTCATCTTCTACTGCATTTAGTATTTGCTTTTCAGAGTCATAGTCTATCTTAATATTTCTGTTGCGAATGTTAATATTATCGTTACCACCCTGGTTATATTGATTATCATTATTTTCGTCATTACCAATACTTATTAAAATCGATTTTATTGCATTAGAATATCTGATATCTCTATTATTATTGGTATCACTATAACAACTATTACTATCCTTCTTTGTATTTACCCTTATAAGAACAGTTCTGAATTGGGGAACTATATAATCAGTATTCCATATATTATCCCTGTTAACTATTTTATTTAATGTATTGTTTTTATCATAATAGACATCACAAAGGGCAAGCGGGAATAAATCATGCTCGTATAAATAAGCTTGTGCTGGAGATAAATCTACATTATATAATCTATACTTTCCAAATACGTTCTTATATGTTTCAATAATCTTTGCTAAGGCTGTCGCTTTTGTAGGGTCTAATAGCTCTAGTCTTAAGACCTCTGATTTTTTACTATCAGTAATTCTCTCGTATCTATTTGTAAACTTATAACAGCTGACAAGTTTCATAGCCCTGTCATCGGTGTGTATATGGTGAAGTAGAGAAGTTAAATCTGCTTTATTATCTGAAGCTACATAGATCGAATGGTTCCACTCTTTATCTTTTACTCTTATAATATTATTGTTGTGTATTTCTTTTATCCATATAATCATTGTTTCATTCAAAGGATATAGGTCGAGGATGTTGCCTGCCGTTTTTATCGTGTTAGTACTACAAGCTGACAATATGTACTAGATCTTGTCTAATTTTATCTGACAATATGTGATCAGAAGTAAAAGGCATCTCTGTGTGTGTATGTGAGTACGGTATTGCACTTAATAACTAGATATGTTGGCTCATTATATTAGATATTTCACTACTGGAAAATTATCTAATATAATGCATGATACAAAGAGATACATGTATCATGTATCAATTGATGATTGTAACTACACCATTGTCACCTATTATGTCATTTCACTTTTTGTAACGATGGACTACGTGAATCCATGTTGCCCTAGTGTACAGCCTTAAAAAGGAGTAGAGGATTAGACCAGCAATGTGGAAAACATCAAAATGGTCAACATCTGATGATTTCTTACACCTTGTAATACAGAGTGGACATTTGTCTTATATCACATTAATCAATAGCTACTAAATAAGTAGAAGTGAATGAAAACATTAGAATGTCTTACCAGTTCCTCCAAATTACAATTGACTCAAAGTATAAGGTAGAGTCATATAACCACTTAAGATTATCTGACTACGATCGGATAAATCAAATTTCAAGAAGGCTATTTGAGGTTTAGATCTAGGTGTGCACGAGCTAGGCATTTCAGAGATTGTGGATGAGAGGTAGCGCTTAACTCAATGAAAAAAAAGGACTCCTCGTCCCGGCTTCCGGGGTTGGGACAAGCGTCATCATCCCCATCCCCATCCCCATCCCCATCCTCGGCGAGAAAGGGCAGGAATAAGGTTATTGCCCTAGCACAAAGCTTCGTAGGAAGCAAGGCATTCGATTGGATAATTACAGGAGTTATTATTCTCCAAGCAATTGCTCTTGCCATTGAAGCTACGCCAATCATGAATTCAGCAGGTGAATATTATCAATTACTTGAAGCAGGAACTTTCAGCCTAATTCAAAGCCTTGTGATTGCGGTTTTTATTGTGGAAGCCATATTGAGGATGATCGCACTTTATCCACGACCACAAAACTATTTTCGAGATCCTTGGAATTGTTTTGATTTTGCTATCATTGTCTTATCCCTTACGACTGTGGGCCAGTTTTCAACCATAGCTAGGCTAGTCAGACTGCTTAGGATAACTAGATTGATCACAAAATCTGCTGAATTGCGCGCAATTGTATCAACACTTGTCCGTTCGATACCCAGCATATTTAATATTCTGATTCTTTTTTCGATCCTCTTCTTCATATATGCAATAGTAGGATATCACCTCTTCAAGGACATTGATCCGCAACATTGGTCATCCTTTTTGGCCTCATTTACAACGCTATTTCAAGTCATTACACTCGAAGGATGGGTAAATGTTATGGAACCAATAGTTACTACTTTAGGACCAATATATTGGCTATACTTTGCAAGCTTCATCGTAATTGGAACATTCATAATCATAAATCTATTTATTTCAGTAATTGTGAGAAAATCTGAAGAAGCATATAAACAAGTACAGCTAGAATCAGAGATACCTTTAACACAACATGAAATTATACAAGAGATAAAAGAGATCCGTAGAATCCTAGAAGAGTTGGAGAAAAGAATTGGAGAGGATGATAAGAATAAGGCAAAATAGAGAATTAATAGACGTTTAAGATATTATTTGAAGTATGTAGTATGCGTAATATTGTGTAATTCATCGTAATCTGTCCAATGGAGTGGGCTAGGTATTCTATTACAGTTCATAATAAACCGAATTCATTTGGTGATCTCATACGATAGAGAAAAGGGTCTGAACCAAGCGAGTTAAGGGTGGCATTGTAGCTACATGGCTGCAAATGTAATCGTCTCTGCTCGGTCGGAACTGACTCGCTGCATTTCCTAGTTGACCCGCTTCGCCTACTCGGTCACTTCCCGCATCCTGAATACCAGAAGCGGTGGTGTCAGTCAAGACTATTATTAATTGTCAATAGTTGGCGAGCATGGAGAATAAGTAATGTGTCTTGACACTTTTGTTAACGGTTAACAAGTTAGACTTGACATGTTTACGAAATACTTACTTCAGTTAACAGTCGTAAACGGGTTATTTTTTACTTTGGAACTATCGATAGCACTACTGTCCATCCATTTTTTTTAATTTGACAAGCTAATCATGTTTGTTGCTCAAATCGATATAGTTTCTAGGTTAGATTAGTGTCTTAGTAGAAATGAAAGTCACTGCTTGGAAAACAATTGTCTAGATATAGTTCGTCTCCGAAAAATTATTAGTAACAATATAGCTTTGCATCTTTTCTATACCGACTTTGCATCTCTCTTTAGTTCATGTATACACGTCTAGTGCTCGGCTAATCTGGCAGTCTGTTTTAGTTTCACAAAGTTAGCAAAGAGCACATATTCATCCAGAGAAGTCAGACACATTTAAGTAAAATGAGCTGATATTGATCTTCATGTTATCGATCACGTGTCGTGACGTCGGACAAAATTGTGATTGTGTAGTAGAGGGGGAAACAGAAGAAGAACTCATGACGAATGCAGCAGAGCATGCTGTTAAAGATCATGGATACACAGAAGAAGATATCATGACGCCAGAAATGAA
>OCZV010000965.1_pt1 | contig 10279 bp, 11 predicted proteins | sample 1539051 | NCBI WGS metagenome assembly OCZV01 (sample SAMEA3113581, study PRJEB22503) | soil metagenome
TAGAAGGTGTAGTGTTCATCCCACCTTCGATACGGTTTTGATTGGCACAAGCAAGCTCCATTTATACTCTCTTTCCCGTTGGCGGGGAAGTTTGATGCAGTGCTGGAGGAAAACCTCTGTCCGGTGGCTCCGCTGGGCCTTTCTGTTTTTCCGACTGATCCATGCGTCGATTCCATCAGCAACGCATTTCATCGACATCGAAAATCCAGCGAAACCGAATCGAGATTGTGTTAAAAGAGAAAAAGGCAAGCGCTTGCTTGCCTTAACTGAAAAATAAAGAACTATTGTAAAGGACCCTCCAGCAACATTCCCGCGAACCGCTGGTATTCTAAGCCACTATCCGGACCGGGATACGACGGCAGGGGCGCGAGCTAAAGTTTTTGATACTGACCGGGCTTCAGTCTTTTCACTTTGCGCTGCTTGACCCACTTGGCTAAGACGCGATGGGTATAATTCCTTGATTTCACCTTTGCCAAATTGGCTACGTTGCCGAAACCAAAAGAGCCAGGAAGCTGTTTGAGCACGGAATTCCAATCGACCGGTTTTCGACGGCCTTTTCTGCTTGCTTTGGTTCTCGCCATCCTGGACCGGCCGTTAAGGACACTTTGCACTTTCTCATACCTTGCCAGCTCTTTCCTTAAAGAAACCAGCTCCGAACTCTTTTTGGATATCTCTCTCCTAAGGTCAACAATTGTCTTTTTTACGGCAACCCTCAAATCAAGAGCCATATAATGAACCCTCCATCGCTACTTACTGACTGTGGTAGCAGGCAAGTACGTTGGACACAATATCAGCAACGTCCCCATTTCGATCCGCTGAAGCGGACCCACTTGAGGTAAAGGCCTGGCTTCCAGACCCTGGGGGCTGTCAACCTCAGATTTTTCTTGGATTTTGACCAAACCGGGGCTATGTTCCCTCCACTGCGGGCCTGACCACGGAGCTCTTGGGAATCCGTACCCCACTGGTTTTCTGCGAAAGATATCCATGAGGTTGGCCAAATTTACTACTCTCATTATCTTGCTAGCCTTAGGACTCTATATCGGCCTGACCTTGTATTTCTTTGGCTCAAGCCGACCGTGCGGGATATTAGAGGCCCGCATGAAGCCTTACCGAATAAAGTTGGAAAGGGAAGCAGCCTTTAACATCGAGAGAAAACACTCTCAGGAGGGGGAACAAGTTAAATTCCGAGATCCCGAAATATTAAAATTACTTGAGGAAGACAGGAAGAGAATTGAAGAAGCGCCCGAAGCTGCGATGCGAAAGTTGCATCAAGAGCTTTCTGAGCTAACACCTGTAGAGTGCGCCTTGAAGGCAATTAGTTGGAGACCCCCTGCATAGAAAACCGGCTGATAAGTCGATGTCCCTCCCGGCCCTCAGGGGCTGTATGCAAGGAGCCGCTCTTATACTGTTTTCCCGGGTCCCTTTTGTCTCGGGATTGAATTGAAGCTCCGATTTAATCCGAGCCGGTGTACAAAGAAAAAAGGCAAGCGCTTGCTTGCCTGTGAAGGCCAAAGAACTAATGTAGAGGAGCTTCCAGCAGTTTCCCCGCGAACCGCTCCATTTCAATCCGCTGGAGGGCGCCATTCGTTGGGCGGCATTGGTGAAGGCATTGATCACTCCGAACCGATTCGGTCCTGGCTCAACAAGTAGCTCGATACCAGCTCGTCCGTTAGCTTCGCAGACGATAATGAATATTCCTCCGAAAGTGGATCTTGGGGCGAGGCAAAACACCAGCGCCTAAATACTGCGAGTAACCTTAACAGTCGTTGTCATGTTGTCCTCTGTCCGATACGATTGGCTGCCGTGCTTAATTGGCTCTTTGGCAAAAGGCATCAGGCGATAAGAGCGGAGGACTCCGTGTGGATGTCCAGCGCTGCTAGGCTCAGGGGTATTCGACGGGAAGTCGAGCGACTCACCGCAGAAGGGCGGAGCGTAGTCGTGGCCGCGCAGACTTTGCCGGTCCTTGACGATCTGGTCCGGGAACTTGCGCAATATAAACCTTTGCTCTGTCGGGACCTGTTTGGTCTCGACGCTTTGCGGGGTGAGTTAGACCGAGCGGGGTCGGTTGCCATCGCACTGGCTAACGTTCTTTCGACCGACGTGAAGCCGTCACCGAGCGTCGGGGTGGAATTTCTCGTCTGCGGGCGAAGCGAAGCGCAAGCACCTGACGAGTCGATCGTACGCTTTGCCGATCTTCTCGGTACCAACGCCCGAGTAGCATTTCATCTCTCGCTGGATGACGTACTGCTTAAAGATTATGTCGGATCACTTAAGCAACTGCTCGGCAGGCTTAGCCTCTCTGAGGACGAGGCGATATCGAGCCCTATGGTGACGCGGGCGATTGCCCGGGTACAGGCGAAAAAAGTGTCGTGAAGAGAGATCTCGGCATGCGATTTTATCCATTCCCTTTCATTAGCGCTCTTTTTCAGATCCGGTGACATCGACCAATTCGAGAAGTAGTCACGTTAGCCTGAAATAGACTGACCGAAGTTCATCGCCGCTAAAAGCATCGATCTATCTTATGACTACAGTTTTCGTAACCGCTGGCGTCGCTTGTATCATCGCGGCAATAGTTGGCGGCGGACTTAAAGCCTTTGGTATGGAAATCCCTGCTCTCAAATCGCGTGCGCGCCGAATAGCATTAGCTAGCTTTGGAACCGTTTTGACCTTTGCTGGGATTATGCTGGACAGGCATCCGTTCATTCGAGAACCATCGGCTAGCTTCACTGATCCAGGTCAAAAGCTCGCCCGTGCGACTACTTGTCTTGAAGAATATTTTCGGTCCATGCCAAAGGATCGAATTAGCAACGTCGAGGGGGGGCGAGGGATCATCAACTCATTGGGCCGAACCAGCCCAAAGACCAGCCGATTGGTATTATCTTTAGAGAAAACAGACAGTCAATTGGCGCCATGAAGTTTGAGTTCTTTTCGGGCAGTAATAGCTTCAAAATCAATTCTGCCGTCGACGCGAGTTGTCAGCCTGTTGAAGATTATCGGAATGCAACCAGGAGCGGAAACAAGCGAGTCCTGCAAAATTGGGATGATCTGCAAATCCGATTCGGCAATGCTGAATACGGCGCGAGCCTTGAGTATGGCCAAGGCGCGATCGATACGGACTTTATACGAATAGCCCCAACACGTTAGCCCCGCTCGATTTCTCATAGAGGGAAGGTACAAGCGGCACTGCTGCCGGGATGACGGAACCAGACGTTACTCTAACCGACTACGGCCTGACGATCGAATGCGCGGTCTTGGCTTTCCTACTCTATTGTTATGGCGATCGAAGCGCGTCGCTGCGCCCGTGGTTCACCTTGTTTTTCGCCTCCATCGGAGCCGCAGCGCTCGGCGGCGGAACCGTTCACGGATTTTTCTCCGATACAGAGACGCTGGGATATCGCATTCTGTGGCCTTCGACGTTGATCGCAGCTGGACTAACCGCAATGGCCACCTGGATCATCGGCGCAAAGCTTTGGCTTTCAGAAAAACTCGCCCGGACCATTAGCATGCTGGCCATATTCGAGTTTGCCGTTTACTCCATCATGGTCCTGTTTTTCACCCAGAGCTTCTTTCTTGTCGTCGTCAATTACCTTCCAGCGACTCTTTTTCTGCTGACAATATTCTATCTCCTCTACAGCCACATGAGGGCTCCAGAATTGCGCGCCGGCTTCGCCGGTTTGGTCTTGACGTTCGTTGCCGCCGCGGTCCAAATCGCCGGGATCCCGCTCCATCCGATTTACTTCAGCCACAATGCCCTCTATCACGTCATTCAGGCGATAGCTCTCCTGATGATTTTTCGTGCCGCGCGCTGGCTGATACAAAGGCGCTAAGAGAGAGGCCCCTATGTTGAGTAGAAGAGAGTTCTTAAAAGCAAGCGCGAGCGCGGGGGCGGTACTCACCCTGGTGAACTCCAGTTGCAGCTGGCGATTGCCAGAGCAATCACCAAGCTCCGCTAACGATATTCATTCTCAACTGAACTTGACGCGCCTGCATCGAATCGTCCGGCCGAAGTCGGCCGAAGATGTCGCGGCGGCAATCCAGCGAGCCCGGGCGGAAGGCAGGGCCGTCAGTATCGCCGGAGGGATGCACGCGATGGGTGGCCAGCAATTCGGCACGGACACAATCCTGTTGGACACACGATCGCTTAATCGGGTTTTGAAGTTCGACGCTGACAAAGGACAGGTGGAGGTTGAAGCCGGAATCCAATGGCCCGAGCTGGTGCAGTACCTCATCGAAGCGCAAAAGGGTCGAGCCCAGCAGTGGGGAATTGTCCAGAAGCAAACCGGCGCCGATCGGTTGTGCATCGGAGGCGCGCTGTCAGCGAACATTCACAGCCGCGGCATACACTTGAAGCCCATTATCAACGATGTAGAGTCCTTCATTCTAATCGATGCAAACGGAAATCCGCGCACCTGCAGCCGCAAAGAAAATGCCGAGCTATTCAAATTGACCATCGGCGGATATGGCCTGTTCGGACCGATTGCGTCGGTGACTTTGCGCCTGGCTCCCAGAAGAAAGCTGGAACGGGTTGTTGAGGTGCTTGATTTGGAGGACTTGATCCCTGTGTTTCAAGAGCGGATAGCCGACGGATCGCTCTATGGGGATTTTCAGTACATGAGCGATCCCGATTCGCCCGGATTTCTGCGGCGCGGGATAGTCTCGCGCTATCGTCCCGTCTTGGATGATAGGATCGTTCCGGAAATCCATAAAGAGCTGTCGGTCGAGGATTGGAAGCGGCTGCTCTATCTGGCGCACGTCGATAAGCGGCGGGTGTTTGAAGAGTATTCGAATTACTATCGATCCACTTCCGGCCAGCTTTACTGGTCGGACACGCACCAACTGAGTACCTACATCGACAACTATCATGCGGATTTGGACAAGCGGCTGGGCGCCGCCGACAAGGCGAGTGAGATGATTAGCGAGCTTTACGTGCCGCGAAAAGAATTGGCGAGTTGGCTGGGAGAGGTGCGCCACGATTGCCGGGAAGGAAAGATAGACGTCATCTTTGGCGTTTTCCGTCTCATCGAAAGGGATGACGAGAGCTTTCTCGCCTGGGCCAAAGAACCTTACGCCTGCATCATCTTTAATTTGCACGTGGTCCATACTCCAAAGGGATTGGAAAAAGCGGCCAGAGACTTCCAGCGCCTCATCGATCGGGCGATCCAACATGGGGGCAGCTACTATCTAACTTATCACCGTTGGGCGACGCGTCAGCAGGTCCAGACATGCTACCCGCAATTTCCCGAGTTTCTTCGATTGAAGAAAAAATACGATCCCGAGGAGCGTTTTCAGAGCGACTGGTATCGTCACTACAAGGCGATGTTTGCGGATAAGCTTTGAGAATTTTGGCGCGCCGGCTTCGAGAGTGAAACCGAGGTTTGCCCAGCTAACGAAGCAAAATAGAATGTCGTCCGACGAGTACCCCCGTCGGGAGGTCAAGATCCCTCATCCCGGGAGGTTGCCGACGCCGATCTTTTTGGCTGGCTCTGGGGCTTTCCACACAAATTTCGTTCTGTTGCTTAAGTTGATTAACCAAGCCGGCCCGGCCCGTCGCTGGCAAGATCCGCCAAGTTCGCTTACGGCTCACAGGCAAACAAATAGGAACGGTTCACCCTTCCGTTTTCCGGATCTCTCAATGAGACGTTTCTCGGCGCTTCAACTCGAGACACCGAATACGCGGTTTGAAGGCGCCTCAGAGTATGCAGGGGGTAATCCCGGGCGTGAATCTCCACGCCTTTTATTTTGAAGCCGGGTCTAGGCAGCCCATTTGTCGATGAGCCTTACCGGTACTCGTTCGTCTTTGTCTGTCCTAACCTCAGCCGAAGGCTGGATCGTTAGCACCGGACACGGCGCTCGCCGGACGATGCGCTCGATGATGCTTCCGTGCAACAGGCGCCTTATCCGGGATGCATGGCTCGTCATCACGATCAGGTCGCATTGCTCCTCCCTGGCCGCGGCGACGATCTCTTCAACGACCTTGCCGGCCCGTATGAGCGGGCGGAGCTTTATCGTCCTAAGGAGCTCAGGCCCGATCTTTTGTTCTAAGAAGTTAAGCAGAAGGCGCTTTTTTGTTTCGAAAGCGTCTTCCCCGCTTGGCTGCGGGTTAGCCATCGAAAGCTCTCCTGGCGTAATCAATCCTTCTGTCACGTACCCTGTCGAAAAGCGCTCTTTCATCACCGCAGTCGGAAGAGCGTGAAGCACGATGACTTCGGCGCTATGGTCCTTGGCGAGTGAGCTTGCGTATCCGATTGCGGGCACGGACAGACTGGAGAAATCTGTAGGGACGAGAATTTTCTTAATAGTAATCATAATTCACCCCCTGCTTTGACGAGAGGCAACCTTGGTGCCAAAGAGCGTCAAAGCGAATTATGCTGATCTGAAACGCTTATCTTAGGCGCTGCGCCGTCAGCAGGGACTGACTCTGCAGGGATTTTCCTACAGAACGAGAAATTCGCCGGCCAACGCGTAAGTGTGGCTACGGTCGCATATCCCACTTGAGAAGCATCCCAGCAGAGGAAAGGGGCGGCATTTTCTCACAGCGGCCGCTTCAACTCGCAAATTCTTATCGGCGGGCGGCGGCGCTGTTAGTGGACAATACGCTTACCAAAATATTTGTGAATTTACTGACAAAGTATGCTTAAATACACAATCTGCAACGCACTCGATTATGAATTTCTACCATCTACGGCAATTATAGTCGCTTTACGCCCGTCTTTGACCCGCCAATCCTAGGGAAGAAGCAATGCCACGACGCAGTTTGAAACGTCTTTATCTGGATGAATTTGCCGGTTACAGCTCAGCAAAATTCCGGCAGGATTTTTTGGCCGGTCTCACGGTCGCTGCGGTGGCGCTGCCGCTCGCGCTTGCCTTTGGTGTGGCTTCCGGTGCCGCCGCCGCTGCCGGGTTGGTCACGGCGGTACTGGCGGGCCTAATTATCGGCGGGCTGTCGGGAGCACCCTATCAGATCAGCGGCCCCACCGGGGCGATGAGCGCCGTGCTCATTCTGTTAGTAGAAAAATACGGTTTAGAGGGCATCTGGATTGCCGGTCTGCTCTCCGGCAGTCTGCTTCTTTTGATTGGCGTTCTCCGGCTGGGGCGTTTCATCGCGTTTATTCCCGCGCCGGTCATCACCGGCTTTACCTCGGGCATCGCCCTCATCATCTTCATCGGCCAGATCGATAACTTACTCGGCGTGAAAACTGAGGCAACGGTTTCCGCATTTTTCAAATTGCTGGGGTACTTTAAAGGCGGCTACATCCCCGACTGGCACGCCGTTGCGCTGGGGACGTCGGTCATAGTGACCATGGTTTTCTGGCCGACAAAATGGAATGCGCGCTTCCCGGCCTCTCTGCTGGGGATCATCTTAGTGACCGCAATTAACGGCGTATTAAACTGGCCGGTGAGGGAAATCGGCGAAATCCCGCAAACGTTGCTGCTCGCCGACCGCCTGACGTTCGCTAACATTCCGTGGCACAAGCTGCCGGATTTTATCGCTCCAACGCTGACGATTACCGCGCTAGGCGCGGTCGAATCGCTCCTTTGTGGAACGGTGGCGTCTAATATGACCGGTATCCGTCTGCAAGCGAATCAGGAACTCATCGCCCAGGGCGTGGGTAATATGTTCATCCCTTTCTTTGGCGGTGTCCCCGCGACGGCTGCAATTGCGCGTTCCAGCGTGGGCATCAAGTCCGGTGGGCAGACGCGTTTGGTCAGTATCATTCATGCGTTGGGCCTGCTGCTTTCTATGTTCCTGCTTGCTCCGGTCATGAGTCGCATCCCGTTGGCCGCGCTGGCCGGAGTCCTGATGGTTACAGCGTGGCGCATGAACGAGTGGCAAGCCATCCAGTTTATTTTTGCCAAGCGCTTCAGATCCGCCATGATCGCTTTTGTCGTTACCATGGTGGCCACAATCACTCTCGACCTAACTCAGGCCATTCTCATTGGCACCGTCATCGCGGGAGGTATCTTCCTCAGCCAGATCGCCAACATCGATGTCAATGTGCAGGCGGTGGAACCCGATAAACTTCGCGCCAAGGGGATCGAGGCCGAGGGCAAGTGCAAGCATGTCAAGGTGGCATTCGTCACCGGGCCGGTCTTTTTCGCCGCCACTGGCTCTTTCAATGAAGCCTTCGCTAACCTCGGCGACACCCACGCGCTCATTCTCTCCATGCGCGGTGTGCCGCTAATTGACACCGCCGGGCTGGAGGCAATCGCTCACCTGCACGAGAAACTCCACAGGCAGGGCGGCACGCTCATGTTCGCCGGTGTGCACGAAAACGCGATGCGCATGATGGAACGCGCCGGCCTCGAGAATGAAATCGGGCGACAGAACTTTTTCTGGAGCTCGGACCAAGCGATTGTGGAAGCGGAACGACAAAGCTGTAGGTTTTGTCAATAATGTTTTCGCAATGAGCGACGCCAATGAACCGGGGAAGACAAGACGACTCCGCTTGTCGTGATGCGCTGCGCACAAGATCCGGCGCGGTTCGGTAATCAAACCCAAACATTTTCCTTTCAAGGATTATGAGTTACAGCGAAACTCCGAGCAAAGAATTGAACAAGAGTAAGCGGCCGAGCAGGATTTACGGCTCCCGCCAACGGGATCGGGCGGGTTCGGTTCCGGCCAAGGCCAAATTACCGCTAGAGGATAAGTCTCGATGTCTTTCCGGAAGCGATTATTTGTTGTTCTCGGTTTAGGTATCTGTCTAGGAACGAGAATGGCTGCAACTCCCGCTTGGGCGGATCTGGAAGCGTATGTCCGAAAGGCCGAGAGTGAGTTCGGGTGGAAACTGAAAGGCAAAAGCGAGAGCGAGCAGTCTAATGACCGGATCTATGATCTTCATTTCATATCACAGAATTGGCAAGAGCATACTTGGGCGCATCAGTTGCAAGTCTATCAGCCCCGGAACGCCGCGCCGAACTCGACCCTATTCTTGTGGGTGACGGGTGGCTCGGCGAGGCCGGCCCACGTTGCGTTGGGTTTGGCATTAGCGCGCAAGATCAAGGCTCCGGTGGCCTTTCTCTATCATATTCCGAATCAGCCGCTGCTCGAAAGTAAGCTTCGGGAAGATGATCTGATCGCCGAGACTTTTGTCCGCTATCTCAAGACTAAGGATGAAACCTGGCCGCTTCTCTTTCCGATGGTCAAAAGCGTTGTCAAAGCCATGGATGTTTTGCAGGCGTTTGGCAAACAAGAATGGGGCGAGCCGGTTAACAAATTCATTATTTCTGGGGCGTCAAAACGCGGCTGGACGGCGTGGCTCACCGCGGCGATCGACCGGCGCGTTGGCGCCGTTGCGCCGGTGGTTATTGACACGCTCAATATGGGTGCGCAGATGCCGCGACAACTCAAAGCCTTCGGTGCGTACAGCACGCGGCTCGCCCCTTACACCAGTCGTGGGTTGGTGCCGATACCCGAAACGCCCGAAGGCCAGCGCCTCTTGAGCATGGTCGATCCGTGGGCCTACCGAGACAGACTAAGCCTACCTAAGTTGATCATCAACGGAAGCAACGACTCCTACTGGGCTACCGACGCGCTCAATCTCTATTGGAACGAGCTCCCGGGAAATAAATGGGTGGTTTACGTGCCCAATGCCGGGCACGACTTGAAAAGACGAGATAGGCCGGAGTCGGATCAGTTGGCCGATCTCGTTAACGCCCTTGCGGCTTTCTCCCGTCATCAAATCAGCGGCACATCCATGCCGAAGTTGGCCTGGAAGCATGAAAGCGCCACCGGCAAGCTGCGCCTAACGATCGAGGCGACACCGGGACCGATGGGGGCAAGGCTCTGGGTGGCGCAAACACCGACTCAGGATTTCCGCACGGCTACGTGGAAAGAGCAAGCCGTAACTTTTTCGAACGGTATAGTCGTGGGAGAAGTGACTCCCCCGGAGAAAGGGTATCTCGCGTTTTACGGCGAGGTGGATTACGAGATCGATGGTGTAAAATACCACCTTTGTACTCAGGTTCGGACAACCGAGTAAATTTCGACTAACACAGAGCTCTGATAGCCTTATAGGTGAACGGCATTGATGCCCAAAATGTTTTGCAGATCTGGGTGAAGGTCGTGGAGGGAAAGAATAGTAATAAGGCGTCAGCGCTGACGAGAAGCGTGCTATCTGTCCTTATAGGTGGGCCGAAAAGAGCAAGACTTTAATGTAATCCAATGATGGCCGTATTGATCGTTCCGCTCATCCTGGCTTTTAGTCCCGCGGCAGTGTGGGCATTGAGAGCAGGCGGCCTTCGGCGGCTTTGGGCGCTCTGTGGGCTCATGCTGCTGTCG
>OCZV010000966.1_pt1 | contig 10278 bp, 10 predicted proteins | sample 1539051 | NCBI WGS metagenome assembly OCZV01 (sample SAMEA3113581, study PRJEB22503) | soil metagenome
GCGCAGAATCTTGCAGCTCCAGAAGATGGTGCAGCTCCAGAAGATGGTGCAGCTCCACCCGGTGGACCAGGACAGCAGCAGTTAGTAGCTCCACCGCAGGAATGTACACCGCCTGAAGAACTAAACCCAGATACGAATCAATGCGAAGCCCCTCAAGAACCAGCTCCAGAATGTACACCGCCAGAAGTACTAAACCCAGATACGAATCAATGCGAAGCCCCTCAACAAGCAGATGACGAAGCTCTATTAGCTCCACCAGCAGAGGAAGCTCCACCAGCAGAGGAAGCTCCACCAGCAGAGGAAGCTGGAGACGACGGCGGAGACACTAACGGAGACGGAGACGAATAAAATAATTAGAGAACAACAACGAAGAACTTTCTTCTTTTTTTCTTTTTCGTATTATAAGGCACGACCATTTTTGAAGTCCTGCTATTGATTAGTTTTGAAGTTTATCACCTCGAAAACTGTCTTCCGCGTTATGGGGCAAATGATAGTACAATCAGTTATTTTTGCGTACGGCACAGAGTAAAATTATCAAATGTCTTCGATAGCTGGTCAGATTAGAACGTAACCGGAATTCCAATCTTTATAACACCTCATTAATATTATCGGTACGTTGATCCGAATTATTCATTCTCCAATTGATCAAATCATAATACATGAGATGGTCGAATACACACTTTCAGACTTCGTGAAACATATGACTCTTGGCGTTGCACCCGAAGGAACGGCAAGCTTGGTTAAATGGTGTGACGGCATAGTTTTTGCACACGTATCACTGCCCTCAACTGCGGACGTAGTGAAAGACCAGATGAACGGTATAGTTCATTGGGCATGGCTTTCCTATGCAGAGATGAATTCTTTCAAAGAGGTCCTGGAATCTCCGCATAAAGCAAGAATTCCTCTGATAGACGTTAGTAACAATGACTTGAATAAGGAACTTGTTCGTTGGTTAAAAAAGAAGAGAATTGGCAGATGACGCGCCTCATATAATAGCGTATTAAGTACTAAGTCGGCGCAAGTTTCTAGGTGCGCTACTTACATTATCCTAATTAGGAACCGATGACGAGCCGCTCATGAGCGGCTCATCAATCACATTAACCTGATATAACCATCCCGATCAATAGGTTACGCTCCTATCTAATTTCAACACCGAATTGATTCAGGTTCAAATGCCGGGTCTCATTAACTTCCATGGACTAGAGCCAAGAAAGGAGCCTGCTTCTTTTCGTGAATTCCCGTTATCCCTGTTTAATAAAAACCAAAAATTGCCGCATCTGTGTGAGAACAATGTTTTGAGGGTTAATTGGCAATGACTGGTATGTGTGAAGGGCTTCAAAATAATTGATCGAGGGACATTCCAGGATACCATGCGGTTCATTGAGATACCGCTTACTCCGGTACGACTTATTACAACCTAGGTATCCTGAAGCATTCGGATAATCTCCGGTGTTCGATGAATATGCATTATGTTTAGAGTACGGAATCATTCGCTTAGTCCTACCATCATAATCATTTCGAGGCCCGGCAGGAGGCCTATTATACGGGTGGCCACTGTATCCAAGCTGCCTAATCCTCTCCTTCTGGGACTCAAGAAACGGCATTCTGATGCTACTTTCACAAGCGGGAGATGACAAGGCAATAGGCGGACTCGCTTGATTCCATTTCAGACCCATATTACTTCCGAATGCCGTATCTGAGCATATCGACCTAACAGAATCAGAACCTGAATAATTAGGTGTTAATGTGTTCGGGAATTTTTTTTGTGTGATCGCATTCACAACTCTTTCTGCGCTAGTTTCACCTGTTCTACTATCCACAGGCACTCCAGCGTCCCATCCATGCACGGCGTTAATATGCCTTTGAACGTTAAACCGCTTGTTCGACTTATATCCCTCAAATGGGCAGACCCAGCCATACGTCCGTCTAACCTTGACCTTATTCTGATATACTGGATTGACAGTTCCATAAGAGAAATGTTGATGTGATTCGACAAAGTGGTGACTTTCGATGAATTTGCTCCTTTCGTCCATATGGATTTTGGCTGGTTTCACCCTTAAAACGTTTAAAAAAACAGTAACCGGGTTAACAGAATTTGTGTCAGCCCCATTTACTTGTAACCACGAGACATCGATAGACATCAAACCAGTCAAGCTAGCACTGTTATAGGGCTCAAGTCTACAGCTGGTGACATTCAGAATGCTGCGATCTTAATCTTCCTCTCGCGAAGAGGTTGCATATCCCGGGAGGCTATCCTTTTTCTTAATACTAATTGGAACAATTACAATGTAATGCTAGAAATTTTCTATGATAAAAAAGACTCAAATCGCTTAAAGCGCACATGGATGTACGTCTTGATCAAGATTGGCACGCAGAGTGATAATCACGAAGGATAATATTTCTAATAGAATTTTAAGTATAATAAATACGAGACAGAACGGCATGTGTTGTTTTTGCGAACAAAAAATTCTTAATGACGACGTGCTGGTTAGTACGGGGATTCCCAGGAGTTATTATCATATTGATTGTGCGAAAAGATTGCATATAATCTAGCATCACAGTTTGCGAACTTAGATTGCGTAAAAATAGTGATGTTTGAGCTAATAAAATGGGATTTCATATATTCTCGGCAGCTACCCAGTTTGATGCACCCAGACTCTCTCTAGTTGTTCGCATCATTGACATGTTGTAATCATAGATTGTTTTGGAGTAATCTTCTAACACTCCTTTGATTGATTCTAGGTTCTTCGCAGTATAGAATGCCGGACAGTCTCCGGTTAATTGAAATGAAGCGTGGACCTGAGGTCTACCTTTATGGATTTGAATCCATGACGAAAACGGGTACAGCGAGCATACACCTGGCTTGTCTGGATGCAAAGAACAAGAGCCCGTGTCCGAAAGAAATCTGCACCGACATGGATGTCCAGTGTCGGATTCGTCTTCATGTTCTTTCCTTTTCAGCGATAGCATAGTGATCGTTGTAATCAAGTCTCCCATGGAATTGTCGTCGCGGGTTGAGATTATTGCTTCATTCTTTAAAAATTCAGAATGTCTATCATAATCTAGTTTCGAAGAAATATGAATAATATCATCTTTGGTCAACGGTAGGCTGGCTTGATGCTCGCAGCAATTATGGCAGTCTGGCCATAAACATTTCCAAAGTAGGTATAACGCGTCACGCTCCAAAAATGGAATGTGGAATGTAACATTATTTATTTGAATCAAAGTATCCTTAACGTCATCCCTTTTTCCTAGGTGCACATCATGAACCACGGGCTCTATCTTCCACTTCTTACTTAATTCCTGAAGAGCTTTCTCTACGTACGATTCACGGGAATTTACACTCAATGCCTTCGCCTGGTTCCAGTAATTAATAGTTGCTCAAGGACCATCCAAGTAGCTCTAGTAGCTATTATGTAGCTGATGAGCATTATCGTAATCCCATGTAACAACCTATGCGACTGATCTAGTGAAATTTTCAAATAATTGTTCCTCTGGAAAAGAGTACTTCATGGTTGCCTGGAGTAAGATCTTCCCATGTTGCAAATACCATATCTTCTACTGTAATGATTGAAGGACATTCAGAAATATCCGCGTTGTTACTCAAATTCGTAACATCACCAAATGATTCACCGCTATCAGTACTTGATGCAAAGAAAATCTCCTCTTTATCAGCAGTATCCGTGATATCCTGCCAAGCTATGAATACTCTGTTATTCTGGTCAGTCGTAATTTCAACATTTGAAGGTTCATTTAATCTACCGTGTTCAGTTTCAACTAATTTTTTAGTTTCCGAAAAGGTTTTTCCATAGTCATCGCTCCTGGTAAGACTTAAGCTCTTTAGTTTGTTAGTTTCTGATCCTCCCCAAATTACGTAGACCTTGCTCCCGAAGCTAGCAACCTGTGGCTCACCAAAATCTTTATCCTCCATATTTAGTTTCGAAACATTACTGAATGTCATGCCATTATCAGAACTAGAAATGAAGTAAACACCACTTTTCATGCTTGGCTGATTCTCGACATTCCAGGTTACATAGACATGGTTATCTGTAGTAGATATTTTCGGAAATGTTTGAGCCATTGTTTTTTCGCTTAACGCCATTGGTTTGTGAAAAGTATCCCCGCCATCATTGCTGGAGGCGATCATTATGCGATAGAGCCCATCTGGAACCTTTTCCAACCAAACTATGTACACATTATCCCCAAAACTCGAGACTTCCTGGTTGAACGCATTTGAATTACTGTCACTAAGTAACAACTGCTCACCAAAAGAATTTCCTCCATCATCGCTCTTCTTGAAATAGATTTGCTTATTGACATTTGTGTCGTCCGCCCATACGACGTAGACATTCTTATCTTCTGATGACATTTGAGGATGCTCAGAAAAACCAACATTATCAGTTAACTGAATTTTTTTTCCAAAGGAATCTCCGCTGTCATTGCTCTTCTTGAAGAAGATTTCATAGTTTCTGGCTGTGTTACCAGGTACCGATTCTTGCCATACAACATAAATATTTTTGTCAGAGCTTCTTACTTGGCCATACACTGAGTCATCGGTGTTGTTTGAAAGATTTATGGTATCTTTGAACTCTATCCGAAGGCTATGGTTCATGAGATCCGTTACTTCCGAGCCGCCATCATTCGATGCTCTTAATTCTAATAACTGAGTTAAAGAGTAAATCAGACCTACTGAAGATATTATAATGCCTAAAACAAGTAAAAAAATATTAATATTTTTAGATCTCATAGATTTCAAATACATAGAATATACCATAATGTCATATAATTGTACTAGGAACGAGGAAAAACCGATTCCCTTCGCTAATACTATTTCAAAAAAACTGACCGAAGCCAATGCGCATAATTCGAACAAGGCTGGGGGCGAGATCTAAATTAACTGACTAACTAACTCCGCGCAAATGTCGAATTAAGCAACTAAATTGGACTGAATGAGGCGCTCCTCATTGTACCCTAACTAGGGTTTACTGTGTTGTAGGTGGCTTGGTATAATTGGTTATAGAATTCGAGATTTGGCATTATGCTGCAAATGCAACTACTATTTGGCCCGAGTTCCGCCCCAGACGAGCGAATGAAGCCTAATTGACAATCTGTATCCGTTCTTTAGACAAATCTCCGACAGCCATTTGGATTTTTCCATAATCTCTTCAGCAGAATTTCCCTCAGGCATCAAAATTATTCTCTGTTTTTTCAACAGATATTTTTCGATCAAAGCCTTTACTTCTGCTAGATCTGAGCGATTGCATATAACAAGCTTTATGTACGCTTTAGAATTCTTGGCAAAATATTGTAGGCAGGCGTGGACTTCTCTGTGTTGTTTGGAAATCAAGGAATTCTGAAGCTTCGGTGATACATTCCAACGGTCTACAAATCTTTCTATCATATTTGAAGGAAGAATAGTGCCATTCGTTTCCACCTCGATGAAATAGTCTTTGCTCTTCAAATGTGAGAGTAGTGGAACAAGTTTCACTTGTTGTAAAAGTGGTTCGCCCCCAGTGATTACACAATGTTTCGCATCGAATCCTGATATTTGTTCCTGAATTTCGTCTAGAGTCATTTGTGAAACCTCTTTATCATAATCGTAATGGTTCCAGTCCCACGTGTATTTCGTGTCGCACCATACGCACGAGAGATTACATAAGGCAGTTCGTATGAAAACTGCTGGCTTTCCTACGTCAATCCCCTCTCCCTGCAATGAATAGAATATTTCACTAAGCTTGATAGTGTCCTTTTGGGATGATATAGGTCGAGAATCCCTCCTCATTTTACCCAATTTGTTCCTCCGCTTTGATGCTAAATTTATTTTCCTCATATGTGGTGGAGAATCTGTCACATTAGCAAATGACCTCGATAGCAAATCCCATAGTTAAAGAAACGTTGGGGAAATATATAATTTGATTTTTGAAGCGGTTATGATGTTGACTGAGGATTGGATCTGGATCAGAGCTGAAATATATTTCGCGAGGTGAGGATTCGTTAGCAAGTAACAGGTTTTCAAACCCTACTCTTATTGACAATTAACCGGAAGGGACACGTTCTAATCTAGTCACAACTGGGCAATGATTGTGTTGCTAATATCAGTATCGTTAGATTCTAATTACTCGGATATGTATATTCGGGTGTGTAGAGTTATCCGTAATGGACAAATCTAAGTGATTAATGATAAAATTGACGAACAATCTGAATTACTCTATAGCATAAAGTCTAGATAACTGCTATATTATCTCTTATTTGAGATAGTGTAAAAGATAGGACGCCATTATTCATCAATATGGGTGGTTCTGCCATCAAATGGATTGATGTCAAATTATTGTCAAATGTGTCATCATAAAACATTCCTATATATGGTAATACTACATAATTGCTACTTTCGGATCAAATTTAGGATTGAACTTCTATAAACTTCACTTCACAGATGAAGTGATAATAGGCTCCACGCGTGGATTTATTTTGATAGACTTGATAGTAACTTCATATCTCATCAGAATGGAAACGTAAATGTTACCTTTTCCAATTCTAGGATCGGAACATACAAGGAAAGGGTATCAGTCCCGAGCCCATCAACGTATATATATTCCCCCGTTAGTCTCTTTAGTTCTATGAATTTTCTTTCTGGTTTGCTTGACTGCACAACATAGTGTACTATAGAAGTACCAATTGCTCCAGTTTGTATGAATAAAATTTCTCTATTTTTGTGGTGTAAATGGTAGAGCATGGGAGTCAAACCCAGTGCGGATTGAGATGAATAAACTATAACCTTCAACATGTCCTCCAGAGACTTGTATTTGAGATATACTGCATCGTAATGTTTGCTTTCTGACATATTAGATGGGAGCTTAGAATACTTATAGGTATTTTATCTTTCCCTCATTTCTCATATTATACTCTGATCTTTGATCGAATGTTTGAAATTGACTGTTGAAATCATTAGATTCAAGGAAGTCTCATGAAAACACCTAAAATCAAATTTGAAAAATGGTAAAACGATCAGTAAATCCGATAGGGACAAAATAAACTTGCTGCCCCGAAGGAGGCTTAAAAATTTATGACAAAAAGATATAATGATTCTTGAATTGCGGAGCTCCTCTAGTGTCTTGTTAAGAATTGTTTTTGCTGTTGTTGGGACACATTATAATATGTATTCCAAGCCTTTGCAATATTCGCATTATATTCAGTTATTGTATCCACAGTCCTATTGTATACCTTAAGGTTCTCTCTCGCAGCATCAATGGCATTTATGGTCAATTGATTGTTGATATCTATAGCCTTTATTGCGTTGTTTGTGAAGTCGGATGCCTGCCTTGCCAATTGGTCGGATACGGCTGCAGAACTAGGAAAAGTGTTCCACGTTTCACCTATGTACTGCTTTTGAACAGCAAAAGTAGTATGGATGATATTCTTCACAGTCTGTATATAATCAAGTTGCAGATTGGATATGGATTGTGAATATTGGGGTTGAGCCTTAGCAACTTCGTCAATAGTCCTCATAAAACTGTCGCGTACCGTTTCATATGCTGTGCTTACTTCTGTAGTCTTTACGTTTCCGCTTGAGTCTTTATCTACCATTTTATAACTAATTTTATAGCGCCTATCTCTTATATATAGCTTGGCTCTAGATGGTATTCATTGGCACATAGATCCATTGAAAGCTTTACGTAAGTTGGAGTTGCCTTTCCTGATTTCCTCTCGTACAAATGCATTAGCGCTATACCATGCGTTCTCCATTAGCTTAGACAGATTCGTGATCCGTGGCTAGTTGCTTTTTTCTTCAGATTTAGAAATTACATAGAAGCCATGGGCAGAGATTAGAAACGCTGCAAGAGACATCTTAGTTGCGAAAACTAAGTTCCAAGGGGTCTCCGGGTTTGGGTAAGGTACATTGATGTCATCTAGCCTTAGCAATCCGTTGGTCATATCAACTGTAATAAATGAACTCCAAACGACAAAGTTGTATATGAATTCGTACAATGCCGTAATCGCGATTGCAAGTACAATGAGCTGAAAAAGAGCCTTCCACGACTTTGGTAGTTTTCTTGCCTGCGATTCACCTATCTTAGTAACACAATACCAACCAATAACAGTAACTATCATGAGATAGGTAACCAATTTCGCCAAACCGGTCGTCGGAAATTCCGTATCTACCAACACCTCTCCAATAACAATTTTGCCCGTGCTCAAATATTCACCAGCGCTCATAACCAGTGCATAAATAAAGATGATCAACATGGTCGCAGCGCAGAAGTAAAATGTGTAAAGATAAACCTTCCTTGCTCTCAATTCATCCTTTCTAAGACTTGGATTCTGCATCTTGTGACACTCTTTGATAATAATTGACGCTTTATATATAATCCATTTTAGCCTGACTGCCGCCCAAACGGGGAAATTTGTGATTCGACTTCGGATTATTGCATCTTAGAACCTCCATTTCCGCAGATGGATCCAAGGTAATTGCCTAACCTGAAAACTCTTATAGTCATCATCGAGGATCGATCCCATAGAGAAGGTCAGATGGTAGGAAGAGAGAACAGACCAGACTGGGACATATATTTTATGCTTCAAGCGGAAATAGCTAAACTTCGTTCAAATTGTCTAACAAGGCAAGTGGGATGTGTTTTAGTTCGAGAGAATAGACAGATTGCGACCGGATATAACGGTACGCCTTCAGGAATCAGGAACTGTTTCGAAGGGGGATGTTTGAGATGTTTGGACCGAGTGAATGGCAAAATTGAGTCAGGAGCAGACCTTGAAAGATGTTTGTGTATGCATGCAGAGGCTAATGCCATTCTCCAATGTGCTGTTTTTGGTAATACAGGCAGTACTAGGGGTTCCACCTTGTATTCGACTTATGCCCCTTGTCTGGAGTGTAGCAAAATGGCAGTTAGTGTGGGAGTAGCAAAGGTGGTCTCGTTAGCCTCTTACCCTGAAGATGGCTCAGTTCTTTTGACAAATGCTAGGGTAAGCGTAACGAGAATAGACAGGTTTGAATTGGAGCGGTGGTTATCAACTGTGGCAATGGACGCCACCACAATGAAGAATAAAAGTTGACTTTGTAAATCAGAAAGTGAGTCACCGACCTTCACTGACAGAGTTGAAATTATTCAATGCCCTATCAAAAACCTTATTTCGGGGGACCCTATTTGCTTTGAGAACGAATTTGTCGAATCACTTCCAAAATCGTGTCAGCGTCGTTCGTCTCTGGATGTATCTCCAAATACTTGCTAAGCGTAGCAAGAGCTTCCAATTTTTGCCCCCTCTTTAAAAAAATCATCCCCTTATCTCTTATCGAAAACGGATTAGTTTCATCAATACCAATTATCATTTCATTTGCGAGCTCGGCTCTTTCAAGGTCGTTTGATTCATAGAAGCTATTCTTAAGATTATTTAGAAGCCTTACGACTACCTGTGAGGCAGTTGCATTACTAAGTAATGATCTCGTCAATACCATATTTTGGCGAGGGTACGACCGTTCTAGTAACTCTTTAAGAGAGTAATCATCCATTATTCTGCCCATATTAAACGGATCGATAATAATCTCTGCAGATTGATCGTCAAGAATATACTTGAGCAGAAAGTGAGCTGGAAAATTTACAGGAAATAGTTGAAAGTCTAAAACGGATGCTATCCTCATATATATGATAGAGAGAGTTATAGGTATCCCAGTTTTCCTTTCAAGTACTATGTTAAGATAATTGTTGGCCGGATTGTAATAGTCATATGCATTAGGCTTGAACTTTATTTCATTGAAGAAAAAATCGTTTATCTCTTCGATAAGTTGAGTTGGCCGGAGGCTTTTAGGGTTCTTTACTTTTTGTGAGAGCTTTTTACCCAAGTCGTCTATCTGCTGTAAAATGGATGTTACATTCAAGTCTGGATAGGCCATAATCCTTGATACGTGCAAGGAAAATTCAGCTAACCTCCTACTACCCTCTGTCATTTGTATAGGAGTTGCTACGACATTTTTCCAATCCTTAATACAGCCTTGTAGATCTATTGCAACCAATCAAGCTATTATTCTCGCTTTCTTACTTATATTTTAGCCAATCGAATCAGTGCTAATTGAACAAAAATTGTATTGACTTGAATTTCCCTGGTCGGGAATTTAGCTAGCAACCAGTCTGGGCATAGTATACATTGTGCCTACCTTGAGCCAAAAATAACAAAACTGCTGTATTTTGAATATTAGTCCTTTCTAGCTAATCGTAATGAATAGAACTGGTTCTTGACGACGGCCTGCGACTTGTCTGTATGTTTGCAGTGGTT
>OCZV010000967.1_pt1 | contig 10276 bp, 15 predicted proteins | sample 1539051 | NCBI WGS metagenome assembly OCZV01 (sample SAMEA3113581, study PRJEB22503) | soil metagenome
TCGAGCACGGCGCCGAGCGCTACGGACCCCGGGGTGGCGTCGAGGGCAGCGGCCGCCGTTCTGGCGCGTCCGCCGAGGCTCGCCCATCACTGTCCGCGGCACGCGCGGCCCTGGTCAGCCGGCCAGGGGGAAGGCGGGGTCCCAGGCGTCGATGACGTCGTGCCTCGGAACGAACAGGTCGATGCCGCTCATGTACACCCACAGCGTGGGCGTGCGGCCGCGGCCTGCCGAGACCAAGGTCACGTCGTCGAGGCGGGAGCCGTCGGCCAGCGCCAGGCTCACCTGGCGGCCCTCCAGGGTGCGCAGCGCGGCGGCAACGCCGAGGTTCGTCCAGGTCGGTCGCGACCGGCTCGTCGGTTGGGCGCTCATGTCGTCCGCTCCGTGGTTCGGGTGGCTCCCCCATCACGACGACGGTCCGCCATGAGACTCATCGCTGGGCACTGCGCCGTGCAGAGGTCACACATGCAGACGCCCGCCTCGCCGGTCGCGTTGACATGCCGTGTCAGCGGACGAGGGCCGGCGCCCACCTGGGCGCCAGCAAGCGCCGGATGTCCCACAGGGGGCGGGTGGCGTCATGCGTGGGGTGCGCACCACGTCGGCCACGTCGTCACCGGGTTGCAGCCGCGAGCAGCGATCCACGCCGGGCCGCCAGCGATTGACAAGCCGGGCCCGTCGGTCGTACCTGCGTGCCAACTCCGCGCACCGCCGAGCTGCCTCCACCGGGGCAGGCCCGTCGGACATCGCCCCCTCCCCTCACCAGACCGCCGATATCGCGCCGGTGCGAGCGGCCTCACGATAGGGCATGAGTCGTACGCTGGCAGCGTGGCCGAGCCCATCGAGCGCGCCTTCGCATTCGTCGACCTCGCCGGGTTCACCGCCTTGACCGAAGCCCACGGTGACGCGACCGCCGTCGACCTCGTCGGGCGGTTCGTCGCGTTGGCCGATCAGGCGGTGAAGGGCCGGGGTGACCTGGTCAAGTCCATCGGCGACGCCGTCATGCTCAGCTTCGACGACCCCGCGAACGCCCTGGTGGCCACGCAGCTGTTGGTCGTGTGGAGTCACAACTCCGGTGGCTTCCCAATGCTTCGAGCCGGGTTGCACGACGGCCCGGCGTTGCCACGCGCCGGCGACTGGTTCGGCGCCACGGTCAACCTCGCCGCTCGGGTCGCGGGCCGAGCCCGAGGAGGCCAGACCCTCGGCACCACCCGGATCGCTCAGACCGCCCGCGACCAGGGGCTCGCGGTCGCAGGAGTCGGCTCAGTGGAAGTGCACAACATCGCCCGACCCGTCGAGCTGTTCGAGATCAACCTGCTCGAGCCTGCCGTCCCCCCACCTGTCGACCCCGTCTGCCGGATGGCGGTCGACCGCGACCGGGCGCAGGGGCGTCTTCGTCACCAAGGCCGAGACTTCTGGTTCTGCTCGATGCGCTGCGCTGCGGCCTTCGCCGCCGGCCCCGACCGCTACACCGGCGAGACATCCGACCGGCGCCCAACCCCCAGATCCACCGTCGATGGCCACAGATTGTCGTAAGGCGAGAGCTGTGTACGCGGCGATGGTTGGCTCGTCGGCGCCGGTTGCCAGCGTTTCGCTGCTGACAGCTGTACGTGGGAGCCACGCTGTCTCGGCTATGGGGTCGATGTGCGCTCCCCTCTCGACGATGTGCCTGCAAAGCTCGATGCACTCGCTACAGACGTAGACGCCCGGGCCTGCAATCAGCTTTCGACCAGGTCCTTCCCCGGAGTTCCGCAGCTGGGTTCGTGGTCTGGGTGCCGAAACGGGGTGTCGCCTGCGGGAACGTGGCCGGGGGCGCGTCAGGGCCGTGGATCTATGCCGGTGCGGGTCGGCGGGTCAGGCGGCGGGCTTGCGGGCGGGACGCAGTTCGCTGAACTCGCGGGGTTCGGCGAGGTCGAGTGCCCGGAAGATGGGGGCCTGGGCGGGGTTCGAGGCGGTGCGCCAACGGACGGTGCCGGCGGCACCTTGGAAGGTGCCCAGGTGCATGAGGTCCAGTTCGTGGCGCAGGTTGCTCCACATGTCGCTGGTGGTGGTCTTGGCGACGCGGATCAACAGCAGGGCGAGCCAGCACGATGCGACGTGAGCGCGGATGCGATGCACGAGACGGTGGAAGACGGGGCGGAGCTCGAGGGTGGATTTCATGTCCCGCCAGCCGCGTTCGACCTCCAGGAGCTGCTCGTAGCCCACCCCTCGGGGCGGCGTTTGGCCTGGGTGACGACCGCGGCCTTGAGCGCTGGGCGCAGCTTGCGGCCCAGGAACCGCAGTACGTCGGTCGAGGACAGGTTCACGCTGGCATGGCGGACCAGGTCCGGCCAGATCTCCAGCAGCGCCGGTCGGCTGGCGAACTGACGTCAGTGGCGATCTCGGCCTGGTCGAGCACCCAGTAATAGCCCCCGAACCCGGCGGCGGTGATCTTGGCCAGCAGCGGGTTGACCCGGCGGGCGAACGCGTTGAGCACCCGCGGCCAGGACCGGTGGGCCAACTTCGCGCACAACGTCGCGGGGAAGCTCGGCAGCCCCGGGGCCTCGAGCACCGCCTCCGACGCCCTCAGGGCCGCGATCGCTGCTGCATCGGAGCCACGCACATGGCGAAGCCGGCGCGACACGGCGGCGGTCGCCCGCCACCAGTCGATGTCGCCGGCGGTGGTGGGCCTGACGTCTTCGACACGGCGCGCCAGCGCCCGAAGTTGCTTGCTCGTCAACCGCCGTACGTGGCTGACGAACTCATCCGCCGCCGCCAGCTCGGCGATGAACTCTGACGAGGTGTTCATCGCACTTCTCCTGGACAGCGCTCATGTCCCACGAGGCCAACTGGCCGGCGGGCAAATCACTACGGGGTAATTGCAGCGTCGTCATTTGGGCCTGGACCGCGAAGCCCCAGGTCAGCAGGATTTTCGCGGCCCCGCTCGGCGCCCCGAGGCATTTCCGCTGCGTCCCGAGGTCGATCAGCCTCGGCTGGGGTCCTTGCGCCGCCGGATCTTCCGTCCCAGCCAGACGATCGGGTCGTAGCGGACATCGGCCACTCGCTCCTTGAGCGGGATGATCGCGTTGTCGGTGATGCGGATCCGCTCGGGGCATACCTCGGTGCAGCACTTGGTGATGTTGCACATCCCGAGGCCCGCGCTGGCTTGTAGCAGCTCACGCCGGTCGTTGGTATCGAGCGGATGCATCTCGAGCTCGGCGTAGCGGATGAACAGCCGCGGCCCGGCGAACACTTGCTTGTTCTCCTCGTGATCGCGGATCACGTGGCAGACGTTCTGGCAGAGGAAGCACTCGATGCAGCGGTGGAACTCCTGGACGCGATCGATGTCGGCCTGCTGCATCCGATAGGTGCCGTCGGGTTCCTTCGGCCTCGGCGTGAAGGGCGGCACCTGCTTGGCTTTCTCGTAGTTGAACGACACGTCGGTGACGAGGTCTCGGATGACCGGAAACGTGCTCATCGGCGCCACGGTGACCGGCTCGCCCGGCGGGAACAGGTTCATGCGGGTCATGCAGGTCAGCCGGGGCAGGCCGTTGATCTCGGCGCTGCAGGACCCGCACCTGCCGGCCTTGCAGTTCCAGCGCAACGCAAGATCGCCCGCCTGGCCCGCCTGGACGCGATGGAGCACGTCGAGCACGACCTCCCCCTCCTCGGCCACGACCTCGTAGTCCCGGAACTCCCCGCCGCTGGCATCCCCGCGCCAGACGCGCATGATGACCTTGGCGGCCATTACACCTCCTTCAGGACGGCCTGCAGCTCGTCGGGCATGGGCGGCAGTGGCTCCCGGGTGAGCCAGAGCTCGCCGTCGCGCTGCCGCACCACGACGTTGACCTTGCCGAGCTCGAGGTCGGTCTCAGGGAAGTCCTCGCGGGTCTGGGCGCCGCGACTTTCCTTCCGCTCCAGGGCCGCCCGGGCGATGCACTCGGACACCGCGATAAGGGGGTCGAGGTCGAGCGCCAGATGCCAGCCCGGGTTGTACTGCCGGTGCCCCTCGACCCGCACCCGCCCGGCCCGCTCCCTCAACACGGTCAGCTCGTCGAACGACTTGGTGAGCTCGTCCTCGGTGCGGATGATGCCGACCATCGTCTGCATGCATTCTTGGAGATCCTGCTGGATGGCGTAGGGGTTCTCGGTGCCGGTCGCCTCGAAGGGTTGAAGCGCCGCCCGGACCAGCTCCTCGACCTCGCTCGTGTTCACCTCCGCGGGCGTCATGGCCGCGGCCGCGTACTCGGCTGCGCTCCGCCCGGCCCGCTGGCCGAACACCAGCAGGTCCGACAGCGAGTTGCCGCCCAGACGGTTGGCCCCGTGCATGCCACCCGCGACCTCGCCCGCGGCGAACAGACCCGGCACGGTGGACGCCTGGGTCTCGGCGTCCACCCGCACGCCACCCATCATGTAGTGGCAGGTCGGCCCGACCTCCATCGGCTCCTTGGTGATGTCGACGTCGGCCAACTCGATGAACTGGTGGTACATGCCCGGCAGCCGGCGCGTGATGTACTCAGCGTCACGCCGGGTGGCGATATCGAGGTACACGCCGCCGTGGGGACTGCCCCGACCCTCCTTGATCTCGGTGTTGATGGCCCGCGCCACCTCGTCGCGAGGCAAGAGATCAGGTGTCCGCCGGGCGCTCCTGTCCGTGTACCACCGGTCGGCCTCCTCCTCGGTCTCGGCGGTCTCGGCCCGGAACATCTCGGGGATGTAGCGGAACATGAACCGCTCACCGAGCGCGTTGCGGAGCACCCCGCCATCACCCCGGACCCCTTCGGTGACGAGGATGCCGCGCACAGACGGCGGCCACACCATCCCCGTCGGGTGGAACTGGACGAACTCCATGTCGATGAGGTCGGCGCCGGCCCACAGGGCCAAGGCGTGGCCGTCACCGGTGTACTCCCAGGAGTTCGATGTCACCTTGTAGGCCTTGCCGACCCCACCCGTGGCCAGAACGACCGCCGGAGCACGGAACACGACGAAGCGGCCCGACTCCCGCCAGTAGCCGAGGGCGCCCGAGATGCGGTCCCCATCCGTGAGCAGCCTCGTGATCGTGCACTCCATGAACACCTCGATCCCCGCCTGGATCGCCCGGTGCTGGAGGGTGCGGATCATCTCGAGCCCCGTCCGGTCGCCCACGTGGGCCAGCCGGGCATAGCGGTGACCGCCGAAGTCGCGCTGGAGGATGCGGCCGTCCGCGGTGCGGTCGAACAGGGCGCCCCACTCCTCGAGCTCGAGCACCCGCGCGGGGGCCTCCTGGGCGTGGATCTGTGCCATGCGCCAGTTGCCGAGCATCTTGCCGCCCCGCATGGTGTCCCGGAAGTGGACCCGCCAGTTGTCCTCCGGGTAGACGTTGGCCAGCGCCGCGGCGATCCCGCCCTCGGCCATCACGGTGTGCGCCTTGCCGAGCAGCGACTTGCACACCACAGCCGTCCTCGCCCCCTGAGCGGAGGCCTCGATGGCGGCCCGGAGCCCGGCCCCGCCGGCCCCCACGACAACCACGTCGAAGGTGTGGGTCTCGTAGTCGGCCATCAGAAGAACCTCGGATCGTGGATGGCGCCCGTGGCCACGAGCCGGACGTACAGGTCGGTGAGGGCCACGCCGGCGAGGCTCACCCAGGCGATCGGCATGTGGCGGGCGTTGAGGGACGAGACGAATCCCCAGAGCCGATAGCGGCGGGGAGACCGCGAGAACACATCGACATGGCCGCCGCACAGATGGCGGCACGAATGACAAGACAGGGTGTAAGCGGCCAACAGCAACGCGTTGGCCAGCAGGATCACAGTGCCCAGGCCCATGCCGAACCCGTCAGGGAAGTCGAACGCCCTCAGCCCATCCCAGAACAGGATGATGGGGAACGGAAGGGTCAGGTAGAAGAAGTACCGGTGAACGTTCTGGAGGATGGCGGGAAACCGGGTCTCACCGGTGTAGCGAGCTCGTGCGTCTCTGACCGCGCAGGCCGGCGGGGACCAGAGGAAGGCTCGGTAGTAGGCCTTCCGGTAGTAGTAGCAGGTGAGGCGAAACCCCAGCGGAATGGGAAGGATCAACAGGGCGGGTGAGAGATTCCACCAATCGCCCACGAGGTCCCAGGTGGTGTGTTGGCAGTTGGCCGCCAGGCAAGGCGAATAGAACGGTGAGAGATACGGGTCGACGTAGTAGTCGGCGTTGACGAAGGCCGCCCAGGTGCCGTATACGACGAAAGCACTGAGCACGACGGCCGTCAGGAGCGGAGGCACCCACCAGGCGTCGGTCCTGAGCGTCACGTTTACGGACGTCATCGCCTACTCCAGCTGCTGTTCTGGTTCCTCGGGTCGCGGTTGAAGGTCGGCGCGGCGAATCGTGCGCACACAGGCGTTCCACCTGAGCAGCGCCTCGTCGTCTCCGTCAGGACGGATGGCGGCCGCCTTCTCGAAACAGTCCATCGCCTCGCGGAAGGCGTCGTAGGCGGACGCCCGAGCCATGCCGCGGCGGAGGTAGGCCCAGGCCTGTCGCTCGCGAACGATCCCGCCGTAGTAGTTGCGCTGATATTCGTCGGCCAGACGGGCAAGATACGTGCCCGCCCGCTGAGCGCCCAGGGGAGCGCCGACCGTGCCGAACTGATCGGTGAGCGCCAGGATCAGCATCACCAGGGCCTTCTGGTTGTCGCTCTCAGCTTCGAGGATGTCGAGGCAGATGCTCTCGGCTTGCTCAGGCTCGTTCAACAGCCGATAGCGCTCCGCCTTCTCCAGTGCCCTCGGGATGGAGGCAATCGAGATCGGCTTCAGGTTGAAGGGCTCGGACATGACGTCCCTCCCCATCGCGGCCGGACGCCGACGCGTCCGCCAACTGCGCATGGTAGGAGGCGTGGCGCCTGCGCGCGAGAGGACCCCACGACAGTCCGATGCCCATGATCCGTTTGCCTCTACACCGCGCAGGGTGCGCGGCTAGCACGATGAGGTCGACGTCGGGGCCACGGACGTCCCGGTGCGCCGCGCCGGGGCCGTGGGTCACGCCGCAAACGTCGGGGTGGAGCGCGACCGCACGGAGCGACTAATCGTGCGTGAGCGTGTACGACAGGGGCGTGGCCACCGAGCGCAGCGATCATCTGGTACACGCGGGGCGGGCGCCGACCGGGCGGAAGCGGTGGGGCGTCCGGCTGGGGGCGGCCGGCGACGGTTCCGCTGTGGCCCTCGCGTTCCCGCAGTCGGGCCTGTGGTGGTGGGCGTACGCCGGGCTTGCGCCGTTGCTGCTGGTGCCGCAGCTCTCGGTGTTCGCGTTGCCGCTTGTCCTCGCCGTGGGCCTGGTGTGGCTGCCCTGGGGCATGGCGGCCTGGTGGTTGCTGCGCGACCCGCGGTCCAACGGCAAGGTGGCGGCGCTCGTCGTCGTGCCGTGAGTGTGGGTGCTCGTCGAGTACCTCCGCTCCTGGGACCGGCTCGGCGGTTCGTGGGGCCTGCTCGGCACGAGCCAGTGGCAGGTGCGACCGATCCTTGCCGTTGCGGCGCTCGGCGGGCTATGGGCGCTCTCGTTCCTTCTCGTGTGCACGGGCACGGCGCTGGCGGTGGTCGTCAGGCCCGGTACGGGCCTGGGGCGCGGCTGGGGGCGGCGGCGGTCGTGGTCCTGCTGATCGGCGGCGCGGCCGGCTACGGGCTGACCCGGTCGGAACCCGACGTGGTCGGCGCGCTGCGCATCGGCGGGGTGCAGCCCGGCGTGGTCGACGACCGGCGCGAGCGGCCTGGCAGCGCATCTAGATGTGAGCCGTGACCTGGTCGGGGCCGACGTCGACGCCGTCGTGTGGGGACAGAGCAGCGTTGGGTTCGACCTCGAGACCGAGTCCTGGGCCCGTGACCGCCTGCTCGCGCTCGCCCGGGAGCTGGACCGGCCGGTGCTGGTCAACGTTGATGCCCGGCGCCCGAACGGTCGGATCTCGAAGACGATGGTCGTAGTGCGACCCGACGGGCTGGGTGAGACGTACACGAAGCAGCGCCTGGTGCCCTTCGGCGAGTACATACCCCTGCGCCCGCTCTTGGGTTGGGTCCAGCGGCTCAGCGAGGCCGCCGAGGAGGATCGGGTGCCAGGCACCGGTCTCACCACGCTGCAGCTCGGGTCTGCCACGGTCGGTCCGCTCGTCTCCTACGAGTCGACCTTCCGGACATGCGGCGCAGGCATGCGCGGGCGGGCGTGGACCTGACCCTCGTCCAAGCGGCGGCCACCACCGTTCAAGGCATGGGCGTTGCCCCAGCAGGCCAGCTTCGAGGCGGTGCGAGCGGTCGAGTCGGGTCGGCCGGCCGTGCTGGCGGCGGTCAGCGGTACGTCCGTGGCGTTCGACGCTCGGGAGCGGCGGCTCATCTGGGTCGACCAGCACGAGACCGGCGCGTGGATAGTCGCGGCGCTCGCCGCCATCCCGCTCGTCGCGGTGCGGGTCGCCCGCCGGCTGCTCACCGAGCCCGACCGCTTCACCCGCGGGACCCGGGTTGCCGCCGGTGGGCCGGTGGTGCCCGTGCTCGGGGCGGTGCCGCCCTCGCACCGTCCCCGTCTCGCGGTCCTGGCAGCGATCGCGTTCGCCGCCGGGCTCATCACCGGGCCCGTGGCCACGTTGCTGCTCGTCTACGCCGAGAACGTGCTCGACGTCTCGAGCGCCGTAACCGCCGGCCTCGTGGTCGCGGCCGGTCTCACGGAACTGGCCGGCCTGATGCTCGGGCGGCTCCTCGCCGACCACCTCGGGCGGCGGCCGACCGCAGCCCTGGCCCTGATGCTCATGGCAGGGGCGGGCGCTCTCACCTACTCCGGATCGGTGCCGGCGTTGGCGGTCGGGTATCTCTGCGGGGTGCTGTTCGGCGCCGCCTACGGCACATCGGCGGTTGCCCTGACGGCCGAGCTGTTCCCGACCTCGATCCGCTCGCGCCCGAGCACCTGCCACAGGAGCAGGCCCGAGTACCGGGCCACATCCCTGGCGCGGTCAACATCGCGTGGAGCAGGGCCGCGAACGACGACGGCACGTTCCGGCCAGCCGACGAGCTCCGGGCGCTTTACGGCGGCGAAGGCATCGATCCCGGTCGGGGCGTGATCACCTACTGCCGGATTGGCGAGCGTTCCGCCCACACATGGTTCGTGCTCCACGAGCTGCTCGGCTACCCCTCGGTGGAGAACTACGACGGCTCGTGGACCGAGTACGGCTCGCTCGTCGGGGTACCGGTCGAACGCTGAGGCGGCGACAGGTCAGCAGCGACCGTTGTCGGCTTCGACGCCCAGCGGCGCCCCGCCGACGTCGGCCGGGCTCACCGTGGTACGCGGGGGACGATCTCGCAAGGCGTGTGCCGAGGAGCTCTCCGGGCAGAGACACGTCGGACGTCGACAGCTGCGGCGCGAGATCCTTGCGGCGGCTCGACGCGCGGCGTCCGCGAGCCTCCGACGATCACGAGTACGTTGGGCTGGTCGCCGACGACGTCGACCACCTCGGGGGCGAGCTGGTGCAGCTGAGGGCCACCGTCAACTGCCACGTGCCTGCGGCACGGCGGGGGCTGATGCTGGCTGCCGTCGCCATAGGCGAGTTTGAACTGAGCGAGGCTGTTCTCCGCGCCGCGGGCACCGGGCGATGAGCGGCCCCGACGCGGTGGCCGCGATGGCCGCGGAGCGCGTCGCCGATCTCCGCCGCCAGATCGACTACATGGCGAGCACGGTCGCGTTGCTCCCGGCGTCGCCGCAGCGGGCGGCAGCCCGGGCGGCGGTCCAGGCGATCGACCGCGACATCGCCGAGCTGCTCCGGCACCTCGGCGTCGACGATACGACGGCCCGACCACCGACCCGCTAGAACGGGGCGCTCACGAGTTTAGGGTGCCGTCGTCGGTGCTGGTCAGTAACGCTTGGAGTTGTCGCTGGATCTCGCTGGCCTCGGACCAGAGGCGGCGGTGCTCTTCGAGGTCCGTCGTCTTCCGGGCGGCTTTCTCAAGCTCGTAGAACCGGTCGATGGCCTCCGACGCCTCGCGCATCTGCTCTCGGGTGAGGCGGAACATGCGACCGACGGTACGCCCAATCGCAGACCATGGCGAGGCCGCCGTTCCGACAATCAGACACCAGCGACCGGCTGACCAGCTGCGGCCATCGCGTCCTCCGCGGCGTCGTTTTGAGTACCTACTGTCCCACGAGTTATTGGGGCGTTCAGGACGCCGGGTCACCCGCCTCGTGAGGAACGACAGCGACACCGACGAGCTCGATCTTCGCGGCATCGTCGAACAGCCCGCTCACGCCCAACAACGCCATCGCGGGGTGGCTGCGGCGCGGATCCCGCTAACGGTGTGCCCCACGTCCAACGTCCGCATCG
>OCZV010000968.1_pt1 | contig 10265 bp, 10 predicted proteins | sample 1539051 | NCBI WGS metagenome assembly OCZV01 (sample SAMEA3113581, study PRJEB22503) | soil metagenome
GGGTCACCCGCCGGGAGGCGCCACGGGCCCCACGGGACTGACCGAGGCCGAGGTCAACCTCGCCGTCGCGCTGCGGCTCGCGCGGATCCTCGAGGGCGCCGGCGCGCGGGTGATCCTGACGCGCACCGGCGAGGGCGCGCTCGGACTCTACGAGCGGGCGCAGATCGCCGAGGCGGCGGGCGCGCATCTCTTCGTGTCGGTACACGAGAACGCCTTTCCGGACGGCGTCGACCCATTCGGCGACAGCGGCACGTCCACGTTCTACTTCCACCGTCACTCGGAGTCGCTGGCCCGCGCGCTCCAGGCCGAGCTGATCCACGAGTTCCGTCTCCGGGACCTCGGCGTGGGACGCGGGAGCTTCGCGGTGCTGCGGCGCCTCACGTGGATGCCGGCGGCGCTCACCGAGACCATGTTCATGATGGTGCCGCAGCAGGAGGCTGCGCTCCGGGACCCGGAAGTCCAGGAACGGCTTGCGCGTGCCCACCTCCGCGCGCTCGAGCGCTTCCTCCGCGAGCGGGCGTCGGACCGCTGACCGCTGCTCAGCAGCCATCAGTCGCCTGTCAGGTCCAGCCAGAGCCGGAGCGCCTTCACGATCTGCTCGCGCGCGGCGCTGTCTGCGAGCGTCCCGATCGCGGGCGAGAGGCGGCGCGCCGAGATCGTGCGGACCTGGTGCATGAGGACGAGCGAAGCGGTGGCCAGACCGCCTGTTCCAGCGGGAAGTAGGACCTCGGTCGGGTAGACGCGGCGTCCCTTCTTCCACGTCGTGAGGGGAAGAACTGTGGCGAGACCGATCGGAGCCGCGATGACGTCGTTGCAGAAGACGAGGACAGGCCACCGACCGGCCTGCTCATGCCCCACGGCTGGATCGAGGAGGGCCCAGGCCAGGTCCCACTTCCGGACACTCACGTGAGCGGCCCATCGACCTCGCGGTCGAGCGAGGCGAAGTCCTGCTGGACGGCCTCGTTGTCACTCCTGAACTGGGCATCCTGGGCGGCCTCGGCGTACAGGAGCGCCAGCGCCCGCCGGTCCTCGGCCGCGAAGTAGAACGCCAGGGCCTCGGCCACCAACCGGCTCTTGCCTCGCGCGGAGCCAGCGCTGCGCCGGTCGAGCTCTCCGGCTACGGTATCTGGCAGGCTGTACGTCACCTTCCGGCTTCTTCCGGCGGCGGCCGGCCCGTGTGCCTTCCTCTTCGCCACCCTTCTGGCCATACTCGCTTATGGCATGGTCGTGCACGCAGCGTCAATAGGGCCGTGGACCGGGATCCCCCACGGCGGGCGCTCGGAACACCTCCTCGAGGCGGCCGACTGCGACAGGTGAGCCAGCGTGGCGCGGTGGGGGCCTTACGCCGGCCCCCTCGGCGCGGCGGTTCCGCGCAAGGGCGAAACGGCGGAGATTGGAGCTAGCTCAACTGGCGGCGGAACCGCCAGGCGCTGACCCCGACGAGGAGGCTCGCCAGCGCGATCAGCGCGAGCAGGTTCGGGTACACCACGTCCAGACCAGCGCCCTTCACGAGAACGCTGCGCGCGATGGTGGCGAAATGGGCGATGGGGTTCAGCAGCGTGAGTGGCTGGATCCACTTCGGCATGGCCTCGATCGGTGTCAGCCCGCCGGAGAGCATCGCCAGCGGGGGGTTCACGAAGAAGCTGATGAGCTGCGTCTGGTTGGCGGAGCGCGCGAAGGTGGAGATGAACGTGCCGAGGCCGATCCCGGTCAGCACGCAGCATGCGCACGCGGCCAGCACGAGCACGGCACTGCCCCGGAACGGGACGTGGAACACGAGCCGCGCGACCATCAGCACGAGTCCGACCATTGCCATGAGCAGGAGGAAGAGTGGTACGAGCTTGGCCGCGACCACCTCGAGCGCGCTGGCCGGCGTCATCAGGAGCTGCTCGACGGTGCCCCGCTCCTTCTCGCGGATCATCGTGGCCGCCGACACGAGCGAGCCGTTGAGGATGATCAGCGTCCCGAATACGCCGGTCACGATGAACCAGGCGCTCACCAGGCCCGGGTTGTAGAGGTAGGCGGCCCGGAGCTCGACGGGAGCCGCCCGCGCCCCGTCGAGGCCGCGGTTGAGCCAGGCGACGGCGCCCTCGACGTATTCCTGGGCGATCTGCGCGGTGTTGGCGTTGGCGGCGTTGAGCAGCACCTGCACCGTCGCCGGGCGCCCGCGCACGCGCAGGCGGGCGAAGTCGTAGGGAATCACCACCCCGACGTCCAGCCGGCCGGCGCCGAGATCCTGGCCGAGCGCGGCCGGCGTCGCATAGGCGCCGGTGAGCCGGAACGTCGGATTCTCGGTGAGCACCGAGACCAGCTCGCGGCTCTCCCGCGTACGGCTCTCGTCGACGATCCCCAGCCTGAGGTTCTCGACGTCCGCGTCGAGCGCGAAGCCGAATAACAGGATTTGCAGCGTCGGCGGCACGATCAGCGAGATGGTGAGCCGCCGGTCACGCCGGATCTGCCGGAGCTCCTTCAGCGCCATCGCCCAGAAGCGCCCTCCGAAGAGCCGGCTCCAGGCGTGTCTCACGCCTTCACCTGCATGCGCCGCATCGTTCGCCACGCGAGGCCGTAGAACACGAGCCCGATGCCGCCGATGGCCAGCACCGCCCACCAGACGGCAGGCCATCCGCCTCCCTGCAGGAAGGCGTCGCGCACGATGACGACGTAGTACCGGGCCTGCACGAGGTTCGAGATCCACCGCAGCGCCGCCGGGATGTTCTCGATGGGGAAGATGAGCCCGGAGAGAAGAAACGCCAGCAGGAAGCCGCCGAGCGCGACGGCCTGGACGGCGGCCGCCTGGTTGGGGATGGCCGCGCCCACGAGCGAGCCGAAGCTCACCACGCAGAACACGAACAGCACACTGCCGGCGATCAGCGGCGTCGGATCCCCGGCGAACCGCAGCCCGAAGAGCGTGAACATGAGCCCGACCGCGAGCAGCCACTGCGTGAGCCCGATCACCATCCCGGCCAGGATCTTGCCGAGCAGGAACTCGCGCGCCGAGATGCTCGAGACGTACACCTGGAGGATCGTCTTCTGCTCCCCTTCGCGGGACATCGCCAGCGCTGCGAGCACCGTCGGGAAGATGGACAACCCCAGGACGAGAAAGCCGGGCCCGTAGAACTTCCGCGGCTCGCGGCCGGGATTGAACCAGAGCCGGGTGGCGGTCTGGACGGCGGGCGTGATGCGCGCCGGGCCGAGCTGCCGGGCAAAGGCCCGGGTGACCTGACCGGCGCTACCACGGGTCAGCAGTGCCGTGTTGCTGTCGGTGGCGTCCACGAGCAGCTGGGCCTCGGCGGGGCGGCCCCGGCGGATCTCGCGCCCGAAGTGCTCGGGCACGATCACGACCGCGCGCGCGCGGCCCTGGGCCAGCATCGCTTCCGGCGACGCCGCGAGCGGTATCACGCGAAACGTGAGCGAGGTCCGGAAGGCCTCCGCATACTGTCGGGACAGCGGCGTCTGGTCGAGGTCCTGGACGGCGATCGGGATGTCGGTCACCGTGAGGGAGATCGACGTCCCGAGCAGCGCGATGAGCATGACCGGGAGCGCGAGCGCCAGCGCCAGCGCGAGCCGGTCGCGCAAGATCTGGGTGAGCTCCTTTCGGGCCTGGGCAAGGATCCGTCGCATGTGGGAACGCGGGGTCAGGCGGCGGCCGGCCGGGCGCCGGCGTCCCGGCCCTTCTCCGCGATGACGAGGAAGACGTCCTCCAGCGAGTAGTCCTGCTCGGTCGCCTCGATCACGCGGATCGCGTCGCGCTCCAGCCGCGCCGCCAGCCGGTGGGCGGCGGCCTGCGCATCGCCCTCCACGATGACGTGGAACCGATCGCCGAACAGCGACACGCGCCAGGGCTCGAGCTCCGACTTCAAGAGCGCGACGGCCCGCTGGGGGGCGTCGGCGCGGATCTCGAGGACGCGTCCGCCGTGGGCGGCCTTCACGCCGCTCGGCGTGCCCTCCGCCACCAGCTCGCCCGCCACCATGAAGCCCAGCCGGTTGCACTGCTCAGCCTCTTCCAGGTAGTGGGTGGTGACGAGGATCGCCGCGCCCTGGTCGGCGAGCCGGTTGATCATTGCCCAGAACGCGCGGCGGGCGATGGGGTCCACTCCCGACGTCGGCTCGTCCAGGAACAACACGCGGGGCTCGTGCATGATCGCGGCGCCGAAGGCCACGCGCTGCTTCCATCCGCCCGGCAGGCTTCCCGTGAGCTGGCCACCCCGGCCCTGCAGCCCGGCGAACTCGAGGACCCATCGCTTGCGGGCGGCGCGCCGGTCGGCCGGCACGCGATAGACGCCGGCGAAGAAGTCGAGGTTCTCGTCGACGGTGAGATCGTCGTACAGGGAGAACTTTTGCGACATGTACCCCACCTGCTGGCGCACGTCCGGGGACCGGAGCACATCGCGCTCGCCCGCGAGCTGCACCTGCCCGTCACTCGGCTCGAGCAGGCCACAGAGCATCTTGATGGTGGTGGTCTTGCCGGCGCCGTTGGCGCCGAGCAGGCCGTAGACCTCGCCATAGCGCACCTCGAGGTCGATGCCCCGGACGGCGTCGAACGCGCCGAACGACTTGCGCAAGCCGCGGGCTCCGATGGCCACGGCCGCCACCGGCGGGCTCACGTCGCGGCGGCCGGGAAGCTCGGGGACGGGGCGCTCGCCTTCGAGACCTCGCAGGAGGGCGACGAACGTGTTCTCGAGGGTCGGCGTCGCCGCCCGGACCTGGTCCACGGCGAGGTGCGCGTCCGCCAGCGCCCCGCGCACGGCACGCTCCCCCGCCGACAGATCGCGCACCATCACGTCGAGGCGGTCGCCGAAGCGCTGCACGTCGACGAGTCCGTCGCGGCCCGCCAGCAGCGCTTCGGCGCGTCGAAGATCGGCCGCACGCACCTCGAGACGCTGCAGGCCGAGGGCTTGGCGGAGCTCGGCCGGCGTCCCCGTCCGGTAGATCCGCCCCTCGTGCATGAGCGCCACGCGATGACAGCGCTCGGCCTCGTCGAGATAGGGCGTGGCCAGCAGGATGGTGATGCCCTGGCTCGAGAGCTGTGCGAGCGCGTCCCAAAACTCTCGGCGGGAGACCGGGTCGACGCCGGTCGTGGGCTCGTCCAGGAGCAGGATGCGCGGCTCGGCCACGAGCGCGCAGGCGAGCGCCAGCTTCTGCTTCATGCCGCCGCTCAGCCGGCCGGCGAGACGCGCGGTGAAGCGGTCCATCCCGAACATCGTGAGGTAGCGCCCTCCACGCTCCGCGATGTCGCGCAAGGGCACCCCCCGGAGCTCGCCCACGTACCGCAGATTCTCGGCCACGCTCAGATCCTGGTAGAGGCTGAACGCCTGCGTGAGGTACCCGACGAACGCGCGCGCCTCGCGCGCCGGCCGGCCCAGCAGCTCGCCGGCCCCCGACGTGGGCTCCATCACGCCACCCAGGATCTGGAAGGTCGACGTCTTGCCGGCGCCGTTCGGCCCGATCAGCCCGAAGATCTCTCCCGCCCGCACGTCGAGATCGATGCCGCGTACCGCCTCGAGCTGGCCGTACCGCTTCGTCAGCCCCTGGACGCGGATGGCCGCGGACGGCTGGCTCATCGTCGGGCCTGTCGGGTGGGCCAGTCGCTGCCCTCGACCAGGATCTCGCCATCGGCCGGCATGCCTGGCTTTGCGAAGCCGTCCGCGGCCCGCAGCTGCAGCTTCACGCCGACGACCTGCTTGACCCGATCCTCGCGGAAGTACGTGTTCTCGGGAGTGAACGACGCCTCGGGGTCGACGCGCGACACGAGGGCCTCCAGCGGCGTCGCCGGCGCCGAGTCCAGATAGACGCGAGCCGGCTGGCCCAGGCGCACCAGCCCGATCTGCCCTTCCGGCACGAAGGCGCGCAGGTAGACCTCCGAGAGGTTCACGAGCGTGACGACCGCGGTGCCGGCAGTGACCACTTCTCCGGGCTCGGCCGTGCGCGTGGCGACGGTCCCGGCGAAGGGAGCGACGATCTGCAGGTCGTTGCGGTCGGCGCGCGCCTCCTCCAGCTCGAAGCCCGCCCGCTCGGCATCCGCCTGTGCGGCGGCGATGTCCGCCTGGGCCTGGAGAATCTGTCCCTGCACCGCCGCGACCTGCGAGGTGCGGATGGCGGGGTTGACCAGATTCGCCCGCGCGGCCATGAGGGCGCCGCGGGCGGCCTCGACCTGGCGGCGTGAAGCGGCGACTACCGCGGCCTGCGCCTCCTCGTTGCTCTGCGCCCGGCGCGCCTCCTGCTCGGCGACCAGCTCCCGCTGGTATAGCCGCGTGAACGCGTCCCGATCCCATTTCGCCTGCGCGTGCGAGGCCTCGGCCTGCGCCAGCTGCGACTCCGCCGCCGCCAGCCGCGCCTCGGCCTCGTTGACTCGCCCCTGCGCGTCCGCTCGCGCCTGGTCCACTCCGAGCTGGCTCTGCCGCAGCTGCTCGTTGAGCACGGTGACCTGGTGCTGGGCCAGCCGCACGCGCGCCTCGGCCTGCCGCACCGCGGCCATCGACCGCTGTTCGCGCGCGCGGATCTGCTCGTCGTCGAGCACCGCGATGACCTGTCCGGCCTCGACCCGATCGCCCTCGCGCACCGTGAGCTGACGGATCCGCCCGGAGGTCTTGGCGGCGACGGCGGCGTCGTCGCCCTCGATCCGGCCGCTCACGGCGATCACGCCGGCCGGCACCGCCGGCGGCGCCAGGAACAGCCGCCAGACGGCGAACCCGGCCAGCGCGAGCGCGGCCAGCACGACGACGATCACCAGCGGGCGTCGGCGCGCCGTCATGTCCGGCGACCAGCGCTCGAGCCCTGTGCCGCGAGCCCGTGGGTGAGCAGGTCCTGGATGTGCCGCACGTAGGCGGCCGCATCGGGAGGCTTGATCGCCAGCCGCCGATCGGCGAGCACGCGCTCGCGGAAGCGCGCGGTGGCGAAGAAGAACACGAGACTGCCCACGAGGCTCAGATGGGTCAGCAGCGGGTCGACAGGCCGGAAGTCACCCTCTCGGACTCCGCGGGCGACGATGCGCTGCACGGCGGCCAGCACCCGCACCGGCTTGTCGATCAGCTCGGGCTCGAGATGTGGGCCACCGGTCAGGATCTCGCGGAGCATCATCGTGCAGAAATGCGGGTGACGCCGCGCCGCCAGCTCGCCCACCACGGCAATGAGCTCGCGCAGCATCTGCGGTGCGGGCCGCGCCGACTCGGCGAGGCTCTCCACGCGGGCGACGATCTCCGCGAACGTGGCGCCCACGATGGCGAGGTAGAGCTTGCGCTTGCCGCCGAAGTGGTAGTTGACCATCGCCTTGTTGACCCCGGCCTTCTCGGCGATCAGCCACAGCGGCACGCCGTCGTACCCCCTCTCGGCGAACAGCTCGGTCCCGGCCGCCACGAGGGCATCCCGCGTCCCGGCGGCTTCGCGGGGCCGACCGCGCCGGCGCTTGACGGGTTGTGAAGGGCGGATTCTCGCAGGGGTCACGTCGTAATTAACCAACCGTATGGTTAATTATGCCGAGCGTCGTGATTCCGTCAAGCCGTCCCCCAGCGGCACCAGGCGGCTGCGGGCGCCTTGACAAGGCCACGCGTCCGGCTTACATACCGTTCAAATTTGAACTATGCCCACCCGCTATCCGGGCACCCCGGCGGAGACGACGGCGCTCGACGCCTACATCAAGCTCATGCGCGCCGCCGAGGCGGTCACCGCCCGGGTGGGCGGCGTCATGGCGGCGGCGGGGTTGACCATCGGGCAATTCGGCGTGCTGGAAGCGCTCCTGCACCACGGTCCGCTCTGCCAGCGGGACCTCGGCCAGAAGCTGCTGCGCAGCGACGGCAATACCGCGGTCGTCGTCGCGAATCTCGTCCGGCGTGGCCTGGTGGCGCAGGAGCGGCGCCGTGACGATCGCCGGTTCGTGACGGTCAGCCTGACCGAGCGGGGGCACCGGCTGATCGCCGGCATCTTCCCGCGCCACGTCGCGGGGCTCGTGCGCGAAATGGACGTGCTGTCGCGGGGCGAGCTGGCGGAGCTTGGCCGCCTCTGCCGGCGGCTCGGCCTCGGCGACGGTGAGTCCGTCGAAGAGAAAGGAAACGGGACATGGCGCAGGCACACACCACGCGCTTCGGGTCGCTCCATCGCTACGAGAAGGGTGGCGTCGAGGTCATCAATGACGACGCCCGCAACTACGTCTTCTCGAACATCTTCGAGGTCGCCTCGAAAGCCAAGCCTTACGAGAAGGTCGCCGTCGGCAAGAACATCGAGTACGTGATCGAGGCGATCCGCGCCGACGGCACCTCGGGCTGGCGTGCGCCCGCCCAGGACGAGTTCGCCCTGGTCATGGACGGCGAGGTCGAGATCCGGCTGCGAAAGCTCGAGCAGCCCGGCGTGGTGCCCGCCGGCGCTCGGGGCTCGGTGGGACTCGCCGGCACGCCGGCCGGCCGCGCGATGGGCATGGTCCGTGCCCGGCGCGGCCACATGACGCTCCTGCCGGTCGGCGCGGCCTACCAGTTCCACGCCGCGCAACCGGGTGTGATCCTGCTCCAGACCCTGGCCTGCGAGGACACGGTGGAGCGCTGGGCGGACATCTGCCAGACAACACCACGGCCCACGAACTGAGCACGGCGACCAGGAGACTCGACGCTATGAGCCAGAGCACCGACGCCCTCCCCGAGATCGGGTCGATCGAGCCCAATCGACACGGCTACCGGACGTTCACGCTCGGGAGCTTCACCTTCACTCGAGACGAATATTTCGTCGACGTCGCGTGGCCGAAGGGCCACCACATGCTGCCGGCCGACGCGTTCCTGCGCGCGCTACAGCGCGACATCGCCTGGGGCTTCTTCTACGGCATCGTGAACTTCGACGCGGTCATCGGCACCGTGAACCACTACGGCTCCGTGGACCTCTTCGCCGGCCGCTTCAACGCGCACTACCGCAAGGCCGGCCTCGACCACTCCGAGCGCTTCACGACGCCGCTGATCCAGCGGGTCTTCGAGGCGATGCTGGACGACTGGACGAACGCCGGCTTCGACCCGTTCGCCAGCCCCCAGGAGACCGGCAGCGCCTTCGGACCCAAGAACGGCAGCAACAAGGAGGCGATCACCCGCCATCGCGTCACGGCCAAGCGGATGATCGGCGCTCCCGGCGACGAGCCGACCCGCAGCGACGAGAGCGGCTTCCCGGTGAACCGCCACTTCCGCGATGTCCCGCAGGACAAGCCCGAGATCCGCGCCGAGCCCGGCTTCGAGGACGAGGTCGTCGCCTTCAACCTCTTCGCCTACCTGTCCCGCTCGGACGTGACCTGGAACCCCTCGATCGTGTCGGTCTGCAAGGCCAGCCTCTACTGCCCGACGACCGAGGAGTACATCCTGCCGGTGATCCACGGCAACGACCGGGTCGAGTGGTTCGTGCAGCTCAGCGACGAGATCCAGTGGGAGGTCGAGGACCGCGACACGGGCGCGGTACGGGCGCGCGTGACCATGAAAGCAGGCGACGTCGCCGCCATGCCGGCCGACATCCGGCATCGTGGATTCTCCCCGAAGCGCTCGATGCTACTCGTCTGGGAGAACGCTTCGCCCGAGCTGCCCGGGCTATACGCCAGCGGCACGATGCCGCCGACGCCGGTGCAATTTTAGACTCGGAGGGGCTTCGCTTGACTCGGAGGGGGGCTTCGCCCCCTTCCGACGGCCGGTGCGGACCTGACGCTCCGCACTCGGCCTGCCTCCCCCAGAGCAGGCTTGCGCCGGCAAAGCCGGCGCTCGAAAAGGCGAGGACGTTATGAGGCAGCGGCGGAGGGTCAGCCGTCGGGCGTTTCTTCGTCTCAGTGCGGCGGGTGCCCCCGTGCAGCGCCGGGCCCGCCTCGACGCGCCGCCCTCGGCGTGAGCGTGCGTTCCGCCGAAGGCGTGTTGCCTGGCACCGCGCGTGCACGCTGGGACGTCGGGAGGAGGCCGTATGCAGCACCGCGATCGCGACCAGTGTGCGATGTGTGGATCCCTCATGGGCGCCGAGGCGCAGCCGGCCGCCATGCGCAAGCAGGCCGAGATTCTCGATCAGCTCGATGCGCTCGAACGTCGCCTCCGAGAAGCCGAGGCCGGTCGCTGGCGACTCACCATGGTCGAGGTGGTCTGCCCGCCCTGCCGCGAGACGCTCGTGGGTGTGGACCTCGAGCGCGGCGACGCGATGCTCTCGCCGCTGCGGACCCGCATCGCCGCGCTTCGGAGCGAGCACGCGGAGGCAATGCGGCGCTCGGCCTAGGGCACACCATTCACGAACACCCAGACAGGCCCTGGCGCGGCGGGCGCGTGGGCCCC
>OCZV010000969.1_pt1 | contig 10255 bp, 5 predicted proteins | sample 1539051 | NCBI WGS metagenome assembly OCZV01 (sample SAMEA3113581, study PRJEB22503) | soil metagenome
CCGGAACAGTGGGCAAGCGAAATTCAGGCTTGGAAAGATTTGGCTGCGACCCATTTAACGGTAAACACAATGAAAGCCGGTCTCGCGCGGCCTTCGGACCACATCGAGGCGATCCGACGATTTCGAGCTGTGATCGATGCCTATTAATGAGAGGCGGTTTGGCGTCTCTCGACCAATGTCTGTACGCGTTCAAACGGCTCGCCGCCTTTCTGCACGGCATCGCGGATCGCTTCGATGGCTCGAACCAGGTTCTGACCCATGGCTTGATAGACAGCTTCGAAAACTTTCAGATTTCTTAAATAAAGCAGGTAATGAATGAGAACGGCATTATTCATCGGCTGCTGTGAAAAACTGCGGAAGCGCCGCGAACCGCGTATGTGCGTCCGGTCTGCCCATTCCTTCTTGTACCTGCTGAAGACTTCCTCACGAAGGCGCAACTTATCTTCATAGGAAATTTCCCGGTTATAGAGCTCTGTCAGAGCTTCGGCCATTCCTTCGATGAATTCCGAAAATTCCAATTCTGCTTGCCAGTTTCGAATCGCTCTTTCATGCTCAGCGCTCCCGTCTCCGAATTTCACACGGAAGAAATCAATCGCGGCACGGCTGCCGACAAAGTTCGCGACGCTCTCGTTGAAATTGCCGGCGCCTTTCACATATAACGTGTTGTGAAAAAGCTCGTGAAAGACCACCTCCGCTAAGGTAACTTTGTCGTACTTGAGCAAGTGCCCCAGGAGGGGGTCGTCAAACCAGCCGAGCGTGCTGAACGCCGCAGAGGGACGAATACTGATATCGTAGCCATCGGCCCGGAGTCCTTCTGCGGCGGCTTCGGCGTCTTGCCTTGAGAAGTAACCCTTGTATGGGACCCGCCCGACAATGAGAAACCACCAAGTATAGGGTTTCAATTGAGTTTTCGGGGCGGCTGTCAAGATGTACGTCAGGTCTGGCCGATCGACGTAAGAATAACTCGCATAGCTGCCCCCGACATTGAGATTGAGCGTGGTCTGCGCATACTCCCGCACCGCGAGCACCAGCTGTAATTTTTCCTTCGTCTCTGATTCGACCCCCGGTCGGTCAAGGTACTGGACAATAGGCTCCCGCCGCCAAAGAATCTTTCCTTCCTCGTAGGCTGCCCGCATGACATAAAAGGGAGAGCAGCCCGAGATCGCTGAAACCAACACAAGGGCCATGAACATCACCCACCGCCATTGGGTTCGATTCGTTTTGGACAAAGAACGCGAACAAAATCGCTTGCCAGAAAAAATATTAGGCATGAACTCTAGGCGTCATATCATGCGCCACCTGCTTTAAGACTTCGCGTTCATACTGGAGCTGATAGAGGCGGTGATAAATCCCTTTCTTCTCCATCAGCTGGCTATGAGATCCTATCTCGCGCACTTCGCCGTGATGCAGCACGATGATGCGGTCGGCGTTACGGATCGTCGAGAGCCGATGCGCTATGACGAGGCACGACCGATTTTTCATAACCTTGTCCAATGCATCCTGAATCAGAAGCTCGGTTTCCGTGTCGACGCTGGAAGTTGCCTCGTCCATGACCAAAATCTCAGGCTGAAATACGAGCACTCGCGCCAGTGACAGGAGCTGCCGTTGTCCTCCGGAAAAGTTGCTGCCGCGCTCGCGGACTTGGGCGTGGAGCCCATCAGGAAGTCGTTGAATAAACCTCTCGGCGTTGGCGAGGTGGGCGGCTTTCTCGATTCGCTCCATCGGGATCGAACGATCGCCGAGCGCAAGGTTAGCGAGCACATCTCCGGAAAAGAGAAATACATCCTGCAGGACCACTCCGATATGCTGTCGTAGCGCCTGCAGTTCCCAGTCGCGCACGTCGACTCCGCTGACCTTGATGGAGCCCTCTCGGATATCGTAGAAACGGTTAAGCAGCTTGATCGTGGTCGTCTTCCCAGAGCCCGTTGCCCCGACCAGCGCTACTTTCTCTCCCGGCTCAATCCGGAACGACACGCCTTTGAGTACTGGGTCATCCTGTTTGTAGTGAAACCACACATTGTCGAAAATCACCTCGCCACTGAACGGTTTTGGAATCACCCCTCTGTTAGGGTTCTCAATCGTTAAAGGCGTATCGAGAAGCTGAAAAATTCGCTCAGCCGAGGCCATAGCGGATTGCATAACGGCATATTTCTGGCTGAAGTCACGCAGCGGGACGAAAAAACGATTGATGTACTCCTTGAACGCGACCACTGTACCGATACCAATAACCGCCTGCAGGACCTCACCGCCACCATACCAAAGCAGAAGCGCCACACTCACCGAACCTGCGGCCTCGACCATGGAGTATAGGGCCGCTTCATAGAGATTGGAGAGGTGATAGGCATCTCGATGGGCCGAATTGAGTTCGTCGAACTCACGATAGCTTTTCTCCTCCCGGGCGAACAGCTGAATCACGACCATCCCTGAGATCGCCTCGCCCAAATAGGCGTTAATCCGCGCTATCCGCTCGCGAATGTGACGGTAAGTCTGGCGCGCTTTGACCCGGAAGAAATTGATCGCCACCGCCATCGGCGGAATCAGCGCCAGCGAGACCAAAGCCAATCCCACATGGAGATAGAACATGATGCCGATGATCCAAATGACCATGACGAAGTCCGATATTAGCGTCATGACACCAGAGGAGAACATCTCCTGCAAAACATCGACGTCCGTCGTCATACGCGTCACCAGACGGCCCACCGGGTTACGGTCGAAGTAACTCATCGGCAGCTTCTGCACGTGGGAGAAGATCGCGACGCGCAAATCGGCGAGGCAGCGCTGCGCTACGAGCATGGAGATGTAATAGTGGAAGAACAGGGTGATTGTCTCTGCCACCACAGCGCCAAGGAAAAGGAGGCCCACACCTTGGAGCCCCTTCAGATCTCCGCCGCCGATAAATTGGTCGATGCCGATCTTCATAAGGTAGGGTTGCGCCAGACCGAAAGCCTGTTGCAGAGGCAGGAGCAGCATGGCTGTCCAGAATAGCCACTTGTAGGGGATGATAAAACTCCAGAGCCGCTTGATCAGACGCAGATCATAGGCTTTGCCAAGGATCTCTTCCTGTTGGGACGTCTCGGCCATCTGCCTATATCTGCTCCAGCTCCTCACTGAGCTGTTGCTGCTGGTAGAGTTCCGCGTAAACACCGCCACGATTGATCAGTTGCTCGTGATTGCCCCGCTCGATGATTCTTCCTTCGTCGAGGACCAGGATTTCGTCCGCCTCTTTCACCGCGGAGATCCTGTGCGAAATGATGAGACAGGTCTTCTTCTTGAGAATGGATCTGAGTCCCTGCAGAATTTCAGCTTCGGTTTGCGCGTCAACGCTGGAGAGACAATCGTCGAGTATGAGAACCGGTGGGTCCATCAGCAAGGCCCGCGCCAGTGTGGCCCGCTGTTTTTGACCTCCGGACAGCGTGACGCCGCGTTCGCCCACGACCGTATTCAGTCCCTGGGGAAAAATCTCCAAATCGCGATCCAGTTTGGCGATCCTCACGGCGCGACTCAATTCTTCATCAGTGACTTCGTCGCGGCCAAAGGCGAGATTACGTCGTAGCGACGTCGAAAAGAGAAACGGATCCTGGGGGACATAACCCAGAGACTTGCGCAGCTCGCATAGCGATAGCATCCGGATGTCTTGTCCATCGAGGAGAATTTCGCCGGACGACACATCAAATAGGCGCGGCACCAGTTGCGCCAGCGTGCTCTTCCCCGAACCGATGCGGCCCACCAATCCGACCGTCCGTCCGGCGGGCAACGAAAAGCTGATCTCTTCCACGGCGGCATGGCCGTTCTGCTGTCGGTCATACGCAAAGGAAACGTTGCGGAACTTGATTCCTTCTTTCAACTCGCGGACCGGCAGCGCCGCTGGAGGACTGGCTATCTTCGGCGCGGTACTTAAAATCTCTTCGAGACGCTTCATTGCGGCTCGGCCTCGCTCGACCAGGGAAAGCATCCAGCCGAACGCAGCCATGGGCCACGCCAATACGTTGAGGTAGGCAATGAACGCGACGATATCCGCGACCAGCAAGTCGCCGCGAACCACCCGAATACCGCCATACCAGATGACGATGAGAACGGTCAGCGCATTGAAGCCTTGCATGATGGGTGTGATGACGCCGCGCATTCTCGCCAGTTCCAAGCTCTTTGCCTGAAAGTCCTCGTTCAGCGCGATAAACTGCCGGGTTTGAAACTCCTCTTGCGTATACGCCTTCACCACGTGCATTCCGCTGAGGTTTTCCTGGACGTGGCTACTGAGGACTGACATTTGCTGCTGAACCTGCAGTGAGCTTTTCAGGATCCTGCCGCGGAATTTTGCCACGGCAATGATCAGCAGCGGAAAAGGAACCATAGCCGCCAACGTCATACGGACATCCATCGAAAGCATCAAGGCGAGAGCGTAGACGACGTAGAGTGGTGCGTTGACAAAATTCAATATGCCGGGGCCGAGCATCACGCGCACGGCGGAGATATCGTTGATGACCCGAGACATTAAGTCACCGGTTCTTTGCGAGTGATAGAATGACAAAGGTAATTTTTCTAAATGGGCAAACAGGTCATTGCGAAGATCGTACTCGACATCACGGCCCGCGTTGAAGATCAGGGCTCTAGAGTAGGTCCGCACGATTCCCTGTACCACTGCCGCCCCTCCGATTACCGCAGCGTAAAACGTAACGTCGCGCACTGACCCGCCGCTTTCGATGATCCGCACGGCTTCGCGTATCCACCACGGGATCCACATCACTAACGTGGCCGTGCTGAGCAAACAGAGCCCGCCGATCAAATAGCGTCGCCGGTAGCGCCAAAAATAAGGCTTTAAGCGGCCCATAATCCTATCAAAATACTCTAGGGCACCCCGCTTCGCAAGGAAACAGTAGAAACGCTATCCCAAAGCGCTTGATCTTCGACCGTCGAAGCTGAGTGCTTGACAACCGGACAACCGTCTCTAATAAAGAGAAGTATGGCTCAAACTACGACAACCCGCCGCGACGATATCCGCAACATCGCGATCATCGCCCATGTCGATCACGGCAAAACCACGTTGGTTGACGCCTTATTGCACCAGAGCGGTATTTTTCGCGCCAACGAGCCAGTTATAGAGCGCGTGATGGATTCGCTGGATTTGGAACGGGAGCGGGGGATTACGATCCTAGCGAAGAACACGACGGTTCAGTACGGTCGCGTCAAAATCAACATCGTTGACACGCCGGGACACGCCGATTTCGGCGGCGAGGTGGAGCGCACCCTCGCCATGGTCGATGGAGTCATGCTTCTCGTGGATGCGTCCGAAGGTCCGCTGCCGCAGACGCGATTCGTTCTCAAAAAGGCACTGGAGGCTAAGCTGCCGCCCATCGTCTGCATTAACAAGATCGATCGGCCCGACGCCCGCGTTGCGCCCGTCTTGGACGAAATCTATGACCTTTTCATCGATCTCGACGCCACGGAAGACCAGCTGGATTTTGCCGTCGTCTATACCAACGCCCGCGCGGGCATCGCCACCCGCGATTTGAAGGAAGCTTCAGAGAATCTTAAACCGTTATTCGATCTGATCGTCCAAGCGCTGCCTGGGCCCGTGGTTGATTGGGCAGCGCCGACACAATTTCAAGCCAACAATCTCGATTACAACGACTACGTCGGCCGCCTTGCTATAGGTCGGGTAAAGAACGGGAGACTAACCGTTGGCAACTACACATTGTGCCGCGCGGATGGCGCGCAGCAGCCGGTCAAAGTCACCCAGATCTATGGTTGGCAGGGATTAAAGCGTGTTGAGTTGGCAGCCGCGGAGGCCGGCGATATCGTTGCCGTGGCGGGCATTGAAGAGATCGGCATCGGAGATACGATCGCCGATCGTGAAAATCCCAAGCCGCTGCCCGCGCTACGAATTGACGAGCCCACCATCGCTATGATCTTCAGCGCAAACAACTCACCCTGGTCCGGGCGTGAAGGAGCATTCGTCACCTCGCGTAAGTTGCGCGAACGCCTGCAATACGAGCAGCGCAAGAACGTCAGCCTCAGAGTGACGGACAGTGACCAACCCGACGCCTTTCAGGTTACCGGCCGGGGAGAATTCCAGTTGGCGATTCTGATCGAGACGATGCGCCGCGAAGGCTACGAGCTGCAGGTTTCCAAGCCAACCGTTGTGACGCGCGAAATCAACGGCAGCCTTCACGAACCTGTGGAGCTCCTGGTCATCGATGTTCCCGAAGACTTTATCGGGGTCGTATCACAGCTCTTAGCCATGCGGAAAGGAAAAATGACCAAGATGATTCACGCTGGCTCGAGTCGCGTTCGGCTGGAATTCTCCGTGCCATCGCGCGGCTTGATCGGCTTCCGTTCGCGGTTTCTCACGGACACGCGCGGAACCGGAATCATGAACGCTCTTTTCGACGGATGGGCGCCTTGGCACGGCGCGATTCAAGCCCGCAGCAACGGAGCCATGGTCGCCGATCGCGAAGGCATGACAACGCCCTACGCCGTGTTTCATCTCCAGGAGCGGGGCATTATTTTTATTCCACCGGGCGCGCGGGTCTATGAAGGGATGATCGTCGGTGAATACTCACGCGATGTCGACCTTAACGTCAACATCTGCCGCGAAAAAAAACTGACCAACATTCGCGCAGCGGGCCGGGATGAGAACATCATCATCACGCCGCACCGCGAAATGGGCTTGGAAGAAGGGATCGAGTGGATCGCGGACGACGAGTTGGTGGAGGTGACACCTGAATCCACTCGCATACGGAAGAAGGTTCTCAGACAATCGGATCGTCCCCGGCGTCGGCGGGAAGATGAGGATTAACATCGAGCCTGCTCACGGCATCAAATCTACTTCCGCGCAGGGCTGTAAACACCGCGTGGTATATAATAAATCCGAGCGGAGCCCGTTAAGAAACTGAAGTTACTTGTCCTAGTCTTTTCTGCAAATCTTTGGCCGTCACTCGATACTTAAACGCCTTGCGACCGTTAATGAAAAGGACGGGCACCTCGCTGCCGAATTTTTCCTGTAGTTCGCCCGACGTGTCGACGTCGATCTCATGGATCGTTAGTGGATGATGCTTGGCGATCTGAGCGATCACCTCTTTCATTTCTTCACAGAGACAGCAGTCTTTTCGGACATAGATAATGATCTCGATCGTCATTTGCTTAGGGCGGGTATCCTTTCCTTTGGCGGTTTCGTCGATTGTTCCTTGATCGACTCATCCGCTTTTTCATCACCGCCGAAGCCGATCACACTCTTCGGGATACCTAAAAGGCCCAAAAACACCTCTGACAGCGTGCTTAGAGGTGCGGGGGTGATCGTGGGATCATCGATGGAACCTTTGATGTTGAAACTCGCCACGAGGAAGGAATTCTTAATGGCCGCGATGCCCCGGCCAACCAACGGAATGTAGTGAATGGCTGTGTCGATTCCCGCGAATGGACGCACGGCAACAACAAAATCCAGCGCGTCTCGGGGCACATCGATTTTACCGGCGCCGGTGATGCGCAAATCATCGCTGTCAATCAGGAGATTTTCGGTTGAGTAAACCCCATTGGCGACTTTGAAGTCGCCCGTAATGCTGCGGAAACGAATACCTTGTTTACCAAAGTCCGGCATCTGAAACGTGAACCAGCGTGACAGGTCGAGCAGATTCAGGATTTGGATTAAGATGCGCAGGCGCTGAAGAGTTCCATCTTCGATCCGAAGACTAAACGACCCCGTCAGATTTTGCTTTCGTTCGGCACCGTCTTTACCGATTGACTGTAGATTGCCGATGAGGTTCACCCTTCCGGTCATGTCGGCGTTTGTCAGATCAAACCATTTAAGGAACGTGGCTACCGGAACGGCTTGAATCTTTGGTGTCACGTTAAAACTCGCTGTGTCCGGCCTGTCAGCGATCGTGGCGAGCCCCTGTATCGAGCCGCCCGCGGAGCGCAGGGTCGTGTTATTTAGGCGCCAAACACGCCGGTCGATTACCACGTCTGACTTGAAATCAGAAAACTCAAGCTCCTTCACGCGCCCCCTGGCGAGCACAATCCTGCCTTCGGCTTGGAGATTGGCGTAGAAGTCGGTGGATTCTGGATCGATCTGCGATGACAAAAAACTCAGGTCCAAGTTCGGCGCAGCAAAATCAAAAAGGAGTTGCGGCTTTTGCGAATAACGCCAGCGGCCGCTGAAGTTCGCGGGAAAGCCAACGACCAAACCTTTGACATTCTGAAAATCGATTCCCGCCTCGTCGATTTTGATCCGACCATTGAGCCCTTTTAGAGGTTGCAACAGGGGTTCAGTCGCGAGTTGGACGTCGGCGAGGTCCAGGGTCCCGGTGAAGGTTCGGCCGTCTTTCGTGCCAATAGAGCCGCGGTAGCGAACGAACCCGCGGACCACTCCCGGGTCCTGCAACGAACCGGTGGATAGAAGCAGCCGCGTAATCACGCCCGCCTTGACGCCCGGCGAATCGACAAGGAGGTCGAAAGTCCCGTTACCATCGACGTAGTCTTGAAGCGCCAGTTGAATCTGGATGGGTGAGCCAGAGAGCAGGGCGCGAACTTTTTCGGCCTTGATTTCGCTGGGAGTGATAGCCAGATCCCCTCTGATCTCCGAGAGTGAGAAAGTATCCAACTGTAGACGCGCACCGTCCAATATTATCGTGCCCGTCACCTGAGCTGCGGATTCGGCCGTTCGGTTCACCGCCAAATCCAGTTTTCCCCTGCCCCCCATGTCTTCGATAGAAGAGGCAACGTTCGTGACCTGTGCTGGCAAGAAGCCCTGTTTTAATTGCTCACGCAGCTCTGCGAGATCCACGTCTCCCTGCACGTGAAGCTGCAACGATCCCGGAGCGCCCGCGGAGAGTCCGTAGCTGCCATAAACGTTCGTCAACCGGCTTTGCCCGTAATCGCCCGTAACGCGCTCGAACGCGAGCAAGCCTCTTTCCAAGGCAACTCGTCCTTGGACCCGGCGCAACGGCAGATAGCCGCCGGGAAAACTCGCTCCGACATCGCGCAGCTCGGCATCGGCCCAAATGCGCTCGTCGAACCCCGTTTTGGCCATCGCGGTGATTTCCGAGAGTTTCGCGTTGATGCCAGCCTTGCTCAATCGCAAATCGCCCTGTCGCAAGGAGCTGACCAGGCTTTCGATCCGCGGCGAATTGATCCACTTCATGGGCAGGTATTTCTTGATCACGGCGACGGAAAGAGACGGTGAAACCAAGTTTAATTGTACATGGGGATCTCTGTTGTCCGTCCAGGACACGATGCTTTTCAACCCGAGTTTCAGCTCTTTAGAGCGAAACTCCAACCGGGAGAGATCCCACCGTTGGGGATGCCAACTGACATCCAGCTCTATACGTCCATCGCCAAGTGTGAGCGGCACAGAAAAGAGCTCCGGTGCATCAGCCGTCAAGTTATTGAACACGAGCTCGCCCTGAAGGTGGAGACGTTCTTTTAAACTTCCTTCTACGTGCAAGTGCGAATTCAATGTCCCGCTTACAGACCCTACGGGCATGCGGTGGCCGGCGTACGCCCGAATCATCGACCCGGGAATATCGGTAACCCAGGTTTCCGCATTCAACCAGATTTTTTGAATCTCCAATTGCTCGCCCGGAAAAACCAGGGTGCCTCTGGCTCGCGCCGTCGTATGGTTGCCATCTCTCTCGACGCCCGTGCGAAGATCGAATGTGAGCGCTGGACCGCGCGGCCGGTCCGCTTTGGGTCGAACCAGCTTTTGCAAGAACTCTCGCAGCGCGACTCCATTCACGCGTTCCAATTCGAGTTGGAGATCCCGGAGTCGTGTCGTTGATGGCGTTCCGTCGGTGATCTGCTCATGAAAATCGACTTCGCCGTCCGCGATCTTAATGGCTCGCAAATCGAGGGCAAATTGAAAATCATTATTTTTTAGAAAAGGAAGGTTGACAAGCCGGTCCAGGAGGGGAACTTTACCGTCTTTTTCCCGTACCAATCGGGCGGTCGGCTTTCGGAGATGAAGCTCATAGACAATAAGCTTCCGCTCCAAAAGAGGTAAGAGCGCGACGCGAGCCGTAATGCGTTCGGCCGTGATCGCTGGTTGGAGGTTGTCCGATTCCGAGAGCGCGACGTCGCGAAAACCGATTCCCAAGATCCGTCCCACTTCCAAGTCCGCCTCTCCCAATCGAAGTTTGAGTTCCGTCTTCTGTTCGATTTCACTGATCAAGAAACGACGAAATTCGCCGCCTCGAATCAAATGGTAAAAGGCCACGGAAACGACGACGACAAAGAGAAGAAGGATAGAGACAATAAAGCCGATGAG
>OCZV010000970.1_pt1 | contig 10254 bp, 10 predicted proteins | sample 1539051 | NCBI WGS metagenome assembly OCZV01 (sample SAMEA3113581, study PRJEB22503) | soil metagenome
TATTAAACAATGGACAATTGAAGAACACTGCGATATCTGTGGTGAAAAGCAAGAAGCGATATTAACTTGCTTGCCAACAGCATTTGAGATGCTTAGAAGGGGTATATACATATACTGTATAAAGTTTTTGTCAAACATATTTCTGTCAGATTTGTCAATGATTATAAAATATTTGCTGTTATCTGAGGCTCAGTGAAGAGCATTCACTAGAACTATAATATCCCAACAATAATTCAAGCATTATCTCTCTCTCCTCTTCTGATTATCGCAGTTAATTTATACCAGTAAAGATAGCTCTGATTGTCTCTGTCCATGCCTTTTTGTTATGGTTTTCATTTATTCCTAACAGTTTACTTATTGTTAATCCATCATAAAGCGCTACTAAACCTGATGCAATAGCATTTATGTCTATATTCTTTCTAAAAAATCCCTTTTCCCTTTGATGATTAAGGTAATTTATTACTATGTCATATGCTTTTATTTGTGTTCATATAATGCTCTTCGTAATTTGACATTATGTGAAGATCATCTATCATCTCAAAAGATACTTTTTCGCTATCATGGATTAAATTGTTATATTGGTCATAGAATTTTTCAGCATCAAAGACAACATCTTCTTTCTTTGAAAACAATTTGGATAATTGTTCTTTTAACTCTGTGATACTATTTTCAGAAATGGCATAGAATAATTTTTCTTACTCATAAAGTAAAGATATAATGTACCTTTACTTATCTTTGCATTATCAGCAATATCATCCATTCTGGTTTTATCATATCTGTATTTAGAGAAAGTTGTTATTGCTGCTTGAATTATTTTTTTCTTTTACTTCATTTTTGTATTGAGCAGTTACTCTAGGACACATTTTTCTTTCTCCAACTATTTTTTCTTTTATTTAATCACATTCATTTAAAATGCCTGCCTAGTGTTGAGAAGATCGAGGAACATTAATTATCCTAAAAGATATGATGGCTCCTATCATACCCATAATTGCACCAGGAACTAATGTAATAGCCAATACTGTTGGTATAGAATTTACAAAGTTTGGAAGTATGTTATTTATAGACTCAAGCGGCATATTTAAGGGCAAAGAAAATGTCCATGTCAACATTGGGTAGTTAAACACATAGAATATTGAACCGATTATCATACCTGATATTATTTCAGGTGTCGGACTTCTTATCTTAGATTTGATAACTGAACTGTTTAATACTAGATCCGCTACTATTACAGGAATTATTGATATCATTGAATACCATGGTAACAGTGGTGTCAAAACATTACCAGTTGGAATGATATTTGCAAAGATATTCAATCCCGCTACTAATGCCACAATAGTACTTGCAGCTCCGAATCTTCCAATTGTTTTAGATGCAGTTAAGAATATCATGGAACTCAATAATGGTAAAGCGATCAATGCTATTATAGTTGAAACATTAGGATCCAAATTAAATTGGAAGTGTTCTCCGTTTGAAAATGGTAGAGCAAACATATAAACATACCATGTGGTTGTAAACCATAAAGCTGTAAATGCAGGAATCATTGTAATTTTGACTAACTTTTGTTTTAACGGTGGTACGTGTACTATTATCCTTGTAATTCCAATCACGACCCCAACGGCATTAATAAGCATACCTGTAATCAATGCCAAGTGTGGAGGACTAAGCAATCCGTCAACTCCAAATGTTTCATGCCATAAGAAGTCTGATGGGCCGGCTATTAGAGAAATTGCAGATCCTATTATAAATAATTTGAAAGATGTGGAAAAGGATTTTGTGCCTAGATCCTTATTTTTAATTAATAAAGCTCCAACTAATACAGCAGTTATAGTTAATAAACCAACACCAGTATAAAGAACAGTATGAGAGGGTGTAAAGAAAGTCTCAGGTTGCAACATTAGATGAGAGGTCACATCCCAGCTCGTTCCACCGATTTGAAGAAACGCGCCTGCAGTAGCTATGACCAATGCTGCTAAGGACAAATTCATCGCGTTTGATTGGAGAAGGCGATCACTATTATTCTGCATTACTTTCATATATATATTGAGAAAGGTGCAATTAATAAATATAACTGACCAGTTGGTCATATTAATATGTTATAAAAAGATTTGCTGAGTCATGAATTTGTAATTATATATTATAAATAATTAAATACGCTATCGGATATATAACAGCATGTATCTATGTATTATGACTTGACATATTGAAACTCATGATAAATGATTTTCAAAAATGTAGAAATAGCAGTGAAGTGATTTTTACGTAGTTGCTTACATTGGATTACGGCAATTTCAAACTTGCTCTACAGCTACTCTATGAAAGAAGAATTAATCTCGATTTGGCGTTCGACTGCTATATAACAGCAGCAATAATCAATGCATTAAACTTGCTGAAAATAAAGAGAGGTGTTGGTTTTGCCCGCTTAAAGAATATCTGGTTTATAATTGACCATAAAACAAATGCCGATATGTATAACTTTAGGTTTTTTGATACAACTAATGCTAATTTACCAGATGCTGTATGAGATTAAGTCAACCGCAAAACCTCCTTAAATTTGTGATTCTAGTGGTCCTGTATATAACAATTTTAAATCTGCCGATGTCATTGCAGTATTCTTCTTACTACGCAATAGCCACCACAGATCAGCATCATCACCACTTATCAGCGTCTTCCACTACTACTACAAAAAACATGCCACAAAAAGAAGATGAAAGTATTATTATGACAAAATTATTTTCAAAAAGAAAGACGACCATCATTGGAGCGTGGGATCGTTATCAAATGCCTCTAGAAGAAATTCAAGGTTCCAACCAAAAGAAAGCTATGAAAGCACTTCTTGAACAGGGTTTCCGCGAATATTATTTTGTGATGAAGGACTTTAATGATTCTAAGACCAAAAAAGCAACAGAAAGATTACTAAAGTCAGCTGATAAAACGGATCTTAAAATACTGATAATTCTGCTGCCGCCTTCTGAAGGTGGGCCTAATGGAAACTATAATTGGAAGGGCTGGATAGATTATTTTAACATTCTCAAAGAAAAGCACAAATCGTTTAAGGGATTTACTATAGATGACTTTAATTGGATAAGTACTAGGAATGATACAAAATTCTCAAACAACATTGATTATATGATATACTCAAACCTCTCTAAGGCACTATACGAAAAGAGTAAAGATTTACAGTTTTATCCTGTTATCTATTTTGAGGGTGAAGGAACTGATACTGTGGTAGCTAAGTACAGCAGATTTATAGATGGTGTGATTCTAGCCAGTGCGTGCTATTATAATATTACAAATCTAAAAAAAGATCTGTTAACATTTTCAAGAATGTTCGATAATGAACCAATTAGATATGTTGTATACCCAACAACCACATACAATTACACCAAACATAACTACAATCCGCCATCAGATCGTCTTGTGATGGCCACGCTATCCATAGCCACAAAGGTCGTTGATGGTATACTCATATGGCGTAAGACCGACAGCAAAGTCGTGGAAGATTACCTATCTAATCATGATGATAATGAATATCTGTCAAAGATCTCTATGATTGAAAAACTACAGATTAGAGATGAGCTAATTTGGAGAAAAGCGAATCCTTCTTTAACTAATTCAATACTTTTCCAAAGACATTGTCACCTCTGATCTTTAGAAAATCTCATATTTAGAATCATAAATATATTAGCATACAAAACTCAGGTCAATGTCCAGCGTTAGTTACTTCCTACCTACGGATGAAAAGAATGTCTGAAAACATCTGATTCAATTCTGATGCATAACTTATTGCCTTCAATTACAGTCAGACTTCCTCTAATTAAGACACATAGACATTATATAGTTTTGTGTATCTAATGACAAACACTATATAAATAATTCATAATTTGAAAATGCATATTTTTGCATTACAATAGAAGATATGTGATCGTATACATATATCTATAGTTATAATAATAAATGTTAGCTAAAGATGCAAATAGCATAAAATTTCATTTTCTAAATGTGCCTTCCATAATTATTTCCTTTAATGGTTTTCGATCATTTGGATATTCTTTTTCTTGCAATTGTAATGGAAGATTTTCCTTTGATCCTTTCTTTCCAATTGCGATCATCGCCATAACATCAAAGTTATCAGGAATTTCCAAATCTATTCTAGCTTTCTCATAGTCAAATCCCTGCATTCCATGAGCTACTAATCCTCTTGATGATGCTTCTAAAGCTAAATTCTCCCAAGCAGCTCCAGTATCATATTGATGCGTTATAGAATATTTTTCATTGTATTCAAAGTTTTTCCCAGATATTACTACTACTAGCAAGGCAGCGTTTTTTGTCCATGCTTTATTGGGTTCAGCTAGCAAATTGAAAAGTTTATTCCAGTGTTGAGGAGTATTTCTTTTGGCATAGATAAATCTCCATGGTTGATTATTATAAGAAGATGGCGCCCACCTTGCAGCTTCAAAAAGACTCATTATAGTATCGTCATCCAATTCCTCATCTGTCATCGATCTTGGAGACCATCTATTAAGAATTAATGGATTTATATTGTAAGTTGATTGTCTTGTTTGTGTTTGTATTTTATTTTCTTTTTCTTTTTCTAATGATTTTTCTATAGATATTGATGTCATATGCAGTATACTTTGTTAATAGATTTAAAAGTTATATATTGTGTGTCTACATATATGAAAAACAAAATGCTAAAGCAGTAACAAAGAACAAGGTTTCTAAAAAGACATATTTTGTCTTTTATGCAAAATACAAGAACAATTAAAAGAGAGAAAAGAAAGGAGTTGGGAGAATTAACCAACTTGTTTTCGTAGAAGCAGATTTAATGCAAAAAGATCACAAAGAAGTTAGTTAAAAAAATTCTCTACCATATCATCTTTATGCTCAAAACCAGCAGAAAATCAATGGAGGTGTATTTGGATTTGCATCTAATACCTCCATCAGAACAAATACCTTCACTTTGAACAGAGAAAAATAAACCTAGTTTATATTTCAAAGAGCAGTTAAAATAATAATGACAGAAATGTCCAAAAAAGAAATTAGGGATTTCCTTATGGAAGGCACATTCACAGGAAAGCTTGCGACAGTTAAAAAAGATGGAAGTTCTCATATTGTTCCAATTTGGTTTGTTTTAGATGATAGTGATAGTGACAATATCAATAATATTGTTTTTACTACTAACAGTACATCAGTTAAAGCAAAGAACATTCAATATAACGATAGGGTAAGTATTTGTGTAGATGATCAAACACCACCATTTTCCTTTGTGACAGTATATGGTACTGCCAAATTACACTATTATAAACAGGATGAGCTTTTAAAATGGGCAATTAAAATAGCTCAACGATATATGGGCAAAGATAATGCAGAAGCATATGGAAGAAGAAATAGTGTTGAAGGTGAAGTGCTCGTACGAATAAAACCTACAAGAATAATTGCAGAAAAAGATATAGCTAGTTGGGATTGATGATGGTTATTAATATTATTAGTCTATGACGTCTTGTTGGCAATTTATGTAAGTATTTTATCTATTGAATAAGAAAGAAATCAAATAGACATTCATGTATAAATACTGCAAATACAAGTGGAGATATCACCTCTAACACCTCCATTAAAAGAAGGTCAAATTTGAGATCCTTTTGATAAAACAAGCAAAGTGGAGATGGTGGAGGTATTTTATATACGTCGTAAGAATTAACGAAGTGATCCTAGGGAATTGGATCTTGCATTATTCAAAACAATCTCGAAGGATATTATACAATCATTATAAAATTCTTTATAAAACCCAGTAACACGATGACACCAAGGTGGATTTTTGTTGGGATGTCCATAATCTGGAGTATTGTTTTAACAACGACCATTTTCAATTTTATTCCTTAAGTTTACAATGCTACAGACATAGACATGAATGCAATCGTCCACGTTATGTATTCATTATGAGAGTCATTGCATTCAATTCTACAATCTCTGTTGTACCTATAATTAAAAAATCTAGTACATATATAGATGGTATTCTTATCTGATGTCAGTCCACGTATCATAGCATATTGCTCTATCTTTATCTATGGCTATTTGATTTTTTATACATATTTAATTTCTTTAACAATTCCATAGATTCGTTGCTCCATAAAATGGCGTTGAGTAGCATTATCGTCTAGACTAATACTGATTGTTCTACCTTTAGAAATAACCACTGTTGTATTTACATTATTCCATGCTTTATTACCCTGTGTTCCAACATCCAAAATACCTGAGATTGATAGACTGTTATCTGGATTAAGTTGAATAGGGCTTTGATTGTTAACTCTAAAGTTACTTAATTGATGAGTATGATTGTTGGCTCCATTAACAGGACCTGTATAAAAGTTTGCTGTAAAATTTGTTAATTTTCCTTGGTCTACACTCATACTCCAATCACCTGAGAGAATGAATTTTTGTACGGTAGTCATATCCACATTCTTAGTATTTTCTGGTACTCCAAGAACTAAAGAACTTATTACACCATCCATATCAAAAGTAGATGTAGCTGCTGGTTGTGCTAATGCTCCTATTATGATAGTTTGATTTAATGCAGAAATGCTTGATATTACTATCACTAGTACAGCTATTGAAACAGCAACTCCAAAAATTGTTTTTCTTTTCATTGAGATTTTTTTATAGAAGAGTCTTTTATATAAAGAGGAGTCATTTAGTGTTACCATGCTAAGAACTAGTATTAGTATTATATTCTAATACAACAGTATCTATACAGCTAAGAGCTAAAAATCATCATTTTGGATGTTATTCTGAATATTATTATAGTTATCATTAAACGAAATACTTAAGAAAGATCCTGCTATAGGTCTTGTTGCTATAGAATGCCAACTGCATATGTTTTGGTTAACTGTATTTTGGGTTCTGAAGAAAACATTATCAAAGAAATAGCAGAAGTACCTAACGTAAAAGAGGTAAGAGGAACATATGGTGTTCATGATATTTTTGTAAAAGTAAAATCTGACACCGTTGAGTTATTAAACCACACTGTAACAAGTAAAATAAGAAGGATATCAGGTATAACTTCAACTGTAACTTTGGTAGTTATAGAGGATCAAGGAGGAAAAGAATAAAATATTTTTTTCTAACAATATGATATCATATGTTTTAGCATTAGCATATATAATAATTCACAACAACAGTAGATATGACAACATCAACTATACCTATATATCTCAACTTGAAAAAAGTTTGATTCATACTGTGCTGTATTTGACCTAGATACTGGTGCCAGATATATTCGTAGCAAAGATTGAAGATTATTAATCTTCAATCTTATGCAAAGCCCTTTTAAACTTGTTTAATATATCTTCCTTTGGGATACTAAAATGAGTAGTCAACCAAAAGAAGAAGAAGGATTACAAGAATCAGAAGAAGAGCAGGAATTAATTGAATCATCTGAGGAAGAAGAAGAGGATGAAAAACCTAGACAAGGTAGTTGATTAACAGTTAAAAAGGAAGCTTTTACTATAAAGTAAAGAAAGAACTCAATCAAATATTAGCAAAATATTTTTTATTGTCTGAAATATGAATTTTGTAAAAGCATCTCGAATATATATGATACAAGCAATAATAATAATATCATGGAAATAGAACCATAGCAAAATAATAAAAAAGATTTGTGACTCTCTACTGATACTTTTATCATTGAACATTATCTACATTTAAAGTTGGTTGATTACCTGAAACAGCAGGTGATATCATTTTCACAATTACTCTGTATTCAAGATGGCTAGGATGTTTATTGATATGCTGTTTTGCAAAATCTGAGTTTTGTATGTCGCCATTTTCTTTACCACATACTTGGCATTTTACTGTATACTTTTTCTTTGTTTTATCATTCATCAAAAATTAGAGAGATTATTTTTGTAAAAATAGTAACATTATCGTCATCATCTATTGTAATTAATGTTAGCTTAATTTGTAGACATTTAATCTTATACGATTTCAGATGATAGCAGTTTAATTACAACTACTCAAATAATAATTTGCTTCTGAAGGTAGTAATAAGATATATGAATGATTATTTTAAATGTTGCATTATTAACATATCGAGTAGTAGTCTTATGAGTAATAACAAAAACACAAGGAAAATAGACAATCCAAAAGCATACAATGAGAGTGGCATAAAAGATACAATGGAAGATTTAGAAAATACTGCAAAAGCTGCTTTGCATTCAGCGCCAGAGGTAGATAAAGAAGTTCCAAATAGCGAGGAAACAACGAAAGAGATATTGTATGGCGGCAGTAATTACGACGACAACAACAACAAGAATAAGAAAAAAGAAAAAATTACTTAGTTGATTATCTTTGCCAACTGATAATAATGCAATGCTATCATAAAGCTATCGTAGTATCAATTATATCCGATTGCATATTTATCTAACGTATCGTCAGGCTTGGCTGCAGTTCTAATGAGGACGTCCTAATGTAATTGTGCCTGTATTGCTACAGCCCACAAAGCCACTACATTTGTTATTTTGTTGATTTGTTTTTTTGTGTGCAACATAATTTGAATGTTTTTAAATATCAATATTTAATGATCAATAATATCCTAAGTTTTTTATTTTGTTATTTTGTTGATTGCTTAGTATATCTATGGATAGTTATAATTATCATTCAGTTAATGGATAATTACGTATGAGCAATTCTTTATGACCTACACGTTTTGAGCCTTTACAGTTGATAGACCTTAAAGTATCTATTTCTTTGGTATATTTAGAAAAATCGTGATATAGTTTTCTGATAAATGGAGTATCTGAATTGCTAAGTAGAACCTTGCATTTTCTATCATTTAACCTTCCAAAGATGTTCGCAAGGTCTTCTTGATCTTTATTATCGAACCCATAGTCTGTATAGTAAGTAAAGTTTGCAGTAGAGCTAGTCGGATTGTAGGGTGGATCCAAGTACACTAAATCGTTTCCTTTGACGTTCTCAAATAATATTTGTTTATAATCGGCTACTTTTATTATTGCTTTAGAATGGCGAAGAGCACTACTAACCTTCTTGAGCTTGCTACTATCGCAAATTACTGGATTTTTGTATTTTCCCATTGGAACATTAAATATTCCATTCTTATTTACTCTATAAAGACCATTATAGCATGTTTTGTTAAGCGTGATGAGCCTGGCGGCTCTTTCAACATCGTTAAGCGGATTATTGTAATCTCTTAATTCGTAGTAGTATCGTGAAGGATTCTTTTTATACTCATTTTCATTTTTTTTAAGAACTTCAATTAGCCTCTCTACATCATTTTGTATAACCCTGTATGTATTAATTAATTCCCCGTTTAAATCAGAGAGATAAGCTGTAAATCCAATATTCTTGTTAGAGATTAGATGAAAGAACATTGCACCTCCACCTAAAAAAGGTTCAAAGTATTGATTAAATCCAGAGGGAATGAATTCATCTAATCTAGATAATAATTGAGTTTTTCCACCAGCCCATTTTACAAACGGATGAATTTGAGGAAGGTCGTTATGAAGGAGTCCTCGACTGTTTTGTGTTTGTACAGCTCTACTCTGCATCGATACTCCAACGGAATATTACTGTTGTATCTTTTATTAATTACTATACTGCTATTAGGTTACTTTTAACTGTCATTTCTACCATCAAATATGAACGTGTTGGTAACACAGTTCATAAATAGTTAAGAATAGATGGACAAGAGAAAACAGAGAGGGAAGAAAAGGGAATGGGGAATATGGGATATATGAAGAATCCATCAAAGCTCTTTACGATTCAATTAAACAATTACATTTTTAATCCGTTTGTTTCTAAAATTACTGCTATAAATTGATTAAAGCAGTATTAAGATACGACAATGGTACTATATCGATAACAGGTAGTATTGTTCACATACCTTTTGCCACAATTGATCCAAGGACAAATCGCTTGAGAGCACAGGCATTATACTATCAAAATATTGTAGAGTATCTGAAGCAAAGTGAGATAGTATGTGATGATATGTTTTAGATCTGATACCTTCTCCAAATATTTTCATAGATAATAATAAAAACAACAATCTCCACACTTTATCTTTAAGAGAATATCAACAAAAAAGACACTTGATAATTGGTCTAAAGCAGATGAGAGAGGCTGTGTGTAGTATTACCAACAGGCTCAGGCAGGACTGTTACGGTGTAAAGGCAATAGAAATGGTAAATTCAGCCTCAGTATTAATTCAACTATATTGTCAATTTTCGTTTTTCTACTTGTATC
>OCZV010000971.1_pt1 | contig 10251 bp, 9 predicted proteins | sample 1539051 | NCBI WGS metagenome assembly OCZV01 (sample SAMEA3113581, study PRJEB22503) | soil metagenome
CACGCGAAGGTGCCGAACGTGAGCGCCGCCAGTGACCAGGCCAGCGCCCTGAGCCTCCGCTGCACGAACATCACCGGCAACACGGCGATTGGCCACACCTTCGCCAGCACGGCGGCAGCCACCGCCACGCCGCCCACACGTTCCCGCCCCCGCAGCGCCAGCGCGACCCCGCCTACCGCCAGCGCCGCGGAAAGAAGGTCGATGGTCATATACAGGAAGCCGAGAAACGGCACCGTGAGGACCAAGTAGTAGACCGCCGTCCTGCGGCCCCAACCGAACGTCAAGGCGGCGACGATCGCGAGATCGCAGAAGACCATGACCCAGACCAGGTGGGTGCCTGTCTCGTTGGCGTTTGCCCCGCCCACCAGCTCGATCGCGCCGAGCGACACCGGAGGGTACTCAACTGGGAAGTCGCGGTAGGCCCGGCCCTCGGCAGCCGCGATCTCGGTGAACCGAGGAAGGTACGTCGTCCGGGGAACGGGCCGCTCGGATCCGAACGTGTGAATCGATGAGGAAACCTGCTCGACACGGGCGACGACGGCGAAGACGAGCAACGCGAAGAAAACCAGTCGCCTGGCCACGCTCCTCCAGTCCGCTGGAGGAACGCTGGCCATCGTCGACAGTCGGACTTGTGCCTTCGAGACCATGCCCGCTTGTATCGGCGAGACGGCGCGCTCATGAAGCGGCTCGGCCGAACTCGTTCGATCCCACGTCGTCGACCTTGGACGCGACGGCGAAATTCTGATCAAGCGCTAAAGGTTCCGTGCCTTCTCAGCCGACTGATGTAGGCAAGGAGCGAGTGACCATGAGCGTCGTCCGTAAGTCACGCGGGGCGCTCATGACGTACGACCCCGCGACGCGGTGGAGGGCGCGCGCCTGGGCTCTGGTCGCATACCTCGTCGTCCTCGCTGCCGTCGGTGCGATCGTGTTCTTCGCCCTTCGGTACCAGCCCATCTCCGCCGCGAACTTCGCCTCTGAACCGGTGCCTCAATCAGACCCGAACCTGATTCGCGTGGCATACACGAGCGGCGGAACGTTCTCCTTCGGCTTCCTGGTCGTGAACGACGGTCCGCTTCCGGTGAAGATCCAGAGGATCCAGATGACCGGCCGGAACCAGCTGCTGGTTCCGGTCAGGCTGGAGACGGCGGGGAAACGCTACGCCGGAAGCCTCGGCGAGGCCGATCCCTCCCTGGAGAAGTTCCTCCCGTTCACGCTGGCCGGCGACGATCGCCGGTGGGTCGTCGTTCGGACCCGCTTCGGGAACTGCGGTCGCCTCCCCGCGGGCACATTCGAGACGTACACGCAGTTCCAGGTGACCTACAGCGTGCTCGGGCTGACGAAGCACGCATGGGTCTCGCTCCCCAGGGACATCAGGGTGGACTCGCCTCCGGACCTCGCGTGTCCGACGCGGGCCGCCTGACGGTCGTCAGCCCCGCCCCGGCCCCGTCTAGCAGCAAGGAACGACCTCCCGGCTACTCGGGAACCGCTACGGATGCCCTCATCATCGACCGATAGCCGGGTGAGGCCGATGCACCAGATGACCAACGCGTTCACCGATTACGCCGGCCGGCTCGAGGCTCTCCGGAACCCGGACGGCGGCTTCGGCCCGCGTCAGGACGTCGCCACCGAGCCCGAACCGACGGCGCTCGTGGCCATCGCGCTCGACGATGCGAAGGCCCGAGCCTGGCTCATCGCCCACCAGGGCGAGAGCGGGGGCTTCCCGGTGGTCGTGGGCGGTGTACGGAACGACGCTGCGACGCCGCTCGCGGCGCTCGCGCTGGACGGGGCCGAACGCGAAGCAGCCGTTGACGCCCTCGTGGCGATCCGAGCGCCTCACGTCGAGTCCGGTGGCGATGCCCCCTTCGACGAGCACTACCGCGGATGGCCGTGGACGGCCGGCGCCTTCGGCTGGATCGAACCTACCGCTCGCGCCGTGCTGGCCTTGCGGATCCTGCGACCAGATGCACCACAGGCCACAAGCGACGGGCTCGGCGTCCTCCGAGATCGGGAGTGCGTGGGTGGCGGATGGAACTACGGGAACCGGATCGTGCTGGACGAGCCGCTGGCGCCCTACGCACAGACCACCGCGATCGCGATGCTCGCCCTGCAGGGGTTACGGGACGAGGTGTGGGCGCGCGGGATCGACAGGCTGCGGGGGCTCTGGCGGGCCGAGCGTGCCGGGGCGCTGTCTGTGGCGCTCGCCGCGGCGGCCCTCCGAGCGAACGATGATCCCGACGACGAGGATGCCGAGGTAGCGCTCGAGGAGAACTTCGGGCGCACTGGATTCGGGGGAGACGTCGTCTCGCTCGCATGGGCGGCGATCGCGACGGGACCTGGCCTGGACAGGATTCGCGTCGCCCGATGACCGAGCGCATCGACCGACGGACGTTCCTTCGCCGCTCGGCGATCGTCGGAACCGCCGTGGCCGCGGGCGGCGCCGGGACGCTCGCGTACCTCCAGCGCCGAGCCGTGCCGTGGGACCAGAGCGCCTTCCCTCCCCCGGGGGACGCGCGTGTAGCCGTCCTCCGAGCGGGTTCCTATGAGCATGGCCTCCAAGAGTTGGTCCTCGACGGGCTTCGCGTGGTAGGTGCCAAGGTGCGCGGGGCGCGGGTCCTGCTCAAGCCCAACCTGGTCGAGTTCGACCCGGCGACGACGATCAACACGGACCCGAGGCTCGTGGCCGCGACCGTCCTCGCGATGCGCCGGCTTGGAGCCGCGAGCGTCACGGTTGCGGACGGACCCGGTCACCGTCGCGATACCCAGTACGTGGCCGAGAGCAGCGGAATGCAACAGGCGCTGGCCGCGGTGGAAGCGCCGTTCGTCGACCTGAACACCGATGGGCTCGCCGCCCGACGACTCCGATCGCACTACACCGCGCTCGACGAGCTGTGGCTACCCAAAGCGGTCGTAGACGCCGACATCGTCGTCTCGATGCCGAAGCTGAAGACCCATCACTGGGCGGGCGTGACCCTCTCGCTGAAGAACTGCTTCGGCTGTGTCCCAGGGCGCGTGTACGGCTGGCCGAAGAACGCACTGCACTGGATGGGGATCGAGGCCTCGATCCTCGACGTGGCGGCGGCGGTGCGCCCGGACCTCGCCATCGTCGACGGGATCGTGGGGATGGAGGGCAACGGGCCGATCTCCGGTACCCCAGTGGAGGCCGGCGTCCTGGTGTTCGGGAACGACCCGGTGGCGACCGACGTTGTCGCCGCCCACCTGATGGGCATCGACCCCGAGCGCATCGCGTACCTAGTCGAGGCCGGTCGGTTCCTCGGGCAGGCGGACATGGAGCGGATCGACCACACGGGTGAGGATCCGGACGGGGAGGTCACGCCGTTCGAGCTGCTTCCGACCTTCTCGCACTTCCGGGTCGGCTCCCCTGAAGGGGGAGGCGATGCGGCCGACGCTCCCGCGTGATCGGACGCGGTTCGGAGCTCCCGATCGTCTGGCGAACCAGATTGGCGCGGCCCTAGTGAGGGCGAGGCGCGTAGACGTAGAGGAACGTCCGTCTTCCCTCGAGTAGGAAGTAATTCTCCTCAATCGCATCGACAACTCTGCTTCCGAACTGCATCACGTACCAATCCTCAGGAGCGTCGTTCAAGGGATACGCGAGGATCACGCGGTCGAATTCGCGACGCTCCAGCCTCTCGATGAGCGCCTCGTAGGCCAAGGGCTCCCGCGCCCCAATGGTGGGCAGAAGGAAGGGATCCAACACGACGGGCACCTGGCCTTGCATGATCGGAATCGATGCGTCCTCGGAGAGGATCCGATCAGCAGGATCGAGCATCCGATCGAGGAACGTCTCATCGCCCTGCAAGAGTTCCGATGATGCCTCAGCGACCGAGATTCGGAGTACAGGATAGGAAGCGAACATCGCCAGCGTGACGGCGATCGGAACAAGCGTTGCCCTGGAGAGCGCCTCGTGCGTCCAGCGCATCCACAGTCGAGCCGTCAACACAGCGCTCAGGATCATCATGTCGAGCAAGTGATTGAACACGGCGCCAGAACGCGTCAGGAGGACGATGAGGCTCGCGACGGCGAATGGGGCGGCGACGTGATAGATGGTGATGTCCTTGTCTCGAATCGAAAGCACGAACTCGGCCACCGCCAACGGCAGCAGGACATAGAGGACGGGGGCGATGCTCGCCATCTCCGCCAATTGAGACGGAACGCGGCCGATGCCCTCATCGCCCACCGCAGACGACGAGAAGGCGGAGATGTTCTGCCAGAACCTGCCTTGGCTCCCCAGTTGGACGAGCAGGAATGCGAGCCCCGACACCGCGATAAACGTCCCGAGGAATGAAGCAAGCGCGCGTCGATTTCGGAGGAACAGCCACAGAGCGATCGCGCCGATCGCCCAGATCGCGCTGAGCTTGGTGAAGAGGGCGAGGGCACAAAGCACGCCTGCGATGACGATCGCGGCTGTCCCTCGAGCCCGAGCGACGAGCATGACGGCCACGAGCTGAAGGGCGACCGGGAGCGGGTCGTACGAGATCGTGAGTGACGTCCAGATTCCGACCGCGGACACCGTGACGGCAATCAACAGCACCGCCGATCGGACGGGGGAACAGCCCAAGCTCCTCATCGCTCGGAACGCCACGAAGAGCAGGGCGACATACGACAGGAACGTGAGCAGCTTCCCGGAGGCCATGAACTCGCCAGTCACGAACGAGAGTCCGGTATGGAGGAGAATGGGGATCGGCATCATCCTGGTGCCGCCGTAGAAGCCGTGATCGAACAGCGGGGGGTAGAGAATCCCTTCGCGTGCGTACAGCGCCAGCCCCATCCGAGAGCCCGCCTGGTAGGTGATGAACGCACGATCGGATAGGTGAGCGAACGCAACGAAGACGACCACCGCAGCCGCGACGACAGCAAACACGACAAGCGCCCATTCGAACAGCTGCCCCACATCGCGAGAGATGCTGCGAACGGGCATGATCGGTACGGTGATCGAGGGACTGTTGCGTCGAGCCATCGTCTCGACAATCGGCCCTCGGTCGCGACGACCTTAGTCCCGCCCCGATGGCTCTCCGCAACTCAAGCCGCGAGAACGGTGAGGCCCCGGAGATCCCAAAGATGAATCAAGCTCGATCTGCCACGCACCGATGCACAAGCGGTCGATCGATATGGCGTTTCAGTCTGGAACTCTCGAGCGGTCGGTTCATCGAGGCCGGCACGTGCGCCCTTCATTCGACGCGCTCTCGATCGGCGCGAATATCGTCATCCGAGCGACACTCGTCGTCGTCGTTCTGTTTTCGCTCTGGAGGTGGCCGGTCGTCGACGCCGACGCTCGTCGCTTCTCTGCGCTGTCCAGCGAGACGGGCATTCCGTACCGCGACTACCCGATCGAGTACGCCCCAGTCGAGCTCGGCTTCATCCGGCTGATCGGCAGCGACGACGTCCGCGCAACCGCCACGCGGCTCGTGGTCGCGTGCTTCCTCCTTGATCTACTCGCGTTCGCGGGCATGTGGAGCGGCTGGGGCCGTCGTGTCGCGATCACCTATCTGTGGCTCGGAGTTCCGTTGCTGGTCTTGGGATATCTCCGAGTCTGGTACCTCCCGGTTGCGCTTACAGTGTGGGCGTTCGCGCTCCTGCGGAAGCGGCGACCCAACGCCGCCGGCGTCGTGGGTGCGCTCGCCCTGTTCACAAAGCTCTGGCCAGTTTCGTTGGCTCCCGCCCTGTTGGCAGAGACGCGTCGTCGGGCCTTCCCCTTCGTCGTCGCGAGCTTCGTCGCCGGTATCGGCTGGCTGGTTCTCGGCGGCTTCGGGGGCATTTGGCAGGTGATGACGTTCCGGAACGCCACGGGATGGGAGATCGAGAGCACCGTCGGCTCACTTGTCTGGCTGTTCGGTGGCGGCGAGCCCAGATGGGAAAACGGGGCGGTACGAGTCGGCTCGTCGCAGGGTCTCACGTGGGTAACGGGAGTGCTGCTCGTGGTGCTCCTCGGCGGCGTCTGGTGGAAGGCGCTCAGGTCGAAGGAAGAGGACCTCCTCGGCGTTCCGTCACTCGTCGCGCTGTGCGCGTTGCTGGCGTGCTCCCCTATCTTCTCCCTCCAATACGCCGGATGGTTGACCCCGTGGGCGGCGATCGCGAGTCGTGACCCGCGCCGCATTCCGATCGCGTCGGCGTCGGCGATCGTCGTCCTCACCGCCGGAGTGAGCATTGCGCTCTTCCAGTTCGCCGATGGCCTGGAGCCGCTCGGCGCGGCGATGCTGCTCGCACGGAACGGATTGTGTGTCTTCGTTCCCGTTTGGTTCCTCGTGAGTCGCGGCCACGGGGTGCCGCACCCGAAGAGCGATGGGCTCAGTTTCCGAGGCAGCGTCACGCCGGGGGCTCTTTCCAAGGCTCGCTGAGTCAGTTTCCACCCCCCGGCAGAACTTGGCGCCGCGGCTCCTACGGAAGAGGGCTCCACGAGCCGATACCTCACGTCGTGAGCCTCCTCGAGACATCCGCGCCCGCCCGCCTTACCGACCGTCCCCGAGCTACTCGTGACGCGGTGCCCGCAGTACCGGCGCGCACCTCGTCTCGTCGGCGGGCACTGAGTCTCGGCCTCCGCGCGACGCTCGGCGGGGGCGGCATAGCCGTGTTGCTGGCGAACGCGGATCTGCAGGCGCTGAAGACGGCGTTCGGTCACGTGCGTCCCGGGGCCGCAGCGCTGGCGTTTGCGTTGCTGCTCGTCTGGCTCGCAATCAGCGCGCTCCGCTGGCAGGTGTTCCTTCAGCCTGTCGGCCTCGCGCTACCGATGGGAGAGCTCCTCAGACTGACGCTCGTGGGGAACTTCTTCAACGTGTTCCTGCCGACGGGGGTCGGAGGCGACGCCTACAAGGCATTCCGACTCAGAGGTGAGGCCGGCTCGATGGCCCCCCCGCTCGCCACCGTGTTCCTGGATCGGTTGGCGGGACTCGTCGGTCTGGCGTTCGTTGCAGAGGTGGTGTGCGTCGCACGGCTCGCGACCGGTCACCAAGACCGCGTGACACTCATCGCGGGAGCGCTGGCGCTCGCAGTCCTCGCCGCGTCCGGGTTCGCATTGATGCTCGCCCCGCGGCTCGCCTCGACGACCGACGGGACTTCGCGCCTCATCTCGCGGATCCGGAGGTTCGCGGCGGCCTTCGCGACGGCTGGCCGCTCGATGAGGACCCTTCTCCGAGCCTCGGCGCTCGGAGTCGCGTCCGCGCTGGTCCTGATCGCGGTGGCGGCGGTCGCCGCGTCCTCGCTCGGGATCCGGATGCCCGTCTGGGGGTACCCGGGTGTCGTGATGCTCTCGGCCTCGCTGGCGGTCTTGCCGATCTCGATGAACGGCCTCGGTCTCCGGGAGGCGGCCATCGTGTGGTGTCTGGCCGCGTTCGGGATCGGACACGACGAAGCGCTCGCGTTCGCCCTGTTGCTGCTTGCGCTCACCTTTGCCTCGAGCGCAGTCGGTGGGGTCGTCTATGTGGGAACTCGTGGTTCGTCGGCCCGCGACCGGCTGCCGGGGGCCCGCCAGGACGCCGAGGACCCACGAGATGCAGCCTTGGTGATGCCGCCTACTTCTTCGTAGAGATCGTGACCCGCTCGATGTAGACGGCCTGGGCGGGCTGCTGACCTTCAATGCCTGCGCCGGGATCCTGCACCGGGATCTGTTGGATCTCCTGGGCGACGTCGAGCCCGTCGATCACGCGACCGAAGATCGTGTAGTTCGGATTCGCGTCGAGGTTGTGCCCGTCCTCGCCCGTGATGATGAAGAACTGACTCCCGCCGGTATCTGGACCCGAGTTCGCCATCGCCAGCGTGCCGGGCGGATACGTCTCGTCTCCGGTCAGCTCGTCGGGGATCGAATAGCCGGGGCTGCTCGTGCCGGTCCCGATCGGGTCGCCGCCCTGCAGCACGTCGATCGACTCGTCGATCCTGTGGATGCGCGTCCCGTCGAAGTACTCCTGCTCGGCGAGGAACACGAAGCTGTTCACGGTCTCGGGGGCGCGATCCGAGAGCATCCGAACGACGATGTCGCCGCACGACGTCTCCAGTGTGGCCGTGTACGACTCGTCGTCACGCAGGACCTCGGCGGGGGCGTTGAACTGCGGCTTGGGGCGCAGCGCGCCGGGCGGGGTGTCCGCGTCACAGGCCACCTCTCTCGGGCCCGGCTCGGGGTCGACCGTTCCCGTCTGCGTTCCCGGCTCGGTGGTGGGATTCGGGCTCGGCGTGTCGTCGCCCCCCACCACGAACGTCGAGAACAACACCACGCCACCGATGAGCGCGACCACGAGCGCGACGGAGATCGTCGCCATCTGACGGCGCCGTTGTTGCCGCCGTCGGTCCGCCCGACGCTGCGCCACCTGACGCGCGAGTTGCCGGTGTCTGGTCCGTTTGGCCACGGCGACAGAGGTTACCGAGCGCTGAGCGTCTCGAACGCGAGCCCGTCCAGGATGTCCGTCTCCGATACGAGCGCCCGATCGAATCCGAACCGCCGCATCACCGTTGCGAGGATCAGCGCCCCGGCGACGATGACGTCGCCGCGGCCGGGCGCCATCACTCGGAGCGCCGCGCGCTGGGGCGTCGTCATCGACGCGAGCCGCTCGAGCACGCGCTCCGCGTCGGGCAGCGACAGCTCCGTTCGATGGATCGCTTCGGGGTCGTACCACTCGAGATCGAGCGCGATCGCCTGCACGGTCGTCGACGTGCCGGCGACGGCCACCAGTGTTCGAGCGTCTCGAGCCGGAACCGCATCTTCCGCTTCCGCGAGCCGCGACTCGACGAACCCTCGCATCGCGTCGAGCTCCTCGGGCGCCGGGGGGTCGTTGTGCACGAACCGCTCGGTAAGCCGGACGCTACCCATCTGCACGGATACAGCGGGGCCCGGCGCCTCGTCGCCGACGACGAGCTCCGTCGAGCCACCGCCGATGTCGAGCACCAGGAACGGTGCCGGGGCGTCCAGGCCGCGCGTCGCGCCGAGGAAGGACAGCGCGGCCTCATGTTCGCCCGTGATGACCTCGAGCGTCGATCCCGTGAGATCGCGAACGGCGCGTTCGAGCTCGTCGCGGTTCGATGCGTCTCGAACCGCGGCCGTCGCGCCGACGCGGATGCGTTCGGCATGCAGGGCGCGAGCGCGCCGAACGTAGCGCGCAAGCACGGCGACGGTCCGCTCCAGGGCCTCGGGCGCGATGACGCCCGTTCGATCGACCCCCTGACCCAGACGCGTGATCACCATGTCGCGCGCGAGCTCGACGAACCCACCGTTCGCGTCCGGTTCGGCGACGAGCAGTCGGATCGAGTTCGTCCCCTGGTCCACGACGGCGAACCTACCGGACCGTTCGTCGTGGATCGGCTCGATCTGCTCGGCGACCCACGCGCCCACGGGATCGTCGCCTCCCGCGAGATGGTTCGCGTAGTGCGCATGCAGGCACTTCACGCCGGTTCTCGTCCCGCCGACACCGCCCTGCGATTCGGCGCCGGGATGGCCGCGAGCGCGTTCGCGGGCGTACTCCTCGTGCGCCCGAGCCACGGCCGCGGCGAGATCCTCGTCTGTCTCGATGCGGCGGTTCAGCTCGGCGATCGCGCCTTCGGACTCCAGACGGGACACGGCCTTGACCGCCGCCGGACACGTCAGCCAGAACAGCGTGGGGAACGGATGTCCCTCGGCGTCGAACGGTTCGTTCCGGATGACGAGCGGGTGTCCGTCCGAACAGCGCGCCACGACCGTGAACGGTGTCGTCGGCTCGCGGCCGAGCTGCTCGCGAACGAGCGTCAGGTCGCTGCGGCGGAGCTCGCCCATCGGTGGGCGGGGATCACTTGCGCTTGTGCTCGACCGAGCGCTTGTAGTCGACCTGCCGCTCCTCGCTCTGGCGCATGAACTTCTTCAGTCGCGACTCGAAGTCCGGGTCGCTCCCCCGCCTGACGCGCGGCGGCGCCGGGTCCTGGAGCGCCTTGATCGAGAGATCGATCTTGCCGTCTTCCTTGATGGCGATGACCTTCGCCTGGACGACGTCGCTCTCTCGGAGATGCTCGTGCACGTCCTTGACGTAGTTGCGGTCGATCTCGGAGATGTGGACGAGGCCGACCTTGCCGCCTTCCAGGGTCAGGAACGCCCCGTACGGCGTGATCCTCGAGACGGTCCCGTCGACGACCGCCCCGACCTCTAGGTCTGCCAGCTTCTCCTCCTCCGAGAGTTCCGTGCCCGAGCAGGCACGGCTCGGCCACTATCCCATCGCGTCTTTTCCCACGTCAACAGCGGTGGGATCAGCAGTCCGAACGGTCGCCCGCGGCGCCCGGAACGAT
>OCZV010000972.1_pt1 | contig 10250 bp, 9 predicted proteins | sample 1539051 | NCBI WGS metagenome assembly OCZV01 (sample SAMEA3113581, study PRJEB22503) | soil metagenome
GACCGCGTTACCCGAGCGCGCGGCGGAGATCATCCGCGCGATCGGTCGACTCCCACGCGAACTCCTTCCGCCCGAAATGGCCGTACGCGGCGGTCTCGCGATAGATCGGTCGACGAAGATCGAGGTCGCGGATGATCGCCCCCGGCCGGAAGTCGAACGCCTCCCGAACGACGTCGACGATGCGAACGGGGTCGACCTGCTCGGTCCCGAAGGTGTCGATCGCGAACGACACGGGATGTGCCGTTCCGATCGCGTACGCGACCTGGATCTGGAGACGGTCGGCGAGGCCCGCCGCGACGAGGTTCTTGGCGACGAACCTCGCCATGTACGCCGCCGAGCGGTCGACCTTCGTCGGGTCCTTGCCCGAGAAGCAGCCGCCGCCGTGCGGCGCCATCCCTCCGTAGCTGTCGACGATGATCTTCCGGCCGGTGAGACCGGTGTCGGCCTTGGGTCCGCCGATCTCGAACCGTCCGGTCGGGTTCACCAGGACGCGCACATCGTCGGCGTCGATCTCGTGCTCGCGCAGGACCGGATCGATCACCTCAGCCTTCATGTCCGGCGCGAGGAGCGTCTCGACGTCCACCTCCTCGCGGTGCTGGGCACTGAGGAGGACGGTGTCGACCCGTGTGGGCACGCCGCCCCGGTACTCGATCGAGACCTGACTCTTGCCGTCGGGCCGAAGGTACGGCACGACCCCCGCCTTGCGGACGTCGGCGAGGCGCTTGGCCAGGCGATGCGCCAAGGCGATCGGCAACGGCATCAGCTCGTCGGTCTCGCGGCACGCGAATCCGAACATCATCCCCTGGTCGCCGGCGCCGAGCGTGTCCAGCTCGTCGGCGGAGTGCCCCTCGCGATGCTCGAGCGCGTCGTCCACGCCGCGGGCGATGTCCGGCGACTGCTCCTGGATCGACGTGACGACGCCGCACGTGTGCCCGTCGATGCCGAAGTTCGCGTCCGTGTACCCGATATCGGTGATCGTGTCGCGGACGACCTGCGGGATGTCGACGTACTCGGACGTCGTGATCTCACCCGCGACCATGACGAGACCGGTCGTGACGAGCGTCTCGCAGGCGACGCGGCCGTCGGCATCCACCGACAGGATGGCGTCGAGTACCGCGTCGGAGATCTGGTCGGCGAGCTTGTCGGGATGCCCCTCGGTCACGGACTCCGAGGAAAAGAGGTAGCGCCCGCCCATGACGCGGCGGAGCATAGCAGCCACCTCAGACGCGCCCGGCGCTCCAACGAACGTTGTGCTGTCGGTCGGATGGATCTCCCGTCATCGCGTGAGGAGCTTCACGAGCCGGTCGCAGATCGCGGCGGCGAGCTCGCGCTTGGACCACTCCCGGAGCGGTTCGCCCTCGCCGGTACGCGAGAAGATCGCGGCGCGGTTCGTCTCGGAGCCGAACCCCATTCCCTCCCGACCGACCTGGTTCGCGACGAGCAGGTCGACACCCTTGCGTGCGAGCTTGTCCCTGCCGCCCGCTTCGACGTCATCCGTCTCGGCGGCGAATCCGACCAGGACGCGTTCGCCGGCCTCTCGCGACAGCTCGCCGAGGATGTCGGGTGTCGGGACCAGCCGAAGATCCGGCGTCCCGTCCTCTTTCTTGATCTTGGATCCCGCGGTCCGCTCGGGACGGAAGTCGGCGACGGCGGCAGCCATGACGACCGCGTCGGCTCCCTCGGCGGCGTCGAACACGGCGTGACGCATCTCGTCGGCGGTCGTGACCCGAACGACGCGCGGTCCCTCGGGCGGCTCGATCGTTCCGGGGCCGACGACGAGCGTGACGTCGGCGCCCCGTCCGTATGCCTCCGCGGCCACGGCGAACCCCATGCGTCCCGTCGAACGGTTCCCCACGAACCGAACGGGATCGATCGGCTCCCACGTCGGACCGGCCGTAACCACGACGCGACGACCGGCGAGGTCCTTGCCGCGCGAGAGCACGTCCTCGATGACCGCGAGGATCTCGTCCGGTTCGCTCATCCGTCCGACACCCTCGTCGCCCGCCGCGAGCGAGCCGCGTGCCGGTCCGACCACCCTGACGCCGCGTTCGGCGAGCGCCGCGATGTTGGCCTGCGTCGCCTCGTGCTCCCACATCCCCGTGTGCATCGCCGGGGCGATGACGAACGGGCATCGCGCCTCGAGCAACGTCGACGTGAGCAGGTCGTCGGCGATCCCGAACGCGAGCTTGGCGATCACGTTCGCCGTGGCCGGCGCGACGACGACGATGTCTGCCTCATGCGCCAGTCGAACGTGCAAGACGTGGCCGGGATCGTCGTCGAACAGATCGGTGTAGACGCGGTGATCGGTGAGCGCCGCGAACGTCGCCGGACCGACGAACCGTTCCGCGGTGCGCGTCATCACGACCCGCACCGATGCGCCGCGCAGCCGGAGCAGCCGGGTGAGGACGCATGCCTTGTACGCGGCGATGCCGCCCGTGACGCCGAGCAGGAGCCGCCGACCCTTCAGGACAGAACGGCCGCTCGGTTCCACGGTATCCATCTTCTCGCGAGGGGTTCGAACAACGATCGCTCCGCTCGACTGTGCTACCCCCGCACCCACCCTCCTCGGGGAGGCGGCCTACTTGACGATGGATTCCTCCGGGCGCTCCGCGGAGATGTCGCCCTCGGCGATCTCCTCGAGCGCGATCGAGAGCGGCTTGTTCTTCAGCCCGGTCTCGACGAGCGGCGGGATGAACTCCGCGCGGCCCTCGCCGAGCTGGTTGTAGTACGAATTGATCTCTCGCGCGCGCTTGGCGGCGAGGATGACCAGCGTGTACTTGGAGTCGACCTGTGCGAGCAGGTCGTCGATCTTGGGATCGATCACGGATCCTCCAGCGATGAGTTGTCTCGTGGTGTCCGGGACGCCTCGATGATAGCAGCGACCCGCTTCGCCGCTCGTTCGACGTCGTCGTTCACGACGACGTGGTCGAACCAATCCCGTTGCTCGAGCTCTGAGCTCGCCTTCTGGAGTCGACGGGCGAGACGGGCGTCGTCTTCGGTGCCCCGCGAGCGGAGTCTGCGTTCGAGCTCCTCGAGGGACGGCGGCTCGAGGAACACGAGGACGGCGTTCGGCATGGCGTCTCTGATCTGGCGCGCGCCCTGCACGTCGATCTCGAGGAGAGCATCCCCGCCGAGCTCCAGGATCTCCCTGATCGGCGCGGCCGGCGTCCCGTACCGGGAGCCGAAAACGTCCGCCCATTCGAGCAGCTCGCCCCCGGTGATCATCCGGTCGAACTCCGCCGCGTCGACGAAGTAGTAGTGCACGCCGTCCCGCTCCCCCAGCGACTCGCGTGGCGCTCGCGTCGTGACGGAGATCGACACCGTCAGATCCGGAACGAGCTCGCGCACCCGCCGAACGACGGTGCCCTTGCCGACCCCAGAGGGCCCGGCGATGACGTAGAGGATGCCGCGACGTTCGATCGCGGCGCTACTTCTTGGCGAACTCGCCGAGGAGTGAATCGCGCTGCTTCGCGCCGAGTCCGCGAACGCGACGACTCGCGGATATGTCGAGGCGCTCCATGATCTTCCGCGCCCGGACCTTCCCCACGCCCGGGAGCGACTCCAGAACCGTGGACACCTTCATCTTGCCGACGGTGTCGTCGCCCTCGCGGGACAGCACGTCGGTGAGCGTGAGCTTCCCCGACTTGAGCTGGCCCTTGAGCTCTGCCCGCTTCCTTCGCGCCTCGGCGGCCTTCTCGAGAGCCTGCTTGCGCTGTTCCTCCGTCAGGACGGGAAGCGGCATACGCACTCCTTTTCTCGGATCTTGGCGGTCTTGGCATCGGGGCCGGAAACCCGGCGAGTATAGACACGGCCGTTCGGGGCCAGCAACGCGACGCATGCACGCTCACCTGCGGTTTTCGTTCGTCAGCGGATCGAGAGAAGGATGGCTCGCGCAGCGCCCGCCGGATCGCTCGACGACGTGATCGGTCGACCGACGACGATGTAGTCGGCTCCGGCTTCGATCGCTTCCTCCGGCGTCAGGATCCGAATCTGGTCGTGGCCGTTCGATCCCGCCGGCCGGATGCCCGGGACGACGAGACAGAATTCCTCGCCCGTCACCTCTCGGACGACGGAGACGTCCTCACCGGATACGACGACGCCGTCCGCGCCGGCTGCCTTGGCCTCGAACGCGAGCGATGCCGGCGACGCGAGCCCTTCCCCGGCGATACTCGAAAGGACCGTGATCGCCACGACGAGCGGCCGCTCGAAACCCGCGTCGCGCGCCCCGTCCGCCGACCCGCGCACGGCTGCGGCGACCATCGATTCACCGCCCAGCGCGTGCACCGTGAGCATCTCGACGCCCAGTCGACCCGCGTTGAACGCCGCGCGCTCAACGGTGTTCGGGATGTCGTGAAGCTTCAGATCGAGCAGGACCGGCCGGATGTCGCGGACCGCTGCGACCGCGCCCGCGCCGCCCGAGGTGAACAGCTCGAGCCCCACCTTCAGCAGCGCGACATCCGACCCGAGGCGCCGCGCCAGTGCCTCGGCCCCCGCGACGTCCGACGTGTCGAGCGCCACGACGAGCGGATTGGCCGGTCGCGGGATCACGAGGCTGCGTCCCCGGCCGGTTCGCCTCGTACCCGGAGCCTGCCCCTGAGATCCGCCGGCGAGGAGATCCCCTTCTCCTTGAGGTAGGACGCGATGCCCTGTGCGATCTCGACCGGGGCAGATGGGTTCACGAGCATCGCGGTCCCCACCTGAACGGCCCACGCGCCGGCGAGCAGGAACTCGACGGCGTCGGCCGCCGTCGACACGCCGCCCACACCCATGATCGGGACACGCGGCATCACGTGGGCAACTTGATACACGGCCGCGAGCGCGATCGGCTTGATGGCCGGTCCGGACAATCCTCCGATCGGCGCGGCGAGCCTGGATTGGAGCCGATCGGCATCGACGGCGAGCCCGGGAACGGCGTCGATCAGCGTGAGCCCAGAGGCCCCAGCGCGAATGCACACGCGGGCCGTCTCCACGAGCTCCGGAAGCATGGGCGGAAGCTTCACGAACACCGGCAGTCGCGACATCCGCGCGACGGCGCCGACGATCTCGTTCAGCCGCTCAGGGCTCGCGTGGAACGGTTCGCCGGCGAACTCCTCGTCCGATGTCGACACGTACACCTCGAGCGCGACGATGCCCGGGCGGCGATCGAGCGCGGTGGTGAGGCGCACGTACTCGTCGAGTCGCGTTCCCGCGATCGAGGCGATCACCGGCACCTTTGCACGGACCAGTCGTGGGAGGTCCTTGGCCAGGAACTCGTCCACGCCGGGGTTCTGCAGTCCGACGTGCGAGAGCAATCCCGACGCCGTCTCGGCCGCACGAGGCACCACCGAACCTCTCGACGGTGCGACCGTGATGCTCCTCGTCACGACCCCGGCGAGGCGATGCACGTCGACCACGCTGGGAACGTCGCGACCCGTCGACAAGCAACCGGAGGCCGCCAGGACGGGATGCGAGAAGACCAGGCCGTTCAGGTCGACGGCGATCGTCTGTCCAAGCGCGCTCGTCGTCATCCGGGCCACGTGCGGACTTTCGCGTATCCCTCGGGAGGAGTCGGCGCCGATCCCGGTGCGTCACCGATCCACCGGTCCCACAGGATGCGTGCCGGGTTGAACACCGGACCTTCCGCGCACGCGCGAAGGTTGTCGTATCCCCCGCCGTCCTTGCGGATCACCGGGATCGCGCACGTGTAGCAGAGGCCGGTGCCGCACGGCATCTCGTCTTCGATCGCGATCTGCGAAGGGATCTCGCGTTCGAGGCACATCTCGGCGATCGCCCGGAGCGTTGGTCGAGGCGCGGCGGCGTACACCACCTCGGCTCCCGTGGTCTCGAGCATCCCGGGGAGCGCGTCGAGCACGGACCCGCGTTCGCCGAGGCTACCGTCGGCGGTAACGATCGAGAACGTCTGCGACAGCCGCTTGCCTTCGATCGGCTTGAAGACGTGCTCGTGCGTCTCGGCGCCCACGATCATGTCGACGCGTTTGCCGCGCGCGCGGAGCTCCTGTGCGAGGAAGTACATCGGCGCCGACGCGTGACCCTCGGACACGAGGAGGCACGCGTTCAGCTTCGCCGGATAGGCAAACGCGGTGCCGAGCGGGCCGATCACGTCGAGGAACTCATGTACCCGCACGCCTGCCAGCCAGCTCGTTCCCGGACCGTGGCGGTCGAAGACGAACTCGAGCGTGCCGGCCCAGCCGCCGCGACGCGACGCCTCGTGGATGGAGAACTGTCGCCGAAAGATGAACGAACGCCCCTGTGGCATCCCGATCGAGACGAACTGGCCGGGCCGGGCACGCTGCGCCACCTCCGGCGCCACCACGGTGATCGAGTGATACACGCCGAACCGCCGCGCGTTCAGGACCTCGGCGCGGGCGCGCTTCACGAGACGACCTCGCTCCACTCGGCCAGGCGCGCCTGCACCGGGACGCTGCGCGCCGCCGCATGGAACTCCTGCAGCGCACGGGGTTCGGAGGCGTCGGACCGGAGCGCCTCGATCCCCCGCAGCGCGGCGAGAAGCCCCGGCAGCGTTGTCACGCACGGGATACCGGCCTGGGCGGCCGCCGTTCGGATGAAGTAGCCGTCGGTCCGTGCCCCACGACCGAACGGCGTGTTGATCACCAGATCGACGCGGCGTTCGCGAATCAGGTCGACGATGCTTCGGCGGCCCTCCGAGACCTTCGCCACACGGGTGACCGGGATACCGGCGCGCTCGAGCACCCCGGCCGTTCCCTTCGTCGCGAGGAGCTCGAAACCCATCTCGGCAAGGCGCCGAGACGGGAACGCGATCGCGCGCTTGTCGCGGTTGGCGACCGAGACGAACACCGTTCCCGAACGCGGAAGCGCAGCGCCGCTTGCGACGAATGCCTTCGCGAGCGCGCGGCCCGGATCGGCGTCGAGGCCCATCACTTCGCCGGTCGACTTCATCTCCGGACCGAGTACCGTGTCCACGCCGGGGAACCGACCGAACGGAAGGACCGCGGCCTTCACCGCCGTGTACGGCACGTGCCGATAGTGGCGCGGATCCGCCGGAACCGTGCCGTCCGCGACGAGGTCGTCGAGCGTTCGGCCGAGCAGAACGAGCGTCGCCGCCTTCGCCAGCGGAACGCCGACGGCCTTCGAGACGAACGGCACCGTGCGCGACGCCCGTGGGTTTGCCTCGAGGACCCAGATTCGCTCGTCCTTCACCGCGAGCTGGACGTTGATCAACCCGACGACGCCCAGCCTTCGCGCGATCGTCCACACGATGCGTTCGACCTCGTCGAGCTCCTCGTCCGACAGCGTCGCCGGCGGGATCTGACACGAGCTGTCCCCGGAGTGGACTCCTGCCTCCTCGATGTGTTCCATGACGGCGCCGACGAAGATGTTCGACCCGTCGGAGACCGCATCGACGTCGACCTCGATGGCGCCCTCCAGGAACCTGTCGATCAGCACGGGATGCTCCGGACTCGCCTCCACGGCCGTGGCGACGAATCGTTCGAGCTCCTCCTCCCCGTAGACGATCTCCATCGCGCGGCCGCCGAGGACGTACGATGGCCGGACGAGCACCGGATAGCCGACCCGCGCCGCGACGGAGCGAGCCTCATCCGGATCACGCGCCTGGCCGTGGGGCGGCGCTGCGATGTCGAGCTGGCGAAGGAGCTCCGCGAACTTGCCGCGGTCCTCCGCCAGGTCGATCGCCGACGGAGGTGTGCCGAGGACACGAAATCCGGCGGCCTCCACGTCGTGGGCGAGCTTCAGGGGTGACTGGCCGCCGAGCTGACAGATGACCCCGGTCGGCTGCTCCGCCTCGCACACCGCGAGCACGTCCTCGGTCGAGACCGGTTCGAAGTACAGCCGCGAGCTCGTGTCGTAGTCGGTCGAGACCGTCTCGGGGTTCGAGTTCACCATCACCGCCTCGTATCCCGCCTCGCGGAGCGCGTAGGCGGCGTGGACGCACGCGTAGTCGAACTCGATGCCCTGGCCGATGCGGTTCGGCCCGGAGCCGAGGATCACGACGCGTGGGCGTTCCGCGGGCCGAACCTCGCTCTGCTCTTCGTACGCGGAGTAGTGGTACGGCGTTCGCGCGGGGAACTCGCCCGCGCAGGTGTCGACGGTCTTGAACACCGGCCGGACGCCGAGCGCCGTTCGGCGCGCCCGCACGTCGGCTTCGGTCGAGCCGGTCAGCGTCGCGATCCGTCGGTCGGAGAGGCCGGCGCGTTTGAGGCGTCGGAGCTCGGCGGCATCGACGGAGTCGATCTCCCTGTTCTCGAGCTCGCGTGCCCGCTCCGCGACCTGTTCGATCTGGTCGACGAACCACGGATCGATCCCGGTGGCGACGGCGACCTCGTCGACCGAGTGCCCGGCCGAAAGCGCCGCTTCGACCAGGTGGAGCCGTCGCTCCCCCGGCACGCCGAGGTGCACCAACGAGATCGGTTCACGGACCGCGAGATCCGCGCCGCGTTCGAGCGATCGCCACGCCTTGCCGAGCGCTTCCTTGAACGTGCGACCCACCGCCATCACCTCGCCGACCGACTTCATGGTCGACGTGAGGACGGGATCGGCCTCCGGGAACTTCTCGAAGGCGAACCGCGGCGCCTTCACGGCGACGTAGTCGAGCGACGGCTCGAAGGCGGCCGGCGTCGCGCCGGTGATGTCGTTGGTGATCTCGTCGAGCGTGTACCCGACGGCGAGGAGCGCGGCGATCTTCGCGATCGGAAAGCCCGTCGCCTTCGACGCGAGGGCGCTCGAGCGCGACACGCGGGGGTTCATCTCGATCAGCACCTGCCGACCCGTCCGCGGGTCGACTGCGAACTGCACGTTCGACCCACCCGTCTCGACGCCGATCGCACGGATACACGCGAGCGCAGCGTCGCGCATCCGCTGGTATTCGCGATCGGTGAGCGTTTGCGCCGGCGCGACGGTGATCGAGTCTCCGGTGTGCACGCCCATCGGGTCGATGTTCTCGATCGAGCAGATCACGACCGCGTTGTCGGCGCCGTCGCGCATGACCTCCAGCTCGAACTCCTTCCATCCGGCGATCGACTCCTCGATCAGGACCTCGGTGACCGGACTGACGTCGAGCCCCCGGGACGCCAAACGTTCAAGTTCCGGGCGATCCCCGGCGAACCCGCTCCCGCCACCGCCGAGCGTGAACGACGGCCGAACGATGACCGGGTAGCCGATCTCGTCGCCGAGCGAGATGGCATCGGCGACTGTTGTCGCGGTATCGGCACGCGGTACGTCGAGCCCCGCCTCCTTCATGGCTCGACGGAAGCCGCTCCGGTCCTCGGCGCGGCGGATCGCGTGGAGCCCGGCACCGATCAGTCGGACGCCGAGCCGGTCGAGCTCGCCCGACTCCGCGAGCGCAACGGCGACGTTCAGCGCGGTCTGCCCGCCCAGCGTAGGGAGGAGGGCATCGGGCCGTTCCCGTTCGATCACGCGCGCCACGGAGTCCGGGGTGAGGGGCTCGACGTAGGTTCGGTCGGCGAACTCGGGGTCCGTCATGATCGTCGCCGGGTTCGAGTTCACGAGCGACACGTGATACCGCTCCCGGCGCAGCACCTTGCACGCCTGCGTACCCGAGTAGTCGAACTCGCAGGCCTGCCCGATGACGATCGGTCCCGATCCGACGATCAGGATGCGTTCGATGTCGGTCCGCCTAGGCACCTGCCATCAACCGCCTGAACTCCCCGAACAGGTGGCCGGCGTCGTGCGGCCCCGGGGCGGCCTCGGGGTGGTACTGCACCGACATCGCCGGAACGTCCAGGCATCGAAGCCCCTCGAGCGTGCCGTCGTTCAGGTTCCAGTGCGTGAGCTCGGCGCTGCCGAACGCGGTCTCCACGACGCGCGGGCCACGGTCGGTGCGCTCGCTTTTCGAACCCCCCGTGCCCCGTGCCTCGTCGGCCTCGCGTCGCCAGCCGTCCGGATCGACGGCGAACCCGTGGTTGTGGCTTGTGACCTCGACGCGCCCGGTCCGCGCGTCCCTCACCGGCTGGTTCGCGCCGCGGTGGCCGAAGGGCATCTTGTAAGTGCGCCCGCCCAGCGCGAGCGCGAGCAACTGATGCCCGAGGCAGATCCCGAACACGGGAATGCGTCCGAGCACGGCCTTCGCGGCCGCGATGCCATATCGCGTCGCGGCGGGATCGCCGGGACCGTTGGTGAGGAGCACACCGTCTGGCTCACCGATCTCGCTCGCCGCCGTGCTGGCCGGAACGACCATGGTCTCGATTCCCTCGTCGGCCAGCCGGCGAAGAAGGGTGCGTTTCAGGCCGAAGTCG
>OCZV010000973.1_pt1 | contig 10248 bp, 10 predicted proteins | sample 1539051 | NCBI WGS metagenome assembly OCZV01 (sample SAMEA3113581, study PRJEB22503) | soil metagenome
GCGTCAGGCCCGGCCCCAGGCCGATCAGCGCGCGCGCTTGGGCGGGAGGCGGTCGGGCGGCGTCGCGGGCCAGCCATCCTGCCAGTGCCGACGCACCCGCCGCGGCCCGCCGCAGGAGAGGAGAGTCGGTGTCGTCTGCCGCCGCTCGCCGCTCGCCGTCGACCAGGGCCGGGATCAGGCGGCCAAGGCCATCGCGCGGGGCGCGCCGAGCCGCAGCCCCGGCGAGTGCCGCCAGGCCGCGTCGCAGATGGGCCACGTGCCACTCGGGAAGCCGTGGCGGCCGCCAATCCATCGCCCCGGCGAGCGAGAAGACGGCGCCACCGGCAAGGCGGATCTCGGCGCCCGACAGCCGGGCCAGCATGCCGGGTGCCACCTGACCGGGCCGCCAGTTGGCGCAGAGAAGGTTGAGAGGACCGGCTCCCAAGCACACGGGGCCGAGGCAGATGAGACCGCCCCGGCCTTCCAGATAAAAAGCACGCCCGAAGGCGGCAAGAACCCTGCCTTCCCCCGGGTCCGCGAGGACCCGCCGGGCCGCCGATCCAAGGACGACGACGGGGATCGCCTCACGCATCATCGGGGACGATCACGGTGCCCGCCTTGCGCAAAGAGTCAGCGCCTCATCGAGGTGGCCGAATACGACGTGCCGGCCGTCTTCCAGGAAGCGGATCGCCGCCTCGATCTTCGGCCGCATCCTGCCAGGCGGGAAATGGCCCTCCTCGTGGTAGCGGCGCATCTCGGACAAACTCGCCCGTACGAGGCGGTGCTCCTGGGCGGTACGGCAATGGAGGGCGACGGCGGGGACTGCGGCGGGAAGATCATCTCTTCGATGCCCAGCACCCGCCCCATCAGCGGGCGGCAGCGGCAATCCTTCACCACCGCCCGCACGTAGGTCGCCCCCGCGTCCTTGTCGCCATGCAGCCGGTCGAGCTCCCCGCCGGACCAGCGGACAGCATTCGATGCGCCTCGATCCCACTCTGCCACTCTCGAGACGAGATTCTCAACGGCTGGGCGGCGGCGCCCAGCCGGAGGCACGTGAGGCGGGCCGGACCGGGGCCCGGCGCTCCGCCTCTCGGTATACTGCCAGAGCCTGGTCCACCGCGGCCCCGGCCGGAGCGGCGAATCCCTGCTGGCGCAGGGCTGCCTCGAGCGCCGCGAGGCATGCGAGAGTATTCTGCTTGCGGCAGTTGTAACCCATCGTGCCGATGCGCCAGATGCGCCCCTTGAGGGAGCCGAAAGAGGTTCCGATCTCGATGCCAAAGTCGTCCAGCAGGCTTGCGCGCACCGCCTCACCGTCGATCCCCGGGGGGATGATGACGCCGGTGACGTTCGCCATCTTGTGCCCCTGGTCGCCGAACAGCTTGAGGCCCATGGCCTCGAGGCCCGCCGTCAGGGCGGCGCTGGTCAGGGCGTGGCGCTCGACGCAGGCTGCCAACCCCTCCGCGAGCACGATCCGCGCGCATTCGCGGGCGGCATAAAGCATCGAGGTCGACTCGGTGTGGTGGTTGAGGCGCAGCTCGCTCCAGTAGTCCATTAGCATCGGGAGATCGAAGTAGTTCGACCCGATGCGAGGGCCCTCGCCAGGGACGAAGCTCTCAGGCTGGATCCCTCTCTCGACGTGCTTGCGCCGCAAGACCGCCTCGACGACACGCTCGTTGAACGTGACAGGCGCCGATCCCGGCGGTCCCGACAGGCATTTCTGGAGGCCGGCGGAGACGGCGTCGATCTGCCAGGCGTCCACCATCAGATCCATGCCGCCGATGGTCGCTGTCGCATCCACGTAAAGCAGCGCGCCCCGCCGCCGGCAGATGGCGCCGATCTCTTCGAGGGGCTGGGCCATGGTAGTCGAGGTGTCCCCGTGGGCCAGGGCGACGACTTTGGGACGGATTTCCTTGACCGCGTCCTCGATCGTCTCGGGCGCGAACACCGTGCCCCATTCTGTCTCGATGGACCGCACCTCGCCGCCCGCGCGTTCGGCGATCTCACACAGGAGATGGCCGAAGCGACCGAACACGGGGACCAGGACCCTATCACCCGGCGCGATCAGCGAGACCAAGATCGCCTCGATCCCGGCCCGCGCGGTGCCGTTGACGAGGAACGCCCAGTGATTGGTGGTCTGGAATAGCCCCCTCAAGAGCGCCATGGTTTCGTCCATGTAGGCGGTGAAGGCCGGGTCGAACTGGCCCAGCAGCGGCATGGACATGGCGCGCAACACGCGGGGGTCGGCGTTGATCGGCCCCGGTCCCAGCAGAAGCCGGGGTGGCGGATTCAGCTCGGCCGTGATATCCGTCATGGAGTCGGTCATCGCAATCCCCCTCACCGCGGCGACGTCTGGCCCAGCCCACGACGGGGCTGGATCTGATGTGCAAGCGGCTCACGCCATCGATGCCGCCCCGGCCCCGGCGGCGTCGTCGAAGAGCACTCCGCGGAACGCCGCCCGATCGCCGATCGCCTCAGCAGCAGCATGGCAAGTCCGGCGGTCGCCTCAATGGGCGTGATCGGCGGCTCAGCGATGCCCGCCTGCTCCATGGCCATTTTCAGCATGTCTCGCCTTCGAGCCGCCCGATCACCGGCGTCTCGCTGACCCGGTCACAGAGCCGTTCCTTGGGCACCACGACCTCCTTGGTGGTCGCTATCGTATATGCGGGACCTGTCAAATGCCAATGACCCCACCGTGGCTGGCCGCCTGTACCGGTGAAGGATCAGCCGCCGAGGTAGAGGCGGCGGACGTGGTCGTTGTCGAGCAGCTCGGCCGACGGGCCGGAGAGCGCGACCCGGCCGGTCTCGAGCACGTAGGCGTGGGAGGAGATGCGCAGCGCCATGCGCGAGTTCTGCTCGACCAGGACCACGCTCACCTTGTCCTCGCGGTTGATCGTGATGATCGCGCGCGCGATCTCCCGCACCAGCCTGGGCGCGAGGCCGAGCGAGGGCTCGTCCAGCAGGAGGAGCTTGGGCCGGGCCATTAGCGCCCGGCTCATGGCCACCATCTGCTGCTCGCCGCCGGACAGCGTGCCGGCCTGCTGACGGATGCGCTCCTTGAGCCGCGGAAAGCGCGCGAACACCCTGTCGAGGTCGGCGCGGATCGCGGCCTTGTCGGTGCGCAGATAGGCGCCCATGAGCAGGTTGTCGCGGACCGACATGTAGGGATAGACGTGGCGGCCCTCTGGCGTCATGGCGATGCCCTGCGCCACGATCTGCTCGGGCCGCATCCGGTCGATCCGCCGGCCCTCGAAGTGGATCTCACCCGACGCGAGCGGCGCCAGCCCGGTGATCGCGCGCAGCGACGTCGTCTTGCCTGCGCCGTTCGTGCCGATCAGCGAGACGATCTGGCCTTGCTCGAGCCGCATCGAGACGCGCCGGAGCGCCCGCACCTTGTCGTAGCGCACCGAGACATCCCGCATCTCGAAGTACGCACTCAAAGCCCCTCGTCCTCGCTCCCCAGATACGCCTCGATCACCGCAGGGTTCTGCTGGATCTCGGCAGGCGGCCCCTCCGCGATCTTGGTGCCGAAGTTGAGCACGACGATGCGATCGCTGATCCGCATCACGGCCGACATGTCGTGCTCGACCAGGAGCACGGTCACGCCGCGCTCACGGATGCCCTGGACCATGCGCACGGCCCGGTCCGTCTCCTCGGGGTTCATCCCCGAGAACGGCTCGTCGAGCAGCAGGAGCTGGGGCTCGGCGGCCATGGCGAGCGCGATGCCGAGCGCGCGCAAATACCCGTGCGGGAGGGCGCGCGCCTGGACGTCCTTGACGGCGCCCAAGCCCAAATAGTCCAGGATCTCCGCCGCGCTGTCACGGAAACTCGCCTCGTCGGCGCGTGCCGTGGCGGAGTTGAAGAAGATGCCGAGGCTGCTCGCCCGGGCGCGCAGATGGTGCGCTACCACGACGTTCTGCAACGCCGTCATCTCTCGAAAGATCGTGGTTTCCTGGAAGGTGCGCACCACACCCTTGCGCGCGACGACGTGTGGCTTAAGCGCCGAGATCTCCTCGCCGCGGAAGACGACGTTTCCGGACGAGGGCCGAAGGAACGACGTGATCAGCTTGAAGAGCGTACTCTTGCCGGCGCCGTTCGGGCCGATGACGGCCAGGATCTCGCCCTCGTTCACGGTGAAATCGACGCCATTGACGGCGATCAGGCCGCCGAAGCGCCGAGTGAGTTGCTGGACCTCGAGCAGGCTCACAATTGGCTCCCGCGCCGGTCGCCGCCCGGCTCGACCGCGGGCCCGGCGAGATCCTCTTCCTCAGCGGCGTGGTCGCGCCGAAACCTGAGGCTCAGGATGCCGTTCGGCAGCCAGAGGATGCAGGAGATCATCAAGATGCCGTAGATCAGCGCCTGGTACTGCTGCACATCGTGTAGCAGCTCGAAGCTGATCACCAGGAGGAAGGCTCCGATCACGGGCCCGAAGACGAAATCGAGCCCGCCCAGGAAGCAGTACAGCATGAAGTTGACCGAATCGATCACGCTGTAGGTGGCGGGATAGATGTTCTGGTGAAAGGCGGCGAAGAAGGCGCCCCCGACGCCGCCGAGAAAGCAGGAGAAGCCATACGCGATCACCCGGTATTTGGCGACGTTGATCCCGATGCTGGCGGCGAGCTCCTCGTTCTGGCGCATGGAGCGGAACACCCAGCCGAGGCGTGAGGTAGTGAGGCGCCATACGGCGAGCAGGCCGAGGATCAACAGCGCGGCCGCAAGAAAGTAGTAAGGCAGAGGATCGGCGCCGCGGAACGCCGGGATGATCGTCAGCCCGAGGATCTCCAGCGCGGCCGGGCGGGGGATGTTGACGATGCCGGATGCGCCCTGAGTGAACTCGCCGCCGTTCAGGAAGGCGAGCCGCACCGCCTCGGTGAGGCTGAGCGTGATCATGGCGAAATAGACGCCGCGCAGGCGCAGGATGGCGGTGCCGATGATCGTGCCGATCGCAGCCGCGACCAAGCCGGCGAGCGGCAGGCAGAGCCAGAACGAGACGCCGTAGCGGGTGGACAGGATGGCGGCTGTGTAGCCGCCGATCAGGGCGAACGCGCCCTGGCTGATGTTGATGCGCCCGATCGCGAAGGTGACCCAGACGCCGAGGCTGATGAAGCTCAGGATCGAGGCGTTGGTGAGCACGCCCAGGATGTAGTTGGAACCGGCGAACCAGACCGGCAGCGCCACCAGATAGACGAAGGCGAGCAACGCCAGCCCGGCGAGCCGGACGCGCGTGAGGCCGAGCTGTGCCCAGCCGAGCTCGGAGGCGGGCATGGTCTGGCGCATCGGCCGTCAGCCCCAGGGCTTGCCCATGATCCCCTGCGGCCGGATGATCAGGAAGATGATTAGGCCGATGAAGATCAGGAGGTAGGTCATCGACCCTGGAATCAGGGCGTAGCCAATGGCCTCGGCGAAGCCCAGTACGATCCCGCCCAGGATCGCGCCCGCGACCACGCCCGCCCCGCCGATCATGATCATGATGAAGGCCTTGATCGAGATCGCCGTGCCGATGCCGGAGTTGATCGCCGAGATGGTGATCAAGAGGCCGCCTGCGAGACCCGCGAGCGCCGCGCCGATGCCGAAGCCGAGCGCCGAGATCCGCCCGACATTGACCCCCATGAGCAAGGTCACCTCCTTGTCCTGGGCGACCGCGCGCATGGCGCGTCCGGGCTTGGTGTACTGCACGAAGAGCAGAAGCCCGATCACCAGCAGGGCCGAGAGCATGAGCACGAGCAGGCGGCTCGCCGGCAGGTAGGCGCCGAAGATCTGGTACACGCCGGTGACCACGGGCGGCACGCCGCGCTGCTTCTCGCCGAACAGCGACAGGGCGAGGTTCTCGAGCAGCAGCGCGGCGCCGACCGCGAGCAGCATGCTGTTCTCCTCGCGCGTGGTGATCCGCAGCACACGCCGGAAGAACAGGGTCTCGAAAGCCACGCCGATGCAGAACAGCGTGAGCGCGCAGGCCAGCAGGGCCACGAAATAATTCATGCCGAAGATCGCGTAGACGTAATAGACGACGAAACCCCCGACCATGTACATCTGGCCGTGGGCAAAGTTGAGAAAGTTGAGAATGCCGAAGATCAGGGTGAGGCCGAGCGCGATCAGGGCGTAGTTGGCGGCCAGCACGACCCCATTGACGATGATCTGCTCCAATGCCGCCTCCCCAGGTGCACCCGAGCGCCTCCGGGCGACAACGCGGGCCCGGCCCGGAGCCCCGGGCCGGCCCGCATCGTCTCTCCTACTCGACGCTGCCGATGAACAGCGTCTTGAACTCGCCGTCCTGCACCTCGTTCACGACCATGGGCACACCGATCTGGCGCTTCTGGTCGAAGTAGTTCGTGCCGACATAAGTGAGCTGCTGGTCCTCCTTGAGGAACGGATTCTTGACACTGAAGTCGTCGATTGCGGCCTTGTAGACCTCGATGTCCTCGAGCGCGTCCTTACCCGACTTCTGCAGCGTCATGAGAATCATCTCGAGCGCGTAGACCTTGGTACCCGCCTCGTCGTTCCACTCGCCGGCGACCTGATTGTAGCGGTCGATGAACTCCTCCGTGTACGCGCTTCTGATCTCGGGTGTGCTGGCGCCGCCCACCGAGATGAAGCCCTCGGCGAGCTCGCCCGCGACCTCGTTCAGGATCTTGATGTCCTGCGCCGTCTCGGTGCTGAGAATGCCCTGATAACCCAGCTCGCGCGCGGTTCTGATCAGAAGTGGGGCATCGGCCGGTGCTACGCCGGCGAGCACGATCAGATCGGGATTCGCGCCCACGACCTTGGACATGACCGGGAAGAAGTCGGTCGTGCCAGGCTCGTAGGTGTCCTGGGACGAAACCACCTCGAGCCCGAGTTCCTGCGCCGCGGCGACGCCCTCGTCGCGCTGGTTCAAGGGGTCCGATTCGTTGCGGGCGATGAAGCTAACGGTCGCGACGCCCCGCTCTTGCTGCAGGTACTCGTAGATGATCGGCGCCGCCTGATACGAGGCGATCATGCCGAGAATCGAGTTGCCGTGCGGCGGGCTGTAGAGCTGCTTCGAGAATGCGTAGGGAATATTGATCGCGCCGCCCGCTTCGACCACCGGCACGATGCTCGCGGCCGTCGTGTCGACGTTCGGGCCGATGATGTAGTTGATCCCCTCCTGATGGATCAGGCGCTCCGCGCCCGAGACGGCGAGCTTCGGGTCGTTCTTGTCGTCGATGCTGATGATCTCGATCTGGTACTTCTCGCCGTCGATCTCGACCCCGCCCTGCTCGTTGTACATTTGGGCGGTGGCCTCGGCCGAGTACTTGTTGACCAGCCCCCACGACGCCGCGGGGCCGCTCATTACGCCAAGCACGCCGACCTTGAGCACGTTCTCCTGGGCCGTCGCCGGTCCGCCCAGCCCGAGCGCCGCCACGCCGGCCGCAAGCGCCAGGGATGTCCTGAGCCTCGTTGTTGCAGACATGTGAGCCTCCTTTGTTGTCGCCATTGCCGCATGGCGGTCGCGACTCCCCCGCCCGCTCCAGCGCGCGCCCCGAGACCGTCGAAAGGCCCGGCAGGCTGCAGTCGGCGGTTCTTGTTCAGCCAGACAGCGCCGTAGCCAGCCCGCTCCCTGTCTCGTGATGGAACCGGAGTCTTGTGAACAATGCAACTTTTTTTGTATACAATCGCCGCATTTAGCGACTATCGTAACTGCGCCGGATCATTCCAATTCGCGCCATCAATGTCCGCAACCGCCGACTCGATCCACGCCAAGATCTACGGTGCCATCGTCGAGCAGCGGCTGCCGCCCGGCACCAAACTGGGCGAGGAGTCGCTGGGTGAGATCTTCGGGGTCAGCCGGACCCTGATCCGTCGGGTGCTGCAGCGCCTTGCCAGCGAGCATGTGGTGGAGTCCCGGCCACACCGCGGCGCGTTCGTCGCCCGTCCGTCGGTCGAGGAGGCACGCGAGGTGTTCGAGGCGCGGCGCGCGCTCGAGGCCCATGTGATCGACCGGCTCGCCCACGGACTGACGCCAGCCGGCGCCGAGCGGCTGCGTCGTCACGTGGCAAAGGAGCAGGCACAGGCGGCCGGTGACCGGCGCGGCCTGATCCGTCTGTCCGGCGAGTTCCACCTGCTGCTGGCCGAGCTCGCCGGCAACCGGGCAATCGCGCGATTCCTGCGCGAGCTGGTCTCGCGCACCTCGCTCATCATTGGCGTCTACGAGGCGCCCGGGGAATCCTGCTGCCCGGTCGACGAGCACGCGAAGATTATCGAAGCGCTGGCGAGCCAGCGGGCGGATGTCGCGGATCAGACGATGCGCGCCCATCTGCTGGGTATCGAGCAGCGCCTGAGGCTTGATCGGCTGCCGGAGCAGACGGTCGACCTCCAGGAGGTGCTCGCGGCCGGGCCCCGCGCCGTCACGAGCCGCCGCCGCGGCGGACTGTTCGGATTGCGCCGGGCGCGAGGGCCCGACGTCCTCTCGCCGGGCCCATAGTGCCGCGAAAGCGGGCCGGCTCAAGCTTCGGGAACACAGTCGCATGCGCATCAAGGTAATCAACCCAAACGTCACCGCGAGCATGACGAGCAGGATCGCTGCCGCCGCGCGCGTGGCCGCGGCGCGCGGCACCGAGATCATCGCGGTCAATCCTGACAAAGGGCCGGTCTCGGTCGAGGGACACTACGACGAGGCGGTGAGCGTGATCGGCGTGCTCGAGGAGGTGCACACGGGCGAAGCCGCGGGCGTTGACGGCTACGTCATCGCCTGCTTCGGGGACCCGGGGCTACTGGCGGCGCGCGAGATCGCGCGTGGCCCGGTGCTCGGCATCGCGGAGGCCGCGATGCATGCGGCAAGCATGGTCGCGACCGGCTTCTCGGTTGTGACCACGCTCGAGCGCACGCGGATCATCGCCGAGCACCTGGTCGAGGCCTACGGGATGACGCGATTTTGTCGCATGGTGCGGGCAACGGAGCTCGCCGTGCTCGATCTCGAGGACGAGACCTCTGATGCGCGCCGGATCGTCGCCGCGGAGTGCCGGCGGGCGCTAGCGGAAGACGGCTCCGGCGCCATCGTGCTTGGCTGCGCGGGCATGGCGGATCTGACCCGAGCGCTGTCGCAGGAGCTCGGCACGCCGGTAATCGATGGCGTGGCGGTGGCGGTGAAGTTCGTCGAGGCGCTGGTCGAGCTCGGTCTCGGCACCAGCAAGCAGGGCGATCTCGCGTGGCCGATCGCCAAGGCCTACGCGGGCGAACTTGCCTACCTCGCGCCGCGTTAGGCCACGAACCCGCCCCCTCAGGCACGGAGATCCGCCGCATGCCCCAAACCGTCGACATCCCCTTACAGCCGCTCAGCGCCGGGGCGTTTGCCTCCTTCGGGGAGATCCTCGGCGACTTCGATGCGCCGCCGACCTTCGAGGCTCCACACCTGCGCTCCTGGCGGCTGGACTTCGAGCTCGAGGGCGCCGTCGAGCTGATGGTCGCCCGCTATCTGCACCAGCCGTTCGAATTCACGGCGATCGAGCGTCACTTCAACGTGACCCAGAGCTTTATCCCACTCGGCTACCAGCCGTCGGTCATGTGGTGGCAGCCCCGACTGACCCGGACGACTGGTCCGCGGTACCTACCCCCGATCAGCTCCACGCGTTCCTGATCCCAGGTGATCGCGGGATCATGCTGTGGCGCGGCACCTGGCATGCACTGACCCGGTTCCCGGTGCGCCTGAGGGCGCCGCCTTCGCACTGATCACAGGTCACGACACCCAGCGCGAGCTGGAGCAACAGAAAATTAGTGGGGTGCAGCCGAGGCTCACCCACGAGATCGACTACCTCAAGCGCTCTGCCACTAGATTCAAGGTCACTGACCCAGACGGCCTGATGTCCAGCACCCAGGGCTAGACTAAGCCGAAAGCTGCCCAGGGGCAAAGTCGAAGTTCCGACACGCTCGTCTAGGCAGTCGCGCGAAGGGCGCTCGTCCGGAGGCCTCCAAGCGCTTGTCGGGAACGGACGGCGTCGGCGCCGCAAGTCATCTATCGAGGGCTCTGGAACCGCAGGTCGGCGCGACGCCTGCGCGGCGGCAGTCCGTCGAGGTGCGCCACTTTCGACCAAGAGGGCTGCGCCTAACCACCTCTTGGGATACCATTCCAGCGGGCGACCATGCCGCCGTCCCAGGCGGCGCCGACCGCGCCGAGGAACGATACGTAAGCTTCATCGCGGCACGTTCCGTCGACGCTGGAACAACTACGGCAACGCAGTCATGGATGTCTCAGCGCAGCAAGAATGGCGTCGCCTTCGGTGAGCGCTGCGGGTCCGGGCTGTAGCCAGAGACCCCGAC
>OCZV010000975.1_pt1 | contig 10233 bp, 9 predicted proteins | sample 1539051 | NCBI WGS metagenome assembly OCZV01 (sample SAMEA3113581, study PRJEB22503) | soil metagenome
ATCTGGGCGGCTGCGACGGCCGGCGACTGGGGCTCGATCGGTGGTCGCGCTACGCGCGACACCGGCCGGCTGGCCGGGGCCTTCGGTGCGCCCTCGCGCTCCCGCAGCCCGTACTTGTCCATCCGCGCGCGGAGCGTGTTGCGCGAGATCCCCAGCAGCGCGGCGGTGCGCGAGATATTCCAGCTCGTCTGCGTCAGCACCTCCACGAGGTGCTCGCGCATGGCATCGTCGAGCGACACCGGCGCGTCGGCGGGCGCAGGCGGCGGTGGCGGCGCCGCCGGCAGGTCGGTGAGGCCCAGCGCCTCGGCCGTGATCTCGTTCGACGACGACATCAGCACTGCGCGCTCGATCACGTTGGAGAGCTCGCGCACGTTGCCTGGCCAGCGGTACGCCTGAAGCGCCGCGCGGGCGTCGGGCGCCAGGCTCTTGCCCGACACGCCGTATTCGGCGGACACGCGCGCCAGGAAGTGCTCGGCCAGCGTCAGGATGTCGCCGCCCCGCTCGCGCAGCGCCGGCAGCATGACCGTCAGCACGGCCAGGCGGTGGTAGAGGTCTTCGCGGAAGCGGCGCTCGCGAATGCTGCTCTTCAGGTCTTCGTTCGTGGCGGTGATGACCCAGACGTCGACGGGCTCGTCGCGCGTGGCGCCGAGGCGGCGGACCATCCGATCCTCGAGGATCTTGAGGAGCTTGGCCTGCAGCGTCTCCGGGAGAAGCCCCACCTCGTCGAGGAAGATGGTGCCGCGGTGGGCGGCCTGGAAGAGCCCGGGCTTGGAGCGGCGGGCGTCGGTGAACGCGCCCTTCTCGAAGCCGAACATCTCCGCTTCGAGCAGGGTGTCGGGAATGGCCGCGCAGTTGACGTCGATGAACGGCCCGTCGGGGCGCGGCCCTGCCCGGTGGATCATGCGCGCCAGCAGCCCCTTGCCGGTCCCCGTCTCGCCTTGGATGAGGATGGAGGGGAGCCGGCGCACCTCCTGCTGCCTTGCCAGGAGCCTCGCCACTGTTTCGCGTACTGACCGGATGCCGGAACTGTCGCCGACCAGGTCGGTCAGGATTTTCATCCTCGGCATCTTACCCTCGCTTTGACCCGGTGAGCAGGACGGTGTTCAGGTCCTGACCACCACGTCGCTGTCAATCATCTGACCATCACTCAACTATTTGATTTCAAAATGTTTCCTTTTTGGTACCTGGCTTGCCTCTCCGTCACGCCGTGCTCACGTACTCGGGAGGTGAGGTTGCAGTCATGAGGGTGAGGGAGTGGTGGTCTACGCGGTGGTATACGCCGATCCTGGCGCTGACCGGGCTGGTGCTGGTGCTGCTGGTGGCCGGCCTCGCGGTCATCGAGCGGCTCGCAGCCGCGGTCCCCAACGCCGTCGCGCCCAAGGCGTGGACGACGCCGCTGGACCGTGCCGATGCCGCCATGGCGCAAGGCGATTCGGCGGGGGCGACGTCGGCGTGGCGGGAAGCGCACGCCGCCGCCATGCGCAGCGGCCAGTGGGAAGGCATGATCGCGGTCGGCGACGCCGCCCGCCGTCTGGGTCTCAACGGCGGCTCGCAGCGCGAGAGCCTCGCCCGGGCCCGTCAGGCGTATCTCACCGCGCTCTTTCGCGCACGCCGCGACCGCTCGGTCGATGGATCCCTCCGCGCCGCCGTCGCGTTCGGGGAGCTGGGCGATCGCCACGTGCTGGCGCAGGCCCTGCGCATCGCCGAGCAGCTGGCCGGCCGCGACTCCCTCACCCGCGCCCGCGTACGCGCGGTCGCCGATCGTTGGACGACACCCCCGCTCGAGGCCGACAACCGTGACCCCAACTTGTCCGGAGGACACCAGCCATGATCACCGATTCGACGCTGACCCAGGCCCCGTGGTCCCATCACCTGGAGGCCATGGACACCGCAATCAGCGCCAGCAATGCCAGCGCCGCCGTGCTCGCCTGGCGTCACGCGTACGCCGCGGCGCTCGATCAACCCGGCTGGCGTGGTCTCGTGGAAGTCGCCGGCGCCGCGCTCCGCATCGGCGCGATTCCCGGATTCAAGAAGGCTGCGGAGTCGCGGGCGCGTGAGAGCTACTGGACGGCGCTGTTCCGCGCACGCCGGCAGGGCTCGCTCAACGGCGTGCTCGATGCCGCCGAGGCGTTCGGCACCCTGGGGGATCGGGTGATGGTCGAGCAGTGCATCCGCATCGCCGAGCGCCTGGCGCTGCTGACCGGCGATTCCGACGCCGCCGATCGTGTGCGGACCTTGGCAGCCGACCTGGCTCAGCGCTACATCGAGGTGGAGCGGCCCGACATCTACGGCATGCCCGCGCTGCGACGCTGAGGGCGTCGGTCCCGCGCGCGCCGCTCAGTAGCCCAAGCCCGACCGGGGCCGGCCGGGGGTGCCGATGTCACGCGCGTAGGGGTCCTTCGGGGTCTCCGTCTTGCCGGCCGGATTGACGGCCACCCAGCCGTGGCCACGCATGCAGCCGTCGTCCAGCTTGCCGCCTTTCGAGCAGGCCGCGTGATCTCGGCGGAATTCCTCAGTCGTGTACTTCTCGGTCAGCTTCATCCACTGCCGATCGTCGGTGGCGCATCCGGCCGCCAGGAGCGCGGCGAGGGCCAGGGTCGGGCTGATAGTCCAACGCATTGCGCGGCATTGTACCGGGTGTAAGGTCTGGAGGGAACTTCTATGGGCGACCAGTGGCCGGGCGACGTGTGGTCGGGGCTCCTTCAGGTTCGCGAGTGGCTGCTTGCCGTCATCCCCGGGTTGCTGGTCCTGGTGACGCTGCTGGCGGTAGGGTTCCTCCTCGGGTGGCTTGCCCGCGTGGTCATCACCCGGGGCAGCCGCGCGATCGGCGTCGATCGTCTCCTCGAGCGCTGGGGCGTGGCCCCGTCCCTGCGCCGCTCCGGCATCCTGCGCCTGCCCTCCGAGGTCCTCGGGCTCGTCTGCTTCTGGGCGATCTTCATCCTGTTCGCCAGCGTTGGCGTGGATGGCCTGGCGCTGCCGGGGGCGCCGGGGGCGACCGCGCTGCTGGTCGCGTTCCTGCCGCCGCTGTTCACGGCCGCGCTGATCCTGCTGGTCGGCTGGCTCGTGGCGAACTTCCTGAGCCAGGGCGTGCTCATCGCCGCCGTCAACGCCCGCGTGCCCGAGGCGCGGCTCCTCGCCCGCGGCGTGCACTGGAGCGTGATCCTCTTCGCCGCCGCCACCGCGCTCACGCACCTCGGCATCGGCAAGGAGATGGTGCTGGTGGCCTTCGGCATCACCTTCGGCGGCGTCGTGTTCGCGCTGGCGCTGGCGTTCGGGCTCGGCGGCCGCAATCTCGCGCGCCACATCCTCGAGCGCCGGATGCGCCGCGAGGCGCCGCCCCAGGAACACATCACCCACCTTTGACAGGAAGGGGCCGTCCTGGGCCCCAGCCCGCGCGCGAGACCGAGGAGCGTCACGGCTCCGCGCGGAGGCGACGAGCAGTCGCGAGCTTGGGCCCTGTCGGGGCCCATCTGAATCAAACCGGGAAGATGACGTAGCCAAGGCTTGCGCGACCAAGCCAAGCCCGGGCGAACTCGTCGAGGCGGTACCGGCGCGCCACCGAGGCGGTGCTCGGCGCGCCGGGGTCGTTCACGAGGACGTCCTCGCCGGCCCAACCCGTCAGCACGACCAGATGGCCGGGCGTCGCCGCCACGGCGGCGCCGGTCAGCTCGCCGGCGGCGTAGCGCACCGAGGCGACGATCGGCAGCCCGCGCTCCAGGCACCACGTCGCCGCCGCCCAGTCGGGAAATCGCAACAGGTATCCGGCCAGGCCGCGGCGCCCCGCGGCCACGATCGCCGCCGGCCACACGCCGTAGAGGTCGACGCCGGCGTGGAACATCTCCGCGGCGAGCGTCGGCAGCGCCGGGGGTCGCCGCCAGTAGTCGAGCACCATCGCGACGCATGTGGGCGAGCAGATCCGGCCGGCAATCGCGCGGTCGGCGTCCATCTGGCTGCGCGGAGGCACCTCCAGCCGGAGTGCGGACCCGGTCGCGGGCGGCGGTGGCGAGGGGGATGACGCCCCATCCGAGGCCGACAGGCCGAGCATCCAGCGCGCCTCGAGCAGCGCCGGTGCCTCGTCGGCGCGCAGGCGGAGTCGGAGCCGGGCGGCGTCGGCGGGGGTGCTGGTGCGGAACACGTCAATGTCGACATCGAGCCCGTCGATCGGCGATGGCGGTGCGAACGCCGGCGCTCCGAGGCCGACCCCGGCGGCGAAGGGTGACCAGGCTCCCCCCAGGCGCACAGAGAGCTCGAACCGAACGCTGAAGGATCTCGCGGTGAGCGCGGCAAAAGAAGGGACGAAGTATGTGGCGCCGTCTACGGGCCACTCGGGACCTTGCACGAGCACCTCGGCGCCGTCGGGCCGCACTGTCGGCGGCGCGGACGCGTCGACGCGCCGACGGCACGCGGGAGGAATGGCGTCGGTCAGGACGGCGGGTGGCAACGCCGAGGCCGTCACCCAGAGACCTGTGGTCATGACCGAAAACGGTAAGAAAATGCCGTGGGCGTCGCAGGCGAGGAAGCGAACTCTGCGTCGCCCTTCACCACCACCAGCGGCATCCTGCTTGCACGCCCTGGCGCACTAAGTCCGCCACGGAATCGCGGACGCCCGACGAAAGGAGCGCCCATGGCGACGTTCGGAAAGTGCGTTTGGGATGGATGCACCCGCCACGCGGAGAAGGAATCGACCGGAGCCTGCCGAGCACATCACACCAGAAGTGCCAGGGGCGATTGACCAGCCGTGTCGAGCTGGACCACCGCCAGTGCCGCCGCTGCGCCTCCCTGCGCGCCGCCTGACGCACCCCGCCAACGTGAACCGAGCCGTCTCGCCACCCCTGCCGTGGCACCGACGTTGCGGCGCGGACGAATCATGTCTGTCGAGCCGAGTCACATCGAAGAACGCTCGGGGGGCGACGTGGTCCATCAGTTGACGGTCCCGCGCGGGATGGCCGTCGCGATCGTCGTCGAGGCGCGATCTGGTACCGTGGGCTGCTGCAGGCTCTGGCACGGATCCAGGGCCAGGGATTGACCTAAGGTCGGAGCGGTGAATCGGGGGCCACGAGCGGAACATTTGCGTTCCGCTCATGGCAGCCCCTTCGCTTGGTATGCGCGGCGCTACGGCCGCGCGCTCCGGCAAAAGCCGGGCTTTTCAACTGCACGTCGCGGCGCCGGGCGTGACCGCTAGCTGGCCCGTCCCGACGCGACCTTCCAGCCCGGTGGCGTAGTTTCCATCCGCACCCCCTTTACTGCAGTGCGTCCGACGGGAACGGGATCCACGTTTCCCGCCTCCTCCTCTGTACCTCCGAGGGGCGGGCGTGGTCAAGCCCCCTGCGCAAGCGCACGTGCCCGAATTCACGACCCGCGCAGGCGCGGATCGAGCACGTCGCGAAGCGCGTCGCCGAGCATGTTGAAGCCGAAGACCACCATCGAAATCGCCACGCCCGGCCAGATCGCGATCCAGGGCGCGTTGTACATGTACGTGCGCCCCGAGCCCGACAGCATCGAACCCCACGAGGGATGCGGAGGCGGGACACCGAAGCCGAGGAACGAGAGCGCCGACTCGGCCAGGATCACGCCGCCGAGCCCGATCGTGGCGACCACGACGATCGTCGCCGTCACGTTGGGTAGGATGTGGCGCAGGATGACGCGCAGGTGGCCGGCGCCCATCGCCCGGGCGGCCTCGATGTAGGGGTGCTCGACCACCGAAAGCGTCGCGCCGCGGATGACCCGCGAGGCGGCGGCGGCCACCAGGATCGAGAGAGCCAGAATCACGTTTAGCATGCCCGGCCCGAGCACGGCCAGCAGCGACAGGATGATGATGAGGTAGGGGAACGACTGCCAGGCGTCCACCAGCCGCTGGACCAGGATGTCGTACCGCCCGCGGAAGTATCCGCTGGTGATCCCGATCGCCGCTGCGACCAGATTCCCCAGGAGCACGGTGACGAACCCGACGGTCACCGACACGCGCGCGCCGTAGACGATCCGGCTGAAGATGTCGCGGCTGACGTTGTCGGTGCCGAACAGGAACTCGCGGCCCGGCGGCTTGAGGCGCGCGCCGGGGATTTGCTGGTCGTAGGCGTATGGCGCGATCCACTCCGCGAAGCCCGCCATGACCAGCAGGGTCAGGACGATGATCGCTCCCAGCGCGCCCAGCGGCTTGCGCCGGCCGAACTGGCCGAGCGCGATCAGCGCGTACCGCACCGAGCGGGGCCGGGCACTGATGTCTCGCCACCGTTGCGTCAGCTCCACCTCCAGCGGTCGCGCCATTGCCGTCCTCAGTATCGGATCCGGGGGTCGAGCCACGCGTAGACGAGATCGACGAGGAGATTCACCGTGACCACCGTAGTGACCACGACGAGGTTGATGCCCTGGATGGCCGGGTAGTCCCGCTCGGTAATCGAGTCGAAGAGGTAGCGGCCCATGCCGGGCAGCCCGAAGATCGACTCGAAGATGACGGTGCCGCTCAGGATCTGAGCGACCTGGATGCCGAGGATCGTCACGACCGGGATCAGCGCGTTCTTCAGGCTGTGCTTGAGCACGACCCTCCCCTCGCGCAGCCCCTTGGCCCACGCCGTGCGCACGTAGTCCTGGCGGAGCACCTCGAGCAGCTGGGTCCGCGTCAGCCGCATCACCGAGGCCGCCGAGGCGACACCGAGCAGGAAGCCGGGGATGAGGAACTGGGCGAGGTGGCCCCACGGATCGACGCCGAAGGCCGTGTACTGAATGGACGGGCTCCAGCCGAGGTAGATCGCCGGCAGCACGACCACGAGCGTCCCGAGCCAGAATCCCGGCACCGAGAGGCCGAGGATCGCGGTGCTGCGGGCAACGTAATCGCGGACGGTGTCCTGGCGGACGGCCGAGACGACGCCGATCGGCACCCCGAGCAGCACCGCGAACACCAGGGCGACTGCGCCCAGCTCCAGGCTCACCGGCAATCGATAGGCCAGCTCGGTCGTGATCGGCCGGCTGGAGTACAGCGAGTCCCCGAGGTCACCGGTCAGGGCCCGGCCGACCCACTCGAGATACTGCACGTGGATCGGGCGATCGAGCCCCAGCTTGGCCCGCATCTCCTCCAGGTCTTGGGCGTACTGGTTCTCCTCCATCATGAGCGTCACGACGTCGCCGGGAATCAGCCGGGACAGAGAGAAGACGATGACGCTCGCGATGACGAGCGAGGGGATGGCGACGACGAGCCGCTTGAGCGCGTACTTGCGTAGCACGGCTGCTCCGGGACCGGGCGCGTCCGCCCGGTCCCGGGCTCAGGTTAGCGGTCCCACCAGGCGGCCGTGAGCCGGCCGCCGTAGTCGTAGCCGAGATTCGGGCCGAAGTCCTTGAGCGCCGGATCGAGCGCCGCCTGGTAGATCCCGGAGTGCAGCCTCAGGTAGTAGACCTGCTTGGCGGCGTGCCGCTGGATTTCGTGGACGATCCGCCGCCGCTTCTTGTCGTCCAGCGTGCGCGTCGAGCTGTGGATGAGGTCGGCCAGCGCGGGGTCCTTCACGTGGCTCTGGTTCTTCGGCTCGTCCGGCAGGTACTGCGCGATGAAGTTGTAGGGATCCAGGGCCGGGAACTGCGGCCCCATCATCATGCCCTCGTACTTGCCGACGTAGGCGGAGGCGAAGTAGGCCGCGTACGGCTTCTCGACGACCTTGGCCTCGACGCCGACGTCCTTCCAGAACTTCACCGACATCTGGACGGCGTCGATCAGCTCCTGGGACTGGTAGTTGTGGTAGGTCAGCGTGGTGGAGAAGCCGTTGCCGTGCCCGGCCTCCTTGAGGAGCCGCCGGGCCTCCTTCGGATCGTACTCGTAGTACTTGGCCCCCTCGCCGAGTTGCTCGACCGGCAGCGCCCAGGCCGCCAGCGCCGCCGGCACCGGCGGGTTCCTCACCCAGCCGAGCGGGACCGTCGCCTCGGCGATGGCCTTGCGATCGAGCGCGAGCGACAGCGCCTTGCGCACCCGCAGGTCGTTGAAGGGCGGCATGTCCGTCCGCATCCCCACGTGCGTCATCACGTTGGAGGGGAACGTCACCAGCCGGAGGTTCTGCCGTCGCTCCTTGGCCGTCTTGACGTCCTGATGACGCAGCATCATGCCCGGAAACTCCGGGCCGGCGTCGATCTGACCCGTGATGAAGGCCGCGAAGCGGGCGGCCGGGTCCGGGAAGTCGATGCCCTCCACCCGCTCGATGTAGGGGAGGCCCTTCAGGAAGTAGTCGGGGTTGCGCACGAACACGGTCCGGACCTTCGGCTCGTGCCGCTCCAGGATCCAGGGGCCGGTGCCGATGACCGCCTCCGACTTCTTGAGATCGCTGAACTTCTCGACCGCCTCGGGGGCGACGATGCACAACGCCATCGGATTCGACAGGAAGTCGAGGAACCAGGCGTTCGGCGACGACAGCGTGATCTTCACGGTGTACTTGTCGACCGCGTCCACCTTGGCCAGGGAGCTCATCATGTGGGCGTTCGCGTTGCCCTTGATCGTGAGGAAGCGCTCGAACGTGAGCTTGACGTCCTCGGCATTGAGCTCGCGCCCGTTCAGAGGCGCTTTGGCGTGCCATTTGACGCCCGGCCGGAGCTTGAACACGTAGGTGGTGTCGTCCTGCTGGCTCCACCGCTCAGCCAGGTCGCCCTCGTACTCGAAGACGCCGGGCTTCACGTTCGGACCGGCCTTGTGCTTGAGCAGCCGGCTGTGCGTGAAGCTGAGGTTGATCATCGTCGTGTAGGAGGCGGTCAGGTGGGGGTCGAAATGCGGCGGCGTGTAACCGCGAAATCTGAAGGCACCTCCCGCCTTCGGGGTGGCAGCTTGGGCGCGGCGGGCAGGCAAGGTCGTCCCGGCCAGGGTAAGACCACCGAGGGCCAACAGGTCACGACGGCTGAGGTCCATGGGATCTCCTTTGCTCAGGCGGTGCGGGCAGCCACGGCCGCCAGCGCCTCGTCGAACACGTGCAGCAGCTCGTCCACGTCGGCGTCGCTGTGGGCGAGCGAGACGTAGATCTTGTTCACAGCCTTCACCACGCCGCGCCGCAGGCACTCCTCGTTGAAGAGGGCGATGCGCCGCCGGTCGGCGGTCAGAGTGGCGCGGTAGTCGACGACCGGACGATCGGTGAAGATGATGTCGAACACCGGCGGCTCGCCGCTCACCTGGGCCGGCATGCCGTGCTTGCGGGCGGCGGCGGCCAGCCCGTCGCGCAGGCGCGTGCCGGTGGCGAACAGCCTCGTGTAAGCGCCGGGCTTGCGCAGCTCGCCCAGCGTGGCGAGGCCGGCGACGGCGGCCACGGGGTTGCCGTTCAGCGTCCCGGCCTGCCACACGTACTCGGGCGAGCCCTCCAGCGCGGCGTCGAAGTGGTGCATGATGTCGCCACGTCCGGCCACCGCGGCCAGCGGGAAGCCGCCGGCCAGCACCTTGCCGTACGCGGCAACGTCGGGCACGACGCCGTAGTACTCCTGGGCGCCGCCGTAGGCGAGCCGGAAGCCGGTGACGATCTCGTCGAAGACCAGCGGCACCCCGTAGCGCTGGGTCACTGCCCGCAGACCGACCAGGAACCCGGGCTGCGGCACGATCACGCGCTGGTACGGCTCGACGATCACCGCGCCCAGCTCGTTGTGGTGGGCGGCGATGAGCGCCTCGGTGGTGGCGAGATCGTTGTAGGGCGCGATCAGCACCTCCTCGCCGATGGCGTGCGGGATCCCGCCGGAGTCGGCCATAGCGGCCGGAAACGCCTTCGGCGAGCGCGGGCTCACGCTCATGAGCGCGTAGTCGTGGGTGCCGTGGAAGCCGCCCTCGAACTTCATGATCTTGTCCCGCTGGCGGAACGCCCGCGCCACCCGCAGGGCGAAGAAGGTCGCCTCCGAGCCGCTCGACATGAAGCGCACCTGCTCGGCCGCGGGCACCGCCCGCACGATCTCCTCGGCCAGCTCGATAATCGGCTCGTTCAGGAGCATGAACGTCGTGCCGCGGGAGAGCTGCCGCTGTACGGCGTCGACGACGGCAGGATGGGCATGGCCCAGCAGCATCGGCCCCGAGCCGAGCAGGCAGTCGATGTAGCGGCGGCCGTCGGCATCCCACAAGTAGGGGCCGCGCGCGTCCTTCACGACGAACTCCAGGCCCGGGGCGGCGCGATGGCTGCCGAGCACGCCGCCCGGTAGGACCTTGGCCGCACGCGCGATGAGGCTCTGCTGATCGGTCATGGATTCCCTGCCTCGCTGAAGGGTGGGGCGATGATACCCGGAAACCTTACTCGG
>OCZV010000976.1_pt1 | contig 10232 bp, 12 predicted proteins | sample 1539051 | NCBI WGS metagenome assembly OCZV01 (sample SAMEA3113581, study PRJEB22503) | soil metagenome
TGCTTCTTGCTCATAATAGTATTTTTAATAATAAAATCCGGGTTAATGCTTCAGTGGTTTTCTATGTTCTGAATTCAGGTGCTAATAGATGAAGACTTGACCCAACGCACTATTCTTATACAGTCTCTAATGCTTATCGATTTCATCTGTCATTACCGATTTGAGACCTTTATCTTATGTTGCTCAAGTTAGTTTAGTCTGAATTTTACTACTCAGTATAGCTGCACATTCTTTATTTTGATTGATGCTGTAGATGTACCATATATTCCTAGTTTACTTCTTCCTGTACGTATAATTTCTCTTCCAATACTTCAGTAATGAAAACAACAACTATTCATATTAATATAGGCATTAAGAAAATTGCATAGTCAATAAATATGGAGGAGAGGATAAATTCTATTTCTAGTTCCAATATACAATGCGATATATGTGGAGAGGATAAGTATGCATCAGGATTGTGTCCTAACTGTAATAAAGTTATTTGCGAAGACTGTGAAATACGAATACTGCATGAAGGTGTATTAGATGCAGTCTGTCCTAACTACAGTTATTCATTTGGTACCAGTATGATCATAGATAGGAGCAAAGAGAATTCCAAATGAATATACATATCCTATGTGAGCAGGACTTCGTATCTCCTGTAGAATCTATTAATTTTGCTTATTTAATATATAGAGATTGAAGATTTAGCGACCAGCATTTACTAAATGATTTAATATGCAAACCCTAATAAGAGAAAAATCCTTTTCCATCTCTTCTATCTCAATGAGACAAGAAAGTGAAAATAAACCTGTGACTCCCTCTTCCTCTTCCATAAGCTATTTAAAATTCCAAAACCTAGCAGATATGCTCAAAGTCATACTATATGCTGCAGAATCTCCCTTAGGTTCAAGTCCAATGCTTTACCATATAAAGTCCGATAACAGAGATATTCTTTTTATAGAATCTGGTATTCTTGCTCCCGTCGTCCATTATTATATCGTACAAGACAAAGAACCAACTAACAAATGGATAGAACTAAGAAGACTCACTGGTGAATATAGTTGAATATAGTTTTGTAGACAAGATAGGTAATGACACTAAATCATTATATATTCCAGTATTAGAGTTGGAAAAAAGCTCATTTGACTTTCCTATATAGACTGTAGTAAAGTAAATAGAAACAGGAATTAGTTTCAATTATACAGTGGCCTTAACTAAGGCTTAAGTAAATTTATATGTCGCCTATAGGTAGAACCATTCTATCAAGTTAGATACTTCAAATAAGATAACAACTATCATATTATTATCATATTGCCAGCGGCTTATGTATTAGTTCTATGCTACTATAGTTGTCCTGATTATGAAATTGTAAGTCAACTAAACAAGCTGCCGTGTGTAACAGAAGTTAACAGAGTAGTTGGACCATATGATATTATTGTAAAGTTATCTGATGATAATACAGATATGATAAAGAAATCAATAGAAAAACATATGACTAGAATCGGTGGCATAGAATCTGCATTAACATTAATGACAAAATGATTGTTAATACTACTTCAGTGATTCGTTTCTTTTGATCGCATACATCTTAAGTTCCTTAATACTAATACTCAAGATAACACGCTTGGACTAGCGCTAATTGTCTATCGACTTACAATCAGAATTTAATATCGCACAGTTAGCATTCAGCCAATCAGCTTTTACTAAAGTTGTACAACTAATATTGCAAAACTATAGCAATCTTTGCTGTCTTTTAATAATATTTGTATAGAACACTATAAAAACTACAATGTGCATATATATGTATGAGTAAGAGATCCAAACAAAACACAATCTCCGAATATACAAAGGTTGTGTGTCCAAATTGTAATGTTAATCTTGATAGTGGTAATAAAAACAGTAGTAACATAATTACAGACCATGAATCAGGCGAATATATTTGTGGTAATTGTGGTTTAGTATTATCAGCAGAAAAGGCTCAAGAAATAAGACCCGAATGGCGTACTTTCAACTCAGAGCAATCAAATATCAATAGAATAAGAACTGGAATGCCTACCTCTCTTGCCAGACATGATATGGGCTTATCAACTATAATCGGAAGAACCGACAAAGATTATAATGGAAACAGAATTGCAACTTCTATTAAATCTACAATCGATAGGTTAAGGATACTTGACTATAGAACACAACTATATAGTTCAACAGATAGAAGCCTCAAAAAAGCTTTCTATGAACTTGATAAGCTAAAAGATAAACTGGCATTACCTGATTCCGTAGTTGAGAAAACAGCATACATCTACAGAAAAGCTCAGAGCAGAGGAATGGTCAGAGGAAGAACTGTATCAACTATGCTTGCTGCTGCCATATACATTGCATGTAGAGAAATTGGGGTTGGAAAAACATTAAAGGATATAGCTCAAGGCACTAATGTAAAGTCAAAGACGCTCTCTCAGAGCTATCGTATTTTGCTTACAGAACTAGACATAAAAACACCTATGCTTGATCCTATGAGATGTATTGCTAAAGTAGCAAATAAGATGCAACTAAGTGAACGAATTACAAGACAAGGTATGGATATAATGTACACTACTATAAGAAAAGAGGCAACTGCTGGAAAGAATCCTATGGGATTAGCAGCAGCTGTTTTGTATATCTCATATCTGAACAACAACATCGACAATGGTATTCATAATAAGAGTATTGAAAGCAATAATAGTAGAAGATCTCAGGCATCTTTTTCACAAGCAGCAGGAATAACCGATGTTACATTAAGAAATACAATCAAAGATCTTAAGAATCGATTGGTATTACTCAATTAGCTCTCATGGCTTTCTTTTCTTAGGATCTATCAATAGGCAGAAGCAAATTTTTACTTATTATTTATTACTTACTGCCATGGTAAGATAGGTGATATTAATGAAGGAAAACAAGTACAGGTGGTAATAATAAAAGAAAAGCTTGATTCAATTAATAAAATAAAATACCTTATACCGAATACAATATGTGGAGATCATAGTTTTCCCACTATAATATACCATCTTAAATACTCATAATGCTAAACACAGGTACAAGTTATGACTTGTAAAGGTATTTGCATCCGACATAGGGCGCAAAGACCTGCTAGTTATTTTGGTCGCTACGCCACAGGACAGAAACGTTGTCAAGTGTGTTCCATATTTATGAAATGGGATGGAGCGTGGTGTCCTTGTTGTGGATGTAGAGTTAGGACAAGACCACGTAATTCAAAGTTCAAGCAAAAATTAAAGATAACAAGAAGAGTACATAATGAAAATAAAAATAAACAACATCTTCTTCTCTTCTATAAAAAAAATGATGTTACTACTAACAGCAGTTCCCTATTTGTAAATTAGTAGCAATTTTAAAGGCTGGTTTAATTCTCTTGGGTCCATAAAATCGTGGCAATGACTTTTTGTTTTTTGTCAATAATTATCAGGTAGAGTTTCAATCTCAGAAATTACATCCCATACCGACTGATATCGATTTTCCAGGTTTTAAATCAATCATCCTTAAAATGCAACGATCCAATTTGGGGGAAATTGTTGGATGATATTTTGAAGGTGGGTCAATTTGTATTTTCTTTTTCATCATGATATCATTTTCATCAAAAACTAAAGGCCGCCTCCCTGTCATCATTTCATAAAATATCACGCCTAGGGAAAAGATATCAACACGACCATCTATAATATCTTCTAAAGTAAACCATTGTTCTGGTGCACAGTAGCCTGGTGTTCCTCCAAGTTCACCTGCAGCAGCGGTTAAAGCTATTGATTCTCTGTTAATATCCTTTCCAAGTCCCCAATCAGTAATTTTTATTTCAGATCTGCTACTATTTGTATACATAATATTATCTGGCTTTAGATCCCTGTGGTATATGCTCTCCGTATGGGCTTGTGCCAGAGCATTACATATAGACAAAATTATTCGATTAATTGTCCACTTTTTCTCAAAAAAATATTTTTGGCTAAACTTTTCCTCCATATGTTGTCTAAGGGAACCTCCACTCAGATACTCCCATCACATAATACGGATAAAAATTCGGAGGATCACCTCCAATATTCCATTGAACAATTTTAACAATATTTGGATGGTTTAATTGTGATATTATTTTGACTTCTCTTTCAAAACGTCCCTTATTTGTTATATTAAAGTTCTTTAACTCCTTTAGCGCATACTTGTTATTGTCTTCTACTACTACCCCATAGACTGTTCCAAATGCACCTGAACTCAAACGCTTTATTATGTTGTATCTCATGTTAGATGTTCACTATCTACAGAAATATAATCAGTTTACATAGTGATCTCTATCTACAGTGGGTACGAAATTATACATATGAAAATATGTTTTGATAAAAAGCCTTTGAGCTAGTATGATCTGTCCATTTGCTGGTAGCTCTATTTCTAAGGAATGGAGTTCCATAGGTTAAATGAAAATAACAACTATCGAAATTAATATAGGTATTAATGAAATTGCATGGTCAAGGTGGGGGAGAGTTTAAGTTCACAGATTCTTGTATCAAACTATATTTTTTTATAGGATGGGTGCTATAAGTCACAAATAGGCGAACGTTCAGCAGATTATGAGCCAAATGGTGAAGTTATGTGGAGTTATGGGTTCTTCAGAGGAAAAGCAAAGTCCTGAACAATCTCCAAAAATGTCTTCAGGTTTTCAGTGCTTTGTATGTGGGAAGCAATTTGGCACAAATGAAGAGAGAATAGAACATCTTGAGGAAGCTGCACATGGTAGTATGTATGATACTGCTTCACCTCAGGAAAGAGAGGACACTAGACGACTTCAATAATACAAATGGGAGATTGCACAGAATACTTATTCTATAGGTAATAGATCTTCATTTGAAAAGTTGCATGCTTAGCAGTTGATCTGAAAAAGAATATACTGATATTTACTCAAGAATCTAGATTCATTGACTTTTAACCCTTGGGATTTTATTATTTCCAATATCATGTCCTCCTTGACGAAGATATTTTAAAGTTAATTTGTAGATCAGTTCATCGTGATCTGCTGTTTCCAGTACTCTTGTCCATGAAACTTCTCCCTTTTCTAAAATTTCGTGGGATAGTATTTCCGTATTTTTCCTTGCTTCTTCCCTACATTGTTCCATAGTCTTACCATTTTTATAAGCATGGACACGAACGTCACAGCTAGAGGTTTTCTTCATTCATTATTCCCAACAGACAGGTATATGACATTATTCTTGCGCTAGTTTGTTTTTCTAGGAACATATTATAACGATATCTTACTAAGAACTCTAGACATTATATAGCTACCCATGAGTGACATCAGAACAGATACAGTAATCACAAATGATATTATAAATGGCCAGAGCAGTAGGTTGAATATTGCTATACTCTCAAAAGTATTCATATCTATTCCAAAAAATTCTTTATAGACATTAACTGACTAGGGGAAGAAAAGGGTTATGAAAAATACAGGAACAATTGCAGAACTGATTACCACTAGGGTTTGATTTCTCCAGAGTTCTGATGCCCTTGGTCCTAGTCTTTCTAAAAGGTGATGTGCGTTTCTTGGTTGTTTTCTTTCTATCACAGAGCTTCTTTCTTTTTCATTGTGTTGGCTTCTTTTTGACAAAATCAAGAAGTCAGCTATCAACGCAGGTATAATATTGAGTAGGTATAACGGATACAATATGATAAAATGATTACTTGATATTATAGTAGCCGTTGAATGTATTATTATAAATGCTAAAGTAATAAAAGTGAATTTAAAACGTACATCTTTAAGAGTCTTTGCAGCTGAATAAAATATCATCGCAGAAACAAATGGAATGGCAACTGACGCAATAAAAATTGCTGCAAATGGATTAGGATTGAAGTCAAAATATTGACCTTTAGAATATGGTAAGCTAAACATGAAGATTGTATTGACTGAAACTATCCACGCAACAGCATATGCCACAATAAAGGATATTTTGAGTAAGGTACTCTTACTATTATTGCTATGTCTGTTATTCTGTAGTAGTTTGTAGATGCCCATTAATGCACCATAAATGGAGGTTAGCATTCCTATAGTAAGTAGTAGATGAGGAGGGCTAAGCAGTCCATCAAAACCAAAATTGTAATGCCACCAGCTATCAAACCCCCCTGAAAAAATCTCAATAATAGTACCAATAGCAACAAGCTTGATAGGATATGGTATTTTGAATATAGATTGTAAGAAATAATGAAGTAAAGTCAATAATGAAGATGACAGTAATTTATTAGTCGTCGTAAATTCACTTGGTTTGTCTATCTGCGGTTGCTGTTCATGCTCTTTTTCCAGCCTTAGATATTGAATAATTCCTACAAATATTGAACCAATGGTCAGAACCACTCCTGAATATAATACTGTATGAGGGGGTGTGAAGAAGCTCTCAACGTCTGTAACGCCATGCCATATAATATCCCAATTGGCCGCTCCAATCTGTAGAGCTATGCCTATCGATACACCAAAGTAAACTATTGTAAGCCATGTTGTGAGTGAGAACGGATAAAGTGAGGATAATTTTGATTTATTATTCGGTTCTGCTTTCAAGGATGTGGATATATTACTTTGAATAATTGTATCTATATGCCTATCTCCTTGCTCAAATATACACTCTATAAGAATATGCCATAACGATATGTAGTAGTATATACCTTGAGCATCTTGCTAACAATTAAAGTAGATCCATTACACCTGTGTGACGGGCTACAGTAATGTGAAAGAAGGATAGCCAGTCACTGTTTGCTCATAACAAGAAATAAAGCTCTAGGTAGCGGGTCAAGTGTGCCTTGATATACAGTGTCTTTAACAGACATTATTACGAAATCATTTCCAAATAATTGCCTAGCATCTATGAAAACGCTTGTTGCAAACGATGGTTATATTAGCTTTAGGTATGAAGGAACATATGGTAGTTTTTCAGAAAATACTTGAAAAGGGCCATAGAACTTAAGGTTCTGCAGAAAAGGTCGTGACAGGCATACAGGTCATAAATTTCAGTCTGCTCATCTGAGTGGACTACATATACTACATCCCACCGAACCTGCTGAGTATACTGGTTCCTATACTAGCAGAAAATGCTGCAAGGTGAGAGATTCGATTCCAAAAGGGGAATCAAGAAGATAATGGCATCCGGCTAAGCACTACAATAAGCAACATAGGCTTCATACTTAACCCAGACAATTCAACTCTTTGCAAAGAATTTAGACTTATTTTATATACATGCAACCTCTATATTATAGAAGTTTGATAGTTTCGTCTCTTCGTTCTACTAAAGACAAAAGGGAAGTTACTAGGGTATTTTATGGGGTCGAAACTGTCATCAGCACAGTTATACAATTTTTAAATCAAACAAATAATGTAGTTTATGCATGTGTAGACCAAACAAGACCTATTTTGACCCTTGATATCTTAGTACTGAAAAATGCATTTCAAGATGCAAAAAATAGAGGTGTAAGATTGCTCTATATAACTGAAATTACTAAAGATAATTTGACTTACTGTAAACAGCTAATGGAAATGACTTATGAGCTTAGGCATTTAGATGGAATTAAAGGAAATTTCTACATAAGCGAATCAGGATACCTTGCCCCTGCGACACTTCATGAAAAAGGAAAGCCTGCGTCTCAAATTATCTATAGCAATGTTAATGAAATCATAGAACACCAAAAGTATGTATTTGATAGCTTTTGGAATAGGGCAATACCAGCAGAACAGAGAATTAAAGAAATTGAAGAAGGATTAGCACCAGAGTTTTATGAGGTTATTACTGACCCCGAAAAAGCAGCCCAGACTATCACCGACTTGGTAAAATCTGTAAAGAAGGAAGCATTATTCTTCCTCCCTAATGACAAAGCGCTGGTAAGGGTAGATAAGTTAGGACTTATAGATTATGTAATGAAGGCATCACAAAGTGGTGCAACTGTTAAGATTATTTGTCCGTTATCTGGAGTCAATGCAGAGATTGTAAGAAGAATATCTGAAAGAGCACCAGAAATACAAGTTCTAAACGGAAATAATTCACCATATGGTATGTATATAGGAGATAGTGAAAAGTTCATTAGAGCTGAGCTTAGAAATCCTAGTGCCGAAAGGTTTTCAGAATCAGTAGGCTTTATGGTATACTCCAATAGAAAAACTTCTGTTGATTCTTTCAAATCAATATTTGAACTACTTTGGAACGAACGTACATTAAATGAAGAATTAAAAAAAGCATACAAGATGCAAAAAGAATTCATTAGCATAGCAAGCCATGAGCTACGTACCCCTACACAAGCTATTCTTGGAATGAGTGGCCTGTTACAGTACTATCCTGAAAAAAAGGACAAACTAATAGAAATTATACAGAGAAATGCTAAGAGATTACAAACGCTCACAGAAAATATACTAGATCTTACAAGGATTGAGAGTCAAACCTTTCAGCTTGAGAAGGAGCGATTTAATATCTATGAGCTTTTATCTGATGTGATTAAGGACTTTACAGAGAGAATCAAAAGTGACAATAAGGACGTCAGATTGGTTTATGACCAAAAGGATACTGACCATCATATTATCGTAGAGGCAGACAAGGTAAGAATAACTCAGGTTCTCTTAAATATATTGAACAATGCTTTGAAATTTACAAATGAAGGACAGATTATTATTCGTGCACATGAGAGTAGTAATAAGAAGGAGATTATTGTGAGCATTACTGATACAGGAAGTGGTATTAATAAAGATATATTTGCAAAGTTATTCTCCAAGTTCGCAACGAAATCATCTCAGGGAACTGGACTGGGGTTGTATATTTCGAAGAGTATCATAGAAGCACATGGTGGAAGAATATGGGCTGAGAATAATGCTGACGGAAGAGGAGCCATTTTTATGTTCACACTTCCTGTAGTCAAATGAACCCAACGGGAGTAGACGATACTCACAAATGAATCAACCGCAACCGCACCAAGGGCAAAAAAGAATCTTAGTTGTGGACGACGAACCTGACCTTACTCAGGTCTCTAGATTGGCTTTGGAGTATCATGGATTCAAAGTCGATTCATTTAATGATCCACAAGAAGCATTAACAAAATATAGGCCTGGTTTGTATGATTTGGTTATTCTAGATATAAAAATGCCAAACATGGATGGCTTTGAACTATACGATGAGTTAAAAAGGAAAGATAGTGATGCTAAAATATGCTTTTTGACAGCAAGTGAGCTATATTATGAAGAATTCAGAAAGAAAGAATATCATGCATTAGACAAAAACCTTTTTATCCGAAAACCAATAGATAATGAAGACCTGCTGAAAGAGGTAAACCGGATAATGACTTCAGCCTGATACGAAAGCTAAAATTGAATAAATAGAGGATATTTTCTAGGCCGTGCAACTTCCAGCATTTCCTGCTACAAAATCTATCAGTTTGTCCTACCTGATAAGACATATTTTTAACATGTTACAGGCTGATGACTGAACAGGCGATAAATCTTCAAGTTGTGCTGTAAAAGTGAACTACATACACCAGGGTATTGCATCTCATAGAACCCGATACACTAGTGACTGACTACATACACTAGTGGTATGTCAGAAGCTTACTTTGCTTCCCTTTCTGCACATTTGTCACAGTATTTTTCTATAAGCATAGCACCATCTACATTGAATAATGCTTCTTGAGTAGCCATATTACCGCAGTTAACACAGAATTTTGGCTTTCTGCTGACATCAACAAATTTCCTTAGCAATGAAAAAACTTTCACCATTCTAATTCTGTAGAGTCGTTTTAGTATAAGAACTTGATCTCTAGTAAAAATTAGTATAGAACTAATTAAAGATTAGTAACCTTACGAACTATAAGAAAATGGCTCAAAGAAATGTTTGATATTGTAAGATAAAAATAAGGGTAAAAATAGTTCTTGTGATCTTTCTCTCCTAACGTACATGTTCTTTGAGTTCTTGACGTGAGTTAAATATTTTGCCGCATTGATCACATGTAGAAAATGCAGAAACTTAAGTTGATTCGTCAGATTTTTCGCCCGTGCCTTTTTGATTGCTTATTCGTTCAAATTCAAACAACGTCATCTACTCGTTTACAGAAAAAATGATATTAATGCTAACAGTAGTTTCTTATTTGTAAATTAGTAGCAAACTTAGCTGATGGATTAATCGTACACAAATGGAATCCAGATTTTATTAATACAAATGATCTGCAGAGTTTATTTCATGATTACTAATTCACCCTATATACATTAATTC
>OCZV010000977.1_pt1 | contig 10228 bp, 5 predicted proteins | sample 1539051 | NCBI WGS metagenome assembly OCZV01 (sample SAMEA3113581, study PRJEB22503) | soil metagenome
GGTGGAGGTGAAGTCAAACGAGGCGCTCGTCGAGGTGGTCAACGAAGGCGGGTTCGCAGTGATCGTGGTGTCTGGCGCCGCCGCGTCGACCGTCCACGTGTGGGTCGCCGGCGTCGCGTCGACGTTGCCGGCTGGATCGATCGCGCGTACCTGGAAGGTGTGGGCGCCACTCGAGAGGCCCGTGTAGGCCTTCGGGCTGGTGCAGGCCGAGAACCCGCCGCCGTCCAGGTCGCACTGGAAGGCCGAGCCCGTCTGAGTCGAGGTGAAGCTGAAGCTGACGGAAGCCATGCTCGGGCTCGCAGGAGATACGGTGATGGTCGTGTCGGGCGGCGTGTTGTCTATGACGACAGTCCGCTTGGCTGAGTCGAGCGTGTTCCCCGCGTTGTCGGTCGCCCGCGCGAGGACCTGATAAGTCCCGTCGGCCGGCTGGCTCGTCCAGGTGACGGTGTAGCTCGGGCCGGTCGGGCTGGAACCGATCAGAACCGAGGGCGTGCACGCCGACCCGACGCAGTAGTAGTAGGCCAGCGATGCGATACCCGAGGGACCGCCGTCAGTGGCCGAGCCGCTCAGGACCTGCCCGTTCCTGATCTGGGCAGGAAGCGCGGCGAGCGTGACCGACGTCGGGGGAGTCTTGTCGATCCGGATCTGCGTGCCCGCGGTCTTGACGGCCTCGGTGTTCGAGACGTTGTCGACCGAGAAGTACTTGACGGTGTAGATCCCGTCCGCCGTCAACGCGACGGACGTTCCCTGAGAGGACGCGGTCGTCGGCGTCGAGCCGTTCGTCGTGTAGTGGGTGGCCGCGACGCCGGAGCCGGTGCCGTCGGAGGGCGTGAGCGTCACCGTCTGGTTCGTGTTCTTCCAGGCGAATCCGATCGCGGCCGTATTGTCCGTCGTGGTCGGGGCGGCCGAGTCGGCGGTGACGGCGAAGGTCGCGCTGGCCGTGTTTCCGACGTTGTCGTGGACGGTGACGGTGCTGGCGACGCTCGCGAAGGTCGCGCCGGTGATCCAGTTGTACACCCGCGAATACGGAGCGGTGAGATCGGACGAGATGCCGGTCGGCGTGAAACCGCCGCTCAAGCCGGGGAAGACGACCTTTTGGATGCCCGCCCCTGCGTCGGTCGTGGCCGCCGCGACGGTCAATCCGGCTCCAGCCCCGGCCGGTCGGTAGAAGAAGCTCGTGCCGGCGACGTGGCTGTCGGTGGAAACCTCGCTCAGTGACAGGACCGGAGGAGCGGGAGCCGTGTTGTCGATGCTGAGCCGAACCGTGACGCTTCCGAGGGTGCTGCCCTGGTAGTCGATCACGATCGTGTGCGTCCCGGTGACGGTGAGACGGGTGAACACCCGCCCGCCCGAGGTCCCGATCGCCCTGGGCGACAGGAGCGTGGTTCCGCCCGGCTTCAAGATCGAGACCGTCGTGGCGCAGCAGGTCGGGCCGATTTCGACGACGATCCCGTCGCCGAGAGTGCCGGAGAAGGTCAGGCGGGCGTTCTGGCCGGCCGCGGTCGTCGTCACTGTGACTGCAGGCCCACCGGCCGTGATGCTCGCCGTGACGTCGGCCGGAATCGCGAAGAGGTTCAGCGTCATCGTCCCCATGGCGGTGCCCACCGGGTCGATCAGGATCGTGTAGACGCCCGTCACCGGCAGGGTCTTGGCGTCCATGAAGTTCTCCGTCGGACCGACCCCGATCGGCGAGACCAGGAGCGCCCCGTCGGGCTTCAGGACCGAGACGTTCGCCGTGCAGCAGCTCGATGGCACGAACTTCGCCTTCAGGCTGAACTTCTGCCCCGCCGTGCCCGAGAACGTCAAGCGTGCGTCTTGATACGGAGAAGTCGTCGTCACGGAAACAGTTGTTCCGTCCATGGCGATCGGGCCCGTGATGTCGGGAGGGACGTCGTAGAGAGCGAGGGTCGCACTTCCTGTTGCCGTGCTCTGCGGGTCGACCAGGATCGTGTACGTGCCTGCGAGGGGGAGCAGCACGGGCTCGAGCGCTCCTCCGTTCGTGCCGAGGGTGACCGACTTGAGCGTGATGCCGTCCGGCCGCAGGAGCGAGACCTTGGTGCTCCCCGTCGTCGACGGTCCGATCGTCACGGGAGAGATGCGCACGGCCGCTCGCTGCCCGACCGCCCCCGCGAAGGTTGCCCTCGCATTTTGGCCGGGGGTGGTCGTCGTGACAGTGACGGAGCCGCCGAAGACGATCGACGCCACCACGTCGGTGGGCACGTCGTAGAGAGTCAGCGTGACGCTCCCGGTCGCGGCGCCTTGCGGGTCGACGAGGATGGTGTACGTGCCGCCGACGGGGAGAACCTTGAGGTCGACGAAGGTCCCGGCGGAGGTGACACTCGTCGGCGCAACGAAAGTCGTGCCGCCGGGCTTCAAGATGGAGATCCTCGCGGTGTCGGCTGTCGTAGTCAGGCTGACGGGGGCCACCTTGAGGCTCACACGCTGGCCGACAGCGCCCGTAAAGGTCGCCTTCGCGTTCTGCCCCGGGACGCTCGTCGAGAGCGTCAGCGGCGCACCGCCGGGCGTGATGGAGGCGACCACGTCGGGCGGAACGTCGTATAGCGTCAGCGTCATGCCGCCGGTGGACGACGTCTGCGGGTCGATGAAGACCGTGTACGTCCCGGCCGCCGGCAGTGTTGCTTCCAGGTAGCCACCGCGCGTGCCGACGTTGATCGCAGCCACGAGCACCGTACCGTCGGGCTTGAGGAGCGAGACCTTCGAGCCCGCGGTGGTCGACGTGCCGATCGTGACGTTGGTCATCTTGACGCTGACCCGCTGCCCTGCGCTGCCGGCGAAGGTCGCTTTCGCGTTCTGGCCCGGGACCGTGGTGGCCACGCTGACCGCGGGGCCCCCCGGCGTCGCCGCCACGACGGCGTCGGCCGGCACGTCGTAGAGCGTCACGACCATGCTTCCGGTGACGGTCCCCTGCGGATCGACGAAGATCCGATAGGTCCCGGAGACGGGCAGGGTTTTCATGTCCAGGAACCCGCCGGTTCTGCCCACGAACATCGGCGCGATGAGGTCCGTTCCGTCGGGCTTCCTCACCGACACCTTCGTGCTGCAGCATCCTGAGGTTCCGAACGTGACGCTGCTCAGCTTGACGGCGATTCGCTGACCCGCTGTCCCGCTGAAGTTGACGTTGACGTTCTCGTCCGCCGCCGTCGTCGCGACCGTGACGGGAGGCCCGCCGAGCACGATCGTGTAGGTGGAGGCAGCGCTTCGACTCGCAACCGCCAGGAGCGTCGTTGCGAGGACAGCGAAGACAGCGAGGCGGAGGGGACGACGCATCGCGCCCTAGCTCCCGCGGAACGCCTCGAGCAGGGCGAATACCGCCGGCGCCAGCAGGATCACGAACATGGCCGGGAAGATCAGGAAGATGAGCGGGAACAGGATCTTGATCGGCGCACGCTGCGCCCGCTCTTCGGCGGTCTGCCGCCGGCGCTTGCGCATTTCGACGGCCAGGTTCCGCATGATCTGACCGATCGAGACGCCGAGGGTCTCGCCCTGGATGATCGAACGGACGAACGAGCGCATGGCGGGCGTCTCGCAGCGGGCGAGCAGGTTGCGAAGCGATTCGTCGGTCGACAGGCCCATGTTCTGCTCTTGGAGCGTCAGCCTGAGCTCCTGCCCCAGCGACCCGCCGAAGCGCTCCGCGGAGACGCGGAGCGAGCCGGAGAAGCCCAGGCCCGCTTCCACGGTCACGACGAGCAGGTCGATGAGCTCTGGCAGCTCCCGGTCGATGTCCGTGAGGCGCCGGCGGCTGCGGTTCTGAACGATGGACAGCGGTGCACTCCAGCCCACGAGTACGGCGATGAACAAGCCGAACACGAAGACGAGGCCGGGGAACCCCGCGACGGAGGCCGACCAGAGCCACGCGGCCGGCACGCAGACCAGCGAGAGGACGCGGTAGCCGATGAACTTCCGAGGCGACGTGCGGTAGAGCCCCGCCGACATGAGCTTGTTGCGGAGCTCCGTCTCGCTTCCGAGCCGCGCCCCCACGAGCCCGCCGAGTATCCCGGCGACGCCGTCGAGAGCGATCCTGATGCCCCCGCTCGGCTGGGCTTCTGTCTTGCTGCCCTTGAAGCCGTACGCAGGGATCTGCTCGAGCGTCTCGTTCGTGCGGATCCTCGGCATGACGAAGGCGCGGGCAAGAAGGGCCACTGACGTTCCTACGAGACCCACTGCTATGAGAAGGAAGAGCGTCATGTTCAGACCTTGATGTTCACGATTCGGCCGATGACGATCGACCCGAAGACGACGAAGAGACCGGCACCGACCAGCAGTCCCTTCCCGGTCCCGGTGTTGTAGAGAGGCTCCATGTAGCCGGGGTTGATGGCCGTGATGACGCCGAGGAGAACGACCGGAAGCGCTGATACGACCCAACGCGACATCCGTCCCTGCGCGGTCAGTGTCTTGACGAGCCGCCTCAGCTCGAAGCGCTCGCGGATCGTGTCGGTCACGCGCTCGAGGACCTCGGCGGTGTTCCCGCCCGTCTCGCGCTGGAGTGCCGCGACGAGGGAGACCTGCTCGAGATCGCGATTCGCCATCCGGCGGGCGACCTCGTCGAGCGCGTCTTGCAGTGGCACGCCCAGCTGCTCGTCGGCGATGACCCGGCGGAACTCCTCTCGCGACGGCGAGGGCGAATCGTCGACGACGACGGACAGGGCGCCCACGAAGCTGTGGCCTGCCCGGAGCGCCGAGGCGAGGACCTGAAGGTTGTCCGGCAGCTGCTCCGAGAAGAGCTTGCGCCGACGGGCGAGCTTGCGCTGGATGAACCAGCGGACGATGAAGGGAAGGAACAGGGCCAGCGGCGCAAACAGCAGCCCTCCCAGCCCGTACAGGACCCACATCACGATTCCGGTTACGGCGGCCGTCCCCACGACGATCTGCACAGCCGCAACGCGGATCTCTGCAATCTCGAGCTCCTCTTTGAAGCGGCTCCACCACTTCGTCCGCTCGAGTCCCTTCTCGGCGCTCTCGAGCATCCTCTCCGTCAGCAGTGGCCTCCGCGGCGTCTGTTCGTCGCGAGCCGGCATCGAGAGGAAGCCCGCCATGCGACCGCGGAGCGTCTCCTTGCGCGTGTTGAAGATCGCCAGGAAGGCTCCGGCGACAAGCAGCGAGGCCAGGAGGCTCGCGACGATCATGGTCACCGGCGAGCGCCACAGAGTCGTATCGAGCGGCGGGTGGTAGGGCGGGGCCGGCTTCGACGGAAGAGATGGGGTCACGTAGCTGCTCGTCGCCGAGCCTCTGACGCCGTCGATCAGCACCTCCACCTGGACGTTCTCGCCGGGGCCTGCCAGCGATCGGTACCGGATGAGATGCTCGCTGGCCAGCTGCGCGCCCAAACGGTCGTAGACGGCGACGAGGCTGTCGGCAGAGCCGGCTTCGGCAAACGCGCCGTGACCCTGGTCGGCCAGCGTCTTCAACGTCTCGGCCCGGAAGGCACGGGAACGCAAGCCGACGGTGAAGACACGGGCGTGGGCCTGTTCCGCAGCCGCCGCCGCTTCCGAGACGGTGGCGGTACTACCGGTGTCGGCGCCGTCGGTGAGCACGACGATCGAGCCGGCGGTCATTTGTGCGTTGTTCAGGAGCTCGACGGCCTTGACGACGCCGTCGTAGAGATGTGTGCCGGGGTTGAGTTCCGGCGTCTCGCCGAGCGCAGCTCCGATCCTCGCGACGTCGGATGTGAACGGCAAGAGCACCGCGGCCTGTTTGCCGAACGTCACGATCGCGAGCTGCTGCTGGGAGTTGCGTTGGGCTGCAAACGTCCTCGCTGCCTCCATGGCGCCCTCGATCGCGTCTCCCCGCATGCTGTTGCTCGTGTCGATGACGAGCACGACCCCGAACTCGTCAGCGCCGGCTGAGCTCGCGGGCACGACGGACAAGCCTGCGACCGACTCGCCATCTTCGAGCACGCGCACGGAGCCCGGGTCGAGCCGGACCGCGTCGGGCAGCGTGAGGACGAATGCCCGTTCGGGGAAGCGGGGGCTGCCGACCTCGGTCAACTCGGGGGCTTGACCCCCCGCCGTCCCGGCCGGGGCCGCGGCGAGCGCAGCGAGGAGCAGGATGCAGGCCAGCCGGCGCCTCACAGAACGTCCGCCTGCTGGCCGTGAGGGGTGCTGAAGAGACTGACCGGGAGCGAGACGCCGCGCTTCTCGAACTTGTGCAGGAAGGTGGGCCGAAGCCCGGACGAACGCAAGCTTCCGACGACGGTGCGGTCGGGAGTGACCCGGTCGACCTTGAAGTCGAAGATGTCCTGAAGGGTGATGACCTCCGATTCCATCCGCTGAACCTCCGTGATGGCGGTGACGCGGCGGCTGCCGTCCTCGAGACGTTCGAGATGGACGATGAGGTCGAGCGCCGAGGCGACCTGCTGCCGGATCGCTCGCACGGGCAGGTCGTAGCCGGCCATCAGGACCATCGTCTCGATGCGGGCCAGGGCATCCCGGCACGAGTTGGCGTGCACCGTGCAGAGCGACCCGTCGTGGCCCGTGTTCATCGCCTGGAGCATGTCGAGCGCCTCTGCGCCGCGGACCTCGCCGACGATGATGCGGTCGGGGCGCATGCGCAGCGAGTTCCTCACGAGCTCCCGAATGGGAATCTCGCCCTCTCCCTCGATGTTCTTCGGGCGAGCCTCGAGACGGAGGACGTGCTGCTGGTTGAGGCGAAGCTCTGCAGCGTCCTCGATCGTGATGATGCGGTCGGAGTCGGGAATCGCCGTGGACAGCGCGTTCAGGAGCGTCGTCTTGCCCGACCCCGTCCCGCCCGAGATGAGGACGTTGAGCTCGGCGAGGATGCAGCGCTGCAGGAACTCGACGGTCTCGGTCGTGAGCGTTCCGAGCCGAATCATGTCCGGCAGGTGCAGCCGCTTCTTGCTGAACTTGCGGATCGTGACGAGCGGACCGCTGAGCGACAGCGGCGGAATGACCGCGTTGACACGGCTGCCGTCGGGGAGGCGAGCGTCAACGAGCGGCGAGGACTCGTCGATTCGCCGCCCAACCTGCGCCACGATCTTGTTGATGATCCGCCGCAGGTGCGACTCGTCCGTGAAGCGGACCGTCGTCTCGTACAGGCGTCCTTGGCGCTCCACCCACACGTCGTACGGACCGTTGACCATGATCTCCGTGATGCTCTCGTCGGCGAGCAGGCGCTCGAGAGGACCGTGCCCGAGGATGTCGTCCGCGATCTCGGCGACGAGGCGTTCGCGATCGTCCCGCGAGATGCCGGCCTCACGAGACAGGTGCTCGGTCAGGTCGGTGAGCACCTGCTCGCGCAGGCCGAGCGGGTCCATGTTCACGTTGAAGAGCTGTGGTCCGAGCTCGCCGATCACCGCCATGTGCACGCGGTTCTTGACTTCGGAGAACGGATCCCGCCCGGTCGGAGCCGCGACGGGGCGGAGCGTGGTGAGACGTTCGTGGAGCTCCATCAGTGCTTCCTCCTTCGCAGGAGCCGCGGGCGCCCGTTCTTCTTTCCGTTGGAACTACCGTTCGAGGAGCCGTAGTGCAGATAGCCCTCGGCCAGCATCCGGAACGCGCGTGCAGCTTCGGAACGCGTCTTCAGGAGGACGATCGGAACACCCTCGTTGACGGCCCGCGGGATGTCGCGGTCGCTCGGGACGAGGAAGTCCGGCTTTCGGCCCATGACCGTGCGGACGTCGTCGGGGGTGATGCCAACGCGACTGTCGGCGCGGTTCAGCACGAGGGTGATCCGGTCCTCGTCGTAACCCATGAGGTCGAGGGTCTCGAGGCCGAGCTTCGTGTTCTTGAGCGACAGTGCGTCGAGCACCCCGACCATGCAGATGTGCGAGGAGCTGTCCGTGGCCGCGATCACCTCGGGCGTGAAGCCCGGAGGCGTGTCGACGATCACGTAGTCGTGCGAGACGCGGAGAACCGCATACACGTCGCGGAGAAACTCCGTCGTGACCACTCCGGCGTGATCCGGGCGAGTCGGGGCCAACAGCACACTAGCGCCGGACTGGTGCTGCGCGAGATAGCCCTCCATCTTGTCGGTGTCCAGCGACCCGCCGGACTTCGCGAGGTCGTAGATCGTCTTGTCCGGGTGTAGGCCGAGTGCGAGCCCGACGTCTCCGAACTGGAGGTCGAGGTCGACCACGGCCACCTTGTGACCGGCGTTCGCGAGACTCACAGCCAGGTTCGCTGACACGAGCGTCTTGCCGGCGCCGCCCTTGGGCCCGAGGACGCAGATCATGGGCGACAGCGCTGCCCCGGTCGCGACGGCCGCGCCCTGCTTGCGGGCGACCGCCTTCTCGAAGGCGAAGTGGACCTCCTCGGGCGAGGTCGGCAGCATCACGATGTCGTCCGCGCCCGACTCGAAGACGCGACGGACGAACCCGGCCGGTGAGTCATGCCCGAGCACGACGACGGGACGTTCGGGCCGCTGCTTCACGGCTCCGTCGATCAGGAAGAGAGCCCGGTCGGAGTAGCCGCCGCAGGCGACGACGAGGAGATCCGTCGGCGTCTCCTGCAGCGTGTTCCAGCTGTCCTCGAGCCCATCCACCATGCCGACGAGGTGGATGTCAGACCCGGTCGGCAAGGACGCCTGGACGAGCTCGCGGTCTACACCTTCGTCGAGCGCGACCAGAGTTCTAATCTGACTCATGGCGTCCCTCCGAGCGACTTCATCACCGTGACGGGCTTGACACCGAGGAGGAGCGTCTCGAGCGTCACGAACGAGGATGCGGCCGGGCTCGCGCCGCTTTGCGGCCGGAGCGAGAACCAGATCTTCCCGTTGTCCGAGGCGAAGGCCAGTTGAGCCGCCTGCTCATCGCTAAGGCGAAGGACGACGTTGGCCTCCTGCGAGCCGCCGCCGAAGCCGCCGCCGGTGTCCGCCGGCACCTCGAGCACGAGAATGTTCTCCATCAGGAGCTTGAGCACGGGACGAGCCGCGCCACCGCTCTGGATCGGAATGCCTCTGCGGTCGACGCGCACGACGTTGAAGCCGCCGAGGATGTCGACCCGGTCGCCCGCGCGAACGTGGCCGATGAGGCCATGCGCCTCATCGAGCGGAATCGACACCGCTCGTTGGTCGGCCGTGATCTTCGTCGCGATGGCGTCGGTCGTCGTCGTGGAGAAATCGGCCGTCGTCAGCTGCTGGCCGGGATAGATGTCGTCCACGACCACGCGGCCGCGCAGTGAGGCCGGATCCGAGACGGCGCCGTCCTTGACCTGGCCCTTCGGCGCGGTCGTCGGCTGGAAGAGCTCCTGGGCGCCGATGAGGTCGCCGGACATTCCCTTCGGAATCAGGCTCTTCGCGATGAGGACTCCAACCGGTTCGCTCGATTCGTCGACGCTGCTCCTGTACTGGTTCATGAAGAGCAAAAAGATCACGAATGCGAGCAGGGCTGCCGCGCCGGCGACTGCGGCGGTGCCTCCCCTTGTTGCGAGTAGCTTCTGCATGACTTCCCTCCTTAGTGAGTGAGCACCGCGACGCAGCTACCGAAGCTCGTGAAGTCGCAGAGCTCGCCGCTCCCGCCGCCGCTGTTGAGCGCGAAGACGTACTTGATGAAGTGGCCGACGATGTAGCCGGCGTCACCGCCCGGGACCGGGTCGTCGCCGTCCCCTTCGCACGGGTTTGCGAACCCCTGTCCCTGGGCGGTCCAACCGGTGACGTAGAACGTGGCGAAGTTCGTCACGGGCACCGTCGTGCTGCCGCTGCCGTCGAACGAGCCGAACGGCGTCAGGAAGACTTGGACGATGCGCGGGTCGCCGGGCGGAAGGCCCGGATCCTCGAACATGCTCCAGTTGTTGTGGCCCGGCTCCCCGAGGGGCGGGCAAACGGAAGGCTTCTCGCTCCCGAGGACGCGCTGGTTCAGGCCGGCCGGCACCTGGTTCGTCGCGCTGCCGGTTTGAACGGCGACGCAAGGCCATGGTTGTGGAGAGCCCCACAGCGTGGCCACGCTGCCGGGGCACGTAGTCCCCGTGTTCTTCGCGTACTGCGGAACGCAACCGAAAGCGAGCTCGTCCTTCAGCTTGGAAGCAGCCGGGTCGCAGTCGAGCGACTGGTTCTGGCTGCCCCCGATCACACGGAGCGACACGACGGGGTCGTTGACGCTCTGTGCGTTGGCCAGGTTCCCGACGATCCCGATCTTGACCACGAGGTCCTGCGTCGTGCCCTGCTCGAACGAGTTCGCCCAGAAGCCGCCACCGTCCCAGACCTGGGCCAGCTTGATGGGGCCCGAGCGCGACTCGGTCGACGTGAACGACCGCTG
>OCZV010000978.1_pt1 | contig 10224 bp, 8 predicted proteins | sample 1539051 | NCBI WGS metagenome assembly OCZV01 (sample SAMEA3113581, study PRJEB22503) | soil metagenome
ACTAGTTTTAATGTTATACGCTACGACTACTGCTATTGAGAGGAGCAAAAATGAGTGTCTTCTACTGGCCAATCTGCTAGTAGGTAACATCTAATTGAAAATATCTCTAGTAAGATAAAACCACATCGCTTATGAGAGATCAGGCCAATATGAGATCAATCAAATTAAAATTTCGTCTCTCTACTGTCATTAGCGATATGGTTTCAAAACTAATACGTACTTTCACTATAGGGTACCGAAAGCGAGTAAAATCTATAACAAAATCACATGAACATGGTCGCTGCAGTTAGAGTAAGGAATAATTTGAAATAAGTAGTATTAGTAGTGTTTTTATAACAATTAAGGCGGCAAGGAATATAGTATTAGTAGTGTCTTTATAACAATTAAGGCGGCAAGGAATACTCCGATAAACTGGAATGATATCTTTGCGTCGATTATACGTTGCTGTTTATCTTTTTCTTTTAAATATTCATTAACTTTTTTTTCTAACTCTTCTAGTTGGTTTGCACTCCCTACATGGATGACCTTGGTTTCTATCGCCATTTTATACTATTCATAGTAGCGTGATAGTAATACTTAAACATTTAAACAATTGTACAATTCATTAAATATTCAAATATCACTCCTGTAGTAATATGTAGTTACAATAGAAAATGCAGCAAATAATAGATAATGAAAGTTCAAGTTTAAGTTATAGAAGCGTTCGACTTTCAGAAGCAAAGTCAGTAACTAATAGGGAATGTACGAATTCTATATAAATGGTTCAGTTAATGATTGGATTCCATTACAGTTACTAACTTCGAACACAAGAGTTTCCTAACATTCATAGCCAAAATAGCGCGGGACTTCTTAAATTAATCGGCGACTAAATTTGTGAAATACTCGACCCTCTAGGATTCATCGAGATGACACATCTTGCAGCCGAACCATTAGCCTCAGCAGCGATATCTCCGAAGAAGAGTTTTATTTTATCTCAGTTCTTAACCAGCCTATTGGTCAATATAGGTAAATTACTGGTCACAAGCAAATCTACAGTTAAGATTATGGGGATCATTAACGTCAGCCCGGAGTCATTTTATAAAAACTCAATCAGGACCAAGGCAAGCGATATAGCCAAATCAGCAGCCAGCATCGAACAAGAGGGAGCACATTTAGTCGATATAGGTGCCATGTCTACGGCTCCATATATAGAAAATAGTATCTCCATTGAAAAAGAAACCGAAAGAATGTTGCGCGCTATCAAAATAGTAAGGAAAAATTGTAGTTTGCCTATCTCAATTGATACACCTAGATGGTCTGTGGCAAGAGAAGCTGTCAACCTAGGAATAGATTGCATAAACGACATAACTGGGTTAAAATACGATGAAGATATGGCGCGGCTTGTAGCAGAATCAAAGCTACCAGTCATAATAGGCGCGTATGATAAGAGCAAAAGGGCTGGCTTGCGTTCTAAATTAGGTACAACGGGAAGGGTATCTCGAACTATAAAGTTATTAAAAGAAAGTCTAAGAATTGCAAGAAGATCCGGAATCAAAGACAATAAAATAGTTATCGATCCTTCGATTGGGTTTTTTAGAACTGATGGAAAAAACCCTTTCTTTACTCTCATGTCGGGTACTCCATGGTATCTTCGTGATATCGAAATGATTTCAAGACTACATGAACTTAAAGCGCGATTCTCCTATCCGATATGCATTTCTGTGTCGCGAAAGTCTTTCATCGGAAAGTTACTCAATCTGGAAACAAAAGAACGGTTGCTTCCCTCACTTGCATTTGAAATGATTAGTGCTCTTAATGGTGCAAAAATCATTAGAACCCATAGCGTTAGGGAAACATTCCAGGCGTTGAGAGAGTGCGAGCTTACTCGCTAATTTCTTCTCTCTAAATGTGTCAAGTAAACCGAACACCGAACCAACTCATTTTACCTCTAAGCCTTTGAGCACATCCTCAGTATGTTGTTCATCTTTGACTTCGTCGGCCAATATGGTAGTCGCAAGGTTATAGGTTACAAAGTCACTCAACTCCAGCGCCCTTTTCGCAATATTATTGTAGTTCTGTACAGCCTTTCCTTCGAATTCGAGGGCTTTCTCTAGTGCAGATCTCAGCGTCAGATGCTTCATTGGATCCAACGTTCCAATATTGCTCAATCTTTGCCATTCAGAAGGATCGCTAGGGGCTTTATCCTCAAGCTCTGAGATTCTGTTAGAAAGCATTTCACCATGATTAAGTTCTCCTGTTGCTTGTGTCTTCAGAGAGCTTGCATAAGTAACCAAACCTATCCCTTCCATGTTTATCCCGACATACCAAAAGAAGTGAAATATCTGCATTTCATCACAATAAGCCTTTTTTAGCAAATCAACTATTTCTTTGGATTTCTCACCAAGGATCTTTTTCTCTGTTCTGGCCATCAGATTCAGCTAAGGTAAAGGCCCATTCCTATTTAATACTATAGTTGTATCTATTGGGGAGTAGACATTATAACTATTGTTGATAACCATATGGGGTCGGGATTTGCAAAACCAAAAACTACAAACGCTTATAATCCTACCCGACATGTACTCTGTTAAAGGATTTTGAATATTAGAGAAGGATTAACGTTTGATGACGTACTGTTGGTCCCCAAGAGATCCCCAATTGTATCGAGAACACAAACAGACTTAAAAACAAGGCTCTCTCGTAATCTAATGCTAAACACACCGCTTGTTAGCGCCAATATGGATACTATTACAGAATTTGAGATGGCCATTGCATTAGCCAGGGAAGGCGGCATAGGCATTATTCACAGATTCATGACAATTGAAGATCAGGTAGAACAGGTTCTGAAGGTAAAGCGTTCAGAATCAGTTGTGATTGAACAACCCTACACTATCAAGTCAACTCTCACGGTAGATGATGCAAACAAAAGCATGAATGAATACGGCATTTCCGGATTGTTAGTAGAGGATGAAGAAAAGAAGCTCGCGGGGATAATTACTAGGAGAGATATCACATTTGAAAAAGATCGCACTCTGAAAGTTTGTGAGCTTATGAGTAAGGACGTTATTACTGCCAATTCTGGAATTACAACCGAAGAAGCTAAAGAGATACTGCACAAGCATAGAATAGAAAAATTACCGGTAATCGACGGGAATAGAAACATAGTAGGACTTATTACAAGCAAAGATATTCTGAAAATGGAAAAATACCCACATGCCTCCAAAGACAAGAAGGGCCGGCTTTTGGTCGGAGCCGCTGTTGGCGTCAAGGGTGATTTTTTGGAGAGGACCGAATCTCTATTAGAAGCTGGCGCCGATACGATTGTCGTGGATATTGCACATGGTCATAGCGATAACGCGCTAAATGCGGTACATTTGATCAAGAAGGCGTTTCCAATGTGTGAACTCATAGCTGGAAATGTTGCAACAGGAGAGGGCGCCAGAGACTTAATCAAAGCTGGAGTCGATGCAGTAAAAGTTGGAGTCGGCTCGGGTTCAATATGTATTACGCGAGTCGTTACAGGATCTGGAGTTCCGCAGTTGACAGCAGTAATTGATAGTGTAAAGGTCGCAGCGGAGTACAATATCCCGGTTATATCCGACGGAGGCATCAGAACATCAGGTGACGCAACCAAGGCATTAGCGGCTGGCGCTTCCACGGTGATGGTTGGAAGCCTGCTAGGAGGTACTGATGAGAGCCCAGGAAAAACTTTAGTCAAAAACGGTAAAAAATTTAAAATGTATAGAGGAATGGCTTCATTTTATGCTTCTCTCGGGAGAAAATACCGCGAAGAGGGCCAGCAGGTTGTAGACTCGCAGGATTTGAACGACTATGTTCCAGAAGGTGTTGAAGCCATGGTGCCCTACAAGGGCAGCGTGGTAGAAATTATAAGGCAACTAGTAGGAGGTTTACGCTCTGGTCTAAGCTATTGTGGTGCGAAAACGATCTTACAGATGCAACACAATGCTGATTTCATAAAGATATCACCAGCAGGTTTCAAGGAAAGTAATCCTCACGATGTAGACGTAATGTAAGAATATTTCAAATATTATATAGAGATAGCTTGTTGGTTGCGAACCGTTGTTATTTGATCTCCTACCAAATAGAAGACTCCAAGCATCTCTAATTGAGCAGGGTATTTCATTAAATAATCTTTAGACTCATTTCCTATTGTCTTTTCGATGGAAACTAACTAAGTAGATTTTATTATGGCTTATCTGGTTTAATGTATATATCGACAATCTCTGGTCTTAATGCAGGTGAATTCTTGCCATTTTGACAGATTAACTCTGAGTTCTTGATAAGTAATGCACATGCCTTGTATTCCTCATCTATCTTTACAGTAACGTTAGGAAATGTTGAGATATATTCTATTACAGCTGGTTTACCAGGGCTTAGTAAACTGAGATAGGTTTTGGCATCATCAAATAATTTCGATTTTGTCATCCCATTTACAGTTACGAGAGTTATAACATCTCCGCTTTTTTGGCCTAGACCGTTTACCGTCATAATTACTTTGAATATATCAGGTCTCTTCTTAGCTTCTGAACCGCTTTGTCCTTCGACTTCACTATCTTTTACCATAAAAATAAGCGAGGATGCGAAGAAGGCTAACACCGCCATTCCAAAGATTATGACAGGTAGAGAAAGCGAGCGACTTGTCGTAGCTACCGTAGGTCAACATAGTTATTTAAGAATATCGAAGTAAAATGGGTGATAATACTTAGATACTCTCAATTGTTCGGTCAATATCTTAGATTCTCTATAGTTAGAGGATTTTTGTTTCTGCGATACCACAGAGCTTCTGTTTAAACATAATTGAGCGCGATAGAATTACCCTTTGTCGAGTTGGGGATTCCCCTTCAATAAGATTTCAATCGCTTCATTGAAATCCTTAGTATTTAACGGCGGATTATTTGAGATCATAAGATTCTGCTCGACATGCTTGGAATTTTTCTGACCTATTAATGGTGCAATAACTGATGGGCTTGAGCGTACGATCTGAAGCAGTTTACTCACTTGATCTGTCAGCCCACCGTAGTCGGGAATTTGAGCCTTGAGCAATTTCCCTTGAAATAATGGTATACTAGTAAATATCCCTATGCCAAGTTTTTGGGCCGCTTCGAGAATTGTAAGATTATTTTCTTCACCTACAGATTGATTTCTAAGCAGTAGCGCTTCGCTATAAGCCAAGTTATACGGAAGTTGGATAAATCGAAATCCGTGTTTTTGGGGACCACCAACTTTCTCTGCTATTTTCGTAACATCTTCCAATAGTAGATATTCTTTATTCCCAGGAGGAACCCTAAAGCATGTCCACGTAGCCATTCCATAATATCGGATTTTACTCGCGGTGCGATATTCTTCGTACGCCTCAAATACTTTTGATAGCCTTTGTAGAAATTCTTCTCTGCTGATATCCTCAAACCAACTCTCATATGCATTGTGAATGTAAACTAAGTCTAAAGTGGTTAGGTGCATATTTGCAAGAGATTTGTCAATGCAACGTTTGAGATAATTTGGATTCAGAACATTATAACTAGAACTTATATCTTCAGCATGAATTACTCCATTAGATATAAACATACGCTGCATGTATTCCATTACATCGACCCCTGGATAGTCGCCGTCATTAGTTATGTAACCATTTTTAGTGCTAATGAATACTTGATCCCTCGATACTATTTTATCTCTAACCAATCTCAGAAGTGCTCTCCCAATGCTTTTCTCTGATTTCATAGCCCTGTAATTAATGGCTGTGTCTACAACATTCACACTACCCGATTTGATAGAATTGTAAACCGCATCTTCCATTAATCTATCATCTTGCTGGGTTAGCTCTCCAAGATAAGTTCCAATTCCTAAACTCGAGAGGTATAATTCATCAAAAACCCGAAAGTGGGAAGCCGGCTTTCCCCTATCTTTCACTGCACTTTCTACATATTTTCTTGTGCCCGCAGGTGTTACGTGCCCTCTCAGGAGTTCAAAACTATTGCTCATAAAGGAAGTTATGTCCTCCAGTACTAAATTGTATCTCAGCGATGTGTCTCTTGCGACACAGCAGAAATACGTCAACACAATATTATTTATTGAAGTCCAATCTCTATCCAAACACTGAGATCTAGTTCGTTAACCGTCTAGATGATCCTTCGTTGTTCCCAGGACTCCCAGGACCAAGACAATCTAGGAGTTCTATGACCAAGTACTTCGTCTAATTACTCCTACTCACGGAATGAAGTATAACGCATATGCGGTGTAATATATGCTAGGAAGATAGATACTGTAAGATGAAATTTTCACCTCTATTGCAAAGTTGTAGAATTATCGTCGAGATACAAAAAACAACGGATCTTTCGCAATTACAAAGGGATCCGCTTAAAAACATCGTCACGTAATAATAGTCGTGAGTACTGATCAGCTCAATATCCCGATCTCCTCCCACAGCACGCGCAAGTGGGCTTTGAGGGAGATCTGTGATATGGACAGTAAAGGGGCTCTTAAATTTAATACAGAATATCAGAGATCCAAAGTTTGGAATAAACAAAAGAAACAACTCCTTATTGACTCAATATTAAGAAATTACGATATAGCGTCAATATTTTTAAGGCAAAGAACCAACAGCTCATTTTATGAATGCCTGGACGGTCAGCAAAGACTAAAGGCAATAATTGAATTTGTAAATGATGGCTTCGGTCTTTCGCCAAACATCACAGAAGAATTGGATGGCATTTCGACCAAGTTTAGCCAGCTTCCAGATAACTATCGGGCATATGTCAAGGAGTATAAAATAAGTTCAGTTATTGTCACAGACGTAGACGAGGAAACAACCTCTGATATTTTCTTGCGTTTACAAGAAGGAATGCCCCTTAACTCAGCCGAAAAACTCAACGCAATAAGAGGAAAGATGCGAAAGAAGGTAATTGATATATCACAACATCCATTTCTTACAAAAGTCGGTTTACCTAATACGCGATTTGCCCATCGATATCTTGCAGCACAGATGTTAGCGCTTTCGATCTCGAGTAAATTTCTTTCAGTAAATTATGAATTGCTCAAGAGATATTATAGGATATATAGGAGCCAAGTTCCGGAGGCAGCGTTGAACCGAGTCATTAGTGCACTTAATTTTCTTGATAGATCACTAGGGGAAAAGGCCTCTTCAATAAGACACAAAGCTGACATACTATCACTTTATCTACTCGCCAGTTCCCTCAGGTCGGGTTATTCACTATCTGGACTTGATGAAAAATTGGCAGGGTTTGTATTTGACTTTATTTCAAACATACAGGAGTCTGACAGGTTACAAAACAACGAAAACAATAAGCCCTACAAGATATACGCTAATTTGCGTTCTGATTCGGCGCCTCACATTAGAGAAAGGCGCAATATAATTCTATCAAAGTTCCTGCAGTTTGAACCCTCAATTCTTCCAAAAGATCCAGTGAGGGATTATAGCTACCCAGAACGGCTGGCAATATTTCAGCAATCAAAAGGAATGTGTAGTAAGTGCCACCAGCCAATTCCCTTCAATATCGGGATAGCCGAACATATTAAGATGCCTGAAGTCGGAGGATCTACAACAATAAATAATGGAAGATGGATTTGTGAACAGTGCCATAAAACACGACATAAATAAATACTGACCATTTGGGGACACGGAATCATTTGTTATAAAAGTCAGTCAGGTGCCTGGCGATTTTTGGAGTTCAATTGCTGGATTCTTTGTAATGTGTTCCGAGAGATGGATGATGAAATTGTCCTGCAATGCCGCTTGTTCCTCATATTGGATTCCTCAATCGCATTCGTATCATCTATAAACCGGATGGTGTTATATTTTCAGCACCGTGGTGGGAAAATTACATGAGAAATGAATTTCTTTCGCAAGGAGAGCATTTCTGTTTTTCCAAGCCAGTCTCATTTTTGATTCTTATTTCAATTATATCCACTGGTTTCTATGCGTCACTCACTGTGACGGCTGTGCCCCCAGCTCAAGCACATCTAGACCATTTACCTCATTTCAACTCTGGGGGAAATAGGTATGGCTATGGAGATTATATTTCCTATATCTCGATAGAACCAGAATATGGAACGACAGATTATCCTAGTATGCTCACGTTCAGCGTTCAAGATTTTGATGGGAATGACATTTACAATATAACGACGATGGTAGAGATATATGACTCTATCAGCGGGAAGCGCGTTCACCTGTTTCCATGGACGTTCAGAGATATCGGAGATTTTCATCTCTATTATCAATTTCCTAAAAAGGGAGGCTATCAGGTAGTCCTGAGCGTCCGCGACGCTGTAGAAAATAAAGCAGTAAATAGTTACGGACAGCCCATATCAAGTCTGTCTACCGACCCCCCGCGTTCTATCCTAGGTGACATCTCAAACTGCGACTGCATAAGAACAATATTCAATATATCGATTGCAACCACATTCGGAACAATCCAAAATACATTATTCATTATCTGTATTGTTTCCCCACTAATTCTTTTGGGACTGGTTCTCAGCAAGAACTATTACAAGAAAAGTTCAATGTATAGAAGTAAACGTGATGTATATTCTAGCACATCTGATGTCAGATGGGACGGTCAAAGAGAGGTCAAAACAGCTAAAGATGGTTCCGCAAGTGGCAAGCAAATTGTAAAATATTCTATAATGCTATTGGCATTAGCGGGAGGTATAGTACATCTGGTTGTTTTTCCTGAGCATGGCTCTTTACACATTTACTACAGCATCTTTCTTCTAGCTGCCTCAGGAGGCCAGATCGCTTATGGCATTTTGTACTTCCTTGTAATGTTGTCAAAACCATTTTACGAAGTATCTGCGGCAAATGAGATTAGATCGACTTATCTTAATAACATGACCGTGAACTTGTTCGGATTTTTCGGCACAGCTGTTCTTGTTGGATTATATATTTATGTGCTCTTATACCCTCCTCCCTTATCTCCTACTAACCAACCTGAAGAAATTGAAATAGCAGGAGTTCTCGCTAAGTCCCTTGAGGTGGCGCTGCTAATAGGAATAGCATTCATTATTAAATGGGATAGACAGAAATTCCATAAAATGATCACCAAAGTAAACCAGTAGGAGTGCGTTCGTTAGCTGGAAAGGCACTAATCATACGCAAAGAAATGGTTTTCAATCCATTGACCATTAAACCATGGTTTGTTTCTAGTATGCCTCTTCTTTGGGATCGCCTAATATGCGATCAATCTTTATCAAGTATTCCACTCCTCTTAACTTCCTTCTTAACGCTTTTACATCTTCCAATCTTAAATTTTCTATATAAGATTTCCAATCCTCAAGAGAGGCAGAGATAGGCGGCGCGTAAAGTAGCGGATCTGATCTTCTATCTTTCCCCGCTTGGTTCACGTCCCCGTATTGCCTCTCAATGTACGCTAATAAGACTAAGTATATTTAAGTTTCAACTCTTACTTATATATTTTGAAAAAATATTTGACTATATCCTAATTTCGGCGAGCAAGTATAACATGTAAGTGATCCAAAATATTCCTCTCTGGCAAATAAGATGGATGAATAAACATAAGTGGCTATTTGCACGCGTTAATCAATTGAGCATTTTCTTCAATTCTCTTATTTTGTCCTCAAGCAGATCGAATCCCTGTTGCCAGAATTCGTCTCGTGATATATCCATTCCCGAATCCTTTAGAAGTTCTTCAGGCTTTCTTGAACCCCCGGAAGATAAGATATTGAAATATTTTGGAATAAAAGAGCGTCCTTCATTCTTAAATTGCTGGTACAATGATAATACAAGCAGGTTTCCAAAAGAATATGCATAGCAGTAAAACGGACTGTGATAAAGGTGAGGAATGTAGGTCCATTCCCATTGAAAGTCAGATGAGACATTAACCGAATCGCCGAACTGTTGACTCAAATTGTTGAGGTACAATTCGGAGATATTATCTGTGGTTGCATTTTTATTCGCGATAATTCGATGGGCATCTATTTCAAATAAAGTGAAATAAGCTTGACGCATTATTGTGGCGTACATGTCATCAATATGTTCAGCAAGCAGTATCTTTTGCTCTCTGAATCCAACACTATTAAATAACTTGTCATTGAGCAGCATTTCAGCAAACACAGATGCAGTCTCAGCAAGAGGTAAGGGTGCGTGGGCTACTGTTATCGGTTTGTCGGATGCAGCTATACTATGTATAGCGTGACCCAACTCATGTGCCATTGTTGATACATCTCTAGATTTGCCGTCAAAGTTCAAAAGTA
>OCZV010000979.1_pt1 | contig 10223 bp, 10 predicted proteins | sample 1539051 | NCBI WGS metagenome assembly OCZV01 (sample SAMEA3113581, study PRJEB22503) | soil metagenome
CTAGATTCGGAAGAAGAGGTCGGCGAACCTGTTCGCTTCACGGATATCGCCGTACGGCGTCCCCGAGCGATACCTTCCGAACGCCGTCAGCACGAGGCTTGCGGGATCGAAGTCGATCAGCACGGGCAGATCGTCCGCCGAGCCGGGCTCGTACGACATGCCCTCGCCCGTGACGGTCACTCGAGTCGTCCCGGCATTGCGCCCTGAGACCCGAATTCCGACCTGGAGAGTGTCACCCCCCAGACGAGAGACGTCGGTCGTCGCCTGCCACAAGACGAACATGAAGGGAACCAGCAGATCGGCGGCGTCGGGACTCATGAAGTGGTTCATCCGGAGCCCCTCCCGGATATCCCAGCTATGGACTCCATAATCCATGAGCTGGGCGATGGGGTAAAAGAACGCCGGCAACGGGCCCATGTAGGCGTGGGTCACCGTGAAGCCGCCCCAGTCGTCCTCGTTGACTCCTTCAAACATCTTCATGGCCGTGCTGAACGCATCGTGGAGTCGGGTCATCAATTCCTGCTGCGACCCTCCGCGGAACTCCAAGGCGAACTTGTCGGCGTTGATCGCCATTTCGTTGAGGGGCGCGATCCCCTCCACCTGCTGTCCGGCCCGCGCACCTTCGAACCGGTTGATGTATCCCTCGGTGGTGTCGATGAGGTGCCCGACGAGGTCACGCACCTGCCAGTGGCCGGATGCGGTCGGCATCTCCCAGTTGTCGGGGTTCTCCGTGAGGGCGAAGAATGCCTCCGCCTCCTCGCGCACGACCCTGAGGAGGTTGTCCTTGGAGGCGTAGTTCGTGGCGTCCCATTCCTCACGCGAGATGCCTTGCTCGATCGTCGCCATGGTTTCCCCCTTGCTCGTTCCTCCCGGTCGCGCCTCCCGGCGGAGCCGCGGGAATATTCTTCCACATGATATAGTTGCTTACAACTCGTTAGCATCCCTTCGGTCGTGGGGCCGCCGGTAATCGGCCCCACTCATGGGCCCAGCCCATCCCGGGGGTGAAGATCACGAACGTTGGGGAGGCCGCACCGCATGGAGCTCGAAGGGATACACCACATCACCTGCATCACCGGCGACGCGCCCCAGAACGTGCGCTTCTACGCCGGGACACTTGGGTTGCGCATGGTGAAGAAGTCCGTAAACCAAGACGATCCGACCGTCTACCACCTGTTCTATGCGAGCGACGAGGGCGCGGCGGGCTCCGACATCACCTTCTTCGAGTATCCCGGGGTGGCGCGGGGCCGTCACGGCGCCGGCATGATCTACCGGGTCCGGTGGCGCGTGGCCTCCGAGGCGAGCCTCGACTTCTGGGAGCGGCGGCTCGAATCCCAGGGTGTGTCCACCAAACGCGACGATGGCACGCTTTTCTTCGAGGATCCCGAAGGCCTCGAACTTGAATTCGCAGTCGTCGACACCACCGACGAGCCCCTGCGCGCAAGTCATCCCGAGATCCCCGACGAACATGCGCTGCTCGGATTTGACGGCGTCCGCACCTACACCGACGACCCGAGCCGAAGCGCTGCGTTTCTCAGCGACACCATGGGGTTTGCCAAAACTTCCGACGAGGAGTGGATCTCTCGGGGAGCCAGCAGAGGATCGTTCTACGCCTACGATCCGGCCCCCGCTCAGCGCGGCGTGGCCGGGGCGGGTACCGTCCACCACGTGGCCTGGTCATCGACGATGGAGGACCACGGGGAGTGGCGGGAGCGTGTCGTTGCCGGCGGTGCCGATGTAACGCCCATCATCGATCGTTTCTGGTTCCGCTCCATCTACTTCCGACTTTGGGGCCTGGGTTCACGGTCGATGAGCCGCTCGAGACTCTCGGGCAAAAGCTCGTTCTTCCTCCGGACTACGAACACCTACGCGCCACGTTGGAACCCGTGCTGACGCCGCTTCCGGATCCGCGGGCCGAGGCTCTGGCGCGTTAGTTATGGAGCTGAGCGCGCGGGATTCGTTCTGTCCGCACTTTCAGAAGGCAATCGAGCTCGTGGGGAAGCGCTGGAGCGGCACCATTCTGCGCGCACTGATGGACGGACCGCGAAGGTTCTCGGAGATCGCCTCGCACATCCCCCAGATCTCCGATCGGTCTCTGTCTCTGAGACTCAAAGAGCTAGAGGCCCAAGAGGTGATCGTTCGTCGGGTCGAGCCCACTCAGCCTGTGAGCGTCTCATATGAGCTCACGGCAAAGGGTAGGGATCTGGAGTCGGTGATCACCGAACTCGAACGATGGGCGCACGAGTGGGTCGCGCCGCCGGAGGAAAGGACTGAACGGCCGGAGGGGGCCATCGGCGCCGAGTTGGGGATCCCGTAGCGCGTCGGTTCATCGGTTCGGCATGAGGGGGACGGGGTTGCGAACCATCTCAGCCGTATTCGAGGACGCAGTCGAACGTGGCTCCTCGAAAGATTGGCTCACATACGAGGACGAGACCTACACCTTCGCCGAGGCCTATCGGGCCATAAGGCAAGTCGCCGGCGCGCTCGCCGAGCTCGGTGTGGAGCGGGGATCGATGGTACTTGCGACGCCGCGCAACACCCCCGCCTATGTATTCACGTGGTTCGCCGCGACGTATCTCGGTGCCGTTCTTACGACCGTCAACCCGAAGAGCACAAAAGAGGAGCTCACCGGATTGGTCGGTCAGGTGGACCCCCGCGTCGTGGTCTCGGATTCAGCGCTTCGCGATACGGCAGAGGCCGCTGTATCGTCCGCCGCCCCGGAGGCGACCCTCGTCATGGTGGAGGAGTTGATGCAGTCGCGCCTCGACCCTCCGCCGGCTGCGGCGCGCCCGGACGATGTTGCGGTGATGATCCCGACATCCGGCACGACCGGTCGCTCGAAGCTCGTGATGCAAACGCAGCGCGCGTACGTCATGGCGGGAGAAGGTTTTCCCTACTGGCTCGAACTTACCGAGTCCGATCGTCTGATGACGTCCCTGCCCCTCTTCCATATCAACGCACCCTCGTACTCGATCATGGGATCGGTTGCTGCGGGTGCCGGGCTCATCCTGCTGCCGCGGTTCTCCGGCAGTCAGTTCATCGATTGGTCCCGCAAGTACGGCGCGACGGAGTTCAACGCGATTGGAGCGATGATCGAGATCCTTATGCGCCAGCCGGAGCTACCGAACGATGCCGACAATCCGCTCAGGTTGTGTTACACGGGCCCCTCGCCTCCCAAGGAGCGGCAGCTCGAGATCGAGCGCCGGTTCGGCTTCCAGATCGTGTGCGGCTACGCGCTGTCCGAATCTCCGTATGGGCTGATCTGGTCTCGCAGGACCCGCCCGTTCGGCACACTCGGCGCGCCGCGGCAACACCCCACAATGGGAGAGATCAATGAGGCACGCGTACTCTTGCCGGACGGGCGAGGCGCTCGTCCCGGAGAGGTCGGGGAACTGCAATTGAAGAATCCGGCGGTGATGGCCGGTTACCACGACATGCCGGAGGAGACCGCCCGAGTGATTTCCGATGGATGGCTGAAGACCGGGGACTTGGTTGAGGTCAACGACGACGGCACGTACACATTTGTCGGACGACAAAAGGAGATCATTCGTCGCAGAGGGGAGAACCTTTCTCCTCTGGAGGTGGAGGCCGCACTGGAGGCCCATCCTCTCGTGTCTGAGGCGGCGGTGGTCGGAGTCCCTTCCGAGCTTACGGAGGAAGAAGTGAAGGCTTTCGTTCTGCCGACTGAGGGCGCAACGATCGACGTCTCTGAGCTCCGGGATTTCGTCGCCGATCGCGTGGCCCGTTTCAAGGTCCCGCGTTTTTTCGAGGTCGTCGATGAGCTTCCGCATACACCGACGGGCCGGATTGCCAAACACGAGCTGCCGCGCGAACGCACCTCGGCCGAGTACGACTTCGACCCTCAACCGGCCGGCAAGGGGGAGTCGTCGTGAGCGATCCCCTGGACGGCGACTGGCTGCGGACGTCCGTCGGCCACTCCACCCCGGATTCGATAGTTGTTCGCGGACGGAACCTGGCCGACGATCTCATGGGACACATGTCTTTCGCCGACGTTGCCTTCCTGCTGGCGTCCGGCCGCGAGCCGTCGGAGGGTGAGTCGAAACTCTTCAGCGCCGTTCTCGTTGCTCTTGCCGATCACGGACTCACACCAACGGCGCTCGCCGCGCGGTTCACGTACACCGGCGCGCCGGAAGCGTTACAGGGTGCCCTCGCCGCCGGACTCCTCGGTGCGGGGACCGTCTTTCTGGGCCCCGTCGAGGACACCGCGCGCTTCCTGCAAGAGATCCTCGCAGAATCACCGGCCGACACCGACGACCCAACCGTGGACCTGGAGGACTTGGCCGCCGAGGCGGTCGAAGCCGCGGTCGTCGCAGGACGCAAGATCCCTGGGCTGGGCCACCCAATCCACAAGGAGACCGATCCCCGGACGCCGCGCATCTATCAGCTCGCAGACGAGACCGGACTCGCGGGGCCGCACCTGAGGCTGCTCGAACATGTTGCCGCCGCCCACCGCAGGGCCACGGGCAAGGCGCTGCCGATAAACGGGGCGGGGACGGCAGGGGCAGCCCTGGCCGATCTCGGTTTCCCGCCCTTCTTGACACGAGGATTTGCGCTCCTCGCCCGCGCTGCAGGGCTAATCGGTCACCTCGCCGAGGAAGCCGAACGGCCGCTCGGGATGCGGTTGTGGAAAGAGGTGGACCGCCGGGCGGCGGGCTCTGCGGACAAAGGTTCGGATTCCTCCGGCTCCTAGGTCCCGAAGTGAGCCTGACTTTTCGCCTGTTGTCGGAGCACCTGCTGAGCGGTTCCCTGGAGCCGGGGGAGGAGCTGCACCTCGAGCCCGACCAGATCCTGGTGGAGGATGCGACGGGCAGCATGACCTATCTGCAGTTCGAAGCGCTTGGGGTGGAACGGGCGGCGGTTCCGCTTGCGGTGATGTACATCGATCACAACGTCCTCCAGGTCGACGACCTCAACATGGACGAGCACCGGTTCCTACAGAGTTTTTCCGCGCGCTACGGCATAAGGTGCTCGAGGCCCGGAAACGGGATCTCGCACAGCATCCACCTCGAACGGTTCGTTCGTCCCGGCGGGGTGCTCCTCGGTGCGGATTCGCACACCACGATGGCCGGGGCGGCCGGGATGTTCGCCGTCGGTGCCGGCGGCCTTGACGTCGCCGCCGCGCTTGCCGGTCGAGGATTCTGGCTGCGATGCCCCTCCGTCGTGGGCATCGAGCTGCGAGGGCGGCTTCCGGAATGGGTGGAAGCGAAGGATGTCGTCCTCGAGCTGTTGCGGCGATACGGAGTGCGCGGCGGTTACGGGAAGGCCTTCGAGTTCACCGGCGAGGGTGTCGAAACTCTGTCCGTCATGGAGCGCGGAACGATCTGCAACATGGCGCTGGAGACCGGAGCGACCGCAGCCATCTTTCCGAGCGACGCCCGAACGCGTGAGTGGTTCTCAGCTCAGGGCCGCGCAGCTGACTTCGTGGAGCTCGCAGCGGACGCAGACTCGGCATATGACGAAGTCGAGGAGATCGACTTGGCGAGACTCGAGCCACTGGTCGCTTGTCCACACTCGCCCGCGAACGTCGTGCCCGTTTCGGAGGTCGAGGGGACACCCGTGGGTCAGGTGTGCGTCGGTTCGTCCGTTAATTCGTCCTACGAGGATCTCGCGCGTGTGGCGTCCATCCTCCGTGGTGGCGTAGTCCATCCCGGAGTGGAGATGAGCGTGACGCCGGGCTCGCGCCAGATCCTCGACGCCATCGCGCGCTCGGGTCTATACCGGGAGCTCGTGGGAGCAGGAGCGCGCATCCTCGAAGCGGTCTGCGGTCCCTGCATCGGAGTCGGGGCCGCGCCGTCGGCTGGCGTCCCCTCCGTAAGGACCTTCAACCGCAACTTCCCGGGGCGCAGCGGAACCGCAGGGGATCAGGTCTTCCTGTCTTCCCCCTCGGTTGCCGCCGCCACGGCGCTGAAGGGGGAGATCACCGACCCCCGCAGACTTGGGTCCCCGCCGGACTTCCCGGCGGCCGTCTACGATCCCTCCGTCGTAGACCGGCACATCCTCGACCCTCCTACTCCCGGGGGCGAATCCGAGCGAATTGAGATCGTGCGGGGTCGCAACATCGTGTCGCCGCCCGAACCGCCCCAGTTGCCGGAAGACATCGTGGGGGAGGTACTGATCGTTCTCGACGACGACGTCTCGACCGGGGACATGGCCCCCGACGGGGCCCTCGGCATGGCGTTGTGGTCGAACATCGAGGCGTGCGCCCGGTACATGTTCCGCCGGCAGGACCCAGGGTTCCACGATCGTGCGCTCGCATCTCCGGGAGGGATGATCGTGGCCGGACACAACTACGGACAGGGATCGTCGCGCGAACAGGCTGCTCTGGCAGCCGTTCGGCTGGGTGTGCGCGCCGTGGTCGCGGAAAGTTTTGCCCGCATCCACCGCTCCAACTTGATCGCCCAGGGAATTCTGCCCTTAGTCTTCTCCGATCACGAAGATCTTGTGTCGGCTCGGTCGGGGGAGCGCTGGACGATCGAGGGCGTGCGGCGGGGCATCGCCGCCGGCTCGACCGCATTGATCTGTAGCTCTGAATCGGGCCGCACGTTCGAGTTGCGAAGTGCGTTGTCGGTTCGGGAGAGGAAGACGTTGCTGGCGGGAGGGACAATCCGTTTGATACGTGAGGGCACCGAAGTCTGATGGCGAGCGGCCTCACACTTCTCGTGGATGTGTCCAGTCTCATCTATCGCGCCCTGTTCTCCACCCCCGATTCAGTCCAAGCTCCAGACGGAACGCCGGTGAACGCTGCGCACGGATTCTTAGGCATGCTCGCAAGATTGATCTCTGATCACGATCCCGACTTCATCTGCTGTGCCACCGATGCAGATTGGAGGCCGGACTGGAGGGTGGAACTCCTTCCCCAGTACAAATCTGTGCGGGCGGAGCCGGGGAGTGCACAGGAACAAGCGGAACTCCGGCTCGCCCCGCAGACGCCGATCGTCTTCGGATTCCTCGAAGCCTGTGGCATCCCGGTCGTGGGACACGACGGTTACGAGGCCGAAGACGTCATCGGGACCCTTGCCCAGCGGGCGCCCGGTCGCGTGGCGATCGTGTCCGGGGACAGAGACCTCTTCCAAGTGGTCCGCGATCCCAACATCTACGTCTTGTTCCCGAAGAAGGGCGTCAGTGTCGTTGACGTTGTAACGGAGAGTTACATCGAGGAGCGTTACGGCATCCCGGGGCGCGCGTACAAGGATTACGCGGTCCTGCGAGGTGACCCCTCCGATGGATTGCCGGGCGTACGCGGCATCGGCGACAAACTCGCCTCGGCACTGCTCGCCCGCTACGGTAGCCTCGACGCGGTACTCGCCGCGGACAACTCGTCCGGGAATCCCGCGCTCGCCAAGGTGCACGGGAGCCGGGACTACGTCGTCCGGGCGGCGCAGGTGACCACCATCCCGACCGACCTCCCCATTCCGCAGGTCGATCTAACGCGGCCGAGTCCACCGGAGAACGAGGACACACTCCTCGCGACGGCCAAGGGGGTCGGTTTGGAGGGAGCGGTGCGCCGCCTGCTGGACGCGCTCCGCTGACCGGCGCGCCACAGCCCGAATCTCACATACAGCTTGACTTGACAGGAGAGCGAAAGCTCAGCGACTATTGAGTCAATGTCTGTTGAGGCTTCTTCAATTGTTCGGGCCCGGATGTATGCGGCCCTCGCCGACGCCCACCGGGTGGTCATCGTCGATGCCCTACGAGACTCGGATCGTGCTCCTTCGGAGCTGTGCGATCTCCTCGATGTGTCGTCGAACCTCATGGCGCACCACCTGGGCGTTCTCGAGGCGGCGGGGCTCGTCGAACGTCTCGATTCCCACGGTGATGGACGCCGGCGATACCTCAGGCTCAAACCCAATGCACTGCAGAAGCTCGGTCGGTCCGCGAGCTATCGGGCGGCGGAAATTCTCTTCGTATGCACCGCCAACTCGGCGCGCTCTCAGCTGGCGGCCGCACTCTGGAACGATCGCCATCCGGTTCCGGCAACGTCGGCTGGTACCGAGCCGGCCGATCGCGTCCATCCCGGGGCGGTCCGGGCGGCGCGCCGGCTGGGGCTCGATATCGAGGGCGCTGTTCCCCGCCCCCTGGGAAGACTCGATCTTGACGGGCCTGTGATCGTGGTAACGGTTTGCGATCGAGCGCACGAACAGTTGGCCGGCGGTGCCGGCCAACGATCCTTCCACTGGTCTGTAGCGGATCCGGCCGCGATCGGCCGTTCGGCCGCCTTCAACCGCGCCGCACATGAGATCGCCGTCCGAATCGACGGCTTCGCACCGCATGTCACACCCGTTCCGTGAGGTCCAACCAAAAGGAGGGGAGACCGCATCATGGCTACCACGGGCAGTGTCTTGGAGTCCGCCCCGCTCGAGATTCGTCATCTCATAAGGCGCGCTGCGTCACACATTCGAGAGGATTTCGCCGGGATCTTCGGCGCAGAGACAATCGAGCGTTTCATCGCGGATTCCTATACGTCCCTGTCACATTCGAAAGTGCAGTCGTTCGTACCGCTCTTCGTCGAGCGGTTCGCACGGGAGCGACTCCGCGCGCTGGCCAAGGTCGAGGGGCTGATGGCGAGCGATACGCCCTCCGTCGTTTTTCTTTGCGTCCACAACGCGGGCCGATCCCAGATGGCAGCGGGATGGCTTCAGCATCTTGCGAGTGACGAAGTCCACGTGTTCTCTGGAGGATCGGATCCCCAAAGCGAGGTGAATCCTGCCGCCGTCGAGGCAATGGCCGAGATCGGCATCGACATCTCGCACGAGTTTCCCAAACCGTGGACCGACGAGATCGTTCGGGCGGCCGACGTGATCGTCACGATGGGTTGTGGTGACGCGTGTCCGATATTCCCCGGGAAGCGTTACGAGGACTGGGAGGTGGACGATCCCGCAGGGAAGTCCGTCGAGAATGTGCGGAAGATCCGCGACGACATCGGGGGGCGCGTCCGGCACCTTCTGGCCGAGATCAAATCCGGAGCCGCCTCGTAGCGCGCGACTGATCGGCGGGCGTCCCCGCCCACTACAAGGTCGGCTTCATCGTCATCGCCCAGACCACGATCACAAGGATCGCTAGTTCGATGCGACCGAATACGAAGATCCTGCGAATGTTCTCGGTCACCTCTGCGTCGCCGGCTCCCCGTTCGGCGAGCATCTTTCCGGTTCGTCCCGAGAGTGGGCCGACGAGGAAGGCGCCGTTGATGAACGAGTACAGAAAGCCTCCGATACCGACGATGATCCACAGTTCCTCGAAGCTCCAGGCGTCGATGGTCATGAAGATCCCGGCTAGGAGGAGCACCAGCGACGACGGCATGAATACTCGCGTGCCGATCCACTCGATTTGTCGAGCGAACCCGGCGATCTCCACCGAGTTGCCGGCCGCGACCAAACGAGTCCCCAGGAAGTTGAGTGCAAGTCCTCCGCCTACCCACACGACTGCAGTCAGAACGTGGAGGAACAACAAGAATTCGTACATACGGTCTCCTTGTTGAGGTTGCGATTCCGGCGGCTTAGTCTAGGCGACCCTATCGAACCTCCGGCGGCGCGCCGTGAAACTCAGGATCCGCTACGACCCGCTGAGATGAGCCCGGTCTCATAGGCGAGCACGACGAGCTGGGCGCGATCGCGTGCGTGGAGCTTCGTCATCGCTCGGCTCACGTGTGTGCGGACAGTTGCGGGGCTCACTACGAGTTCCTCCGCGATCTCGTCGTTGCTAAATCCCCGAGCGACCTTCGCCATGACCTCCCGCTCACGATCGGTGAGCGGAGAGAGGAGATCGATCGACCGTTCGGCGGGTTCCTCGATGGCGACGAACTTCTCGATCAGGGATCGTGTGACCTTCGGCGATAGGAGGGCATCACCTCCCGCGACCGTGCGAACTGCCTGAACGAGTTCCGCCGGCTCGGTGTCCTTCAGAAGAAAACCGCTCGCCCCGGCTCGAAGCGCTCGAAAAACGTATTCGTCGACTTCGTAGGTCGTAATCACCAGGACGCGGATCCGACTGTCGCCGGATTCGCGGACGATCCGTTCGGTAGCTTCGATCCCATCCACGTGGGGCATCCGTACGTCCATGAGCACCACGTCGGGTTCGAGGCGGTGCGCAAGCTCAACTGCTTCGGCTCCATCGGCGGCCTCGCCGACCACCTCGATGTCTTCCTCGGAATCGAGGAGAAGCGTGAAGCCCTTCCGCACTAACGCCTGGTCGTCGGCGACAACGATCCG
>OCZV010000980.1_pt1 | contig 10220 bp, 10 predicted proteins | sample 1539051 | NCBI WGS metagenome assembly OCZV01 (sample SAMEA3113581, study PRJEB22503) | soil metagenome
TACAACTGCTGGTCAAAACGCTACAACTGCTGGTCAAAACGCTACAACTGCTGGTGGTGGTGCTAATGCAACTAGTACAGCTAATCAAACATCAAGTGAAAACAAGACAGGAAATCCGCTTAGTGATATTCCAATAATAGGAGGACTTTTCAAATGATAGCTTTACAACACTAAAATTTGGTGTTATAGTAAAATACGATAGACTAATTGTTCCATAGAACATAAAAACTTCTTTTTACTTTTTTACATTGTTATTAAAATCTTCAGTAACTGCTTCAGCTACTCTCTTTTTCTGTTATATCCATCATGTAGATATCAGTTATAGTTGTTGTTTCTTCTTCTTTTCTGTGAGATAAAAATGACTATAATGAGATAAAAATTTTGATATTGAGAATTGAGGAAAACATGTAAGATTTTCATACGATACGAGGATTTAAGACAAAATGATACAGAATCAATTGTTTCGACTGATAAGAACTATTTTTAGGCTATTTTCCAAGAACACTTTCATAAAGCTTGACAACTTCTATATAGTATTAAACTTACCAAAAGATAAAAACTCTTAGCCAACTTTCATATTGTGAATTGCTATGAGTCATGCAAATTACCATCCCAAAAGGAATGTTCCTGTAAAGCGAATAAGTATGTCCTTATCGGCTGAATTATTATCTAAATTTGATAAGAGTATGATTAAGGCAGGCTATACAGATAGATCCAAGGCGATTCAAATAGCAATTCATTCTTTTATAGATAATTACGATTGGAAAGTTGGTGAAAAGGAGGATGGTGCTGGTGCAATAATAATGCTATACAACAACCATGTTTATAATCAAGACACAAAGTCAACTCAAATTCAGCATAAATACAAAAATGTAATTAGTGCCTCTACACATTTGCATTTGGAAGGTGATAATTGCTTAGAAACTATAATGGTAAAAGGACAAATAAAAAAAATCAAAGAACTTACAAAATATCTATCAGAAAATCGGGGAATCAAGAGTCTAAAGGTTCATTTCGTATCTCTCACATAATAATTTTAATTTAATTGGATTACTCAAATATGAGTTTAATTAAAATCCTAACGGAATGAAATCTTCGTTAACAAATTAGTCGATGTCGACTGGATTATATATACAGTATAAAAACAGATATAGTATTTCATCGGATATTACGAATATATCAATAAGTAGGAATAAAGAGTAATACTAATTATAAAATTATTAATACTGGCTATCATATTTTGTCTCATTGACCCAAAAGTTGAATATTATACTAATTAGCAGTTGTGCTGCTGCGATTGCTTCAATTATTAGTATAGGTTTGGGTATAGACGAAATTCGTGCAGCAGTAGGTTCTCCTACTCCTGTTTCAATATCAAATAACACTATTACTTCTGGCGACAGTCTTAACAATAATACGACACAACTTAATGTCGTAACGTCTGTTTCACCTATTACAAACATAGTCAAAAATATAGGTGGTGACAGAATAAAACTAACAGGACTTATTCCAGAAGGTATTAATTCACATACTTACGAACTAGTGCCTTCTGATAGAATCAAAATAGAAAATGCAAACCTTGTGATTATCGATGGACTTAACCTTGAAGCAAATATTGAAAGGGCCGTAAACCAAGCACAAAGCAAAAATCTTCAACTACAATTGCTAAAACTAGGAGATAATACTATAACAAAAAATCAGTGGATTTTTGATTTTAGTTTTCCAAAAGAAAATGGCGACCCTAACCCACACTTATGGTTGAATATAGCATATGTTACGAAATTTGCAAATCTTACAAGGGATAAATTGATAGAGATGGATCCTCAGAACGCCGGCTACTATTCTTCTAATGCAGAAAGATATCTTCTAATTTTGAATAAATTAGACAAAGGAATAATACAGTCAGTACACAGTGTTCCTCCTCAAAATAGAAAATTGCTTACGTACCATGATTCATGGGCGTATTTTGCGCCACGTTATGGTATGACTGTAATTGGTGCAGTCCAGCCTTCTGATTTTGGAGAACCTACACCAAGGGAGGTTGCTAGGCTAATAGACCAAATACGTGCTGAGAGAGTTCCAGCCATATTTGCATCTGAAGTTTTTCCAAGTAAAGTAGTTGATCAAATAGCGAGGGAAGCAAATGTAAAGATTGTAGAAACGTTAAGCGACGATAATCTGCCTGGAGAAGATGGTGATCCTGCCCATACGTATATTGGAATGATGTTAGAAAATATTCGCAATATGCTTGTACCGCTTGGTGGCAATGTAACTGCTTTGAATCATATCGATCCTATTGATACATACATCCGCTTATCAAGTGATCATAAATGAAGACAAGCAATGATATTTGTTTAAAATTACAAGATATAACATATGGATACTCTTATCATTCATCTGTTCTTGATGGAATAAACCTGACAGTTCCAAAAGGCAGGATGCTTGGATTGCTTGGTCCCAGTGGAGCAGGTAAATCTACACTTCTTAAAATAATTGTAGGGTTATACAAGCCATGGCATGGTTCTATTGAATTTAATAATCATAGTATGTGTCATGCTTCATCATCAAAAGAACAACGACATAATTCTTTATTTCAGTCAACTTTTAGAAGGCATAACGACATACCTTCTATTGGCTATGTACCTCAAATAGAGAGTGTTGACTGGACTTTTCCTGTAACTGTCAAAGAAGTAGTGGCTATGGGGATTTGGGATCAATCAGGAGCAACACCTTGGCTTGCAAAAAACGCAAGTGATGAGATAGATCATATACTTGATAGTCTTGGGCTGGATGGTAGTTTATACATGAAAAGACAAATAAGAGAACTTTCAGGAGGAGAACAACAACGAGTATTTCTAGCCAGAGCGCTGATTCGCAACCCGCATATTCTTTTATTAGATGAGCCCACATCTGGAGTAGACTATAATACACGAGAAAGAATTCTAGGAATATTGACAGAACTAAATACCAGAGGAATGACGATTATCATCGCAACCCATGACATTACTGGCCTAGCAAGACGACTACCATGGGTTGTATGTTTGAATAAAAATATAGTGTCTGAAGGTTCCCCAGCAGATACACTTACTGAAATTAATCTCTTGAAAACGTATGGATTGATCGACAATACCTCAATAACATCTACAACGGCAACGAAAGAAGGGTGATAATACAGAAAATTGTTAGATTCTATCATACAACCATTCCAATACGAATTTTTTACACGGGGAATAATTGTAGCAATAATGGTAGGTGGCGTGTGTGGGCTAATTGGCGTATATATAGTATTACGTGGAATGAGTTATATCGGGCACGGAATGTCGCATGCTGTTTTTGGAGGAGCAGTAGCAAGTTACATCCTTAGTTTTAATATGTATATTGGTGCAGCACTTTGGGGCTTTATCTCTGCTGCTATTATCAATGAAATAAATAGAAGAAACAAAATTAAAGCAGATGCGGCTATAGGAGTTGTCACTACTGCAGGTTTTGCAATTGGGATTTTGTTAATTAGCACTACAAGAAGTTTTACTAGAGATTTTGAATCTCTTCTTTTTGGTAACATACTTGGAATAACGGATCAAGATCTCCTTGTTATTTCCCTTGTTTCCATTCTAACAATTCTCTTTGTTTTCTTTTATCACAAGAAACTGATTTTCATACTATTTGACAAGGAAACATCCAAAGTATACGGGGTTAAAGGTGATCTCATAGAGTTGATCTTTTCATTAGTTCTTGCAACAGTAGTGATTGCTTCTATGAATGCTATTGGAGTCACTCTGCTTGCGGCTGCTATAGTAGCGCCTGCAATATCAGCAAGAATGCTTACAAACAACTTTCTAAAAATGGTTATGATATCTACAGCTATAGGTATCACTACTTCCTTCTTAGGAATGTATGCTAGTTTCTATTTTGATTCTGCATCTGGTGCTACAATAGTTTTATATGGAGCAGCAGCCTTTGGGATTTCATCACTTTATGCTTTTATGAGAAGAATATATCACACACATTCGCATGGAGATCAAAAGCATGCGCATCCACATATTCACGAACAAGAACATCAACATCCACATCAAAATGATTAGAAAACGCCAACTTTGAAAGCTTATGTATATTTTTGTGGCCTTTTAGAAAGCGAAAATGAATCTTTTGTACTTTAGAACATGTAGCATCTAATATTTGATTCTCATCATCATAAATGCATCATGATAATTATATACTACAAAACGAAATATTTCCATAAAAAGATAAGAACAATATCAAACAAATGTATTATGAATAATAATAGTAATAATAGTAATAATAGTAATAATAGCCGTAGCAAAGATGTCAATGATTAAGAAAAAGGATTTAATTACACAAGAAGAAATAGATGAATGCCTAAGGCATATCTCTAATAATAATATAGATAAGTCAAATCAAGAACTACTGTTAAAGCTTTTACAAGAGATACAAATTAATTTATATGATGATCCCACATTTGATGATTCTATAGATGGCAAAAGAATACGTGCTACTTCTATCATAGAGATAGGCAGAAAAGGAAGAGAAGGAGAAGGAGAGGATGTTATTAGATTTCAGTATATCAAAGAAATCTATATTGATTATGGTAAAGTGCCTCTAAAAATTAGAGATGAAGCAGAAGGTGCTATTTATCGTAATGATATTGCTCAAGACCCAATAATAGAATCATATGATACACTACAAAGAAGCATTCCAAGATTATATGAAATACTCGGACTTTTGAAAAGGATTTACTTTATGCCAGAAGACTTTTCTAATAGGCTGGCTATCGATCGTATACATAAGCTAAGGGATACGTTTAGCAAGGATGAGATACTTAGTTTTCCATCAATAGCTTTTGATGATAATACTGGCCTAATTCCAATTTGAAATAGGGCAACAAGAAAATAATATTTTTTGAAAAGTCTGGAGCAAATCATCCATATCTTTTTCTATGGAAAGAACAAATCTAAATAACAATAAAACAACAATAAAACCTTCATACATGCAAGGAACTACTGCCACTTAATTCTTTAATTTGTGCTAAAATATAGTTTGTAATATATAGTTTTATAGCCGTAAAGATATAGGCTGCAACATGAGTAATACAAATGCTTCAGAAGACAATGTAGAATCACCTTCAACATATGGAAATGAAGGCTACAAAGTATATAGAAAGAAACAGAAATCGAAAGATGCTGCTACCTCATCTCAAAATGAAGTTAATCATATTGAAGGTAGAGAGCTAGAGGAAGGACAGTCTTTCCAGTATTAAGTCACAGAGATTATACTGTTAGATAGTATTCAATTATTATCAGTTTTCATTATAAGCTCAAAAGATAGTCCAGCAAGGCCCAACATCTAATGTAATCTTTAAGATGTTTGGCAAGTAACTAGAGTAGTAGTAGAAGAGAGGATATATGGACACTTTTGAATGTATAACAACCAAGATCGAAGTAAGAGAATTCAATGCACAGGATGTTCCATCTGAAATAAGATTAAAGATCCTTGAAGCAGCTAGACAAACAGGCACTGGTCTTAATACCCAACACTGGCGATTTATCCTAGTGGAGAATAAAGACAATCTCAGGAAGATGGCAGAGGATAGTACAAGTGGAAGATGGGTTGCAGCTGCCAATTTTGCAGTAATAGTTCTGACTAATCCAAAGTACAATTTTCATTTGATTGATGCAGGAAGGGTATTACAGAATATGCAGCTGACTGCATGGAATCATGGGGTAGGTTCAGGCCTGTTTACAGGAATAAGTGAAGAAAGACTTCTAAGTGACTTTGCAATTCCAAAGGAGCTGAGTCCTACGATCATAATAGGCTTTGGATATCCGGCAAGAAAGATTACAGGTAAAAGAAAGAATCGTCTGCCGCTTCATGAACTGCTATATTATGAAAAATATGGTAAATCTAAAAGATAGTATTAAAAGAGACAGATACTGAATCCGCCACCACCCAAGGAAACAGATGATAAAGGTAACAAAATTGATAAGAACTAGTAGTAGCTTTAAGTGCCGTAAGTATATTTATACATAGCAAAAGACTATATCTATGATAATAAATGACAATAAAATACATCATTTTCAGAAAACAAATGTAGTTCTTCTGTTGTACCTGTTTATATGTTGTATTGACGAATTTAAATAAGTTGACACCATTTAAAGGAAATATCTCCGAGAATAGGCAACAGAATATGATTATCATATCTGTTTAGCGAGTTAATAACAAAAAAAGAAGCAGGTGATTATCATATATATGATTTGATATTAAGACTTTAACTGTAGTTAAAAAGAGTAGTAAATAAATTATTATCAAGACTAATTACAAAATGAATTGAAAATCAGATTTAATCCAAAATGTGCTCAAATTGAATTTGAAACACCTATTGAACAAACAACATTTGAAAAGTATTATCCTATACCAGCAGATTCACAAATGGAAATAAAGATTGATTTTATGCCTAACATTAGTCTTCGAAAAAAGCCAGATTTGAAATTATCGTATATAAAGTTAGAAAATTCAACAGATAATTATTAAATGTATAATTAATGTAAAGTCACAGGATAGGTGTATATGTTGTGAAATATTACCCAAATTGTTTTCAAAGTTTACTAATAAATCTTTCTCAGAAACTAGATTGGGATTATTTATCCACATTTACAAAATGATATATACAAAAAAGACTTTTTTAGAGCTTTACAATCAAGGTAAAACAATACGTGAGATAGCGACGAGACATACCCTATGTTAATCATTTGTCTCAATTTATACCATGCCTTTACCACTAACGAATAAATATTCATCAAATATCAATATTCATCAAATATTATCCGTAACGAGTCTTAAGGTTGTAGTACGACATAAGACATCAGAAATTAAACTATTTAAAAAACAGTCTTATTACAAAAGAGTGCAAATATCATGGCATAATTGGGAGAACATCTAATATGAAAATATTTAGTTAGCAGTCATTCGTGTATGGAAGCTAGTATAATATATAGTATTTCCCAGCGGTCGGTTTGAGTCAGTATAATTACTTAAAAATCAAAATGTAATTAACTCTCTATCTAGATTCAAAATTTCTCAATCCAAGCGATGTGACTTAGATAAATGAATGTATAGAAATCATATAAGAACCCATTTTCATTTGGAGAACTAATCCTGCCGAATCCGCTAACGATAATGTTTTTCCATACATTTTGCGAACATCCAGGCAAACATTGAAAAATGTCTCTAGTTTATAATAGGCTGTTTTTATTCTTTATATTCTATGGGAGATTTTCTTTTAGTGTTAGAGGAGAAAAATATGATTGTGGCAATTAAGAATTGCCGATGTCTATGCAGCAAATATTATTGTACCACCATTCTCATAGAATGCATTACCACTGCATCTATTCTTTCAATCTTGTCTGAAATCAAATTGGTGTTCTGTGCACTTGCTTGTTGCATTATAGTGGGTATTAAGCTAATCCTATTGATAGAATTGCTACTGCTGCTACGATTCCAACCATTAGTAAAGTTGAGTTCTTCATATTATTTCCTTGTGTGAATCTTTACTAACAGTATTTTCATTTTTAAAAATTTATATTAACAATTAATTAATATACATTCTTACGCATAGGAATATTGAACTACTCTAGGATTATAAAAGATGATAAACTAAAGAGGATTTTTATGAAATTATTAATACGTTGTAGGGTTTTATTACAATACTAAAGTCACTGCTCTTGCTTGTTGTTATATATAGAAATGAGATAATTTCTTATGGATTATCTTTCCTATTAGTGACTCTAATTTAAAGACATAGATGAGATTGCAAATGTCTAAAGATACAAGAAAAGGTTATCTATATTTTATATCCATAGTAATTATCTTATCTATAGCTTATTATACGGATAGTTATACAGAATGGAACTGTATCGTTATATGTTATTACGATTTTTCTTGACAGAACTGATAAGATGCAATTATAGCTGGTCAATAGCAAATAGAATGGTAAAAAATAAAAATTGTTACAAATAAAAAAGAAGTAAAATGATTTCAAACCCTCAAATAAAGTATATTATTGTAATTGTTGTTATTGCAGCTGCGTTTATTATTTGGTTTGGTATTATTAGATTTGCATTTGGCGTCAATAACCCATTTTATGTGGTATCAAGTGGAAGTATGATACCAAATCTCAATGTTGGCGATTATGTCATTATCAAACATGGGAGTAGTAATAGCAGTAACGATAATTCTTCATTTAATAAGCTAAAGATTGGCGATATTATAGTTTTCAAAACACCTGGTGTATCAACTGATGGAGAACATAAAGTAATTGTACATAGAGTTGCACAGATATTAAATGCAGATTCTACTAATGGTGAGAGAATCATAAGAACAAAAGGTGATGCTAATCCATATTCAATTCCATATCTTGATTATCCTATTAAAGGAGAAGATTACATCGGTAAAGTAGTATACGTTATTCCAAAAGTAGGATTAATAACAAGAGCCATTGCTCCTCCTTTAAATTATATTATTATTGGAGTTATTGCTGTAATTCTTATTTATTATATAAAAAATCAAAAGAAGATTGATAACAAGAAAAAATAAAGAATGAATGACATGTTTGTTAGTCAGTTGATGATGCCAAGAAATTGTGCTGCTTGCAGTGCTGCGCCCATTATTGCAATTCCTAATTCGCCGTCCATAGAGCACCTATAATAATTAAGAACTTCTTGCTGCGTATAAAAGACCATAAGTATCATCCTAGTAGAGTTTATGTTAAACTGCAAAACAAAAAAGCATAGTAAACAAAACTAGAATATAGTGTTAAATTAATCAAGAATAATCGCTTTTTCTCATCATAATTTGAATAACTTGTTGATCTGTCACAGGTTCAAAGCTCTGATAGTATTGTTCTACTGATTTAAAATTAGAAGTCGAGGGACTTGTAATTACTTCAATAGAGTCAGCTTCCTTCTTTAATAAATTTAAAGTCTCTTTTGGAGCTACAGGAACAGCAATTATCAAACGGCTTCTTGGATTGTTAGTCTTCTTTATCCATCTTGCTGCGGCGATAACCGTAGCTCCTGTTGCAGCTCCATCATCTGCTAATATTACAGTCTTACCATTGATAATGTTGTAAACTTCTCTTGCTGTATAATCCTTACGACGATATAATAAAGACCTACGTTTTATTTCTAGTATTTGATCTACTTTCTCTTTTTCTATATATTCTTGAGATACTTCTAATTCTTTTACAAGGATATCATTAAGATAAGTAGTACCGTCTTCCATTACTGCACCTATAGCAAGTTCTTCACTATGTGGAGCGCACAGTTTCTTTGGTATGATAATATCAAAGAGACTAGAAGACAATTTCCTTGCTATAATATCTCCAACTATTACTCCTCCTCTTGGAATTCCTAATACTATGCTATCTTTTCTTTCCTGTTCTTTTTTTATTACATCCTTTAATGCTTCAGCTAGAATGTTTGCTGCAGCTGCTCTATCTTTGAGCTTTAATTGGAATTTACTACTAATTCTATCAAATATGAATTTATCACCGACGATGGTTGATTTATATCTTGACTGTATTCTTAGAGAGATATCTCTTCAATAGATTCTAATTTCCATTATTACGAGCTTTTATCGAATGACAATTAGGGCAGAGCGCCTGGCAATTCAACTCCTCGTTGTTTGTTGACTGCTGAAGATACGTTTACAACAATCTTGTTTGGTTTCTCGATACTATCTAATCCTTTGCTAAAGGTTACGTTATTCACATTTCCGGCAATTAGATTAGAACCTACTTGAGGACATGGAGATAGTTTCTTGAAATCGAATAATAATGTTACAACATCGTCTCCTTTATCTTCTTCTTCACTTACTGTAATATCTTTTGTGAATGTTTGATTTGCTAACTGTACTGTAGCAGATAATTTGTCACCAGCTTGTGTACCTGAGACAGAAAGTCTTACCTGGACATTTTTACATTTATCTTTGTTTTTATCTTTATCTTTATCTTTATCTTTATCTTTTGGTTTTGTATCTACTGCTTGTGCATCTACTACTTGTGATGATATTGGTCCTGCTAGAAGTAATGCTGTAGCTAGTGTTGCCACTAATTCTATTGATAATATTCGTTTTGTGTTACTCATTACAGAGAACTTAAATAAAATCAAATATATAAAATGTAGCAAGTAAATCACAATGACGACAGC
>OCZV010000981.1_pt1 | contig 10220 bp, 10 predicted proteins | sample 1539051 | NCBI WGS metagenome assembly OCZV01 (sample SAMEA3113581, study PRJEB22503) | soil metagenome
GCCCGACCAGCACCTCGTCGAGCTGAAGTCGTTGAAGCTCTATCTCTGGTCGTACCGGCAGGAGGGCGCCTTCCACGAGGACGTCACCAACCGCATCCTCGACGACCTCGTGGCCGCTGCCCGACCGCGCTGGGCCGAGGTGATCGGCGATTTCAACGTCCGCGGCGGCATCAAGACCGAGGTCCGCGCCACGTACGGCAAGCGCCCCACGCTCGACGGCTGAGGGAGGCCGTATGGAGCTCGTCAGCCGGATCCTGGACGGTTCGATCTCGTACACGCCGCGGGGCGAGCCCCGGGGCCGTAGCTTCTTCGGTGGGCGCGTGAGCCAGGACGACCGCGTCGACCGGCTGGAAGAGGTCGCCCTGCTGGACGGCTGCTCGCGACGCCAGTTGCGGGCCATCGCACGCATCAGCGATGTCATCGAGGTGCCGGCCGGCACGGTCCTGGCCAAGCGCGGTGCCCCCGGTGACGAGTTCTTCCTCATCCTCGACGGCAGCGCCCACGTGGACGTCTCGCCCCGCAAGCGCTCACGCCTGGAGCCGGGCCAGTACTTCGGCGAGATGAGCCTGCTCGACGGGGGACCCCGCTCGGCCAGCGTCATCGCCGAGACGCCCCTGCGCTTGCTCGTCATCAAGCGGCGCGACTTCACCACGCTTCTGCGCGAGGCGCCCGAGCTGACGCAGAACATCCTCGCCACCCTCTCGCGCCGCGTGCGCCTCGCCGAGGCCACTCTCAATCATTGACGTGAGGGGCTCCGAAACGGCCTCCACTCTCCCGCACAGCTCGGCGCAGGGCCCCAACGCTCCCAACTAACGGGGGAGAGACGCAGCGACGAAGCGGCCACCGGGGGCTTCAGGGGTGACGCTGATCGTGACGCGGCCTCGGTGCGCACGGAGTCGTGCGTGCTGCGCTCGACGTCGCTGGTCTCGATCTCCATGCGGCGGCCGTCGGACGTCTGCAGCGTCAGGCCGGACACCCCCCCCGACTCGACCGTCCCTTCGATGGTTTGCCGACGCCGACGGCGTCGAGTCAGTTGGTGGTGAGGCCGACGGCGACGACGCCGGATTGAGCCGGCGGGCGTGCCGGGCCCCACTCACATCGCCACGAGCTCCTGCCGCGACCCCTGCTCGTACACCAGCGGCGCGGGGTCGTTCGGCTTGAAGGACGGCACCGCGGATCGCGGTCGTGTCGACGGGCAGCCGGAGCCCCTCGCGGGTGCGGAACAGGACGCTGCTGCTCCATTTGACGCCCGGGGCAACACAATGGCATCGTCGTGGCCGGCCATGTCGTACGCCATGCCGCCCACGCTCGAGACGGGCCGCGATCTGCTCTGGCGCAACGCCGAGCTCGCCACGCGGCTCGGCGCGCTGGGCTCCCGCGGCACGGCTGCTGCCGCCGCGCTCGCCGGCGCCGGCACGCCGCCTCCCGACGACTTCGTCCAGGAGCTGGAGGCGGCGTGCCGGGACTTCGCGGCGTTCCGCGCCGAGGTTCTCGCGGCAGCTGGCGCCGCCGGCATCGAGACCCTCGCTGCCGACACGATGGGCTCCACCAGCCAGATCGAGGGCATGCTGCGCGCGCTGCTCGAGGGGCTGGAAGCTGCCGAGCGACGCGCCGCCGTGGCCCGCCTGCGGGCCGAAGCGCTCGCGGTGCTCGACCGGGTGGGGAGGCTGGTCCACCGCGACGACCCTGCGCTCGCCGCGCTCGTCGTCTGCCAGAAGCGGGCGGGCGAGATACGAGCGTCGCTGGCCGCGTCGTCGCAGTCCGATCCCGAGCGCGAGCACGCGGCGGCGGCGGAGGCGACGGCGCCGTTCGTCGCGGTGCTGACCCTGATGGACGGCGCCCAGGGCGTCGACGACGACCAGTGGGCGGCGCTGGAGGACACGGTCGCCGACGCCTTCGGCCGGTCCCTGGCCGCCGCCGCCGCCCGGGGCCGTCTGCGCGAGCGATGAAGGGGTTAGCGAGGAGCGCCGGGGTATGGGGCCATGTCGGGCCCCATGTCCCTAGGCGTATGCCGCCGAATTCAAGCCTTCGACGGGCTACTCGCGGCTGCGCGGACGCCGGGCGCGGAAGCTGCCGCGCCTACGACTCGGCGAAGACCTTGAGCTTGTCTGTCCGGGTGGGGTGCCGCATGCGCTTCAGCGCCTTGGCCTCGATCTGGCGGATGCGCTCGCGCGTGACTCGGAACTCCTGGCCGACTTCCTCGAGCGTCCAGTCGTAGCCGTCCGCCAGTCCGTAGCGCAGACGCAGCACCCGCGCCTCGCGCGGCTTGAGCGTCTCCAGCAGCGCCATCGTGCGGGCGCGCCGCTCGGCGCCGAGGGCGGTGTCGTAGGGAGAGGCCGTCAGGCGGTCCTCGATGAAGTCACCGATCGCGCAGTCATCGTCGTCACCGACGGGAGTCTCCAGCGAGATCGGCTCGACGATGACCCCCAGCGCCCCCTGCACCATGTCGACGGGCATCTGCACGCGGGCCGCGATCTCCGCGGCTGCCGGCTCCCGGCCCAACTCCTGCACGAGCTGGCGCGAGGCCTTGATCAGCCGATTGATGCGCTCGATCATGTGCACGGGCAGCCGGATCGTGCGTGCCTGATCGGCGATCGCGCGGCTGATCGACTGCCGCACCCACCACGTCGCGTAGGTCGAGAACTTGTAGCCCCGCCGGTACTCGAACTTGTCGACCGCGCGCAGCAGCCCGATGTTGCCCTCCTGGACCAGGTCGAGCAGCGGCAGCCCGCGGTTGACGTGTCGCTTGGCGATGGAGACGACCAGGCGCAGGTTGGCCTCGGCCATGCGGTTCTTGGCGTCGGCGGCGTCGGCGCGCGCCCGCTTGATCCGCTCGAGCACGGGCCGCAGCCGGGCGGCGTGCCCGTTGGTCGCCGCCGCTGCGAGCGTCTGGGCCAACCCCGGCTGCTCGCCTTCCGAGTCGAACACCTCGTAGCGCACGCGCAGGGCCCTGAGCCGTTCCAGGACGCGCAACTCGCGCCGCCGGGCCTCGAGCTCCAGGCGGGCGCGGAGGCGCGCCCGCGGGCGACGCGCCCGCTGGCGCAGGGCATCGCGCTCGCTGAGCAGACGCAGGACGGCGGTCAGGCCGCGGACCACGCGCCGTGCCAGTGCCACCCGCTGAGCATCGCTGAGCTCGGGCTCCATGGGATCGGCGACCGCCTCGACGCCGATCTCGCGCCGGGCCAGCCGGGCGCCCAGCTCGTGCAGCCCGTGCCGGCCGGTCTCGGTACCGAGGACGGCAAGGATCACCGCCTCACGCCCGGCTTCGATCCGGCGGGCGATTTCGACCTCGCGCTCCGGTGTGAGCAGAGGGACCTGACCCATCTGCCGGAGATAAACGCGGACCGAATCCTCGATGCCTGGAACTGACGTTTCTTCAATCACGCCGTGTCACCCCGGCCCCGCGTATGGCAAGTCTCGGACCAGACGTCAATCGCTGTGGAAAAGTGCGATCTCTAAGGCCGTGGAATTTCTACGCTCCAATTTGGGTGACGGAAGACTGACAGTCCGCGTGCCGATCTGACATTTATCTGAAGAACGCCCTGGTGTTTATCCTCGACGCTGGCATATGAGGGGAGGAACTCACGTGGCATGAAATGCTGGGCATGGCGCTCGTCGTCGTGCTGGTGGTCGACTCGGCTCCTGCTGCGGCAGATGCTCACGGCCGCCGGGGGGCAGGGCTTCCGCGCGTGCTGGGGGGACCATCATCACCACCACGGCCTCCGCCCCACCGTGGCTTCGGCCACCGTCGCCGCTTCCCGCGTGCGTCTCGCCATCGCTGGTCTTGGCTTCCCCAGTGATCGCCGCGCCGGCGCCCATCTATACGCCCGCGCCGGCCCATGCGCCGTCCGCGGTGTACACCTCGCCGATGGTCTACGCGGTTCCGCCGGTCTCCGGCGTCCCCGCACCGCGCCCGTTTCACGAGTCGTGCAGTTCCGGCCGAGCTGCAAGGAGACGGTGATGTCGCCCTACACCTGGGTGCCAACCCGGAGCCGGGGTGTCACGGCTAGCGCCTGCGCCGCCGAGCGCCCTTTACCGATGGGCGGACGACGCGGGCGTTACGACGTGGACGGGCAGCCTGGAGAAGGCGCCGGTGCGCTTTCGCGCCAGGGCCAGCCAGCGGGACCTTCCGCAGTAGGCTCGGCGCTCGAGCGCGTCAGCGGCCGAGGTCCCGAAGACTGGTCGCGTCGGACCAGCGCCCACCCGAGCCCCCGCAGGTCGCTGTCGATCAGGTAGGCGCGACGGTCGGCCCGGCGCCGCTCGGGAGTCTCCGGCGACGGCCCGCGACGTCGCTCTCCCTGGCGCCGGTCGAGCACCACGTCGATCTCGGTGCTCAGGCCCTCGAACTCACTGCGGAGGTACGCGTAGAGCGCGGGACTGCTGCGGGACACGATGAGCAGGACGTTGGCCATGTGAATGACGATTAACGCAACAGATCAGCAACGAGTATGCCACGCCGGGCTCCATGATAAATCGCGCCGATCCGGCGAATGACCAGGCTCCCCACGCGCAGTTCGTGCGCATGTGGTGTGAAATGCGGGGCACCTGCCCGCGACGGCGTGGACCGGCAGGGGCGTACAGGCGGCGCGGGCGTGCTACCCGAAGAACGTGCGGAACAGGACCGCCGCGATTCGCGGCTGGCGGCTCAGCGCGACGATGAGATCACGGTGCCAGTTGAACCGCGCCGTGCGCTCGACTGGCCTCCACCGCAGCCAAACTCGAACGCGGCCGCGCCCGGGGGAAGTCGTGTGGCGCGACGGATGAGGCCAGTCGTCAACCGCTCGCGAATGCTCGCACATCGGCGTCCACCATCATCTCGATGAGCTCGCGGAAGCTCACCTTCTGATGCCAACCCAGGACGGTGCGCGCTTTGGTGGCGTCGCCGATCAGGGAGTCGACCTCGGCCGGGCGAACGTGCGCCTCGTCCACCACCACGTACCGCTTCCAGTCGAGGCCCACGCGCGCGAACGCGATCTCACAGAGCTCGCGTACGCTATGCATCTCGCCCGTCGCGATCACGAAATCGTCGGGCGTCGGCTGCTGCAGCATCAGCCACATCGCCTCGACGTAGTCGCCCGCGTAACCCCAGTCCCGGCTGGCGTCGAGGTTGCCGAGGCGCAGATCCCGGGCGAGGCCATGCTTGATGCGGGCGGCGCCGTTGGTGATCTTGCGGGTGACGAACTGCCGGCCGCGCCGGGGCGACTCGTGGTTGAAGAGGATCCCCGACACCGCGAAGAGCCCATACGACTCGCGGTAGTTCACCGTGAGGTAATGGCCGTAGACCTTGGCCACGCCGTAGGGGCTGCGGGGGTAGAAGGGGGTCCGCTCGTGCTGCGGGCTCTCGCGCACTTTGCCGAACATCTCGGAGGACGACGCCTGGTAGAACTTGATGCTGCGATCCACGACCCGGATGGCCTCCAGTACGCGGGTCACGCCCAGCGCGGTGGCCTCGCTGGTGAGGATCGGCTGCGCCCAGGACGTCGGCACGAAGGACTGGGCTGCGAGGTTGTAGACCTCGTGGGGCTCGGTCTCGTGCAGCAGGGTGATCAGCGAGAGCTGATCGAGGAGATCGCCCTCGCGCAGGTGCACCCGGTCTTGCAGGTGCGCGATCCGCTCGAAGTGGTCAGTCGAAGCCCGGCGCACCATCCCATAGACGGCGTAGCCCTTCTCGAGAAGAAACTCCGCGAGGTAGGAGCCGTCCTGGCCAGTGATGCCGGTGATGAGGGCCCGTCGCTGCGCCACGACGCCCAGATTGTAGCCGAGCGCGGGCTAACCCAGTAATTCTTTTGCCTCAGCCCCCTCCGACGCGCCCCGGCGGCCCACCGCCTGTGCCCAGCCCGATCAGCCGTCGTCCACGACCCAGAGGACCGCGCTGCTCGGGGCGCCCAGGCTCGCCCCAGGATGAGGTTCAGCGTGCGCTGTCAGTGCCCAGGACCGGACGCCGTCGCGATCGGCGATCGTCGAGCCCGCACTCGCTGATCTTCAGCAGAAAGCCGATCTCGTCGAGGAACAGGGTGCCGTGCTGGGCGAACTCGAGCTTCCCGAGTTTGCGCCGGTAGGCGCCGGTGAAGGCGCCCTTCTCGTGGCCGAACAGCTCCGACTCCAGCACTTCGGCGGGCAGCGCCGCACAGTTGACCTTGACGAAGGGCTGATCCGGACGCTGCGAGGCGTTGACGATCGCGCGCGCGACGAGATCCTTGCCGACACCGCTCTCGCCGCGGATCAACACGATCGCGCTCGTGTCGGCGACCTCGCCGATGATCCGGTGGATCGCCCGCATGCTCTCGCTATGCGCGAACAGGTCGCTCAGCTCCGTGCGGGTCGGCTCAGGCGACGGTCGTCGCCTCACCGCAGGCCCGACCCGGACGCCGGGCGTCTTCGAGGGTGGGTCATCCATGCGTTCGGCCCACGGATGTGCAAGGCGACGACCAAGTCGGAGGCCGACGGCGGGTGAGATAAGGTCATGATTCTGCGGAGAGTGGACTGCGGGAGCGTACGTGGGAGGGGCGACGATCGGTGGGTGGTCGCCGCCCATCGGGTGAAAAGCACCCGGCCCCGCGGGCAGACCCGGCGTGCCCGTGGACCGCCCCGGTTACGGCGTCAGCGACCTCATGGCCTCGACGGTGGCGGTCAGGCCATGCTCCAGCGGAGTCTGCGGAACCCACTCGAGGACCGCCCGGGCTCGCGCGTTGGCGAGGGCGCTGCGCACGACATCGCCCGGTCGTGCCGGCGCGTACTCGGGCTCGCGAGAGAGACCGAGGGCCGCGCACAGCAGACCGTGCAGGGCGTTGACCGACGTCTCGCGGGCGGTCGCCACGTTGACAACGCCGCCGACGTCGCGTGTGAGGGCCGAGAGGACGGCCTCGGCGACATCTCCGACGTAGACGTAGTCCCGCGTTTGCTCGCCATCTCCATAGATCGTGCAGCGCTTGCCGCTCAACAACCGCTGCACGAAGATCGCCACCACGCCCGCCTCCCCCTCGGACCGCTGACGCGGACCGTACACATTGGCCAGCCGCAGGGACATGCCGGTCATCGGGGCGAGCCCGGCCCAGCATTCGAGGTACCGCTCGGCGGTGACCTTGGATACCCCGTAGGGCGAGATCGCGTGCGTCGGGTAATCCTCCGGCGTGGGCACAACTGTGGCGTCCCCGTAGGCCGCGCCTCCGGTCGAGATGTAGACCACGCGCTCGGTGCCGGCCGCACGGCCGGCCTCGAGCAGGTTGATCGTGCCCAGGATGTTGACCGCCGCGTCGAACTGGGGATCCTCGACCGAGCGGGGCACCGCCGCCTGGGCGGCCAGATGGGCGATCGCGTGGGGGCGGACCTCCTCGACCACGCGCGCGAGTTCAGGGCTCCGGATGTCGCAGACGTGGAGGGTGGCCGCAGGGTTGACGTTCTGCCGCTGGCCGGTGCTGAGGTCGTCCACGACGCCCACGGCGTGGCCTGCGGCCACCAGGCGGTCCACGACGTGCGAGCCCACGAACCCCGCGCCCCCGGTCACGAGCATTCTCATCGAGCGGTCCTCACTTCGAGCGAACGGACTTGAGGAAACGAAGGATCGTGCGGTTGAAGAGGTCGGCGTGCTCGAGGAAGAAGCCGTGGCCACCCGGCAGCACCGAGACGCGCGCCCGGCCCAGCCGTTTGGCCAGCGCCCGCGAGAACGCCGGCGGCGTGAGGATGTCCTCGGCGCCGACCAGCACGAGTGCCGGCACCCGGATCGCGCCCAGGCGCTTCACCCGGGTACCGTTCCAGGCGAGGATGCCCCGGCCCTGCCGCTCCATGGCCTCGGCCTTGGTCTGCAGCGGATAGGCCATGGCCCGCTGGAGTGCCAGCTCCACGTTGTCCTTCTTCGCGAAGAACGCCGGCGTGAACAGCCAGGGATAGAGGACGTGCCGGTAGCGCTCTTCGATCGGCACCCGATAGGCCAGCGAGATCCACGACTCGAGCGTGTGCAGGAAGCGCGCATCCCCCTCGGCCCACGTGCAGGCCAGCGTGAGCGAGCGCACGAGCCGGGGGTGCCGCAGCGCCAGCTCCAACGCGATGGTGCCGCCCATCGAGGCCCCGAGCACGTGCGCGCGCGCGATCTTCAGGTGGCGCAGCAGCGTGGCGGCGTCGTCGGCCATCTGGGCGGTCGTATACACGGGCTCCGGCGGCAGGTCGGTCGCGCCGACGCCGCGGTTGTCGAACGTCACGACCTGGAAGTGGGGCGCCAGCGCCTTCACCTGCAGCGCCCAGCCCACCGAGGGCGCCGACAGCCCGTTGATCAGCAGCACGGGCGCGCCCTGCCCGGTGATCTCGTAGTGCATCCGGATCTTGTTGATCACGGCGTACGGCATCAGCGGCCTCTCACGCCGTGAGCACCGCGACCTTGATCGAGTCCGGCCGACGGTGGGCCACGAAGGCTTCGCCGAGGGCGTCCAGCCCGAACCGGTGGGTGACGAGCTGACGCGTGCGCACGATGCCGTCGGCCACCAGGCGCATGGCCTCGGGGAACTCGTCCTGGTAGATCATCGAGCCGGTGATCGTCACCTCGCGCCGCACGACGGAGAAGAATGCCACCGGGGTCGGCTCGTGGGGCAGTCCCGTCAGCACGATCCGGCCGGCCGGGCGAACGAGGGCGAGCGCATGCGCCACCGCCGCGGCAGTGCCGGCCGTCTCGATCACCACGTCGACGCCTTCGCGCCCCGAGAACGCGCGAGCGGCGGCGTCGAGCGCGCCGGCGTCCACCGCGTGGGTGGCGGCGGCGCCGAGGTCGTGGGCCAGCGCGAAACGGCGGTCCGAGCGACTGACCACGAGGACCCGCGCACCCAGGCCGCGGAGCACCTGGAGCGCCAGCAGGCCGAGCGTCCCCGCGCCGACGACCGCCGCCGACTCGTTCGGCTGCACGGCCCCCCGCGCCACGGCGCGGACGATCACGGCAAGCGGCTCGGTCATCAGCAGGTCTTCATCAGCGACGCCGGCCGGCGCCGGCCAGCAGCAGCGCGCCGGCACGCGCACGAGCTCAGCGAAGCACCCGTCCACGTCGATGCCAACGGCCGTGCGCGCCAGGCACAGGTTGCGGTTCCCCTCGCGACAGAGCGGGCAGACGCCGCACGAGTAGTTGGGCTCGATGGCGACGCGGTCGCCGACTCGGGCGCCGTCGACCTCGCGACCGACCGCCTCCACGCGACCGACGAACTCATGGCCGAGGACGCGCGGGTACTGAACCGGGCGATCGCCCGTCCAGATCCGGTAGTCGGTGCCGCAGAGGCCGGCCATGCCGACCCGAACGAGCACCTCTCCGGGCCGGGGCTCGGGGGCCTGGGCAGGCTCCACCCGCAGGTCTCGAGGGCCATGGAGCACCGCGGCTTTCACGGCGGAGAATCTACCTTAAGTCGACCGAGGTCTGCTCGAAAACGGGCCCTCCGAGCGCACGATACGGCCAGAAATAGTTGGTCGTTGCAGACGATCAAATAGTATATATTACCGCATGTTGCTGCCACTTACATGGTAGGATGGTTTAGGAGGGTGAGGCGCTATGCGGCGGTGTGTCCACCGTCGAGAAATATGGTCTGGCCGGTCATGAAATCCGAACCGGACGATGCCAGGTAGACCGCCAGCGGGCCGATCTCCTCCAGGCGACCAGTGCGCCGAGCCGGGATGTCCCGAGTGAGGCGTTCGTGGATCCTGGGATCGGCGAATGCCGCCTCGTTCATCTCCGTCACGAACCACCCCGGCGCGATGGCGTTGACCTGGATGTCATGGCGGGCCCACTCGACCGCGAGCGTTCGTGTGAGCGAGATGATCCCTCCCTTCGTCGCCGCGTACATGGTATAGCCAGGCAGCCCGGCGGCCGCCAGCACCGAGGCGAGATTGATGATCTTGCCCGCGCGCTGGCGGATGAGATACGGAGCAGCCGCGCGGCAGCCGTAGAACACGCCGGAGAGGTTCACGTCGACGGTTGTCCGCCAGTCGTCGAGCGATGCTTCCGCCAGCGGGGCGACCCGGGCGATGCCCGCGTTGTTGACGACGATGTCGAGCCGTCCGAGCGTGCTGACCGTCTGCGACATCAGCGCCTCGACCGCGGTGTATGATGCCACGTCGGTCACGAGGGCCAGCGCCCGCACACCGTGTCGCTCGACCTGCTGCGCGCTCTCCTCGAGCTCGGGCTTGGCGCGGGCGCCGAGGACGACGTCGGCGCCGGCCTCGGCCAGAGCCACCGCGATCGCGCGCCCGAG
>OCZV010000982.1_pt1 | contig 10217 bp, 14 predicted proteins | sample 1539051 | NCBI WGS metagenome assembly OCZV01 (sample SAMEA3113581, study PRJEB22503) | soil metagenome
AATTCAATATTTAAGGAAATTTACTTACTAAACACGATCTAATTATCTACAAGGCTATATGTGTCAAATCTAGTAGACGAGTAGTATCAATATATGTCAATAACCCTACCAATTACCGATCATGGTGAAAACAAAAAAAATCTCTGCAATAATGACAATACCCACATCGCTGACAGATGGGATCTGAAAGCTTGGGATGAAATTCAGAATAGCAGTTTAAGCATTTCATTTTCTAACTCTTGGACTCCTAGTATCAAGTTTATGTGTATGCTACTTTTCACTTTTAATGATTACTTTTGTTCTATTTTTAATCTGGTTCAAGATATGGTCTTTATTAGAGGAATCAATGATTTTACCTACTATATTTACAGGAGAGTATGCCAATATTCTCCCGTCCTCACTTATTGGAGTTGGTCCATAGAATAAACATAATGCTCTGCCTTCAGGCCAATATGCAACATCCAATTCATGCACTTCTGTCCTTGCATTGGCTTCCTCTTCGACAGCTATTGTAGTTCGATCAGTATAGAGCTCATCTTCCCACCTATTGATGTTAACTTCAACTGGCAAATTATCAAGAATTGCTTTGAAAGCCTTTGGGGATAGTGCATCATTTAATTCTATTCTAAGATTTTTATCATTCAGATCCGGAAATACAATATTAATGCTCTTTTTCATAACATCATATATTGATCGATAGTAACTTATATATTCAGATGATTATACCGGTCAAATTTGTCGTTACTATGACAATATCATCATTCCCATGCAGCTATATCTTTTTCTGCTATTATTTTTATAGGTTTTATGCGTACGAGAATAGCACCCTCGGTACTATTTCTTTTATCATATGCATCTGCATTACAGATCCAAGATACTAATTAACGTAGCGTATTTCTCCTTTTTTGTATATTTCTTTTATTTGCTTTTTTACCCCTTCTGACTTTGGTACTCTTAAGTGACCTGCTTTTCTTAGATTCAGGTTTAATATTTGCTGTGGAGGTTGTCTTTGTTCCTACTCCAGAAGTTGTTCTTATCCTTTGAATGTCATTTTGAATCCGTGTTACTTGCTTTTGCAGTTGACTAACTTGGGATAGAATCTGTTTCGTTGATTGTAAAGATGATTGGCTTGCTCCTACACCTTTTGTCGACTTAGTCTGCTTTTGCTTTTCCTGCTGTACGGATTGAATCATCATTATTACCTTATTAATCTGATTTCCCTGTTTTTCTACCTGCTTTGATATATTTGATAAGTAAGAAGTAACTCGCCTCCTCTTCTGTTTCCTTTTGCTAATTTTGGGTTCCTCTCGTTGTACTTGTACTTGTTCTTGCAGTTTTTCTTCTTGAGGTACCGCAATCGGTACTTCTTCTATTGAAATCTCTTTATCTTCTACATTGACTGAGGTAGGTCTGTCTTCTCTTTTTCCAGGTTGTTCGACCATTTTTCTTATAGAAGTTAATTCATCATCTATTTCCTCTAACACATATTTTTCTTCATCCTTGCGCTATTTATCTTAATATAATATAGAGTGCAGGATTTACATAATAATCTAAATAATAGCATAATAGCAATAATAGATATTGCATTCAAAGCCTATCTAAGATCGAGCATGATTAACCATACTAGCCGCATTGGAAGTATTTGCATATTAAATTCTTATTTTCAAATGTCTAGTATATCACGCAGCTACTCGCTTTGTTCTATCATACCTTTCGTAATGAACAAGGTTGCTTAACTCTATCCTTTCAAATCTTTCTGGTTTTTCAGCCGGATATCCTAATGCAATTATGCCTATTGGCCTAACTTGTATTGGTATCCTCAGAATCTTTCTAACTTCATTATCTTCAAATGCTCCAACGAAACTAGCTCCGATGCCTTCGTTAACTGCGCTTAACAACATAACCATAGAAGCAAATGCACCATCGATAATACTATAGAATTCAGTACCTCTTTTTCTATATCTGTCAACAGACCTTGACGTGTTTGAACACACAATTATTAAAACTGAGGCGTTTTCAATTTGACTTTGTCCTAGCGATGCCTGACATAATTTCCTTTTTGTAATAGGATCAATTACAATAATAAATTCCTGTACTTGAGTATGACCAGCACTGGGTGATCTATGTGCATTTCTTATAAGTTTATTTATTATATCTGTTGAAACCTGTCTATCTTGTTGATATTTTCGTATCATCTTTCTTTTCTTAACTACTTTATCGAAATCCATACTTACTTTCTCTATACATTATGATACACAATGAATAAAAATGATAGATCTAAGGGCTGAATGATAGTATTAAACACTAAATTAAAACGCCATTGATAACGGAGTTTATACTTACCAAAATTATGGCAATCAAAATAATCTTTCTAAATATATCCTGATTTATTTTACTAACTATCCTCTTTCCTATATATGAACCTCCTATTGCAGCAGCACTCTACACCGTCACTGGAGGAGCTTCAACATGAGTAAGTTGCTTTTCATAACCGGTTGTTTATAACAAATCATATTCTAGTATAAAATTGATATTCTGAGATTTAATTTCTTAGAATGTGAAGATACTTGGAACTACACGAGTTCTAGCTGCTTCTCTGATTAAAGCCTTATACCTTTTGAGTACCAATTTCCATGCGGTTCCTCATGAAAAACTATTATAATCTCATTCTTATCTATACCAAATATCCTCACGACATCATCTGTAATTGCTTCCGCCAATCTATCTTTTTCTCGTTGAGTTCTACCACTAAAAGTGGAGATCGTTATTATTGGCATAGAAGTAATATTGCTCGACCTAAATGTAAACCTTCTAGAATTGGAGAAAAATCAATGTAATGAGAATCTAAAAAAACCTAAATTTTTCCTTATTTATCTAGAATCTCGTAATGATAAACCACCATCAGAATAAATCATGGTACCTGTGACGTAGCTTGAGGCTTCTGATGCTAAAAATAAAGCAACTTTCGCGATCTCCTGAGCTTGTCCTATTCTTTGAAATGGTATTTCACGTTCTACTTGGTCCTTCTTTTCATCATCTTTTAATATTTCGTTACTGATGTCAGAATCAATAAAACCTGGAGCAATTGCATTAACCCTTATTCCTTTATCAGCAAGCTGGAGCGCAATACTTTCTGTAAGTGATTTAATGCTAGATCTAGATGATGTAAAGGGGTCTATTCCAGACTGAGAGAATGTATAAGCGTCAGACTGTGAACTGGGTATTGTGTTATAACATGATGCTACATTAATAATCGAGCAATCAACTTTTTTCTTGATTTTATTATTGTTTTTCTTAATAGTTCCGTCTGAATCCAGATTCTTATATATTAATAACTGCTTAACAAGTTCTCTTATGCAAAAATATATACCCTTAAGATTTGTATCTGCTATTCCATACTCCTCTACAGTAAAATAAGAAAAAGATTGACCCTCATCTTGATAATTTGTGGATGCTTTAGTGTTAATAGCTGCTGCTGCACTCATTTCATATGATTGGGAAGCAATTGATTGTTGTGAAATTGTTGCATTAGTAATTAAGACATCAATTGTTCCAAACTTTTTAATAGTTTCTTCTATAAGGGATATACTTACTTCCTCTTTAGAAATATCTCCAGCAAAATAAGAGATATGGCTATTTTGATTTATAGCATTATTACTCATATATTTAGGGATTATTTTTTGTGATAACGAAGAAAGTATATCTCTAACTGTCTGTTTCAGCTCTCGTTCTACTATATCATTTATCATCAAAATATATCCAGCTCTGGCAAATTCTATAGCGATTGATTTACCTATACCATTAGCTGCACGAGTTATTACTACTACTTTTTTGCTCTTATTTTTATTATGATTATGACTTTGGAAGGTAGGCATAATATGTAATGAACTATAAAATATATATTTATGATTGAATTATCTCTACAATTAAATATACACAATTATTACCTAGAGCTGAAGCTGATGTATCGAAAGAGATCTTATGCTATATTCAGTACATCACAAAAAATTGTCATTCCTATGCTGTCTCTAAAATCCTTATATGATACCTCTACTTTAACCGAAGCAGTATAATGTCCTCATCAACTACAACCCAGATTCCTAAGTGGAACATCAAATCAGATTATGTCGAAACATGTAACTGTGACTACGGTTGCCCTTGCAATTTTAATGGTTTTCCGACATACGGATTCTGTCGAGCTCTAATATTATATCATATCTGGTCTGGAAGTTATGGCGATACCAAGCTTGACGGTCTTGATTTTATTACTGCGGTGTCATGGCCAAAGGCTATTCATGAAGGAAATGGTACCGCACAGCTTTTCGTTACCAATAAAGCTAGTGAAGAACAAAGACAGGCACTGATAAATATTGTTTCAGGACAGGCAAAGGGAGATGGTCCTTTTGCATTATTTGCTAGTACATTCAAGTATTTCCTTGAACCACAATTTGTTGATATCAAAGTCAATTTAAATGGAAAGAAGAGTAGTTTTTCAGTACCTGGGGTTATGGACGTGCAGACTGAAAGTTTCACAAATCCTGTGACTGGAGAAGAGCAAGACACAAAGATACAGCTACCTAAAGGTTTTATTTGGAAACTTGCAGAGGCTGCAAAGTCAAGGATAATGCGTATTACAACTCCAAACCTAAACTTTGACGATTCAGGAAAAAATGCTTTTTATGCGGTAGTAGATTTTAAAGGACCATAATTTATTACATATCATGAAGTAAATGATATCATAACCTAATTTTAGATTAGCTATGTAGGATATGAGGTCATTATAATACTCTAAAGTCTTGTACCTTCCGCATACCAATTTCCATACGATTCTTCATGAAATACTATTATGGCCTCATTTTTACCTACACCAAATATCTTTACAACATTATCCGTAATTGCTTCCGTCAACTATCCTTTTCTCGTTGCGTTCTATCACTATAAGTGGAGATCGTTATTATTGGCATATTATAATAATGCTTAGCTTGAATGTAAAACCTTGTACTAAGGAAATATTAAGAAGGCTTGAGGAAAATCCAATTTGACACAGATTTAGAAGCTCAACAAGGATTTTACCTAAATATAGCCCCTATAAGTAATAACTAGCCTTATAAGATAGTTGTGAACTGAAAAGAGCAGTTGAAGATATATCCTGAGAAGGATCGGAGTAATGAAGGAAGTGAAAACCATAGAGATTTTGATCTGGAAAGAATAGTAGGTAATATGCTAATCTCCCAGTATCAAGCACACATACTAAAATCCAAAATATCTGATGGACTAGCCGGATGGTGGATTATGTCACAAAACAGAGATTATGATTCATCTTCTTTTACGTTCAAGCATCATGGACAAAAATTTAAAGTATCATCATCTGTGGTAGAATCCACACCACCAATTGATCAGTCTGCCTGATGTTCATGCTTGAGATAGCGATAGTTTTTTAGTTAAACGAATATCTTCTTATGTGCATCTATTTCGCCTTTAAGCAGATTCCTCTGATATTGTATACTCCTTTCTAAATAATGATTACTTCGAAGATCGTCATCGTTATATAGAGTAATACCATTGATCTCTGAAGTATATTTCCTTGTTGTAAAATTTCTAGTTGGATCATCGACATCAATCAAATTACAATGAATCAAATGATATCTTAATTTGGCAGGTTTGTAAAATATTCTTTCTATGTACCTTTCCCTAATGAAATCTGGCTTTTCAAAATGCTTTTCAAATATTTTGATACCATAAACATCTGGTGTATCTTTTGATTTACCATTGACAGGAGCACCAGTTTTATATTCTTTAATCTTTGCTAGATTTCTGGAAAACTCATTTATGTCTATAACCGCATACTCATCTGAATCAATAACTAGAAGAAAATCTATCCCTTCGGTACCGGCAATTTCAAGATATTTGTTTCTCTTATCTATTTCGGTAAGGTTAGGATAGCAATGATAAGTCGCATTTGAAAATGATTCTACAACCTTCCTTGAATTATCAATGCTAAGATCATGATCGTCTTCAAAGTACTTGAACTTTCCATCTATTGCGATTATAAGATCTACAAATGATTGTATGGAACTCAGACATCTCTGAAGTCCTTTTTCATCATCAAAGAATACAATTCCAGCAGCAGTGCTCGGTGATCTAATTACCATACTTGTCCGAAGGAGAATTTAAATATACTGACAAAAATACTATTCCTTCAAGGTACACCTATATCTATTAGCTATTATTCTTGAATAACAAATTTTCTAAATACCTTTTATCTAACCTCATTGAAAATAGATAGATAGATAATTGATACAATCAGTAAAAAGACCTATAGGAGTTACAATTATAGCTATACTGACAATTATTGGTGGAATCCTATTATGCTTCGGTGGAATTTCAGTATTGACGCTTGGAGTATTTTTTGCTTCAGTTCCCATCAGCAGTATTATTTCAGAGCAACAACAACAATTGCAACCAGAAATTCAAAATGAAGCAGAATTACAAGCTCTGACACAATTTCTTAGTGGTATTGGCATTGTGATAGGTGCAATTGTACTGGCAGTTGGCATTGGATATTTGGTGGTATCTTATGGCCTTCTGAAAGGCAAAGGATGGGCATGGACTGTTACAGTAATATTGACCATTATAGCAATCGTTATTCAAATCATTTCTGTTGTATCAAGCAGTATGTTTAATGCATCATTCTCTGCCGATATGAACGCTCTTGTTTCTGGGATTATTTCTCACATAATAGCCCTAGCAATTAACGGAGTGATTCTGTATTATCTCTATCGACCTCACGTTAAAACATACTTTGGAAAATCTAAGCTTCCGTCAACTAGGCCAAGGTAATGATTAAGAATTAAAATAAACATTCGAGATAGAATCTGGATCTGGTAGTTACAGAAGAGATGAGATCAAAATATAAGATGGATGGATTGAGCCTTTTCCTTTCCTGTACTACGCGAAAGTCTATTTGTTCAAAACTTGATTGATAGCTATCTTTTGTGACCTCAAGTTCAGTATCGTAAACACCTAAATCAGATTTGGGTCCTACCTCTACAGTAAATGTTTATTTCTTGATTTGAAGAAGCTATACCCGCAGCTGCTACTGCTGCACCAGATGAACTAGTTTCGAATGAGATGGTTGATGATGGAGGATTGATATTCAGTGTCATAAATGCATCAGGGATTGGATTGCCAGAATTCTTGTCCTTGACAGTTACTGTAAAATACGATTTTTCTCCTAATTTGACAAGATTCTTTGTAAATGTGTACTCAATCGAGAGTGGGTTTAGTGATGATTTATCTTCACAATCTCCTACTATTCCTTCAAATAATGATGAAAACTTTCCTCTTGCAATATCATTTGTAATGCTGCAGAAGCTATCACCATCCGTTGCAATTCCTTCTTCGTCATCAAAAGCAGCTGCTCTTCCATCTCCAGAAGTGTCGATGTCTACTGCGGCATTAGTACAACAGAGCAGTTTAAACAAGGGCATTGGATCTTAGCACTCTTTTTACTAGATGGACTTGAAATCAGGTTGACCGATAACCGTATGCTCCTATAATGACAAGATCTAAGGTTCAGTATAACGCAATAAGATATGTATAGACATATGTATAGACAAAAGGACTAATCTAAAGGTGGTGAAATGTGGTAAACCATAAATGTATGGATACTTAAAGAGGCATTATCAAATAGTTTAGTATAAACTATTGCTGAAGCTTTATGATAACAGCATTTTCTGTGATATCACAGAACGATTTTGTTTCAAATGCAACTTCTAATAGATATCGAGATATTTCCTTTATTAGCTGAGAGTATTTTATTCCCATGTCATGCTCAATAATTATTTTACAGCCATCCTTAATGATTTCATACCTATAAGGCATCTGAGCTAATCTTAACCAAGTTTCTGTGATATTTGAAAGGGAAGAGATAGTAAATCCGCCACGAAGAAACAAGCTAATATCTACAAGATCATTCTTTGCTGTATCCCGAGCTAGCTCATTTAACTCTTCTTCATCAAGTTCATTTAATAATCTAATCAGAAATGATTTCGGCAAGTAATATAGCTTGGCATGTGCAGCTCTACTATGCCAATCTAGGTGTGCTTTAATTATTTGGTTGACTAACGTATTAGAAGTAACATTTTTAGCTTCAGACACTTTACGTAGTTTGTTTAATTTTTCACTTGGTAATCGGAAAGTAGCACAGGTAGTAGACGGCTTCGTAACCTCAATTGACTTCAAAGCAACTAACATATAGCTACGGGCTGTATTTAAATATTCAATGGTAAAGTTAAACAAACTAATGCAAGGCCTCATAGAATATCGCTATTGTGATTAATGTATTCACATCAGTTGTCAGTAAATATTTATCTGATTTTAAAAATGATATTATTTGTTTAGAATAGCAAGAATTATCATCTTTAATGAACTAAAATAGACGACTGTAAATATCTTGATTATTCACTTGACAATGATTAAATGGATAACAGTCATGATTGGTCATACTCCGTCAGCCGGCAGTTCTAGAGCTTAGCTTAGCTTGAATCAGCACATTTATCTTGCTTAGAAGTGTTTCGCCGCTCACTGGTTTTATTACGAAGTCATCTGCTCCATACTCCAATATTACATTTTTTGGATTATCATTGTTAGCCACAACGAGGATTTTTGTATCTTTGTTGAGTTGTTTTATTCTGGATACAACCATTGCTCCTCTGTCTTCAGCTATTTTTCCATCCACCAAGGCTGCATCCATATTGCTAGGATCGAATTGCTCTAAAAATCTTAGACATTCATTAGCACTAAATGCCATATGAACATCATAGCCTGATAATTTAAAGAGAGCATACAGGTAGTTCACCACTATCTTGTCTTCGTCTACTATCAATACTAAAGGCATGCTAATTCCAATAACAATCTCTATTAGTTTTCTACTATATTAAGAAGATATCTATCTTGAATACCAAGTTATATCAATTCTTAATCCGCTTATCAAAAAATAATAATCTGAAAACAGTATTAGAAATTTAATATTTTGATATGCTGTTATGTTCATTTATCTTATATCGTCTGTAGTGTAATTTGAGCAAATATTCCTTCTGGCCAGTTTGCTTAAGATTATCAAAATCTTTGACATGATATAGACATAATATTCTGACATTAAGATCCGGTTTAGCCGGTAGTACCTCTTCATATTCCATTAGTGAGTCTATTCCTCTCCATGTCTGAGTACTAATTCGATAATGGAAGCCTACATCCGTCAGGACTAATATCCCACGCTTATTTCTTTTTGATGCATTTGTATTCATCAGTTTCAAATAGAATAAGAAATCCTTTGCAGATCCGAAATAATCCTTGGCAGAATCAATTATAAGCAATGATCTTTCTTTCTTCTCATAATTGTACACGTCTATATCCAGTTCTCTTAAATAAGTTAAAACGTCATTTCTTGTTTCATAGTGTAAAAGCATAATAACTGCTTCATTATTTTCAAGAGCTAATTTACAAGCTCGAGAATATACTTCTCGAAGAGCATATCGATCCGGATATATCAATATACTATGTTCTCCGAAGCTGGACTGTTTTTTGAGTTTATCTAATATATCCGAAGCTGAGCCCTCTACTATATTTAAAAACCCATTTTTATTACCTATGGAACTCAAGTAGAAACAGCAGCGTTTATGCAATAATGCTTTTTAACATATGCACGCAATTCCGAGAGATTAGAAAACCACACTCTTTATTTATATGGTTGTACATCAGTTCCCGGAAGTAGTGATATTTTTGCCCAACAATAATTCTAGCATAACCCAAGTACTTTACGGTGAACAGAACATAAAGGACACGCTTTCCAAATTTCTATCTCGACAAGATGGAATTGATTTGTGTAGTGATTTTAAAACCACAGGACAAGTTCTTGAAATATATAGGAAAATGTCATTTGATTCCAATTCCAGAACAGGAATAAAGGTTCGATTTCTTACAGATATCAACAAAGACAACATTTCACTTTGTAAAGAGTTAATGAAGTTAACCACAGAAGTTCGTCATTTGGAAGGTATTAAGGCAAACTTTGCTGTAAGGAATAAGGAATATATCGGTATAGCAAGTTTGAAAAAAGAAGCACAGCAGCAAGAAGCGGAAGAATGATTGACACATTTTCAATCACATATTATTTATAGTAACGTTAAAAGTATCATTGAGCAGCAACAATATCT
>OCZV010000983.1_pt1 | contig 10213 bp, 5 predicted proteins | sample 1539051 | NCBI WGS metagenome assembly OCZV01 (sample SAMEA3113581, study PRJEB22503) | soil metagenome
TCGCGTGACGCCATCTTCACACCCACGATCTCATGCCCTCGAGTGCCGTCGTGCGGCAACAAGCCGACGGCGAGCGTGCGCTCGATGCTGCCGTCGGGCAATTCCGTTGAGATGAGCGGTGGCATCGGCTGGTACGGAAGGATCCGGCCATCGCGGATTGCCCGCCCGATCTCCGGGTCGTCCGCCACGATACGTACAGCCTCGTCGAATTCCTCTTGGCCCGGGGGGAACTGCAGTCCCGATTCACTGAGCTCCAGCGAGGCGTGCCTCGCGAGGCTGCCGGTTGCGAACAGCGTGCGGTTGTTCGTGTAGTCGAAGAACGTCGCGCGGAAGCGCTCCGGCGGCTTCGGCTTGTCGCGCTTGATCTCGGGCTCTGACTCGAGCAGATCGATGTGCAGCAGCCGGTGCCGTGCCTTGGCGAGCGCCGCCTGGATTGCGCGATGTCGGGTGAGCCATTGGGCGAGGGCCTCGATGTCCTCCGACTTCGGCCCGAATGGTTCGATCTTGAGACTGAGTCGCCGCCTCTCGAGGGTCGAACCGCGGACGCGTCGTGTCTTTGCTCGTGCCATCAGGACTCCTCCATACGCATCTCGTACGTGAACTCCCCGCTCGCGAGTGGCGCCGAGCTGTGCGACTTCACGAGCAGTTGTCAGCCGGTCTAGTCGAGCCGTCAAGGAGTCTTGCCAGGTGGTCCTGCCACCCTGAACACGATGACAGAAGGATAGTCCCTTCCCCGAGGTGGTCGCACGCGGTTCGTGACCTTCGACATTTCGTGACCCGACGCATCCAGTCCGCAGTGTCCTGGCCTGACGCAGTGTAGGTGGCCGCGGCGCCTCACGGCGTCCCGCGATGATCAGAGAATCGGCGCTGCAGGCAGGATGCGCGCAATCCGCCGTGGCCAACAGGTGAACTTCGGACTGGGCGCAGGCCGGCGGGCATGTGCGCCGGCGCTGCGCGGGGTGGCACGGCCTGGGACGGGTTGGCAATGAGAGGGTGACGACGATCGTCAACGGCGCGTGAAAAGGCCCGAAAGTGCACGTGAGCGTGCGCGCGCGAGGTCTGGCATCGGCTTTGTAGGCTGTGCCTCGCTTCGAGAAGGAACACCGTCGCATCCCGCGCACGCGAAGACGCCTGGCGGTCGCGCTTCTAGAGAGTGACGAGCGATCGGAGTCGTCCGCGCCATCTGCGCGTCGCAATGCAACGTCGCACAGCAGAGAGGAGAGTCCGGCCCATGAAGAGTAGGATCACACGGTTGCGAATCGGAGGGTGGGTTGGCTCGAAGCCATTGCGGGTCGCATCGGGCGTGATGCTGCTTGCTGGCAGCCTGTTCAGCGTCCCTGCGTTCGCGCACGACTCATACCCCGCACCCATCGCGTGGTCGCAGGTCTACGACCCCGCGGCGTTGCTCAGTCTGAATGTCCAACTCACGGCCGAGGACTACGCGACCGTTCAGGCGGACGAGACCTTCGATATCAAGGTGCCGGCCCTGTTCTGGGTGGACAATGTCGCACCCGATCCGGGCGCATGGAACATCACCATCCGCCGCAAGTCCGCCACGCCGATCGACGAGAAGATCAGCTACAGGATCGCCCTGGAATCCAGGGTCGGCGGCGGAAGCTCCCGATGGGTCAACATCAAGAGCCTGAGCCTGGAGAACGGCGACGACCAGGACGTCGTCGCCGAGGGGTTAGCCTGGTTCCTGCACCGGCGGGCGTGGAATGACAACTACAAACCGGGCCTGGCCGCCTGGGTCATGTTGACGATGCACGTGGTCCATGGGGATGGAACGATCGACGTCCGTCCGCAGGGCGTCTATGTGAATGTCGAATTACCGGACAAACGGTTTCTGCAGAACCGGGGCTTGTGGACGAGCAGCAGTGTCTCCTGGCTCTACAAGCAAGACGACATCGGGTTACCCGAGTTGAAGGAGTGGCCGAACGATTCCGCCGGGCCCGAGTATGACAGCCCGGCGTACCTGGCGCTGAGCTACCAGCCATTCCAGAAAGCGGTGGTGGTCCAGAAGACCGTCCAGAACCCGGCGCCGGACGATGCGACGCTGGAAGCGGACCTCACCGACTGGGTCAACATGGACTCCATGCTGCGGCTCGGGGCAGTGAACGCCTTCGCTGTGAATCCCGATGAGCTGTTCAATCACGCCAAGAACTACTTCTGGGCGGATTTCGGCGACACGGCTGCGAATCATGCTCCACGTCTTTACTTTCCGTGGGACCTGGACGCTTCGATCCGCGGTGCGAACGCCTCGATCTACGGGACCACCACCGGCGGCGGCACCAAGACGACGGTGAGTCAGCATCCGTACCAGCGAGTCATCCTGAATCACCCGGCGTTCCGGATCCAGTACAACCAGCTCATGGCCGACTTGCTCGAAGGGCCACTGGCCGTCGGGGACGTTCAGGGCTTCCTCGACTCTGCGCAGGCACTTCTCACGCCGGCCCTGCTCGCTGATCCGAATAATCGGATTGGCAGCACGCCGGCGGAGATTGCGCAGCATTTCGACAGCCTGCGGGCATGGGTGGCGGCGCGGCACCGGAGCGTCCGCGATCAACTGCAAGCCGACGGACCGCCGTCTCCGCGGAACTGACAGGCCACCGCCGATTGTCGACACTGCCACCGTCGGAGCTGAGAGCCGCGAACTCGAGCCACGCAACTGCCTAGAATCGCGGCACTCCGGTCCGTCGACCGTCGGCTAGCGGCCGCATCGACCGGCAGTCGTGGGTTCCGTCCGGCGTTGAGCACTTCATGTCTGCCCGCACGATGCACGACAATCGGTGGGTGACGAGACTCCTGATCGTGCCGGCCCTGCTGCTGCTCGGCTGGCTCGTCGTCTGGTTCGACGGCCGGCATCTCATCCGCGATCGGCGTTCTCCGGCATTCCCCGAACGATGGTGGGGATATCTCGCGCGCCTGGTGGGGCTCGGCGCCCTGCTCGTGGCGGCGATGGTCTTCGGTGTCTCCACGCATATGTGGTCGCTCGGGCTCGCATTGACAGCCGGTGTGCTGCTCGTCGCTCACTACCCGGTTCGCCGAGCGGCGTACGGCGAGACCTGGGGGCTCTTCCGCTACGTCGCCACCGTGGTAAGGCGAGGTGCCGCGTTCTTCGGCTTCTGGATCCTGCTGGCCGTGACGCCACAGCTGATTCTCGCCATCCCGGATCATCGCTGGGTCGCTGCCTCGATTCTGGCCGCGCTGTTGCTCGGCGGGCTGCGCTATCGTCATAGGATCGTCCTGTTCCTCGTCCGCGCGACGCCGCTCGTGCAGGCGCCGGAAGGGTTCGCCCGCGTGCTGGCCCATGCGGACATCGCCGTGCCGGTCACGACGTATCGCGCCGGCGTCACGGGCGGGCTCTGGGCGGACTCGTTCGCGCTGCCGTCCCCGAGCAGTCACGCCGTCGTGATCGGCGATTCACTGATCGAGACTCTCGACCCGGATGCGTTGACCGCGATCTTCGCTCACGAGGTGGCGCACCTCGAGCGCTGGACTCGCCGCCGCATGAGCCACGTCGCGGCACTGGCAACGGGCCTCGTGGTCGTCGCCGTCGGCGGCGGTCTGGGCTTGCTGCAGCTTCGTGCCGAGAGTGCCACGCTCGGGGCCGCGATGTGGGGCGGCGCGCTGGTGCTCGCGTCGGCGATCTGGATGGTCGGGCGACGCGGGGAGGAGCGGGTCAGCGACCTCCGCGCCGCCGCCCTCTGCGGAGACGCGTCGGCGCTTGTCCGTGCGCTGGCGGTTCTGCATGCCTTGCGGCGCATCCCGCGCCGCTTGTCCCCATTCAACGAGGAGACCTCGAGCCATCCGAGCCTTGCCCGGCGCCTGCAGGCGATCAGGCAGGCGTCCGGCATTGCGCCGGCCATGCTCGCCGCCCCGGTCGTGCTCAGCTCGCCCGACCTCGATCGGGTGGTCATCCTTGATGCCGAGCGCGCCCAGTGGCTCGAGGGCGTCGTCGCCCGCGAGCCCGAGGCGGTGCGCTCGTCCGCCGACTCCGTACGCTCGCTCGCGTACCGGCAGCTGACCGATCTGCGGCTGGTGGCCAGCTTGCGCGGCGCCACGTGGCTGATGGCCACCCACCGCTCCGGCCGATCGTGGCGTACCCGGATACGAACCCAAGACGTGGCCGCTGCCCAGGCGGCGCTCGATGTCGTCGACGAGCGCCTCGCGGTGGAGCGCACCGTGACTCGACGCCGCGCCGCCTTGCTGGTCGTCCTCGCCGCGGCCGCCGCGGCCAGCGCCTGGGCTCAGGTCGGGGTGAGCCCGGTCATCATCCTGGCCGCGATCGTCATCGCACGCCCGCGACAGTCGCCGAGCTGGGTGGCTGGCCTTCTCATCCTGTTGTGGGCGCTCCAGAACGGTGTCGCACCGCAGACCGCCATTCCCTCCTTCGTGAGGATGTTGACGGCGGCGAGCATGGTCGTCGGCGCCATGGCGTTCGTCATCGGGCCGGCGGTGCGGCGGCGCGCCCCGCTCCGGCCCACGCCCCGTGAGACGGTGGTCGTGGCAGGCGCGCTCGTCGCCTTCGCCCTGGTCCTTGGCTTCGACGTCCTCTGGGTGGCGCGTTCGGCCGCAGCGTCGATCCCGTACTGGAGGGTGGATGCCGTCGCGCTGTCTCTGCTCGGTGCCGCCGCCGTCGTGGCCTTCGGACGATGGCGGCGCCGCTGGATCACCGCGGCCGCCGGTGCGGCACTCGGCGTTGCCATCTTCCAGTGGGGACCCGTGGCAGTAGCCGCGTGGGTTCCGCTCGCCTCCGGCACGCCGCTCGCCGTACACGACGCGCTGGCTCCGACGAGCCGGGTGGTGGCACTCGATCCGTCGGCGCGCGGGCTGTTGCTCTCGCCGTCCGCCAGCCAGTTTGCTGTTCAGGTCCGCCGATCGCAGGCGAGCATGCCATACCACGTCGTCCTCGGGAGGTTCGGCAGGGAGCAGCAGCAGCGGCTGTCGGCGTACGATCTGTCTTTTCTCGACGAGAGCATGGCTCTCCTGGTCGATCGCACAACTGGCGGTCTCGCGTTGAGGACGCTGCCTCTCGACCCATCCGGCGTCCTGGATCCGCCCGGCTGGTCCATCGCTCTGCCCACCGTGTACGAGCCGCGGGTGTCGGCCGACGCGTCGAGCAGGATCTGGACCGTTGTCGGATGGCATCCTGAAGAGGCCGACGCGATCTCGATTACCGGCCGCGTCGGCGATGACGCGCGGGAGGTCAGGCGTTGGGTCATCCCGGGCGCGGACGCGAATGCCTCCTTCTTCTATCTGCCGGTGATCGATACCGCATTCTCGGTGACGCGGGCGAGACTCCCCCACGGTCCGGCGCTGCTCTCTCGGCTGGCCGGGGTGCCCGAGCATCGCTGGGAGTTGTGGAAGCTCGACGGCAAGACGGGCGTAACCCTGGCGGTGACTGCCGCGGCTCTCGTGTGCCTCGATCCCCTCCCGCGCGATCACGCCTTGCTGTGCCTGGCGCGGCACGCCGCGCACACGGTCATCTGGTCGGTCGATGGTCGCAGTGGCGAGATCACCGAGGTCGGTACGATAGGTGCGTTTCGGCTGGCGCGGCTCCGGTCCGGGCACGTGCGCCTCGTCATGGTGGATGGCACCGTCCTTCAGGTTCCACGGGGCGGCCGACAGGCGAAGCGCTTCGCGCCAGCGACGGAGCCGGGAGACATCGTCGAGGTCGACTCCACGGAGGACCACGTCGCGATGCTGGTGCGCGCTCGGACCGAGGTCCGGCTCTCGCTCTACGAGACTCGCTGAGCGCCGCCATGCTCTTGGGGGGCCCAGGCAATCCTCTGGGCCGTAGGCGATCCGTGCCGTGGCATGCCCTCGAAGGGATTGGCGGTGCGGTCTTTACACGCCTGCTGATCGTTGTCCGTGCGGAAAGACGAATCCAGTGGTAGGAGATACGTCATCCCTGGACATCGCTGCCGACAGGGAGGTGGGCCGGATGCGCGGCGCGAGCCGATGAGGGAGGAGAACAGAGCATGAAACTCGGCGTGGTATTTCCGCAGACGGAGATCGGCTCGGATCCCGCGGTGATCCGCGACTATGCCCAGGCTGCCGAGAGTGCCGGCTACGACCACCTGCTGGTTTTCGACCACGTGCTAGGGGGCAAGCTGGAGCGCTTCGACAAGCTCGGCCGGCGTCCACCCTACACGGACGAGAGTCCCTTCCACGAGGTCTTCGTTCTGTTCGGTTACCTGGCTGCTTGCACGCAGCGCCTCGAGCTCGTCACCGGCATCGTCATCCTGCCCCAGCGCCAGACCGCGCTGGTGGCCAAGCAGGCCGCGGCCGTGGACGTTCTCACCGGTGGCCGCCTGCGCCTCGGCGTCGGCATCGGCTGGAACCACGTCGAGTACGAGGCCCTGAACGAGAACTTCCACACGAGGGGCCGCCGCGTCAGCGAGCAGATCGCCGTCATGCGGAAGCTTTGGACCGAGCCGGTGGTGAACTTCCATGGCTCGTATCATCACCTCGACCGGGCCGGCATCAACCCTCTGCCCGTCCAGCGTCCCATACCGGTGTGGATGGGTGGCATGGCCGAGCCCGTGCTGAAACGGGTGGCCGAGATCTCCGACGGCTGGTTCCCCCAGTTTCAGCCGGGTGACGAGGCGAGCCATACACTCGATCGGGTGCGAGCGTACATGAAGGATGCGGGTCGCCCGCTCTCCGCGGTGGGGATCGAGGGACGCTTCACCTATGGAATCGGCGGGCCCACCGAGTGGGCGAAGCGGGCCCGGGAGTGGCGCGACCTCGGGGCCACCCATCTCTCGGTGAACACGATGGGCGCCGGCCTCTCCCCGCGCGAACACATCGACGCGATCCTGAGGATGAAGCCGGCGCTCGGCGGTCTGTAGGTCGACTGGCCCATGGAGGTTTGAATGGCGATCTATCGCGCCGATCATGTCGGAAGCTTTCTGCGGCCGGCCGCGTTGCTGGACGCCCGCTCGGCCCACGGCGAGGGCCGCATCTCCGAATCGGACCTGCGCGCCGCCGAGGACCGCGCGATCCTGGCCGTGCTGGATCTGCAGCGGCAGGCCGGGCTCGACGTGTACTCCGACGGAGAATACCGACGTGGCATGTGGATCACCGGGCTGCCGGCTGCCGTGGCCGGCTTCGGTCCGGGGGCGATGCTGAACATCCGCACATGGCGCGGCGCGGCGCTGCCGTATGTCCCTGGCCAAACGGGCGCCCGCCACGTCGCCGCGGCGGGCCAGAACCCACCGGCCGTCATCGTCGGCAAGCTGACGGCGAGACGCCGGATCACCGGGGTCGAGTCCGCCTTCCTACGCGAGCACGCGCCGGGTGCGTACAAGATCACGATCCCGAGCCCGACGTGGTACCTGCGCGGCTACGTCCCCGGCACGTCTGATCGGGCCTACCCGACACCGGCCGCCGCGCTCCATGACTTGACCGACATCGTCCACCACGAGGTGGCGGCCCTCGTCGGCGAAGGCGTTCCGTACGTGCAGATCGATTCGATCCGGTACGTGTTCGACTACACCGACGATCAGCGCCGCCAGGAGTGGCGGGATCTCGGTGTCGACCCCGACCGGGCCATCGAGGAGAACGTCGAGGCGGACAACGCCGTGATCGCCGGGTTGCCGCGCTCGTCCGTCACGTTCGGTCTCCACATGTGCCGGGGCAACAACCGTAGTCGGTGGTTCGCCGAGGGGAGCTACGACCGCATCGCCGAGCAGGTCTTCGGCGGACTGCACTATGATCGCTTCCTCCTGGAATACGACACTGGGCGCGCCGGCGGGTTCGAGCCCCTGCGCTTCCTCCCCAGGGGTAAGACCGTCGTGCTTGGCCTCATCTCCACCAAGGTTCCGCAGCTGGAGGCGCAGGGCGACCTGCTCCGACGCATCGAGGAAGCCGCGAAGTTCGTGCCGATCGAACAGCTGGCACTGGGTCCCCAGTGCGGGTTTGCGTCCGTCGCCGCTGGCAATGAAATCTCCTGGGGCGACCAGCGGCGCAAGCTCGACCTGCTGGTGGACACCGCGCGCAAGGCGTGGCCGCGGTGAGCTCTTCAGCGGGGAGGACAAGGCCGACCATCGCCCGGCATGCAACTCCGGTGTGGATGGGCGAAAGGCCTCGGCGATGCCGCCCGCGTCAGGGGAATGCCGTCGGGGGCACCCCCGGCCCAGCCGCCGTCACCGCCGCCGCAAACACCGGGAGGGCCCGATCGATCATGTCATCCGTTGCGGTGAGCGAGATGCGGAAATACCCCGGCATGTCCACCGTCCGTCCCGGGAGCACCAGCACGCTGTCCCTGCGCAGGCGCCGGGCGAACTCGACGTCGTCTTCAATCGGCGCCTTGACCAGGAGATAGAAGGTCGCCTCCGGCAGGCGTAGCTCGTAGCCGTACGCCCTGAGGGCTGCCACCATGCGGTCACGCTTGGACCGAAGGCCGGCCAGATCGATCGACATGAGATCGATGTCCGGCAGCGCGTACTGCATGATGGCGTCGGGGAGCCAGTTGCCCGACGCGAGCCCCACCGCCATCATCGCCCGCCGCAGCTCGGCCTTCGCCGGCATCTCCGGCGGCAGCGCCAGGTAGCCCAGACGCTGCCCGGGAGCGAGGACGGACTTGCTGTAGGTGTGAACGAGGAGGCTGCGGGGATAGAAGCTCGCCGGACTGACCATGATGTTGCCGTCGAAGAGAATCCGGCTGTAGGCCTGGTCCGAGAGTATGTAGATCAGCCGACCGTTGCGCTCCGACGCCGCGTGGAGAATCGCCGCCAGCGCCTTCAGTGACTCGGCGGGGAAGATGCGCCCGGTCGGGTTGTGGGGAGTGTTGAGTAGCAGCATCCTGGTTCGCGGCGTGATCGCCGCGGCGATCGCGTCCAGATCGAGGTCGTAGGCGGGCGGCGATAGTCTGGTCTTGATCGGGGTGGCGCCGACCCCCAGGATCATCGCCTCGTAGAAGAACCAGGGCGGCGAGACGAAGATCACCTCGTCCCCAGCATCGACCACGGCGCCCAGAGCTGCTCCCAGCGCTCCGTGCGCTCCGCGGGTCAGGAGGATGTCGTCGGCTTGGAACGCGATACCGAGCTCCGCGCTGAGGCCTGCGGCCGCGGCCTGCTGAGCGGGGCGATGAGCTCCCTTGTAGCCGTACCAGTCCGTGCTCAGCGGCTCGGCCCAGCGCTTGAGCGCGTCCACGTACTGTCGCGAGGCGATCTCCTGCGGGTTGCCGGCCGTGAAGTCGCACAGGCCCTCGGCATGTGCCCGAGCGGACTCCACCTCCTCGACGACCTTCATGAAGTCACTCAGCGAGGCCACCACTCGGTCGACGCGAGCCGCCACGATTGCTCCGCTCACGCGATTGTCCTGCTTGGAAGAGAACATGCCCGTCAATCCTCCGCTCGAACGAGACGGCCCGGTCAGCGACATGGGCGCACACCCGACGAACGCGCGCCGTTGGGATGTCGGCCCACGGCGTCAGCCGAACACCCTGGCTATCGGGTAGGGAAGGCATCATCTGCGCTGCTCCAAGCCTACGATCCGTACGGTGCGGAGACTATAGCGCCGCCAAACGGCAGGCGGCATGACGCTACCGTGACGATCGAGTTTTCGCTCGCCTTCCCAACCGGCAGGCCGCAAGGACTTGGCCATCACCCTGGACTCCTCCTCGGGGCTTGACTCTGACTCCGGGTGCCGCGATCTTAGCTCGGGACCAAGGGGCGAACGCAGGTTGGCGGCGGACGGCGACCCGATTCTGACAGGAGGGACCTCATGAGCGAAGTCGACGGCGCGACCCTGGTGGCGAGGAGCCTCAAACGGCAGGGCGTCAAGTTCATGTTCGGGATCGTCGGGTTTCCGGTGGGCCCGATCGCCGCGGCCGCGCAGCAGGAAGGGATCACCTACGTCGGGATGCGGAACGAACAGTCCGCCTCGTACGCCGCGCAGGCGGTTGGCTATCTGACCGGGCGCCCCGGCGCCTGCCTCGTCGTGTCGGGCCCCGGCGTGGTTCATGCCCTCGCCGGCCTCGCCAATGCGCAGCAGAATGGCTGGCCGATGGTGCTCATCGGCGGCGCTTCCGAGTCCTGGCGCAACGGCATGGGAGCGTTCCAGGAAGAACACCAGGTGCTGATCGCGACGCCGTTCTGCAAGTTCGCGCATGCGGTCGAGCACGTCCACCGCATCCCGTTCTATGTCGAGATGGCGGTCAGGAACTCGATCTACGGCCGGCCCGGCGCGACCTACCTCGACA
>OCZV010000984.1_pt1 | contig 10210 bp, 9 predicted proteins | sample 1539051 | NCBI WGS metagenome assembly OCZV01 (sample SAMEA3113581, study PRJEB22503) | soil metagenome
CCAGTATTTGGTGTACTCGACGCCATATTTCCGCTGGGTTTCCATATCCTTCGCGTGAGCCTTTGCGACATCTTCCGGAGTCGTTCCCTCGGGAAGATTGTGAATGTCCATGTATAACGGCATAGGCGCAGATTTTAGCGAGATACTACGCGATGCAAAACGCTGATCTCAGCAGGATGACTCAAGGTTTGGTAAACGACGCAGTAGCGTTCCGTCAGGCGAAGCAATGTAGCGAGCTGCTCTTCGCTGGCGTCCGTATCCAGATCGAAGTTCAATCGAATCTGCTTAAACCCGACAGGCACATCCTTGGAAACGCCCAGAGTTCCGCGAAAATCAAGATCGCCTTCGGCTTGAATCGTTGCGCCACGTAGCTGGATGCCCAGTGCCGTGGCGACTGCGCCGAGCGTGACGCCAGCACATCCTACCAGCGCCTCGAGCAGCATATCGGCCGAGCACGCGCTTAGACCATCGCCTCCGGTTGCAGGGTGAAGCCCGGCTTCGACGCGCGCTTTTCCGGTTTCGATTTTACAGCTGATGTTTCCAGCGATGCGTCCCTTGGCCCGGAGCGTCACCAACGCCGTTTCTGGACGTTCGCGATACCGGGCTTTAAGTGGCGCCTGCAGCGATCTTAATTCGTCAGCATTCATCGCTCGTGATCAGGATGATCTAGTTACTGTGTCGAGGGCATCATGACAGCAGCAAGAGCGCTGTCAAAATGCAAGAACTTGCGAGGGAAACGACGGCATAGCGCCGGTGGCACATCGTGCGCGCACGTTCTTATATCCGCCTCGCTGCCCGCCGCGCCGAAGCATTGCAAAGGTGGGTGTCGAGGCGATCGATGCCTTACGATAGCTGAGGTTTTGGATTGTTGACCGCTTTGAACATCGCTAGCCTTCGGCAAATCCGCGAATCGATACGATGTCTCTTCCCGATAACTGGTGGACTCGACGGGAGTTCCTGAAGCTTGTTGGCCAGGCGGGATTGGTCAGTGCAGTTCCGACTCTGGGGCGCGCGGCTGCGGCGCTTGATTCCGCCACGGTTCGCATCTCGATCCTGCATACGACGGACCTGCATGGCCATGTTTTGCCGACTTCGGATTACAACGGGAATCCTAATTGCGGTGGAATGGCGCGTTGCGTCACGCAAATCCGGCTTTGGCAACAGGAAAATCCTAACTCGATCTTAATCGATGTCGGCGACGTGTATCAGGGAACGGATGTTGGGTTGCGCAGCAAGGGCGAGCTGATGATCGATCTATTCAATCAGCTGAAATATGACGCATGGGTTATCGGCAATCATGAGTTCGACTGGGGAATGCAACCGTTTCAACAAGCGTTGCAACGTTCGGCGATGCCAGTGCTGGCTGCGAACACAGTGCTCGAAGGAAAGCCAGCCGGCGAATTTCCTGATGCGAAACATCCATTCGCGAAGATTCAGCCATTCATTGTGAAGGAAGTTGCCGGAATCAAGCTTGCCATAATCGGAGTCACGACGCCGGGCATGCCGTTTTGGCTTCGACCGGAATTTACTCGCGGGATCGATTTTCAATATCCCGTTGAGCCTGTCCGGCGCGCGATCGCGAGAGTGAAGAGTGAGGGCGCACATGCGATTGTTCTAACGGGGCACATGGGACTGAAAGCGCGCACCGGCGGTGATGATTTTGCCAATACCGTGACGGCATTGACGTCGGAGTTTCCGGAGGCGTCCGTGTTTATTGGCGGTCATACCCATCAGCCGATTCCAAGTCGCCTTATCAATGGCGCGCTTTTTACCCAGGCAGATCATTTCGGCATTCATGTGGGCCGCGTCGATCTTCTCTTTAATCGGAATTCCAGGAGGCTGCTCCATCGGGAAGCATCCTGCGAGCTGATGGATAATCGTTTCGGTTTCGATCCCGTGGTCATTTCGCGAGCGAAGACGCAGCTCGCCGAATCGGATGGTGCGCTGTCGCAGCCAATCGGTGAATTGGCCCAGACTCTGCGCGCTCGCAGCCGACCCGGCGCGCCGAGCGATATTGAGAAGCTGATCGGCGCGGCCATAATGGAAGCGTTGCTCGAGCGAAGAGTGCAGGTGGATGGCGCGATGCATGGCGTGTTCGATGAAAAAGCCAATTTGGTCGCAGGTTCAAAAACCGTAAAAGATATTTGGAATGTGCTTCCGTATGAAAATTATGTCGTGACCGCAACGCTATCGCCCGACGAGATAAAAGCTGTCATGGAAGAAGTGTACGCCAGCCACGAGAAGCGCAGTTTACTCGGTTTCGAAATCAAGATGGAAGGCCGCGGTTACGACCGCCACATTACCTCGATGACTGTTGCCGATGGACGGCCGCTTGATCGCGGCAAGAAATACGTGATCGCTTTTAACAGTTTCGATTCATGCAGCGCCGGCCATCGCTTCATGAAGTTGCGCGCATTGCTTGAAACCCCGGCCGCCAACTGCACCCTTCATCCACTGCAGACACGTGACGCGCTCATTGATTATTTCCGGCGCCACAAGGTGGTGCATCGGATTGCGGCAGCCCGCGACTGGGCAATTGCAGCGTAGAAAACATCTCACAAACAGCGCAAGCGATGATTTGTGAAGAGGCGGCACCTTTTGTGCCGTGGCTCTGACCTCCATCCTCTGCCTGAGGGAGAGGAGGACGCGAAGCGCTAGGTGAGGGTGGATTCGAAAGCCCAGATTGGCCTTGCCAAAACGCGCCCGATGCGTTGCGTAAGGATTTTATGCGCAGAGCCGTTTTTTTATGCATGACGTCCTTGTTCCTGAGCGCGGCTTTCTCAGCAGTAGCCGCCCTTCCACTGCCGCGTTTTCGGCCCGCCGTGCTGGGATCGGGGCCAGATTCGGTGGTGAACCAGATCGATGCTCAGGCTTTGCTTAAAAAGGGGCAAAAGGAGGGGGCAATTATGTTCTGTTGTCGCGTCGCGACGACAGGCAACGTGGTTTGGTACACGACCTATCTTCCCGTGCCCGGTTCCGATTTACTCGAAGAGGAAGTGCGCAAACGTCTGGACAACGCGCGACTCGCTCCAGCCATTTATGAGCACAAGCCGGTCGAGGTGCTGTTCTATGGGACCGCCTTTTTCTCGGTCGCGGATGGGAAGCCGAAACTCCATATTTTTGCAAATCAAGAAGCCGCCGAATTGAAGGCAGCAAATGATTTTATCGGGCCGCAGCCTGTCATCGGCGCGGATTCGAAATTCACCGGATTACATTATCCACGCGAGCGAATGACGGTGTTTGTGAAAGGACTGGTGCGGCTCGCGCTGAAGGTTGATGCGACAGGGAACTTGCAGGAGTTGCGGGCGGTCTCGGAAGAACCATCGTTCCTTGGTTTCGCTCAAGCAGCGATAACCGATTTTACCGGGGCAAAATTTATTCCCGCGTTTCGCGATGGTGATCCGGTTGAAAGCAGCGTTGAACTCCCGGTTTTCTATGAACTGGAGTAATCCCGTCGCCCGATAAGTCAGCCGGTTCTCAAGTGTATGCGCAGATGGCGAGTCGGATCATTCCCGCCTCTTTTTTTGAACGCGATCCTCTGATTTGCGCGCGCGAGTTGATCGGCGCGGAATTGATTTGGGGCGATTGCTCCGGGGTGCTCGTCGAGACGGAAGCCTACAACGCGAAGAATGATGAGGCCTGTCATACATTCATGCGTCCCAGCACACGTGCCTTTATCGAGCGGAACAAAGCCGGCGCCGCCTACGTCTATTTCAACTACGGCATGCATTGGATGCTGAACGTGCTCGTGAAAGGGAATGAGAATGGTTTCGTTTTGATTCGTGCTCTGGAGCCGCGAACCGGAATCGATCGAATGAAAAAACGTCGAAAACTGGATGACGTGAAACGTCTCTGTTCAGGGCCCGGCAAACTCACCCAGGCGTTCGACATTACCGATCGTCATCATGAAATGGATTTGTGCGCCGATCCGCGGCATTGTTTTATGTGCCGCTCAAATGCGACCGTCGAGGTTCTCGCCGACAAGCGTATTGGCATCACCCGGTCCGCGCATCATCCATGGCGTTTCACGTTGCGTGGAAGCAAGTTCGTGAGCCGGGCTGTGAAACTTTAGTGCCGATCACGGCATGTTTGGGTAGCGCATGCGTCTCGCGTGCTGGCGATGGCGTCCTCGCCATCGCGAACTTCCTTTCTGTGCCCGCTGGGGTGCGCCAACGGTGTTAAAAAAGATTGTTTCGGCGCGACGCCGAAACCAGCATGCGAGACGCGTGCGCTACCCAGAGGCGCGTTTGACGCGCGATGCTCTGCATTCACCTTAGTCGCTGGCATGAACCAGAACAAAGGACGCGTTTTGCTCGGAATGAGCGGTGGAGTGGACTCCAGCGTGGCGGGGTACCTGCTGCGCGAGCAGGGCTACGACGTCATCGGTGTGACGATGAAAGTCTGGCCGCAGGATTGCATCTCGCGCGCGGAAGACAAATGTTGCGGCCCGCAGGCAGTCGCCGATGCGCGCTCGGTTGCTCATTCGTTGGGATTTCCACATTACGTTGTCGACGAGGCCGATCAGTTCGAGCGCCTGGTCATCGATTATTTCTCGAGCGAGTACCAGGCCGGGCGTACGCCGAATCCATGCGTGATGTGCAACGAAAAGCTGAAGTTCGGGAATCTCTGGAGCAAAGCGGCAGCACTGGAGTGCGATTACATCGCGACCGGCCATTATGCGATCATCGAGCATTCTGTAGGCGGGGGCGGGGACGGTGACGCCGGTTACGCCATTCTGCGAAAAGGCGCCGATCTGCGCAAAGATCAGTCTTATTTTTTGTTCAGCCTGCGACAACCACAACTGCGGCGGGCGCTCACGCCGCTCGGCAGAATGTCCAAACCGCAAATTCGCGAAATCGCGCGCTCGTTGGGTCTAAAGGTTGCGGACAAGATCGACAGCCAGGAAATCTGCTTTGTGCCCGGCAACGATTACAAGGCATTTCTGCGTTCCCATCTTGGCGAAGCGGAGTTTCATCGTGGCGAGATTTACGATGTCGATGGAAATTTCATCGCCGAACACGACGGGATCGAGCTTTTCACAATAGGCCAGCGCAAAGGGTTGCCGGGCGGTTCGCCGCGGCCACGTTACGTTGTCGATCTGGATCCGGAGACAAATCGCGTAATCGTTGGCGACGCTGACGACCTTGTCTGTGACGAATTTGAAGTCGATCGCGTGAACTGGCACGCTGTGGCAAAGATCGATGACCCGAGCTACAACGAAGAAATCGAAGCGACGGTCAAGATTCGCTACAGTCATCCGGGCACGCGTGCCACCCTTATCCGGCTAGACAATGGGCGGGCACACATTCGCTTGCATGAACCGCAAAGAGCAGTGACACCCGGTCAAGCAGCTGTTTTCTATGGCGGCGATGTTGTGCTGGGCGGTGGATGGATTTGCCGGCAAGAAGCGACCATTCTCGCGTGACGCATGCCAGCAAAGATTCTCCTGGCGCTCAGCACATTTCCTGATGCTGAAACCGCGCGTCGAATTTCCAATCAACTCGTCACGGAAACATTTGCCGCGTGCGCAAATATCGTGCCCGCTGTCGAATCGATCTACCGCTGGAAAGAAAAAATTGAGACCGCCGGCGAAGTAATCGTCTTTTTCAAGACCACTCCGGATCGACAAAGAGGTTTTCAGGAAAAGTTGCGATCACTTCATCCGTACGATGTGCCCGAAATAATTTTTGTACCGGTCACGCACGGATTGCCTGAGTATTTACGATGGGTCGCGGAGAACTGCGGCGCATAGCCGGAGCTTCTGGGGAGCACGGGCCACTGGCCTGTAGTTCGCGGCAGCTTGCCGCGAACGCTCCTGGTACACTTTGCACGTTGGCGTGACCAGATGCTTTCGGGCAGCGGCCGGATGCTACAGGCCGGCGGCCTGTGCTCGCCAGAAGCAGAACGCACGCAAACGTGATATCACTCTCGCGATTGGGCCGCACGCCTGCGTTTTTCGCCTAGCGCGAAAATCGCTATGCCAATCGCGTTCGCAATCACTGTTACCAAAACGATTTTTGCGGCGAAAATTAGCGGACTCGGCACGTCAATAATCGGATAGATGGTGAAGAAGATCGCGAGTAGAGAAACGGCCAAACCGCAAGCAGCAGCGAGTCGCAGCCAGATGCGCGCCCTGGCGCGTACCGCTGCCGCGCCTACGATTGGGATGGCGAACATCACGGCATAGACGATTCCGTAAAAAACGTTGGCGGCGTTGTCCACGAGTTGAAATGCTTCCTGCATTCCCGCGCCGATTTGACTTGAGATACCAATTACGAGCGTGACCGCACCGACAAAAATGATTGAATTGATGGGCGTTTTGTAGCGTGCGTGCAGGCGGGAGAACCACGGCGGCAACAGGTGGTCCCAGCCGGCCACCATTGGCAGGCGCGAGCTGCCGGTGAAATGGATGCTGATGGAAGAAATCGAGCGCACTGTCATCAGCAGAATCGCGATGGAGGCGATCGCGCCGGCGATTCGGAATGAATGCAGGCCGAGTCGCAATGTCTGCGGCACCGGTCCGATCAGGTCGATCGGATTATCTCCAATACAGGCGAGGACCGAGCTCGTTCCGAGAATGAACATCAGCGCGATGATCGGCGCGGCGATCATGACGGAGTGCCCGATGTTGCGCGCCGGTGCGCGAGTTTCACCGGCTAGAATGCCAACGTATTCGAAGCCGCTGAGCGCGCCGACCGCCAGTTTTGTGAAGATATTGACGCAATAGAAGATCGACATCGTGGGTGCGGCGATTTGCAACGGGTGATATGCGCTGAGATTGCCCCGCGCGAGCATAACGAAAGGCAAAACAATCAGGGCGGCGTAAGCCAGAAGCATGGCGAACCCGCCGATGTTGTGGAGCCATTTGCCCAATGATAATCCGCGAACACTGGTCCAGCCAAGGCTGCCGACCAGCGCGCAACTGATGAGTGAGACGCACCACGGGCTGTTTCGCATCCACGCGCCTGCGTCCCCGAAGGCATAGGAGAGGTTTGTGGTGATGAACATTCCGCCCAAAGCGATCACCATGATCGACAAGAGCCAGAGATTCCATGCCACGATAAATCCGGCGAATTCGTTGAACGCGAACTTTGCCCACTGGTAAATCCCGCCTTCCAGCGGCATGAGCCGGTTTAAATAAATGACGACGGCGGCTTGCGGGACGTAGAACAGTAAAATGGCAAGTAGCCAGAAGAAGAGATGCGCAGGTCCAAGCTTGGCGGCGGTGCCGACCCAGCTTGAGCCAACGACAAAGACAATCTGCGTGAGGACGAGATCACGCAGGCCCAGCGGCTTTTTGAGTTCAACGCTGTGCTCTGCAACGGCGCGCTCCGCGCGATTCAGCTCGGATATCATCGTTGAAAGGGTCGACTCGTTAAAGCGTTAAAGCGGCACCGCGTATCGTGTCATGTTGAGCGAAGCGAAACATCTCTGATTTCTCAGGTTGACGTTGCCGGAAGAACTAGTCAGAGATTCTTCGCTCCGCTCAGAATAACAATGGAGTTTCGGTTTTAGCGCTTCAACGGCTTGGGGATGCTCAATGCTCGTGTTCGGCTCTGATCGGGGGCGGCGACTCGTTCCCAAATTCGCGATGACGAATTCGCCCGCCGGCGTAAGCGATGTGGGTTGCCGCGCCAAACGCTGCCGCGCCGAGGAGAAGCACGGAGATAACAAGCGGCCCGGCCGATTTTGGCCATTTGATCGGAACTGCAATGGCAGCAACGGTCAAAAGAGCGAGCGCGTAAAAAACATAGATGAACTGTTCGGCCCGATGCATGTGCTCATCGAGCCAGGCATGCCCGGCCTCATCCGTCATACTCAGCACGCGGTCGTAACCTTGCTCACCAAACTCGAAGGCTGGCCAGGCCGAAACGCAGCTAATCAGCACAAGCGACAATGTCGCGATTTGCGCACGCCGACTCTTTAAGAAGAGCGCGATGATGAGTCCGATCCAACCCATCACCAACCCGTAAATCGGCAGTGGATTAATCAGGACATGAATGTATTCCGGTTGCCGCAAATCCCGAAGCAAGATGTCGATCACGATTTGGATTTGGACGATTTCCCGGACACGCTGACTTTCAGATCTGGATCCGGCACATGTTTCTTCCAGTCTGGCGCAATGAAATGCCACCACTCCCGGCGCTGTCCGTAAAAGCCAGCCGCTCCCATTGCCGCTTGTAACAGGGTCAAATTCGATCGGATATACCGATTGGCGCCGCGATAAATTAACATGGCAGCCGGAGTGAGATCGTCGAAATCAGTAGGCATCATGACGGGTTGGTTGCGAGAATTGACCAGAGTTGCATCAACCGCCACGCCCCACATGTGGAGCGAACCATTGGCAGTTTCCGGATCGGCGACGTAATCAGTTGCAGGCGCGGCGCGCCAGAGTTGTGCCTGCACCGATCTGGGGCGATACGCGTCCCAGATTTTCAGGCCATACCCACGCTGGCGCAGGAATCGTTGTGCAACTGCGAGACGCTGCGCGACTTCGGGCCGGACCAAGGCCCGGGTTCCGGGAGGATACAATGGGTGTCCGGTAAGATTATTTGTACCGGCATAGCGCAACTCGACGACAATTGAAGGATCAATGGATCGGACATCCAGGAGCTCAAGCTTGCTCGCTTCAGCTCCGTCCGATTGTGCAGCGGAGCCCGCGGCCACAAGCAGCATTATCGCCAGGCATGTGTAACGGCGCATCGAATAAAAACCGAATTCTCGGACACGCCTGGACATGTCGATTTTATGTTTCAAACGGTGGACAGCGCGTGCGCGATCACTGCGCTGTGATAACTGGGCCGGCATCGGTCTTTGCGAGACGCGCGAGCAGCACGCGGGCGCTATCGTCCGGGATGGTGAAACGCAATTCCAAATTCACGTCGCCCTGCCTTTGAATTTCGGGCGGTTGAGAGTAGAGCAACAATTCCGAATCCGCCAAACGCAGCCACCGCTGTGGATCGTCATGCAAATTACGGGCAAGCTCGGCCGCATCTTTTGGGGAATTCATTTTCAAGAGCAATCTGGCTTTTACCGGATTTTGCAAAGTCACTGCAAGCCCTAACAATTGTGCGGCGTCCAGCAGTTCAGGCACGAAGATCGGATGGAAAACGCGGGAGAGATCGGCCGGATTGCGCGAGATAAGTCGCAGCGCGCTCTCGCGATCGAGCGCTTCGAAACGATCGAATAATTGGCCGCTGATTTTCAGATCCGGCTTCATTCCGAGCCGGACCAGAACCAGTTCGTCCACTTCTTCTGGCGCTCCGACCGCCAGCGTCGCCGGCCCGACCCGGGCGACAGCAAAGTTTGGCGGCCGCTCCCAGACCGGCAAACCACTAATCGTGCGTTTTTGGAAGCTCTTGTCACTTCCGATGGTGCGAATTGCCCGGGTAACATCCCGACGGGCTTCAACCAGGATGAATTCTCGTGTCCTTTCGGGCGCATCGGTGGTTACGGCCCGAGTGATGCGCACTGCGTCGCGAGGCAAGTTCAACCCCGGAGTTGATGCGGCAGCGCCGATCAAGCCGGGCCAGACTTTCGGCCAGGTCTCAGATTGGTCGTTGCGCCAGCGCTTCACGAGATCCGCCCGTTCGAATTGATCGGTATTGATCGACAAAATGGTGTCGGTCCGTTGCGGCAACCATTCACGCTTGCGCGGCGATTGGAAAGCAAGCGGCAGGATGATTGCCAGCAGGGCGAGGACAGAAACGACGCTGAAGTAAAATTTTCGCAGCTCCTGTTTATCAATCTGGCTAGAAAGCAACGCCAGCTCCGCCCTGTGTTGCAGATGTCGCTCCATGGCCTCGCGGTGACGATGCGTCTCGGTGAGCAGATGCGGCGCGTTCGGAGGGGCAATGCCCTGCGCGGCAAGATGACGACCGATGTTCAGATAAGCGGGATTCTTTCGCTCCTCGACTGTCTGATGTTGCGCACGCGCTTCTCGAAGGGCCTCTTCCTGGGCGCGGATGTTATCGTTCAATTTCCGGTCGCGCCCTTCAAATTCGCTCCGGACGCGCTCAATATTTTTTTCCACGACGGAAAGTTCCGCCGCCGCCGCAGCTAACTTCTCCTTGGCAAGACGCGCTGCGTCGGCGCTGCCCATGCGCGCCCGGACAAGTTCACCGCGCTCTTCCGGGAGGCGCGCGCGACGCACGCTGATGTTTGCTGATCGGGCTTCCAGGTCTGAAGGCGGCGGATCGATCGCGTGCAG
>OCZV010000985.1_pt1 | contig 10203 bp, 7 predicted proteins | sample 1539051 | NCBI WGS metagenome assembly OCZV01 (sample SAMEA3113581, study PRJEB22503) | soil metagenome
CGCCGCGGCGACCAGACCCATCAGCATCAAGGAGAAATACTCTACTGAACTGAACTTGAGCGCGAATTCGGCAAGCGGCGGAGCGAACAGCGCGATCAACAAGGTGGAGACGGTGCCGGCGAAAAACGAGCCGATCGCCGCGATCGCAAGGGCCGCTCCGGCGCGCCCCTGCCGCGCCATCTGGTAGCCGTCGATGCACGTGACTACTGCAGCCGTTTCTCCCGGCAGGTTCACCAGGATGGAAGTGGTCGAGCCGCCGTACATCGCGCCGTAGTAGATGCCTGCGAGCATGATCATGGCCGCAACCGGCGGCACGTTGAAAGTGAGCGGCAGCAGCATGGCGATCGTGGCCAGCGGGCCGATGCCCGGAAGCACGCCGATCAAGGTACCCACCAGTACGCCGATGAAACAGTAGAGCAGGTTCTGGAGCGAGAGCGCCACAGCGAAGCCGAAGATCAGATTGTTGAAGAGTTCCATGCGACGGTGTCACAAGCCTTTGATCAATGGGTACGGCAGGCCGAGACCCCAGATAAATACGGCGACCGAAAGGCCGGTCAGGATAAGCGTAAGCAGCAGGACCTCGCTGAACTTGAAGTCCCGTCCCGCGGACGCCGACCCGAAGATCAGCGCCGCGAGCGCCGGGATGAAGCCGGCATGTGCCATCAATATCCCAAAAGCGACCAGTGAAAGGGGCAGCACGATCAACGCGCGAAGCGAGCAGTGAACCGCGATCTTCTCGCCCGTGCGCAGTCCAATGATCATCACGTAGAGGCCGAACAGGAGGAGGATCCCGCCCAGAATGGTCGGAAAATAGCCCGCCCCCATGCGCATCGCGCTGCCGAACGGGTAACCACGGGCGATGAAGATCGACGCGGCGCCGGTGGCGCTCAACATGATGCCGGCCCAGAAATCCTTGTTGTTGCGCAATTCTATTTTCATCGAAAGCTTTCGGGCGACCACAGGGGGTCGCCCCTACAGTTGCCGCGCAATTCTATTTTCATTGGAAGGTTACATCAGGAGGGCGAATCAAAATCCGAAATCCGAAGCACGAAATCCGCAACAAAGTAAATCAAAACGCGAAATTCAAAATCCGCAACCCGCAACGTCGCTTGTCACCGAAATGTTGAAAGCCGCCCTTGTTTAGAATTTTTGTGTCTTGATCATTTGGATTTGTTTCGAATTTCGGATTTCGAATTTAGGATTTGTACTTTTGTCCTTTGCGCGAGCCGACTATTCCGCTTTGACGTTCGCTTCTTTAATGACCTTTCCCCACTTTGCTGTTTCGGCGGCAATGTAGGGGCCGAACTCGGCCGGGCCCAATTTGTCCACTTCCGCGCCCTGATCACCGAACACCTTCTGGGTTTCCGCCGAGCCCAGGATATCCGAGATCTCCTTGTACAGCCGGTCGATGACCGGGCGCGGCGTGCCGGCGGGCGCAAGGATGCCCCACCAGTTGTTCGCTTCGTACTTAGGGACGCCGGCCTCGGCGATCGTCGGCACATCAGGCAAGGAGACGCTGCGCTTTGCTCCGCCGGTGCCCAGCGCCTTAACCTTGCCGGACTTGATATGCGGCATGAACTGAATGAGCGAGCCGAGCGCGGCATGCGTATGGCCTCCGATCACGTCGATCATCGCGGGACCGCCGCCTTTGAATTGGACAATGCCGACATCGACCCCGGCCAGTGATTTGAAGAGCTCACTGCCGAGATGCTGAAAGCTGCCGACGCCCGCCGCGGCGAAGTTCAGCTGGCCGGGCTTTTCCTTGGCGAGGGCAATGAAATCTTTGACGGAATTGACCGGAACACCCGGATGGACCGCAAAGACGTTCGGGCCGGTTCCAAGCTTGGCGATCGGACTGAAGGCCTTGACCGGATCGTAGGGCAGCTTGTAGAGGGAAGTATTGATCGCGTATGCGGAAGAGATGATTAGGAGAGTGTGGCCATCGGGGTCCGATTTCGCCGCGGCTTCTGTGCCGATGACGCCTCCCGCCCCGCCGCGGTTGTCCGCGACGACTTGCTTGCCAAGCCTCTCGCTGAGTTTAGTTGCGATGAACCGCCCCACGATGTCGTTGCTCCCGCCCGGCGGAAAAGGAATGATCAATCGTACCGGCTTGCTCGGATAGCTCTGCGCCATTGCCATCCCGGAATACAGCGCCACCGCACAAACGAGCATAATCGCGGAGAGATGTTTTACTTTGTATTTCATTTCACCTTCCTCCTTGCTTTTCCAAACGTTCAAGCCGTTCAATCGCTGCGCTCCGTTCAATCGCTATGCTCAGTTTCAGTCGTTTTGAACGGTGAGAATCCCAGGAGCGGTTGCATTCTATATCCAATGGGCTGCAGTCGGTCAAACTTGGTTGCATGTAAAAAGCCTTGCTTCGAGTTGCAGTATGGACTGGTTGCGAGTAATTTCCCGCTCAAGGCGGTTGCGTTTAACCCTCATCTCTGATGAGAGGCATATCGTAATTTCCAGTCGGGTTGTCATCCCGAGTGAATGCGAGGGATCTAAAAGAAGATTTGTCCCTTGGCTCGAAACAAGGATTTCTCGCTCCCGCTCGAAATGACACGCAATAGCGGAAATACCGAATCTAATTTCTCGACACTGTCTCTGACGGAGATGGCAAGGTGCCGGTGCAAATTGGAATCAGAGAGAATTTTATCGTTTCTAACTTCATAGAGGCTATCGATGAAGATTGCCGTGATCGATGACTATCAAGACGCGTTCGGGACGCTTTGGTGCTACCCAAAGCTCGAGGGGCATGAGGTCGTGGTCTATAACGATACGGAAAAGGATTCGGCGCGTCTCGCCGAGCGCTTGAAAGAGGCCGAAGCGGTAATCCTCACTCAGGCGCGCTCGCCTTTTCCGCGCGCGCTGATCGAGCGCCTCCCCAAGCTCAGGCTCATCAGCCAGACCGGGCGCAGCACGGGACACATCGACGTCGATGCTTGCACGGAGCACGGCATCGTGGTTTCGGCGGCCGGCAAGGCCACCGCGCACCCGACCGCGGAGCTTACCTGGGGCCTGATCCTCGCCGCGCTGCGGCACATCCCGTACGAAGTGCAGCGGCTGAGAGAGGGACACTGGCAATCGACCCTCGGGATCGCCATTCAGGGAAAAACGCTCGGCATCTACGCCTATGGCCGCATCGGCAGCCTGGTGGCGAATGTGGGGCGAGCGTTTGGGGCGCGCGTAGCGTGCTGGGGTCGAGAGGGTTCGCGGGCGCGCGCGAAAGAAGCCGGATACGAGATCGCAGAAAGCCGGCGCTCGTTCTTCGCCGAGAGCGACATTCTGAGTCTCCATCTCCCGCTCAATCCGGAGACGCGCGGCATCGTCACAGGTGAGGACCTCGCGCGGATGAAACCCAGCGCGCTTATCGTCAACACGAGCCGCGCCGCGATCATCGCCGAAGGCGCGTTAGTCCAGGCTCTAAAGGCCGGTCGCCCCGGCTACGCAGCGGTCGATGTGTTTGAAGAGGAACCGGTGATCGGCGGAGCTCATCCGCTGCTTAAAATGGATAACGTGGTCGCCACGCCTCATCTGGGTTACGTCGAGAGGGATAACTATGAGCTTTATTACGAAATCGTCGTCGATCAGATCCTCGCCTACGCTGCCGGCCATCCCGTCAACGTGGTCAATCCCGGAGCGGTCGGGAGGAAGTAAATTTGTTGTTGGCCGGAAAGAATCAGATTTTGCCTTCTTCCTTGAGCTTCAGCGCGATCTTTTCCGTCAGATCTTTTTTGGATACTTTGCCGAACGGCGAGAGCGGGAAATCATCGAGGATTTCCAAACGCTCGGGTAGTTTATGCTTGGCGATTTCTTCCTTGAAGAGAAAAGCTACAAGCTGCTCCAAGGTCAAGCTATGGTCTCGCCGCAGGATGACACAGGCGCACATGCGCTCGCCGAGAATCGGATCCGGTATTGGCACACAGGCAACGTTCTGCACCGCGGGATGGGTGAGAATGAGATTTTCAATTTCTTCCGCGCTGATTTTTTCTCCGCCCCGGTTGATCAGGTCCTTCTTGCGCCCTTCGACGAGATAATTTCCCGATGGATGGCGGCGCATCAAGTCGCCCGACCGGTAAAAGCCGTCGGTCGTAAACGCCCTGGCATTATACTCCGGCACGCCATAGTAGCCCCGCAGCGTATACGGACCGCGCGCGAGAAATTCACCGACTTCGCCCGGCGCGACTTCCTTGTCATCGTCGTCAACGAGCCGCACTTCGTCGTCCGGGCTGATCGGTCTGCCCACCGTTTCCATCCGCACATCTTCGGGGTCGTCCAGCCTGACGAACATGAGCATCCCCTCGGCCATGCCAAAGTTTTCCTGGACGGTAGCGCTCGGGATCAGCTCCTTGGTGCGCCGGCGCACCTCTGGCTGAAGCCGCTGGCCGCCGCTCTGGATGACTTCTAGAGACGACAGGTCGAATTTGGTGATGAGCGGATGACTGATCCAGCGGATCAGGAGCGCCGGGACGACGGCAACGTGAGTCACCCAATAACGCTCGATCAGACGAAATATGTCTTCACCCCTTGTCGTATTCGCCAAGATGACCTTGCCGCCATGGAGCAGAAAGCCCTGCAGTCCGGGACAGGCGAGCGGCAGGTTGTGCGCCAGGGGCAGTATATCCAACAGAATTTTATCCGGACCGACGGCGGTGACCGACGCCGCCATTCTGGAGTTGTAGACGTAATCGTTGTGCGTTCGCGGGATGAGCTTGGGAATACCGGTGGTGCCACCGGACAGCTGAAATAGCGCCGGGTCTTCGGGGTCGATGGCGATACTCTTTAGCTCTTCCGGCGAGCGTTTGCTTGGCCGTTCGACGAGATCGGTCAGAGATAAAAAACCGTTGGGCACTTCGCCGAAAATGATCCCGAGCCGCAGCGTTTTGCTTGTGCCGCGGATTCTTGGAATGAGCTCCCGGTAGTCAAAGTCTTTGGTCTTATCCGGGGTCGCGCAGGCTACGGCGCTAGATAGCTCGACGAACTGGCTCATTTCCCGAAAGCGGTGCGTCGGCAGCGCCATAATCGGGATGCAACCGATTTTCTGAAGGGCGAAATACAAGTAAACGAACTCGACCACGTTGGGCAGCTGCATGACTATACGGTCGAGCGGCTTGAGGCCTTCGTTTAAGAGATTCAGCGCCAACCGCTCCGAACGTTCGTTCAACTGAGAGTAGGTCACGGATCGGTCGCGGTCGATGATCGCAACACGGTCGCAGTGTCGGGCGAAGATTTCTGCAAAGGTCTCTGCGAGGGATCGGTCTTCCCAGTACCCCTTCGCGCGGTAGCGAGCGGCGAACTCAGGAGGAAATCGAACGACGCCGTCTAGCATCTCCGGCCCCGCGTTGCGGGCATCTTTCCCAATAGGCAGTCGGCACAGAGCAGTAGGCAGTAAGAACTAGTACTTTTGCGGCCTGCTGCCGTCCGCATACTGCGTTCGGCTTTACGTGGTGCTGGAGAATCCGCCATCAACGATAATAATTTCACCGGTGACAAAGCGATTATTCAAGATAAGGCTTAGCATGCTTTCGGCGACGTCGTCGGTCGTGCAGCAGCGCTTGAGCGGGGTATATTTGGCACGGCGCGCCATCAGCCCGTCATAGTTTTCCGCGAGCGTTTTCTTCATCCAGTCGCCCTCGATCCAACCCGGCGCGACCGCATTGACACGGATTTCCGGCCCGAGCGCATTGGCGAGCGTTTTCGTGAGATTGGCCACCGCCGCTTTGCTAGCGGCATAGGGCAACGGCTGAGCGCTGGGCCGGAGGCCGGCGATGCTGCAGGTATTCACGACGCAACCGTTCGGCGATTTTCTCAGCAGCGGCGCGGCAGCCCGTGTAACGAGAAATAGACCGAGTACGTTGACCGCGAAGACGCGATTCCAATCTTCGACTCTCATGGCTTCAAAATTCTTCGGCTCGACATCGACGGTCGTGCCGGCGTTGTTGATCAGCACATCGAGGCGGCCAAACTCTTTTTCCGTCGCCGCGAGCATGGCGCGCACACGCGCGTCATCGCTCACGTCGCAGCGATAGAGGAGCGTGCTGGCTCCCACCGTTTCGGCATCGCGAGCGGTGATTTTCGCCGCGTCCTCGCTGCGGCTGAAGTTGATGACCACGTCATAGCCGTTTTTCGCCAGCGCCACCGCGACGCTTCGGCCGATGCCGGTGCCGGCGCCCGTAATCAGCGCTGCGGGCCTATCGTTGTCCATGGTCTCCTGATTTCTGAAGTTTTTGTTTAAATAACCAGTAACTTAAAGCGTAACTTTAAGTTTGCAAGCTTAGCAGCCTCTCGACGTTCTTTCCTAAAATCTTCTCTTTCTCTGCCGCCGATATATCCATCCCTTCTATGCTGGGAACCGCGGCCTCCAAGTCCCCGATCGGTAGCGGGAAGTCGCTGCCCATAACGATTCGGTCGGCGCCGAAAAACTCATAGGCCATCATGAGAGCCGGCTTATAAAAGGATACGGCGTCGGTATGGAGATCCTTCAAGTACTCGGACGTCGGCTTCTTCGTCTTAACGCCGCAGCTTGGATCGGAGTATCCCCGATCAATTCTTCCAGCGAGGAACGGTAGGCCGGCTCCGAGGTGGGCGATAACAAAGTTAAGCTCGGGAAGCCTTTCGAGAATTCCGGAATAGGCGAGTCTCGTCGCGGAGAGCATGATGTCGAACTCAAAGCCAAGGATGATCGCAAGCCGCCACTCTTTCATGACCTGGGCTCCCACCGGCGTTGTCGGATGAATGAAGATCGGGACGCCAAGCGCCTGCGCTCTCTCATAGACCGGAAGGAGAAAGTCAGCGTCCGAGGTTTGCCCCGCCACATTGGTCAGCATGCAAAGCCCCTTAAGGCCCAGGTCGAAGATGGCTCTGTCGAGCTCTTTTAACGCGAGCTTGGTATCGATCAGAGGCAGCATCGCGAGGGCCTGAAAATTCTTGGGGTATTTTTTTACCACCTCGGAAAGACCGTTGTTGATGGCTCGGCTCATCTCGGCGCTTTCGTCGGGAGTGAATCGGTCGATGCCCGGGTGCGGCGTCGTCAAGATCTGCATGTCGATCCGGTTTTGCCGGATCTTGTCGAGCCTCACTTCGATATCGAAAAAGTCTTCGGTCACCGGGCCGGCTTTGGCCCCCATGCTCAAAATAATCTTCTCTCCCTTCTCATTCTTTTCGATCCTTACGTCTCCCTTGGACGCTTCCAGCATCTTCAAGTATTCTTCGGGATAGAAGTGACAATGAAAATCAATGTGCATGGCTGAATCTCCCAAGAGCTTATTGCGGCCTCACAAAATGGCTTTGAAAGAGCTTACGTGCTTGAGCTAGAGACACTCCGTGACAAAAACTTCCCTGACGGGCAGGCTGCGACAATAACCTTCGGCGCTCTTGCGTGTCAAGCTTACAATAGGCTAGTAAACTCGTACCCGGCCAACGAAAAATTTTCTTATTGAGGAGTCGAAATGAAATTTGGCATGTTCGTCATTGGAGATTACCACCCGCAGTCGAATAAGACGTTGAGCGATTATTATGAGCAGATACTGGAACAGGCAAGATGGGCGGAAGATCTCGGCTATGAGTGTTTTTGGTTTGGCGAGCATCATTTTGACTTTTTCGGCGTGGTCCCGTCTCCGCCGGTTTTGATGGCCGTTGCTGCAAAGCGGACAAGGACGATACGATTGGGCGTTGCGGTATCCCTTCTGCCTTATAGAAATCCCATTCTCACCGCGGAAGAGTATGCGATGGTTGATGTGTTGAGCGGCGGCCGACTGGACTTCGGCGTGGGCAGAGGCACGCCGCCGGAATTAGTCGGATTCGGCGTGAAAGAAGACAATCGAGATCTTCTCGTTGAAGGTCTCGACGTGGTGAAGATGGCATGGAGCGAAGGAAGGGTTTCTTACAAAGGCAAATACCACCATATTGACAACGTCGCGTTGAACGTCACTCCGGTTCAGAAACCTACGCCGCCTTTGTACTTTGCCGCCTTGAGTGAAGGCTCCTATGTAGTTGCCGGGGAACAGGGCTATCCTATTCTTGGAATTCCCTACGCCAGCTGCAAAACCATAGCCGACGTAAAGACAAAGATTGCGTTCTATAAAGAGACCTTGGCTCGTCACGGGTGTGATTCCCAAAAGTTGGACATCGTACAGTGCTTTCACAGTCACGTGGCTGAAACTGATAGAGTGGCTCAAGAAAACGCAAAACGAGGCATGATCCCCTATCTATCCGCGAGGCTTGCAGTGAGGCCGCGAAATTACGACGAGCTGTACAGAGATCGCATGATTCTGGTCGGCAATCCTGAACATTGCAGTGATCAAATCGCCGAGATCAAGGAAACGGGAACGAATTACATTATTTTCATGATGAACTTTGCGACGCTCGAGCAGGCGAAAATCCTCCGCTCGATGGAGATCATGGCTAAGGAAGTCATGCCAAGATTTCGGGACGATTAGAGAGAAAATATGGCGACCCTGCGTCATTTCCCCGAAATTGGTGGACCTCAGGGCAAGGCTTCCGGCCGCAGCCGATGAAGGGGGTCCAGGCTTATGTTCACAACCAAGTGGTCTACATCGGAACGTAAGTATGACGTGCTCACAGAACGGGACGTAAAAGTGCGCATGCCGGACGGCACGTTGCTCGACGGCAATGTTTATCGGCCCGCGGCGCCCGAGCGATTCCCCGTGATTCTGGGCGCTCACGCCTACAATAAGGAGCTTCAATCCCCGCCGCTACGCCCTGTCGGCTTTACGCCGATGCGCGGCTACATGGAAAGCGGCGACTCGACTTTCTTCGCGCGGCGCGGCTACGTTCACGCGGTTTTCAACGTGCGCGGCAGCGGCAAGTCGGAGGGATTCTATCAGCTCATGGGTCCGGTCGAGGTCCAAGACATTTGCAACCTCATCGACTGGTTGGCGGCACAACCCTGGAGCAATGGACAGGTCGGAATGTTTGGTGTTTCCTATTTCGCTCGACTCGCCAAGGCGGTGGCCGCGCTCCGCCCGGAATCTTTGAAGGCGATTTTTGCGCCGTTTGCCGGAACGGATGATTACCGCCATCGTTGCTATCACGGCGGCATCCTTGCGCACGGATTCCTCACCCACTGGCGCAACAGCCTGCACCAACCCAACTATTGTAGCTTATATAAGGAAGCGCGCGGCGAACCGGCTTACAAACAGGCCATCGAGCAAGTGATGCGCGATGAGGAAATTATGGCCGTGCCGGGACTGCGCGAAGCGCTGCAGAATCCGAACGCGGGGACCAATGCCCTGGTCGTCGATGTATTGTTGCATCCTTTCGACGGATCGTTCTGGCAGTCGCGCAGCGCGCAAGACGCAAAAGCCACTATCCCCGCGTACCTCGGCGCCTGCTGGGGCAACTATGGCCTCCACCTGCCGGGCGCCTTTAGCGCCTGGAAAGAATGGAGAGGCCCCAAGAAGATGGTCATTGGCCCGGGAATCTATCTCGACCGTCCGGTATATCAATACCAGGATGAGTCGCTGCGCTGGTTCGATCACTGGCTCAAAGGCATCGATAACGGCATCATGGATGAGCCGCCGGTCCGTTGTTTCATTCCGCCTACGGGCGAGTGGAAGTCGCTTAATGACTGGCCGCCGCCCGAGGCGCGCTGGATGACCTTTTATCTCCATGCGGAAGGGGTGCTGAGCGAGCACGAGCTTTGGCCTGGCGAAGGAGCGGATTCTTTTAACGAATCCAACTTCGAGCACGGCGTGTTGACTTACGCAACGCCGCCGCTGGTCGAAAACACAGAAGTGCTGGGACCGAGTATTCTAACCGTGTATGTTTCGACCACCGACACCGAAGCGTTGCTATTCGCCACGCTGCTGCTCGTCGATCGCGATGGGAAGGAGCATGAGCTAACGCGTGGCTGGCTGCGCGCCTCCCAGCGCCGCCTGCGCGAGGACAGCACGCTGTGGGAGCCAATTCAGGCTCATGAAGAGCGAGAGCCACTGGAGCCGGGGAAAATTTACGCACTGCGGATTCCGATCGTGCCGACCGCGCGGTTGTTTCAAGCTGGCGAGCGCATCGCGATTCGAATCAAAGGTGCCGACAACGAGCCGCCGCTCACTTCCTTACAGGCGTTAGCGCGCAATCACTTGTGCCGGCCGCGACCGGCGCGGATCACCGTGCATCACGACGAGATGCATCCCTCGCGCCTCGAGCTGCCCATTACGCGCGGGAACATCATCGGCACAT
>OCZV010000986.1_pt1 | contig 10202 bp, 9 predicted proteins | sample 1539051 | NCBI WGS metagenome assembly OCZV01 (sample SAMEA3113581, study PRJEB22503) | soil metagenome
ATAGGATGCGCTCTGGGAAAGGAAAAGATGCTGAGAAGCTATTTGCAACAATGGAGGAGATCTACAATGCAATCTACCCATTTGCCGTATATGATAACATTGTGTCTGGACTGCGCAAGAAACTTGATGTTGCAAGGATGCTAATTGAAGACATAAGAGCGACTGTGACTGAGGAAAATAGGAGAAAGGCATTAATGGAAGCAGTTGGTGCTTTTGAAAGAAAGCTATCACAACAGGAATAAGATTGTGAGTTTCATAATTATAACCTCATTTATTGTCTAATAACTATGGTACGTATATACACTATCAGGAGGTGTCTATGTTACAGATTCAGCTTTACTACAACAAATACTCGCTTAAAGCTCATACGTATTTACGGGACGCTTCATTGAAAATTTAATAGTAGGTTCCATATATTCACTTGAGAGGCCCTGACTTGGCACAGAATAGAGGTCTTCTAAGTAATCGGCTGACGTACAAGCCTGATGAGAATCCTTTTGGTAAGACATGGGAAGAATGGAGTGCTGAATGGTGGAAATGGTGCCTATCTCTGCCAAGAAGTCAAAATCCAATAACTGATACTACTGGCGAAAATAGTTCTTATAATCAACGAGATGACGTATGGTTCTTGGCAGGTACGTTTGGAGGTTTTGCTGAGCGGACGTGCGAAATACCTACAGGAAAGGCAATTTTCTTTCCCGTTTCTTGCAACGAAACATCATACGCTGAATGCCCTAACTTTAAAACAGAGGCAGAGTTAGGTGCATTTGCTAAAGCCGATATAGACCAAGTGAAAACAATAATGGCAACGGTCGATGGACAAAGATTACCCAACTCAGATTTGAGAAGAGTGCAATCTCCACCGTTTGAAATTACCTTGCCTCTAGAGAATGTTCTTGGAGTTCCTCCTGGAAAGACAAAGTCAAAGTCTGACGGATATTGGGTCTTTTTAAAGCCATTGGCCCCAGGCAAGCACGAAATTCACTTCTTCAGCAACTGCAGCACAGACGCTCTGTTGGTGGAAGCACGTTACCAACTTACAGTCCGATAAACGAATTCACGCTGCAAGGCGAGGGCTCTGCTATAAAGCGAGTCATGGGCTGAGTATATCTTTAGCTAAACTACTATCATCTTCAATAATTTTGATGATATTTGATTATTGCTACATCTATCTATAGATGCTACTGACAACCTTATAAGCAGGTACAACATCTCGAACCTATGAGCACTCCCTCTGGGAAGCCAACTCAAGAGCAGGTTGAACCCTTTGTGAAGCCAACTGAAGAGCAGGTTGGACAATGGTACGAGTGGGTTTCAGGCTTGCACAACAATAAAGCTGCCCAATCAAACAATAAAGATGATTCGTCAAGCAGACAAAATCCATTCGATCCTGGTGACGAGGGCCGATCTTGGGGCGCAAATAATAACATACAAAATATTGAAACTCCAATTTGGCTTGCAGCAATAACAGCTACAACAGAGCCCGCCTATAAGGAATCCAACATTTCTAATTTGAATGCGATAGTAGCAGGCTCAGGAGGGAAAATAGTCTATAATGATGGAAAGGGAAATGCTGTACAGAAGCTGCCAGATATACAGGACCGTGTGATTCCTGGCTCCCCTGAAAACAAACTTGCTAAAAGGGACTTGTACGTTCCTGTATCTACGGAACTTGCCATCGCGACGAAGTATCCAAAACTGGCGGACAGGCTGAGCGATACGGCTAAGGGAATAATTGATGCAGAAGAGGCTAAAATAGATCCACCCACATTCGTTCGATTTGTCGATGCTGATGGGAAAGAAAGCAACCTAACAGGAGCTCAAATCCAACAAGGATTCCGTGTAAATTCAACAAAAGATATACATCTTACTTTTGATCCTGACAATGTCTTTATGCTGCCTCCAGGAGACGGAGCTGCTGCATTCTCCGACTATGCTGTCATTCTAAAGGGCGACGCCTTACAGGCTGGGCAGAATACACTTGAGTTTGGAGTTACAGCAAAATTCTTCCAATACAGAGTGAAATATACGATAAATGTATAGACTATACTAAGAAGTGGAACAACAATAGAACCAGGCTATGAATCCGGAGGAAGAAAATGTTCCAGCGCTTTTCGGATTTCATCTTCCGATGCAATACAAGGACATTCAGAAAGCATAGAGAATTGGTGGAAGTTTGATTTGTTATATGAAAAGATAGCAATCAGATCAGCTACGTTACAAGAACTCATATCACACAAGAGAACATGGTCCCGCTTGGTTCCTCGCTGGTATATTTGGAAAAAGGGAAAGGCGTGTATGAAATCAGCCTGCTAGAAAAAGACATACTATTTGCTGTTTCGAACTATTAGAGCCCATGAATGGGATACCCTGAGCTAAAGACTAAACTACAATTGCCTGTTTGTTCTAAAGCAGACAAAGTCACGACAGCGACTGCAATAGTGATGTAGTGTATGCAGAACAATCGTACTCGAAAGGGTACACAATTGCTCCTCTCTTACATAGATTTATGGAACCTAATATTGCAGGATATCGGCTAACCTTTAATAATAAGTGATACTTACCAGTGATGTGCTGAAATTTCTAGTAATATTAGCGAGCATTTTTAGAGGAAATATAGTCGTCGGTGTCTCAAACACTACTGGATATGGACATAATTGATAATGGTCAAGAGGGTTATGTCAACGTACCTACCAAGAATAGAGGATCTAGGGCATGGCATAGCATAACTACATTCTTCAACTACCCTTGAGTTCCCTCGCTGCTCAATCATAAGCCTTTAGATACCTGAGAATTTCTGTAAGAGCTATGCAAGCAAACTACTCGTTATCATTCATATGTTTCTTCGAGGTGTTCTTCACGTTAGCTTTGAGACTAGAACAAGGATATCTTGATTGATCTAAGTCTTCGCTGATGCTTTTCCATTGAATGCATGATCCTGGCCATAACACAACATACCATCATCATTATCATTTCATTTCGAGAGGAGCGTGTAGCGGTTTATAAAATTCATTATCCTTTCTATGAATATTGTATCGAGTATGGGGAATCTGCTATTATATTACACTGAGTCTTCTTTTTTAGGAGCTTTTATTTCATGGAGCACTTCCTCTACATACTTCTTAATATCGTCTTCACGAAGAGAAGATGACACTCCTAAATTCTGAGCAGTAAAATCCTGCCTTTGTGTGATAGCCATTACCTTTTTAGTTATATCTTCTTCAAGCTGGGCAGATCCAATGCTTCCGAGCAGCTTTGATTCCTGGATTGCAACTTTCTTGATTTCACGCCGAACCTTATGATCATAAGAGAGAGAGACCGCACAATAATAGATTCCTACGAAAATAAGATAGCACGACAAACCTACAATTGATACTGCAGCAATGCCAAAAGGTGGATAGGGTATCGAGATGAGTACAATTGCCTGATCAGAAATAAATAGCAAAACAAATCCTAAAGCTGAAATCGTAAGATAGTCCCTGACTGCTATTGTGCGGGGTATATTCCTAGACATTATCCAAAAAGCAATTCCAAAAAGAATACCTCCTGCGGGTTTGCTTAAAGTAAAAACGAGAGTCAGTAGATAACCGTAGAAGAATGGATCTTCTTCTATTAGGAAGTCAAATATATTCAACAATAATGCCGGAAACTGGCTGAGAAAATACACAAGCGGAAGAGTAACAACAACCCAATACTTAATCCTGCCTACCCTTCGCGAGTAGTGATGCAAAAGAAAGACAGTAGCAACCCACAACATGCTAAAGGATAGTATTGATGACAAATCATGCATATTATTTAGTATGAATGTGATCGACCCGGCCATAAAAAATGGAGGTCGGGAAAATGCTGTTCGGACTTCAGTAGGTACTTCTGAAAGCGCAGTGGCAGCTAGTAAAAGTGTAAAGCCAAGATGAACAACAAGTATTGCAGCAGATACACCATATGCTAATATAACAAAATTTTTGCTTGTCCTAAACCAGGAAAGAAAACTTTTCATAAGAAGTGCCATCATCGCTATTGCGAGCGCATAACTAGTAGCGGTTGTGGCAATCAAAGCGATGGAAAAGTAATATGACATCGCAACAAGCTGCAAAATGACAAACAATAATATTATACTCAGCGTAATCTGGACTGCCATTGTAAATTTGTAAGTTCTATGAAATTTCATATTCGCTTGTGAGTGTATTTCCTTGCTCTTGTATCTGACAAAACTTAGAATCATAAACTGTCCCACAAAGTATGCGATGGATATCAAAATGAAGACCGCCATTATGCCTGATGTGCGGCTTAAATTTGGAGAGAATAGATCAGAAATTCTTGCCATAGAAGCATCCACTATTAACGCAATGACTACAATCAAGCAAACAATGAATATTATCTTGTTTGACAGCATAGAATGAGATAGATCGAGTGATGCTTTCTCATTCTTCCCATCACTATCAGGAGGACTGTTCATTTCACTTAATCCTTTTAATTATGTTGTAGAATGACGTTAGGTGGGATTTATCCTTGACGAAAGCAAACAGAAAAGAGCTATGGCAAAACGTCCTGAAAAAATACGACAGTATTCCAGGTAGCGACCGAGAACTCTTTTTGTATCTCGGGATTTAGATAAAAGTTATATATCATAAACTAGTTGTTTCCTCACTGACTATGGCGGGACAAGAGGCTATGTTTATAGCAGCTGCAGTTGCTGCAGCTTTAGTTATAGCTGGTATTGCAGTTTACTATCCCTCACAACAGCCCGCCGCCGCCCAAATAAGCTTGAATACAACTAATCCTGTTAACAATAGCAGTATAAGCTCAACTCCAACACCATTTCCAGCAGATACAGTACAATACAACCTGACGTATGCCGAATGGACAGCTCGATGGTGGCAATGGCTACTTTCCATACCAGAGGACAGAAATCCAGCTGCAGATCAAACAGGTGAGAATTGCGATGAAGGCCAAAGCGGGCCTGTTTGGTTCCTGGCTGGCACTTTTGGAGGCTTAAGCGAGCGTGTTTGCACAATACCAGCAGGGAAATCCTTATTGTTCTCGCTTCTTAATGCCGAATGTTCATTTGCTGAGTATCCCAGTTTGCGGTCTGAATCAGAATTACGAGAATGTGCGGTTTCCTCAAATGAGGGGGCCGCCGGATTAATGGTCACGATTGATGGCAGCGCAATTGATCCATCACAACTTTACCGAATCCAGTCACTGTTGTTTGAGGTCAATTTTCCAAGAGGCAATATCTTTGGCGTGCCGGAAGGTCCGTCTCAGGCAGTATCGGACGGCTTTTGGGTTTTTCTGCCGCCTTTGGCGCCAGGAGAGCACGAGATTCATTTTAGAGGTGCTGTAGAAGATTTTACAACTGCAGGCACTAACCTCTTTGCCCAAGAGGCAAAGTACCGTATCACTGTATTAGAGTAAAAAATTAAGATGTCTATATCTACCGTGGATCTGCATCATCATTTTTCCTAAATCTTATGTACTTGCTTTTCTATACTATTCTATAATAGTTTTTTATTTATTATTTCCTTATCCGAAGCGACATCAAAGTTTTGATAGAATTTCTCGACCCTTCTAACTTTAGAAGGAACATGTATGTAATTTCTAGAGCATCGGGTTGTTCGCTTAGCTTGATCCTTATTCGAGATGACGCTACGGGTAACGCAACTATTAAGCAATTAGGATTTTGTTTCATATCCACCCGCCTGCGGCAACAATAGTACGACCAGGACCGGCACCGTCGTCAACCAAAATACGATATTGATCTGGAGTTTAAACACTCTATTACTATGTTCTGTTTGCCATTGAAACCCATTTATTTTCAAATTACTAATTCTCAAGATAATATATGACAGAATTTTCTAAGGCAGTTGTCAACTGCATAGTGGAGTGGAGCAAGAAATCGGTAACTTGTGATGGTAACACAGAGTGTTTAGAACAGTCTGCAAGACATCTGAGAGAGTGCCTTGATGCTGCATTTCCAGATTCTAAAAAGATTGAGCTTCAAAGCGACAAGGTAAACTATATGCTTTCGTCAGTATTCTTCCTTGCAAACAGGCTTTCAAAGGCCACTGAAGGGCTGGCGGAATTTGACAGAGTTATGAACAGCATCGAAAAAATAGGTAAGGCAAGCCTTGAACAAAAAGAGAATCAGGAACTTCATACCAAATTCCAAAAAGAGCTAGACGACATACTTGCGAAATATTTTTAGTAGCAACAACGACCACACCATCTCATCGTAGGACCTCATTTTCAAACTGCTCAAACATTTGAGGGTTTGCAAGCAGCCATCCGTAATGATGCTCGTCGTGGATATAGCGCACTTCACGTAAATTTGGCACGATGTTTCGTTTGCGCAATCCAAGCAAAAACTCTCCTTGAAAGGCAAGCCCTATCTCCTTTGCCTTCTTAGTTGATTTTGGATCCCGTGGTAACAATATCCGATAGCTAAATTTTCCCAAAGGTTCGTTTTTCAGGTAGGCTTCGACCATACTGTCGACTGCTTGACGGATAGTATAAGATGTTCCACTTAGATCTATTGTCTCAATCACCGGGAACCTGATATATTGCGGATGTGGCATATTTCTTTACAAAAAGAGAAAAATGCAGAAGTCAGATATTAATTGATTCACTCTTCTCTCAGTGTGGAGTTGCGGTTGGTCTCGTTGTTGTTGATTGGCTGCTGTTGATTCTTCCCACAGACTCAGCAGTAGATGAACTCTTATCTTTGTATCTTAAAAATGCCGCCTCAAGATGCCTAATTAGGATATTGTGCCACTCGGGGAAGCCTTCTGGCGTGTTAGGATAATTGTAATAATGATCAGTCAATACCTTGTTAATGCTGGCACAATACCTTAAGTCTTCTGCCAGTTTCTTATTCATCGCTCCTCTGATTATCATACCCAACTTGTCGACAGTACTGAACTCTGGATGCTCGCCTTGCGTAATTTTATCGATATCCATCTTGGACAAAAAGTGCTTCATGCCATAGTTGATCTGCTCATTTGTCAACCCTTGTAGCAGCCTGCGGAAGACTTCAAGGCCTGCAGTCTTGTAGCCATAGTCGTCGATAAAATGCTTGTTGTACTGCCAAAGCCCTTTTTCAGAAATATCGCCTGCTTGTATCGCTTCTACTGCATCTTTGCCGGCTATTGTGGCAGCGATTATTGCAGGCCCAATGCCTCCGGCATCTAGCGGTTTAGGCATCCATGCCGAGTCGCCAACAAGCATGTAACCGTTTGCTACAAGGCAGTCATTTTGTCGCCTTACAGATACCTGCCAAGTGCCCCATGCGTTGCCATCATCATCTGAGCCATCAGCAAGGCGCGGGTTTTCAATAGCAGGGTTTATTTCAACATACTCGTCTATAAGCGTCTTTAGGTCAGTGTGTACTCCTATTGCCTTGTTGCGGATATCAAAAGCCTTTTGCTGAACGCCAAGGCCAATGTTTACCTTGCTTTTGCCCTTTGGAAATACCCACGCATATCCTCCTGGCGCTATCTTTTGATCCAGATGTATGATGCAATAATCTGAATCAAAGTACGTCTTGTCTTCATGCGCAAGGTCAAAGTTGTAGATGTATCTTCCGGTGGCTTCTAAGTCATCGCGGTCAATCCTGCGTTGGATAAATGATTTTATGGGAAGGTTTGTTCGCATTACAGATGTTACGCCTGTGCAGTCGACTACCAGCTTTGCAGTCTTCTTAAATACAGTCTTGTTAGCCAAGTCGTCGCCCTCTACTCCGATCACTGTATTATTATCCTCCACGAGTAGTGACCGAAGCGCCACTCGCTCTTTGATCTCGACTCCGGCCTTTGTTGCATCTCTCAGCTGCTTCTGCGGGAGAAGCAGCCTGTTCAGCATGTAGCCCTCACCGTCAAATGATATGCCTGTTTCATGATCAGGCGAATACGCAATTACGCCCTTGACTGGGTGCTCTATTTCCGGCCAGCTCCAAGTGATCTTGATTCTGCTTGTCATGTAGTCAACAGTATTTTTGCCCACTGCATCGCCGCAGATCCAGCCAGAGACTGTTTTTCTTCCCTGCTCAGAAAATGGATTTCTGTCAACAACCAAAATCCTCAAAGACTGATTGGAATAGTATGCAGCTGAGGATGCTACTATAAGGCCAGCAAGACCACCACCTGCCACAATAATGTCATAGTCTCTTTTCGTCATCATCAGTTCAAGACAAGCCCTGAAAGAAGAAAACTCTATTTAAAATGTTGCCTTCTCGGTAACGGGCAGGAGAATACATAAAAATTGTTGGAATATTACCCGCCACACTAGACAACAGGACAGAGTTATGGCTTTTTGAAATCTGCACTCCTTAAGCAGACACACGATAATCCCAGAAGTGCCCTTGAGGGTGGGCAGACACTTGGCATGATGGTATATATTTATATATATGCGTTTCCAGTGGAAGACTAGTGGATAAGGAAGCTCTCAAGCGCATTTCTGCGGAAGTAGAGAAGGAAAATCTGCTTTTTGCAAACAAGGCGTTCCTGGATAACTTGACGCTTCCCTCCCAAATAATTGGAAGAGAGAAGAGGGCCAAAGACCTTGTTCGATTCTTACTGGGATACAAACAGGGACTAGTAGTGCCATTTGTATCTGTATATGGTAGGAGTGGATCAGGCAAGTCCACAATTGTCAAGTTTGTCTGTGAAAACCTTGATGTGGACATATCTTATGCCTTTGTTAACCTTAGAAAGGCGAGGACTGTTTTTGGATGCGCAAACTTAATTTTAACAGAGCTTGGCCAACCAAGTCTAAAGAGCGCACAAGGAATCAATACCGCAATTGAACAAATTAGCAATGCTATCGAGCAACGCCTAAGCAACAGCAACAAGAAAAATAATAATAGCAATAATGCTGCTAAACTCTTTGTCCTTGGACTAGATGAATTCGATGTTCTATTATACGATAAGCGTGGTAAGCCTTCTGATTTTATTTACAAATTATTGGTGATGGAAGAAAAGCTTAGGGAAAAGGGGTATTTGATGTGCATAGTCGCAATCTCAAATAATGTAATGTCTGACTATGAAATAGATGACAGGGTAAGATCAAGAATAGGGGCATCAGAAGTGTTTTTTGAGCCTTATACCAAACAGGCGGTACTAGCGATACTAAAGGATAGAGCTGCAAAAGCGTTTTCTCAACCTGTAGATTATGAGATACTGCAATATTGTGCAGACCAAAGCTCACAGGAACATGGAGATGCTAGAAGGGCTATTGACTTGCTGCGAGTGGCTGCTGAAATTGCTGGTAAGAGAGGAGAGAAAATTAGCAAGATGCATGTAGATACAGCATTAGCGCGACTACAGAGGGATAGGGTTAGCACAACGCTATCATCTGCCTCTTACCATTTGAAGCTCGCAGCGGCAGCACTTGCAAGGATTTCATATTTGACACAAGAAGTATGGCATTCTACTTCCACTGTGTATAACCAATATCGTCTTATCCTCAAAGAGGATACCACCAAGCCGCTAACATATAGGCGAATAGCCGAACTCTTAACTGAGCTAGAAAATATGGGTTTGGTTATTTCTCACACAAGCTCTAAGGGAAGACACGGATATGGAACTCAATACAAACTTGTTGTTCCTCCTGAAGCAATTGGAAAAGTTTGTTTTCCTGATTGGTGGAGTGACTTGGTACAGAGAAAGACACAGCATGATAATAGCGCATCTAGCATATTCAATCCAAAGAATTATTCTACCCTTTTTAATAAGAAAAGTGGTGCCGGTAGCTTGCTCAATTCTATAAATGATTATGAAGATAGTAGTTGGAATGAGTTCGTAGGGTTATAGAGTAGTAATTAATACCTATCAAGTGATAAAATGGTCTTTAGACAAAGAAACGGCTCTGTTAGCTTTGTTGAATAGTCAACTGTTAAAGGTGGTGCCTTATCTGTATTTGTGTTATTTACAAGGTAGTCTATGTACACCCCGTTGTGTCAATGATTTGACCTATTATAGTCGGAATGATCGCAGTGTAGACAAGTAAACACCTTTATCAATTGATATATGGGGTACGGACCCAATGGACTGCATGCTGATATCGGTTCCTTGGAAGGGTTCAGAATTAGTAGCAGTTGGCTAGCTAAAAAGTTTTTGTTATTAAGCGGGCACGTAGGACCGTGAAGTGATATCACTTCAAAAAGTGGATTCTTTGCTAGTTCTTGTGAATGTAAGAGAAGCTAAAAA
>OCZV010000987.1_pt1 | contig 10200 bp, 10 predicted proteins | sample 1539051 | NCBI WGS metagenome assembly OCZV01 (sample SAMEA3113581, study PRJEB22503) | soil metagenome
GCCGCGGGGGGTCGGCCATCGCCGAGATCGCGCTGAATGAGGTCACCAAGATCTATGGTGACGGCACGCAGGCCATTTCCGATCTGAGCCTCGACATGGTCCAGGTAACCAGGGGCCATAGCAAGAACGCAGCGTCCGGCTCTGACCGACGACGTTTCCGGTTGATGACGTTCAACATCCGATGCGACACGCTCGTTGACGCCGCCCTGGGGAACCGTTGGAAGGATCGCGCGAAGTCCGTCATCGAGACGGTCCGGAGGTTTGGGCCCGACGTGGTGGGGTTCCAGGAGGCGCGACGTTCGCAGCTGGACGACCTGATTGCGGCGTTTCCGGACTACCACGCCGTGGGACAACCGCGAGAGGCTGGAGAGGTGGGAGAGTACGTTCCGGTCTTCTTCCACAAACAGCGGTTGAACGCCGAGGAGCATGGGGACTTTTGGCTCTCCCCCACGCCCGAGACCGCAGGTTCACGGGGATGGGATGCTGATAACCCGCGTCACTGCACCTGGGTGAGGGTGCAGGACCGAAAACTGGGCCTGCGGTTCGCCGCGTTTAACACGCACCTGGACAGGTGGGGATCGCTTGCAAGGCTGGAGGCGACGCGACTGATCCTCGCCAGGGTCGGATTGGCCCCCGACGTGCCCTCGGTCGTCCTGGGCGACTTCAACGCGGAAGAAGACTCCGAACCGCTGGAGACCTTCCGCGGCGCCGGGTTCAGGGATACGTTCCGAGACATCCATCCGGGTGCTGTGGATGTTCAAACGGTGCACCACTACGTCAAGCTCTCTGGCGGCCAGAAGATCGACTACATCATGTGCGATCGGCGATGGGAGGTGACGGCCGCCGAGATCATCCGCGAGCCGGCGGCCGGGCGACTGCCATCCGATCACTTTCCCGTGGTGGCGGAGCTCTGGCCGGCGCCTGCCTTGGAGCCATGAGGGCGTTGGAGTCGTCCGCCTCACGCTCAGAAACACGGTAACGGCGTCAGCGCACGGCAGTCCTCATGCATCCATGAATAGTGGGAGCAGAGAATGAGGTCGTGCCCTTTCCCTCAGAACGCGTCCAGGTATGGGCCCGCTTCGACGACTTCTTCGAGGAGGAGCACGAGCGCCTGTTCAAGGCTCTCTACTTCGTGACCGGGAACCGCCAGGACGCGGAGGAGCTGATGCAGGACGCGTTCCTGAAGCTGTGGGAGCGGTGGGGCGAGATCCACCGGATCGCCGACCCGACCGGCTACCTGTTTCGCGTCGCGCTGAACGGCTTCCGGATGCGGCGGCGCAGGGCGGCGATGTCCATCCGGAGGGTCGCCTCCATTCCAGAGAGAACTGACTCGTTCCTCGATGCGGAGATGCGGGCGGATATTCGGAGGCTCCTGCTCGCGGTTACCCCGCGTCAGCGAGCTGCTCTGCTCCTCGTGGACCTGCTCGGCTATCCCTCCGACCAGGCCGGCAGCATCCTGGGTGTCCGCCCGTCCACGGTGAGGGCCCTGGCCACCAAGGGCCGCCAGGCCCTCCGGGCCATGGAGGGAGGCCTCGATGCCTGATGTCCACGAGATCTTCCGGTTGGCCACGGACAACGTGCGCCCGGACCCCGGCGCTCTGGAGAGGCAATACCGAAGCCAGCGCTGGAAGATGGTCAAGCAGAAGACCGGTGTCTACGCACTCGTCGCCGGCTTGGTGATCGCCGGCATCGTCTTCGGCCTCAGTGTGCTGCGGCAGAGTGAGGACCGGCCGCAGGTCCCCGGGAGCACACCTGGCCTCCAGGAACCAACGGTGGCAGAGCTGGCCGGCATCTGGCTTGTCGATGACGATAACCTCCCGTTTCTGGTCCGCTTCAGCACGGACGGAACGTACGCGTTCGACAAGATCGGGATGCTGGATACGAGCCCCGCGGCCGCCGGGACGTACGAGGTGACCGGCCGGACCATCAGGTTCACGAACGGGCAGTCGCAGGGCTGCCCCGCCGGGGACCGATGGGCATGGCGTGCGGGACTCACGGAAGAGCGGCGGCTACACGTTGTCGGCCTCAGCAGAGCCGACGTGGTCGGCGCCGACGGCTGCGGCTGGGTTGGCGAGTCAACGTGGACCCGGGTCTCCCCAAGCTCGCCGGCCAGCATGCAGATCACGGCCGAGGCGCCCTCCCCGGAAGGCGCCCCCCCATCGACCGAGTCGGCCCTGCGGGGTATCTGGCTCCTCGAGGAAAGTGGGTATCTGCTTCGGTTCGGCCTGGACGGAACCTATGCCATCGACGACGAGGGAGGGCTCGGCGAGGACCCCGATGACGTGGGCACGTTCAGAGTCGACGGCCGAGGCGGCCTCACGCTCACGAGCGGGGCGAACTCCCGGACGTGCGCCCAGGGTGACGTGTGGGTCTGGGAGAACGTCCGACTGGCGGGAGCCACGCTTCGGGGAGTCGTCGCCGAGAGCGCGTGTCCGAACGACGTCGGAGTCGAGTTGAACTGGATCCGGCTTTCACCATGACCCCGGGGACGTCAATCCAGTTCGGTCGCAGTGATGCTGACCGAGTGAAGGAGGAACCATGAGATATCGCACCAGCCTGTGGGCACCCGTGGCGTTGACGACGGCGCTGCTCGCAGCGGCCTGCACAGAGAAACCCGAGCAGCCGAGGGCGGCGGCGCCCGGGAGCGGGTCCCCGAGGGCCGTGCAGACCGGGGCCGAGCCCGCCCCCGAGGACCTGAAGGAGCTGAAGGGTCCGGAAGGCCTCCCCGAGCCGGAGATGGATCTGACCGAGGTGTTCGCCCTGCTTCGAGAGGAGGTCGGTTTTGCCGATAGCAGGCACCGCGCCGACGTGAGGGGAGAGCAGGCCATCCGGCTCGTGGCCAGCGGCGGCGGGCCACCGCTTCCCAGCGCCTGGTTCCAGCCAGCAATCCTGGTCGGCGATCCAGGACAGACCCTCACACTCGTCCTGTCGAACCCAGACCTCCGTCTCGGCCACACGTTCACAGTGCCCGATCTGAACATCGATGTGTCCCTTCCGAACCCGGAGGAAGAGAAGGCAGTGCAGGTAACGTTTCCGGAGGGGGACCAGCCGACCCTGTTCTTCTGCAAGTTTCACCGCGACTACGGCCAAGTGGGAGCCCTCGTGGCTTCGAGCTGACGCTGCATGGATCGCGCCACCCGCGTTCACATGTGAGGTCATCTGAGATCCTCCGACATCACATCCCTTGGCAAAAGTTGGGTGAGAGTTCGGCCGCCTGTCGCGCGCTACCGACAAGATCAGCCAGGTGGAGTGGCTGGCGGCCATTGCGCCGAAGCTACGGCCTTTAGCGCATAAGCCGCGGCTGCTCGCACGTTGATCCGTCTGTCCCCGAGTTCCCCGCCCAGTGCGGAGGCCAGCGCCGAGATCACCGCCGCAGGAACTGCTGGAGCGACGCCTGAGTGAACCCCGCGGGGAGGTATGGATCTGGCGGACCGGCGCCTCGCAGTGATAGAACCGCCCTGTGGGCACGAACGCGGAGGTCGACGCGTGGTTTCGAGATTTTGAACACCCCCTCAAGGACGCGATGCTTCAGGTGCGAGGGATCATCCTCAATGCCGACCCGCGGATTGGCGAAACAATCAAGTGGAAGAGCCCGACCTTCGTGTTCGATGGCAACATGGCCAGCATCGATCCGCGGTCAAAGAAGCATGTCAACGTGATGTTCCACCTCGGAGCCTCCCTCCCCGGGAAGCATCCGCAACTCGAGGGAGGCGGTTCCACCGTGCGGTACATGCGGTTCGCCGACCGCAACGACGTCAAGAGGAAGCGGCGAGACCTCGAGGCGGCCGTACGCGCCTGGTGCAAGCTCAAGGAGAACTCCGGCCCACGGCGCTGATCGCGGCAGTCCGTAAGTACTTTAGCGAGCCGCCTTACGTATCGCGGCTATATGACCAACGTCGTGCTCCGCGTAACGGATGGCGCTGAGAAGACGTCTCCAGTCCGCAGCGCGGCCGCCCAGTTCAATGTGTCCGACGACCTCGAGGTTTCCCTGTCTCCCTCCCATACGCCAGTGCCAGATTCACCGGGTCCACCGGCACGATCTTTCTATCCCATAGTTTGCGATGCTCGAGGGCGTATTCACCGACGAGGGTATACGCCGAAGTCTCCACCCGCCCCATGCCTCTTCCTTTGAGCGCAAGCTGGCCCTGCGGTCCACCATCCGAGCATTTCGAGCGAGGGCTGGGAGTGGACAGGCGGCCGAGTCAGCCGGCCGCTTCGTATCCGGGCGAGGTACAGGAGGCCTCCACCTGCCGCGAGCAGTACCAACGCCAAGGCCACGAGCCGGGCGGTGTCGGTCCCCGTGAACGCGAGATTCCGCTGGATCGCGGCAGCCAGCACCTCATCGCTGGCCAGCAGCGTGTTAACGGTCGAGGAGTCGCTATCGGATGCCCCTCGGCGCGCTCCTTTTCCAGCCTCAAAGGCAGCGGGATAACTGAGCTCACCGCCGTCTCGCCTCGAACGGGTGAGTAGTCGGGGACCGAAAACGTGCAGGCCATGGTCTCACCCGGCGCGAGCATGATGCCCGACAGCTCACCGCATACCCTGACCTGGACGGGCCCAGTGGTTCCAGTGTAGGTGTGGGTCACCGCGGCGATCACGAACTCCGTCGCACCGATGTTGGTTATCAGCGCCTTGAAGCTGCCAGCGCACGCATTCGTCACATATCAGGTGCAGGCGCGCTGTGCCCGTGGCCGTCCCGGTACACCTTGATTCGTCCGGTTCTTGCCTATTGGCTGCCCTTCTATGATGTGTCTGGCAAAAGATGAGCTCCAAGGTCGATCAGCCATCCACAACGAGAAGAACGCTGGCCCTGCCTGAAGGCGCCCAGGGGGTCCTGCCCAGCCAGGCCCTCGAGCGGGCCGTGGAGGCGGGCTTCATCGAGGCTGATGATTTCAGGATCCCTCCTTCGAGTATCCAGCCGGCAAGCATCGACCTACGTCTGGGCGAGACCGCCTATCGGATCCGTTCCAGCTTCCTGCCTGACAGACGCCCCGTGGAAGTAAAGCTGAAGGAGTTTGTAGAAGATGAGCTCGACATCATCAGAGAAGGCAAGGTTCTCGAGCCAAATACGCCCTATCTGATCCCGCTGATCGAGCGGTTGCACCTCCCCGCTGATGTTCGTGGGAAGGCGAACCCAAAGAGTTCGACGGGCCGGCTGGACGTCTTCACCCGGGTCATCACCGACGAGAGCTACCGTTTCGATGAGATCCAGCCAGGATATTCAGGGCGGCTTTACCTCGAGGTGGTGCCTCTTTCCTTCACGGTCCGCGTCAAGCACAAGCTCGCGCTCAATCAGCTGCGACTCTCGGTCGGCGAGTCCGCCCTTAAGGACGAGGAAATCCGCAGCGTCCACCAGCAGGAGCCCCTCCTGTACCGCGATGGACACTCCCTCCCAGACAAGGACCTCGCTACCGCCAGTGGGGTGTTCCTGAGCCTGGACCTCAGAGGAGGCGAAGCGGGCCGAGTCGGATACCGCGCCAGGAAGTACTCCTCGGTCATCGACATGGAGCTCGCAGGCACCTACGAATGGCAGAAGTACTGGTATCCGGTCCACCGAGAAGCCGGCGATCGAATCATCCTTGAACCCAACGCCTTCTATCTGCTGCTCTCCGACGAGGCCGTGCGGATCCCTCCCGGGTTCGCCGCTGAGATGGCCGCCTACGATCCGACGAGCGGCGAGCTCCGAACCCACTATGCGGGATTCTTCGATCCCGGATTCGGCTTCGATTCCGACGGCGCCTTTCTCGGCTCGCGAGCAGCGCTTGAGGTTCGAGCCCATGACGTGCCGTTCGCGATCGAGCATGGGCAGCGGGTCGCCAAGCTGACCTTCGAACGCATGGCCGCCGAGCCCGACCGGCTGTACGGGGACGCCATCGGGTCCTCCTACCAGGGGCAGATGGACACCCTGAGCAAGCACTTCAAGCAGCCGGAGCCAGCCGAGACCGGAGCCACCCCAGTGGGCCCCAGCGCGGCGGACCATCCCCGCCTATTCGACCATGGGCGGGCGACCGGCCAGCAGCTTCCGTGAGCGAAAGGTGGAATTCCTCCGCCGGATGAAAGAAGGTTAGGCCGTCCCCGTCGAAAGGAGACGGCATGGCCAGGCGAATGGGAATCTCCACCATCCTGCTCATCGCAGCGGTGGTGAGCTTCGTCCTCGCGCTCTTCGAGGTGAGTCTCGGCGACCTCGATCTGGTCACCCTCGGGCTGGCGCTGTTCGCGGGGGCTTTCCTTGTTCGCGACGTAGCCTGACCTCGCACGCGGCCGCCGGGAGTAATCTTCGAAGGAGACGGTGTGACTCCTGCAGCCGATGGACCTGATCGATCCACACTCGCCGCGTTCGTCGGGGCGGCGATCATCGGAGGCTCGAACTTCGTCGCAGTAAGGTTCTCGAACGAGGACCTGGATCCGATGTTCGGAGCGGCCTTCCGTTTCGCCCTGGCCGCGCTCCTGCTGCTCGGCATCATGGCGATCACGGGACGCCACATGCCGAGAGGTCGCGCCGCAGCCGGAGCCGTGATCTACGGGCTGCTCGGCTTCGGTGTGTCCTACGCACTCCTCTACATTGCCCTGGTCGAGTTACAGGCGGGCACGTCGTCGGTGATCCTCGCGGGGACGCCGCTGTTCACGCTCATTCTTGCGGTCGCCCATCGCCAGGAGAGCTTCTCCGTGCGGGGTCTGATCGGAGCCGCCCTGGCCGTCCTCGGGATCGCGGTCCTTTCGGGCGGCTCGGTGGGAACTGAGTTCCCTCTCGCTTACCTCCTGGCAGCGGTGCTGGGTGCTCTGTGCGTCGCGGAGTCGAGCGTGATCGTGAAGAGCTTCCCGCGCGCCGATCCGATAACGACGAATGCCGTGGGGATGGCTGCAGGAACCGTCCTTCTTGCCATGGCCTCGCTCGTCTTCGGCGAGCAATGGATGCTGCCCGAGACGACCCGAACTTGGTTCGTCTTGGCCTGGCTCGTAGTGGCAGGATCGGTCGGGTTGTTCATCCTCTTCCTGTTGGTGATCGCGCGCTGGACGGCATCCGCGACCGTCTATGCACTGACGTTGATGCCGGTTGTTGCTGTGACGCTGGGAGCACTGCTGGCCGACGAACCGGTGACGGTCGAGCTCTTGGCAGGTGGTGCCCTCGTCCTCGTGGCTGTCTACATTGGGGCCATCTCCCAGGGGAGAGCGAAGCCCGAAACCCCGCAGCCGCTCGTCGTGGCCCCCGAAGGGGAAGCGCGGGACTGACACCACTCGGACTCCAAGGCGAAAGCGACCGCGTCATCGGGACTCATGGCGTAGCCCTCGGCCCGGGACTGCTCGTATTCCTCATCACCGAGTGCCTGCCGTGCATCGGACTCCGGGTTGTGCTGAGCCATGACGACGGTCGGGGGACCGCCACCGAGGTCATCCCGGATCCGCGGTACGTGTGGCTTCAGGCATCAATTTGTCAAGCCGCAACCTTCGGCCGCCGCACCGGTCTCACACGGCGGTACCATCGGTACCGTCGATGATTATCTGGAAGTTCCTCCACATCGCAGCGATGTTCGCCGCGGTGTCCGTCTTCGTGGGGCAGGGCCTGCTTTCGGCCGGGATCGCTCGCACCGCAGACGTTCGTGCAATCCGCCGCGCCCTGGTTGCCGAGACCCGGTTTCAGCCCGTGGGCGGCGTCCTGTTTGTGCTCGGCCTCGTCTTTGGCATCGTCGCTGCCCTTACCGCCGAGTTCGACCTCACCGCCCCCTGGCTTCTGATCGCCTACGGGCTCGTGGTGGCTGTGATCGCCACTGGGATCGCCTACCACGGGCCCCGGGGGAAGAAGCTCCAAGCCCTCGCCGCGGCGAGCCCCGAGAATGAGGCCTCGGATGCTCTTCGCGCGCTGATCGAGGCGCCCAGCGCCCGCGTGATGGCGGCGCTCGACAGCCTGTTATGGCTTGCCATCATCTACGTGATGGTCGTCAAACCGTTCAGCTGACGCGCCCCACGGCATGTGCAGTCCGCAGCTTGATGTCGGTAGACTCCGCTGGATCGTAGAACGGTAGCCCCACGGTGCGGTCAGGTGCACCGACGGACCGTTCTGAAGGGGATCACCGAGCAGGTACGTCTGTTCAGGATCTTGGTCCACGAGGGTTCGTAACGAGGAGAGCGCAGTGGGCGAACGCTACGACCTGGTGACCATCGGGGCCGGCCCGGCCGGCGAGAAGGGTGCCGCCCAGGCAGCGTACTTCGGCAAGAGAGTGGCCGTGGTGGACCGATTGCGCCACCCGGGTGGGGCCACGGTCGCCTCCACGGGGATTCCCACGAAGACCCTTCGAGAGACCGCCCTGTACGTCACCGGCTTCCGCAACCGCGATGTGTACGGCCTCAGCCTCGAGCTCGATCGGGAGACAGTCCTTGAGCGGCTGATATCTCGCAGGAGCGAGGTGGCAAGCACGATGGCCAGAGCGGTGGACGAGAACTTGAGGCGGCACGGCATCCGTTACATCCAAGGGGAGGCGAGACTGGGGCCAGATAGAACCGTCCTGGTGACCGTCGATGGAACGGAGCTCTCCCTCCAAGCGAACGTCATTCTCATCGCTTCGGGATCCCGGCCTTTTCGGCCACCAACGGTGCCCTTCGACGATCCCGACGTCCACGACTCCGAGGAGGTCCTTGGGATTCGGCGGCTCCCGGGAAGCATGGTGGTGGTGGGCGGCGGGCCCGCTGGGTGCGAGTACGCTTCGATCTTCACCGCCCTCGGCACCGACGTGACCCTTATCGACACCGCGGAGAGGATCCTGCCGTTCATGGACGAGGAGATTTCCCGGCTGCTGGCCGAAACGTTCGAGCGGATGGGGATGCGGGTGCTCCTGGGGGCCGGGGTGGCCACGATCGATCGATCGGACGGACGGCTCCGGGTGCGGACCGAGAATGGGGAGGTCCTCCACCCGGAACAGGTGCTGTTCGCCGCGGGGCGATCGGGAAACACGGAAGGCCTGGGGCTGGAAAAGCAGAAGGTGGAGCTCGATGCTCGGGGACGGGTGAAGGTTGACGAGACCTTCCGAACCACCGCGGACGGCATTTATGCGGCCGGGGACGTGATCGGCCCGCCGTCCCTGGCCTCGGTCTCCATGGAGCAGGGACGAGTAGCCATCTGCCACGCTTTCGGGATCCCTTTCAAGGAGACCGTCGACCCTCTCCCGCCCTCCGCCGTGTACTCCATCCCCGAGTCGGCAATGGTCGGGCTCACTGAGGAGGCGGCCCGAGCCGAGGGGGTGGACGGCGAGGTGGGCAGGGGATGGTTCGCCGGAAACGCCAAGGCCACCATCTCTGGGTTCACCGAGGGGCTGGTGAAGCTGGTGTTTCGCCGGGACACCAGGGCGCTCCTCGGAGTGCACATCCTCGGCGACGGAGCTAGCGAACTGATCCACACGGGGCAGGCCGCCATCCACGCAGGCGGGACCATCGATCAGTTCATCCACACCACGTTCTGCACCCCCACCAGAAGCGAGGCATTCAAATACGCGGCCTATGACGGGCTCCAGCGGCTGTCGGGCAGGTCGCTTGGTCCGCCCTCGAGCATCGCCACAGAAAACCCAGCGCCTGAGTGAACGGTCAAGGACGTTCGCCTGGCTGATGAGGGCTCGTGTCTATTTGACGATGCGGTACTTGATGTGAGTGACACCGGGCGCCTCGATCGCGCGCACCTGCTCGAGTTCGAGGTTCCCGACGTTGTCGAGCAGACGCTTGCCAGCGCCGAGCACGATCGGGACGATGTGGAGCTCGAACTCATCGACCAGCCCGGCAACGAGGTACTGCTGGATCACGTCGGCGCCTCCCGCGATGACCACATCCCGGCCGGCCGCGGCTTGTTTCGCCTGGTCAAGCGCTGACTCGATTCCCTCTGTGACAAAAATGAAGGTCGTACCCCCCTTCATCTCGAGGGGCCTACGGGGATGGTGAGTGAGCACGAAGACCGGCGTGTGGAACGGAGGGTTGTCGCCCCACCAGCCATTCCAGGGGGGATCTTCTCTCCAGGGGCCGGGCCCGCCCCCGAACATGTTCCGGCCCATCACGCTCGCGCCGACGTTCGACTGCAGCTCCTCGACAACGGGCGTGCTGGCGTTGACCTCCCCTCCCTCCTGGCCATGCGGCATGCGCCACGCCTCGAGCTCGACGATCCCCTCATGGAGATCCTCGCCGCCAACGCCCAGTGGGTTCTCTTCGCTCTCGTCGGGCCCA
>OCZV010000988.1_pt1 | contig 10193 bp, 7 predicted proteins | sample 1539051 | NCBI WGS metagenome assembly OCZV01 (sample SAMEA3113581, study PRJEB22503) | soil metagenome
GCGGAGGCCTCGACAACGTCGGTCGACACCCCCCTGCCGGTCGCGCGCCGCACAGGCGTTCCGTTGTCTCCACCCATCGCCAGGACGACCGTCACGTCGCCGAGAGCATCTATTCCCCCGGTGACGCTCGAGACCGTGAACGACTCCTGACGGGCCTGTACGCCCGTTGCGCGCTGGATGGCACCGCACGCCGCATCGATCATCCCGTCGCCGATGGCGGACTCGTCGACAAGCTCGTCGCGATGCATCAGCCGCACGGTCGCGGTCGGCGACATGTGAGTGCCTCCGGCAACCTGGATCGAAACCAGTTCGTATTCGTCGGCTTCGGACGCGATCTCGTCCGCAACGATCGCCTCGAGGTCGACGTCGGTGATGCGTATCTTGCGGTCGGCGAGAGTCTTGAAGCGTACGAACGCCTTCTGGACGTCCTCCGTATCGAGGTGGAAGCCGAGATCCTGTAGGGCCTTTGCGAACGCGTGGCGCCCGGAATGTTTGCCCAGGACGATGCGCGACCCGTCGAGACCGACGTCGACCGGATCCATGATCTCGTAGGTCGTCCGCTCCACCATCACGCCGTGCTGGTGAATGCCGGCCTCGTGGGCGAATGCATTGGCGCCGACGATGGCCTTGTTCGGCTGCACCGAATACCCGGTGAGCATCGAGACCATCCGCGATGTGCGAGCGATCTCGCGCGTGTTGACGGCCGAGTCGACCCCACGCACCGAGGTGCGGGTGCGCATCGCCATTACGATTTCCTCAAGCGAGCAGTTCCCCGCCCGTTCACCGATGCCGTTCACGGCGACCTCGACCTGACGGGCACCGGCGTCGATGCCCGCGAGTGCATTCGCTACGGCAAGTCCGAGATCGTTGTGCGTGTGGACACTCCACGTGACTCCGTCGGCGCCGACCTCTGCGATCAGATATCGAATGAGCGACGCGAACTCTTCGGGCAGCGCATAACCCACGGTGTCCGGAACGTTGAGCGTTGTGGCTCCCGCCTCGACAACGGCCGCATAGACGCGCGCCAGGAACTCCGGGTCTGACCGGGTGGCGTCCTCACAAGAGAACTCGACGTCGTCGACGTGGCTCCTGGCGCGCCCCACTCCGGACACGGCAGCAGCGACGACTTCCTCCGGAGTCATCCGGAGTTTCGCCTTCATGTGAATCTCGCTCGTTGCGATGAAGGTGTGAACGCGAGCACGCTCGGCGGGCCCAACGGCCTCTGCAGCACGGTCGATGTCGCCGTGCTCGACGCGCGCGAGCCCTGCGATCACCGGCCCGCGGACCGTCGCGGCGATCGCCTTAACGGCCTCGGTCTCACCATCGGACGCGATCGGAAAACCCGCCTCGATCACGTCAACGCCGAGCCGCGCCAGCTGCTCGGCGATCTCGACCTTCTCCTTCAGATTGAGCGAGATCCCCGGGGACTGCTCCCCGTCTCGCAGGGTTGTATCGAAGATCCGTACCGGACCGGTTACGTCTGCTTCAACCACGACATCATCTCCCTGAGGCCCGCACCCACATGCTCGATCGGGTGCTCTCGCTGACGGCGACGTTGGGCCTCCAGAACGGGCGTCGAGGCCTTGTTCTCGAGGACCCACTCCCTTGCGAAGGCTCCGGAACGGACGTCCTCGAGGATCGTCCGCATCGCAGCCTCCGCCTCAGCCCCCACCACCCGGGTTCCGCGGGTGAGATCGCCGTACTCGGCCGTGTCGGAGATTGCATCTCGCATGTGGGTGAACCCACCCTCGTAGAGGAGGTCGACGATCAGCTTCAGCTCGTGCAGGCACTCGAAGTACGCGATCTCGGGCTGATAGCCGGCCTCGACGAGAGTCTCGAAGCCGGCCTGGATAAGTCGCGATGCTCCACCGCACAACACTGCCTGCTCGCCGAACAGATCGGTCTCGGTCTCCTCGGCGAAGGTCGTTTGGATGATCCCGGCCCGGGCGCAGCCCAGTCCGAGCCCGTAGGCGAGGGCCGTCTGCAGTCCACGGCCACTCGCATCCTGATGCACGGCGACGAGCGCCGGAGTTCCGCTTCCCTGCTCGTAGGTCCGGCGGACCAGCGGCCCGGGAGCCTTCGGAGCGATCATCACGACATCACAGTCGCTAGGTGGGCGAACCTGCCCGAAGTGGATGTTGAAGCCGTGAGCAAAGAGCAACGTCGCGCCGCTCTTGAGGTTCGGCTCCACGCTTTCGGTGTACAGATCGGCCTGGTGTTGGTCGGGAGCGAGAACTGCGATCACGTCAGCACCCGAACACGCTTCCGTGACAGTCGCCACTGTGAGGCCATCGGCCTCTGCGCGCGACCACGACGACGAGTCTTTGCGCAAACCCACAACAACGTCGAATCCGGAGTCGCGGAGATTGAGCGCGTGCGCCCGTCCCTGCGAGCCGTATCCAAGAACCGCAATCAGTTTGCCCCTGAGGGCATCCGCCGAGGCGTCGGATTCGTAGTAGATCGTTGCAGGCATTGCGGTCCTCCTGGGACTAGGAAGCGGTCAGATCTTGGATCGGCACGGGTCTGATGGCCGGGGCCTTGAGCCCTGCGGCGCCGCGGCTCAGCGCGACCCGACCGGTTCGGGCCATCTCGAGAATCTCGTACGGGCGCATCAACTCTTCGAAAGCGGTGATCTTCTCCGGCGCGCCGGTGACTTCGATCACAAGCGCTTCAGGATCCATGTCGACGACCTTTCCGCGGAAGATCTCGGCGGTCTCGATCACCTCTGAGCGCCTCCCCGGTTCGACTTTGACTTTGATCAGCGCGAGTTCACGCTCGACAGTGTTGTCGTGCGGGAGCTCGTCGATCCGGAGCACGTTGATGACTTTGTGGAGCTGCTTGACGATCTGTTCCACGGGACTGCCTTCGGCGAGCACTGCGATCGTCATCCGCGAAACTCTCGGATCTTCCGTCTCACCTACGGCCAATGAGTCGATGTTGAACCCTCGCCTGGCGAACATCGTCGATATACGTGCCAGGACTCCGGGTTTGTTGTCGACGAGCACGGACAGCGTGTGGCATTCAGACGCCATCACGCGCCCCTCTCTGCTGCTTCTTCCAACAGGCTGGGACGAACTTTGAGTACGGCCTCGGGCGAAGGATCTGGGCCGAGGATGATGTCGTCGTTCGACGCGCCGGCCGGAATCATCGGGAAGCAGTTCTCCGCCGGGTCCACCCTGAAGTCGATGACACAGGGGCGATCGTCTACGGACAAGGCCTTGTCGACCACCGTGCCGACCTCGTCGGGCTCGGTCACGCGGTAGCCGACGGCACCGTAAGCCTCCGCAAGCCGAACGTAGTCGGGCACCTCCGGAGGAAGGTGAACTTCCGAATAACGGCGGTCGTAGAAGAGCTCCTGCCACTGGCGCACCATGCCGAGGTGCTGGTTGTTGAGGATGGCAACGGTGAACGGGATCTTCTCCAGGGTCGCGGTTGCGAGTTCCTGAGCGGTCATCTGGAAACACCCGTCGCCGTCGATGCACACCACCGGAGCATCAGGCCTGCCGACTTTCGCTCCGAGTGCCGCCGGGACCCCGAATCCCATCGTCCCCAGGCCGCCGGAGGTGACGAACGAATAAGGGTTGTTGCACGGCATGAGCTGCGAGGCCCACATCTGATGCTGGCCCACGCCCGTGACGACGACGGCCTCGCCGCCCGTCGCCGCGCCGAAGCTGTCCACGACATACTGCGGCTTCACCGGTCCGTCGCCGGGCTGCTCGTAGAAGAGCGGATAGTCGCGGCTCCACGTGTTCGCTTCCGCGAGCCACTCGGAGAGATCCGCGCCGGCGTGTTTCGATTGAAGATGAAGAACTGCCTTGGTCAGTTCGATGATCGTCAGGCGGGCGTCACCCACTATCGGGACGTCGACCGCGCGGTTCTTGCCGATCTCCGCGGGATCGACGTCTGCGTGGATGATCTTTGCGTTCGGTGCGAACGCATCTAGTTTCCCGGTCACGCGGTCGTCGAATCGCGCGCCGAGCGTGATCAACAGATCGGCGCGCTGCATGGCGGTGACGGCGGCGTAGTTGCCGTGCATCCCCGGCATGCCGAGGCACAACTCATGATCGTCGGGGAAGATGCCGCGCGCCATTAGCGTCGTAACGACCGGCGCGCCGACGGCTTCGACGAGGCGCCTCAACTCGTCCGCAGCGCGGCCCTTGTGGACGCCACCCCCGACGTAGAAGACGGGCCGGGCGGCGGCGCGGATCAACTCGGCGGCGGATCGGATCTGGCGCCGGTTGGGATGAACCGTGGGCCGGTACCCGGGAAGGTTGATGCTTGACGGCCACTCGAACGTTGTTGGCGCCTGCAAGACATCTTTGGGAATGTCGACCAGCACCGGGCCGGGCCGGCCCGAAGTTGCGATGTGAAATGCCTCCGCGATCACCTCCGGGATGGAATCCGCTTCCATCACCTTGTAGTTGTGTTTGGTGATCGGCATCGTTATGCCGGTGATATCGGCTTCCTGGAAGGCGTCGTTACCGATTACCGGACGGGGCACCTGGCCGGTGATTGCGACCAGCGGTACCGAATCCATGAAAGCGTCTGCGATCGGAGTAACGAGGTTGGTGGCGCCGGGCCCGGAGGTCGCCATACACACCCCAGGTTTGCCGGTCACTTGCGCGTAACCCTCGGCCGCATGGCCCGCGCCCTGCTCGTGTCTCATGAGCACGTGGCGAATCGGCGAATCGAGTAGCGGGTCGTAAGCGGGGAGAATCGCTCCGCCCGGAATCCCAAACACCACATCAACGCCCGCTGCTTCGAGCGAATCGATCAAGGACTGAGCTCCGGTCACGGCCGTCATCGCGGAGGCCTCCTCGTTTGGATTCGGATCCGCATACCGATCAGCTGCTTCCGTCGTAGGGGCCGGAGACCTTGTAGGCGTAGGCGGCCAGCATGAACGCGGCGTGAGCAAACGCCTCCGGAGACGAATCGCGGCGATCAGAAGTCATCTCCGCGCTCTCGACCGGACCGCTCAGCCAGGCATCTTCAGTGCTGAAGTAGTCCTCGAACCACTCCCGTTGCTCTGGGTCGGCGACGTCGACATCGACCTCTCCGGGGCTCTTCCATTCCGCCGTTCCTATGACGTTGCCGTTCTCGATCGTGACTTTCATCGTTCTCCTCCGTAGGTTCTGCTTCGCTTTGGGTTTGTTGACCTGCACGTTTGCTTCGAACACCACCTCTCCTCGCGGGAATCGGGGAAACAAAAAACCCTCCGGGTCTCGGAGGGTTTAGGCGCACGCTGCTGCGGCCGAGGGCCGAGAGCGCGCGCCTAGGTAATAAGTACGAGGGTAATCAGGAAGATTCGAGTCGTCGCCGCTGTGTCTGTCCGGTTCGTCGTCATTCTCACGTCCACAGTCTCGTCTGCGTTGCGAACCCCGGCGACGGTGCAGAGGTCATTGGGCCGGAGTATCCCGGATACTCCGGAATGCGTCAAGCCGCTTCAGTGAGAGTCGGCCTTTCAGACCGAGCACTTTAGCGATCGCCCCAAACTGTCCGCTCTCGGCAAAGGCGCTATGTTCGGCGAATGAGCAATCCCTACGAGAACCCGTCAGATCCGGCCAAACGGCGCAGCGCCATCCTGACAGACGGACCCGACCGGGCTCCGGCGCGATCCATGCTCAAGGCGATTGGTTTCGGCGACGAGGACCTCGCGAAACCCATCGTCGGCGTTGCCACGAACTGGATCGAGACGATGCCGTGCAACTACAACCAGCGAGAACTTGCGGCGCAGGTCAAGGCCGGTATCCGCGCCGCAGGTGGCACGCCGATGGAGTTCAACACGATCTCGGTCTCCGACGGCGTGTCCATGGGGACCCAGGGCATGAAGGCGTCGTTGGTCAGCCGGGAGGTGATCGCCGATTCCATCGAGCTCACGGCGCGCGGGCACCTCTTCGACGGTCTGGTGTGCCTCGTCGGATGCGACAAGACGATTCCTGCAGCAGTGATGGCGCTGTGCCGCCTGGACATACCGGGACTCGTTCTCTACAACGGTTCGATCGCTCCGGGCCGGTGGCGCGGGAACGATGTGACGATCCAGGACGTCTTCGAAGCCGTGGGCCGACATGCCGCCGGGACGATGTCGGCGGCCGACCTCCACGATCTCGAAGGCGCCGCCTGTCCGGGCGCGGGAGCGTGCGGAGGGCAGTTCACCGCGAACACGATGGCGACGGTCATCGACTTCCTCGGCATAAGCCCCGCAGGGCTCAGCGGCATCCCTGCTACCGAACCGGGAAAGCGCGCCGCCGCCGAAGCCGCCGGGCGCCTCGTGATGGAGGCGCTACGTACAGACGTTCGGCCATCGGAGCTGGTCACGCGCCGCGCACTCGAAAACGCAATCGCGTCGGTGGCGGCGACCGGTGGATCGACGAACGGGGTTTTGCACCTGCTGGCGATCGCCCGCGAGATGGGCATCGATCTCACACTGGAGGACTTCGACGAGATCGCCGCCCGAACACCCGTTGTCGCCGATCTCAAGCCGGGCGGGCGGTTCGTCGCAACCGACCTCTACGCTGCCGGTGGCACGCCGCTCGTGATGCGCGAGCTGCTCAAGAAAGAGTTGATCCATGCCGGCGCTCCGACGATCGACGGCCGGACCATCGGAGAGATCGCCGGGTCGGCCGAGGAGTCATTCGGGCAGGAGGTTGTCGTCTCCATCGACCAGCCGCTGAAACCGACCGGGGGGCTGGCGATTCTGCGCGGAAACCTCGCTCCGGAGGGCTGCGTTGTGAAACTCGCGGGCCACGAGCGAACCTTCCACCGCGGTCCGGCGCGCGTCTTCGATTCCGAAGAGAGTTGCTTCGAGGCGGTATCCCGCCGGGATATCCAGCCGGGGGACGTCGTGGTGATCCGTTACGAGGGTCCGGCCGGCGGACCCGGGATGCGCGAGATGCTTGGGGTGACGGCGGCGATCGTCGGAGAGGGGCTCGGCGATTCCATCGCCCTGATCACCGACGGCCGCTTCAGCGGCGCCACCCACGGGCTGATGGTCGGTCACGTCGCCCCAGAGGCGGCGCGCCGCGGGCCGGTCGCGGCGCTCAAGGACGGAGATGTAATCGAGATCGACGTTGACGCCCGGGAGCTGCGCGTTCTACTCGACGACGATGCGATCGAAAAACGCCTCGCCGACTGGACGCCGCCGGCCCCGCGCTACAAAACCGGAGTCTTCGCCAAATACGCGGCGTCGGTCTCGTCCGCTTCCGAAGGAGCGATCACCTCGCCAACCGAACGCGCCTAGGCCTTTCTGTCTGCTGAAAACCGCGGATTCCGCGGTTCTGAGCAGACAGAAAGCGCGGCGCGCTGAAAGTCGGTCACCCGAGCGGCGGGTGCACCTCGGGATGTTTGGCTGCGAGCCACTCCTGCTCGGCGCGCCCCAGCTCCGTCTGCGACGGCTCCCCGAACCAGAGTTCCCGGCCGATGGCCTGCCAGTTCGCCGTCGCCTCGAGCCGGCCGATCAGGGAACCGACGCCGAACGACATCCGGTTGAACGTGATCATGACCCCCGGAATGCCGACCTTACGGAGGGTTTGGAACGCCTGCGACCTTGGGTCGAACCCCGCAGCGGCGATGTCTTGGATCAGGGCCGGATCCACCTTGAAGGGCCGGTCGTGCAGGATCGGGTGGTTCATCGCCTTGAGGTGATCCCAGATGGCATCGATCTCGGGAGTCTTTCGATTGAGAACGCCTAGTCCCTCCAGGGCCGCCCTCCCCCGCTCCTTGTCGTCGATTACAAGGGCGAGCGTGATCTCCAAAAGGAGCTCGAGTGTCCCTGGGTCGACGGCACGAACCAACCCGAAATCCAGGAACGCGACCCTCCCGTCCTTCAGGAGGAGGTAGTTCCCCGGATGTGGGTCGGCGGAGAACAGAAGGAAACGGTACAGACTGCCGTAGAAGAAACGAAACAGTGTCTCGGCCAGGCGGTCCTTCTCCGGCTGCGACCACTCCATCGACGTCATGAACGGCTCCCCGACGACGAACTGCTGCGTAATTACGCGCGTCCTGCAGTAGTCCGGATAGACCTTTGGGACATAGATGAACGGATGGTCCGAGAACAGCTCCGCGAATTTCGCCTGATTCGTTGTCTCCCGCCGGTAGTCGAGCTCCTCGGTAACGCGTTCCTTGACTTCGTTTGCCACTTCGCTGGGATCGAGATTGGGAGCGATCGCGACGGCGATCTTTGTCATTGCAGTCACGTTCTTGAGATCGGCCCGCACCGCATCATCCACGCCGGGGTACTGGACCTTCACGGCCACCGTCTCTCCGGAATGGAGTGTGGCGCGGTGGACCTGTCCGATCGACGCAGCAGCTACCGGCTCGTCTTCGAACGACGCGAAGACCTCCTCGACCGGCCTGCCGAACTCGGACTTGACCACCGACTTCGACGCCTGAGGATCCATCGGCGGAGCGGAGTTCTGGAGCATCGTGAGCGCGTCCCGGTAGGTGGATAGGTACTCGCCCGGAGCGGCAAACTCGTAGAAGGAGGCCAGCTGGCCGACCTTCATAGCGGCGCCCTTCATCTCGCCGAGCATGTCGACCAGCTGCTTCGCCGTCTGCTGGTGGAAGCCGTCGAGGAACTCCTGCGCCCGCTCGGGGGCGGCAAACGAGCGCGCCCGGGTTCCGACAAAACGAGCGGCCGACCTGCCCGTCTGGCCGGCGAGCCGGGCCCCGCGCTGCCACCAGCCCGTCGGGATCGGCGCTTTACCCTTCTTTTCTTCGGCCATCTGGGGGCTACTGTAGTACGCAAAGAAAAGGAGCCCCGCCGTTCGTATCCATGTGAGAAGCGTTCGGAGGGAACCGGGACATGATCCGCAACGCATTGAAGTTGGGAGCCATCGGTCGCCGCCGCGCTGGCGCTGACCGCGTGTGTCCCCGCTGGGTCGGTGTGGCAGGGAACGGGGAGCTCCAGCACCGTCGTCGAGGCCGAGGCTTATCCTCGCTTCTCGAAGAAGAAAGCGATGCGTCACGTTCGGGAGCTGGCCAAGAAGATTGGGGTGCGAGTAAGGGCAACAAGAGGCGAGCGTCGGGGAGCAAAGTACATCGCCGCCGAGTTTGCCGAGCTCGGATACGACGTGACGATCCAGAAGTTCTCCGTCGACGGTGCAAAGTCCCGCAACGTCCGCGCGCGCTGGCCCGGCATCACGAACCATCCATTCGTTGTGGGCGGCCACATGGATTCGGTGCCCGAGTCTCCAGGAGCGAACGACAACGCTTCCGGAGTCGCGGTGGTGCTCGAGATGGCCCGGATCTTCGCCGAGAAGGAACAGGCCGGCCTCGTCGAGTTCGTCGCCTTCGGAGCCGAGGAATACGGGATCGACGGAAGACATCACGTGGGGTCAGAGAAGTTCGTGAAAAGACTCGGCAAGAGGGGCAGAAAGCGGTCGCCCGGAATGGTCTCCGTCGACATGATCGCCGACGGAAAGCCGTTCATCATCGGTACGGCGGGCATTGGCCCGAAAGCCACTCATTATCGGGACGGCGGGCATTGGCCCGGAGGTCGTCGCCAAGACGGTCTTCCGGAAGATCAAGAAGAAAACGAGCATCAACGTCGTCTACCGGACGACGTGCGACTGCTCGGACAACGGACCGTTCGAGCATGCCGGCATCCCGGGGGCCTTTTTGTGGAGCGGGACGGAGCCCGACTACCACGCCCCGAGCGACAAGCCCGCCAACCTCGAGCCCGAACATCTACGCCGAACAGGCCGCGCGGTGAGGGCTTTTCTCAAGATTCTCGACGCAGGCATGCTTGCCCGATTCCGTAACCGCTGATCGGTGCGTTTTACCAGCTAGCGGGCCACTTTCTGGACTCCGCCGAGGTTCCGGCGTGCCGCCAAACCGGGCAATCCTGGCGCTTCGGAGTCGGTTAGGGCACAATTCGACGAGTAGAGAAGGAAACTTGGCGAATTATTGGCTACCCTGACAGCAACCTAAAACCGGACTCAGGACGGTAAAGACATGGCGATGCGTGAGCAAGACTCACTCGAACCGTACGAGCCTTCCGACCCGGGTTACGACTGGGACTACGAACCCGAAGACCACAGTCGCAACATGCCCAACATCATTTGGGGCCGAGTCGCGGTGCTTGGAGCGGTTGTGCTGCTGGCTTTTCTGATCGGTCGGATGACCGCGGGTGGTGGCGGAGTCCCCGAGGAAAGGCTGACGTCGGCACGCAGCGACCTGCGCGACGCGCGCGCCCA
>OCZV010000989.1_pt1 | contig 10184 bp, 10 predicted proteins | sample 1539051 | NCBI WGS metagenome assembly OCZV01 (sample SAMEA3113581, study PRJEB22503) | soil metagenome
CTCCAAGTTCTATAACCACTTGGGAATCTACAACAGCGGGGACCGTCCATGTCAAGACCCTTCGCCGTTGCGACCCCGCGGCACACCGACGGCGCTGGGACTTGAGAAGGGTCGGCTTCACCTTCGACAGAGATGCGGACGACGCTGGCTTCTGTCGAGGGCCTTGAGCCCCGAGGACCGACGGACATCATCGGCGGTCGCTTAAACAGAACGGCGGTTGACTAACCCCTGCGTTGTAAGTGCGGCCAAGCGTAATTCTTTGAGCTGCGAAAACACTCGATCAGGCAGTTTGCACGCCGGCATTTGCCACCAGGACGCGTCGAAGTCCAGGGTGTGCGGTCATAAGGCCTGCTCCCGGATCGAAGGTGTGGATCCCTCCTGCCCGTCGCGCGGCAACTGGTGCTCGTAACCGTCGAGTACACGCTCGATCGCACGACGGACCGACTTCCGTGACGCGCGCAGGATTACGTTAGCCAGGGCGTTGCGCGGTTGGGCGACGAAACGCAACGTGATGTCGCTTCCACCCTCTGCCGAAGGCGAGACGCGCCATTCACCTTCGAAACTCTTGAACAGCATGCGGAGTCGGCGCGGATAGGTCGAGGTATCGACCGACATCCGGAAGGCCTCCCCCGGCTGCCATAGGGTGCATACCTCATCCCAGCCGTTGCCCGACGCGTCGTAGCAGCGCCTCTTTGCCGCGAGGCCTGCCTCACCGGTCATTTCCACCCTGCTGATGGTCGGCGCCACGCCGGCATAGCCGGCCAGGTCCGAGACCGCGTTCCAGGCCTTTTCTGCGCTGACGGGTACGTGGCGGGTGCCTTCGAACTCCATGGGAAACCTCCACTCATTAACCTGTGTCGGCCCGACCCTAGGCCGTTCAGTATGAAAAAGCAACTGCTAACTATTATTTTCCTACTAGGTGCAGTAGGCTGCACTCCATGGCCAGCAAGCGCTACGACCAGTTCTGCGGAGTCGCCCGCGCCCTCGAGGTCGTCGGCGAACGATGGACCCTTCTGATCGTGCGCGAGCTTCTCACCGGCCCGAAGAGGTTCTCGCAACTTCGCGCCGGCCTCGGCTCGGTCGCACCAACCGTACTGACCGAGCGCCTTCGCAGCCTCACTGCCGATGGCATCGTCGAACTCGGTGAACTTCCGCCACCAGCAGGCGTGTCTGTCTATTCGCTGACGCCCCGCGGCGAGGAATTGAGAGACGTAGTCCTCGCACTTGGGCGGTGGGGAACGCCGTTGCTGGCCGAACACCGCAGTGGCGACACTTTTAGCGCGCGATGGCTTCTGGTCGCGCTATGGGATCGTTTTCGCCCCGTTTCCGGCGCCAGAGATTTAACTTTCGAGTTCCGCATTGGCAAGGAGATTCTTCACGCCAGCTTCGTCGCGGGAGAACTAACCATCGCGGAGGGGCCGGCGCAGGACGCAGATCATGTCATCGAGGCACCGCCCGTGGTCTTTGCGCGCTGGGGCATCGGCCACCTGGACACCGACGATGCGATCGGCCGCGGGCTCAAGCTCAGTGGCGGCCACCAAACCATCGCAGCTCTCCAGGAGATCTTCGGTCCGGTGTCGGAAACTTGACCGAACGATCATGAGCGTCGTATCGCACATCACGGGTCTCCCCCGACTTATTTCTTCCTGCGTCGCGCTGAAGTCCATCGAGCACGAGCTCGAGCCCAGCGAGAAACTGCGCGTCTCCAGAGTAAGGATCGAGCCTCTGGTGACTAACCCTAAAGACGTGACTCGACGATCCGCGAAGCAGGACAGAGCGACTGTTCCAAGGTGAGAGCTCTCGGAATCAAGGGATCGGAGTAAGCGACCTCTCGGCCACGGAAGTCCGAGCGTGTCGCGCATCGCCAGAAGTCATCGCCAGCTCGGCTAGCTTCCTACAATCGTCGAGGGAGTGAACCGTTAACGACGCACGAACGAGGGGCAAGCTCGGCGAAGACATCGACAGGCTCGTCACACCAATCCCCACCAGTACGAGAGCGAACAATGGATCGCTTGCCGACTCTCCGCAGACACCAATTGGAATTGAGAACGCATTGGCGGCCTCGGCAACGTCTCGGACCAAGCGCACTACCGCAGGTTGCCAGTGATCCAGCAGGTCGCTGAGCGCGCCGATCGTTCTGTCGGAGGCCATGACGTACTGGCACAGATCGTTCGTTCCGATGCTGAAGAAGTCCACAACCTTCGCAACATCTGCAGCGCAGAGCGCGAGCGCGGGAACCTCGACCATTACGCCGGCTCGCGCTAAGCCCCGTTCGTGGGCCATCGAGACGAACTCCTCCGCCTCCGAAACAGTCGAGACCATCGGGGCCATGACCCAGACCTCAGCCTCCGAATCTTCAGCTGCAAGGCTGACCGCCTCGAGCTGGCGCCCCAGGACATCGGGTTGTACGCGCGCCGTCCGTAGACCCCGAACCCCGAGGGCCGGATTCATCTCTGTTCCAAGGTCCAGCCAACGAAGCGGCTTGTCCGCTCCTGCGTCCAGGGTTCTGACAACAACCTTGCGATCGCCGAGGGCATCAAACACCGCCCGATAGGCCTTCACCTGCTCGCCGACGCTAGGTTCCTCGCCGCGATCGAGGAAAAGGAATTCGGTGCGGAATAGTCCCACCCCCTCGGAATTTCCCGCAGCGGCCTCGGCTTCCCTCGCGTTACCGACGTTGGCCAACAGCGCAACTGCGTGGCCATCTGAGGTTCGACCAGGCCCCGTATTGGAGCGAGCTGCGTCGGCGAGCCACACGGCTCGCCGCTCGATCTCGTCCATGATGGCGCGATCCGGAGACCTGATGACGATGCCACGATCTCCATCGACCACGATGGTCTCCCCCTCTGGAATCTCGCTCGCGCGCGTGCACGCAACGACTGCGGGGATCGAGAGCGACCGAGCGATGATCGCGGTGTGACTCGTCGGGCCCCCCTCGCGTGTCACGAGAGCGAGGACCAACGAAGGATCGAGTTGAGCAGTATCCGCGGGAGCCAGGTCCTTCGCGACGAGGATGAACGGCTCGGATGACTGGGGAAGCCCCGGCATGGGCGCTCCAACGAGCGTTGCGACGACGCGCGCGCAAATGTCGTCGAGATCAGCGACACGCTCGGCCAAATAGCCGCCCGCTTCCTCGAGCAGTCTCTTGAAAGCTTCGAAAGCCTGGGTCACGGCGTGCGGCGCGGGCCGACCTCCGGCGATCGCCGCTGCGACCTTATCCCACAGCGCGGGATCGGCCGCGATCATCGCCTGGGCGGACAGGATGTCGGCGACGTCCTTATCGACGGCCTCTGCAGATCGCTTCTCGAGCAGGGTCTCAACCTGAGCGAACGCGTCGCGCGCAGCACGCAGCTCGGCTTCGGAATCGCTGGGTGGGTCGGCGGGTCCGAGATCGGTTGCGGCTTCGGTCATGAGCCTGACCGGACCGGCGACGGCACCGGGGGCCCCGGGAACCCCGATGAATTCGTCAGGCATCGTCTTCGTCGAGATCTTGTTCGATCAAGAGCGCCAGGGCTTGTACGGCCGAGTCGGCACCATCCCCTTCAGCCGACAGAGTGACCTCGTCGCCTTTCTTGGCCCCGAGGGCAAGAATCGACAGGAGGCTACGGGCCTCCACCGGATCCTTCCCGTTCTTGGCGATCCTCACGATCACGGACTGCTTGCCGGCTTCTTGCGCGACCAGTTTCGCCGGGCGCGCGTGCAAGCCAACGCGCGAACCAACGATCACCGTACGACTGACATCCGACATTGCTCCTACCCTTCATTGGTCCGTCAGGGCGTGATCACAACCTTGATGCTGCGGCCGCCCCGAACTGCTTCGATCCCGTCATGGACCCGATCAAGGGGAAGCCGATCGGTGATCAGGTCGGCCACCGGCACCGAACCGTCCGCTATGAGGCTTAGCGCTTCGGCATTCTGCGCCGGGGTCGATCCATTGGCTCCCACAATCTTGAGCTCACGGTAGTGGACGAGGTTGGAATCGAGCTTTATGTAGGGGTCGTCCTTGGGGAGGCCCCCGAAGAAACTGATCCGGCCGCCGCGCGCCACCATCTGCAAGGCGTCCTCCTGTGCGGCTCCGGATGCGGCGGCGGTGATGACGACGTCCGCGCCGCGCCCTTGAGTGAGTTTGAGGATCTCATCGACCGCGTCGTCCTTGCTCGTATCTATCGCTACATCGGGTGCTACCCGCGCCGCGGACATCTCGAGACGAGATGTGCTCCGTTCGACGAGCAGCACCTGACTCGCACCGCGCGCCCGTGCCAGACGCACGTGCAAACAACCGATGGGGCCGGCTCCGACCACGACCACGACGTCCTCGTTTGTCACGCCCGCAAGCTGCTGTCCGTTGAGGACGCACGCAAGGGGTTCCGTAACGGCGGCCTCCTCGAAGCTCGTGTTCTCGGGGATGAGGTTGAGCCCTTTGACCCTCAGGACCTTGGCCGGAACCACGAGCCATTCTGCGAAGCCGCCGTCGTAGTGGTACCCGATCGATTCTTGGTTGGCGCAGATGCTCATAGAGCGATGCTTGCACTCGAAGCAATCACCATCCGGGATGGCGGCTATGAGCTGCACGCGGTTGCCGGCCGAGAAGCCCTCGGCCCCGGACCCCAACTCCTCGACCTCGCCCGTGACCTCATGCCCCAAGACGCGCGGGGGCACGATGTGGTGATGGCCGAAGCTCAGGATTTTGACGTCGGTACCGCACGTTCCACAGGCGCGAACGCGTAGGACTAACTCGCCGGGACCAGGCTCGGGCCGTGCGGCCTCCTCCAGACGAAGATCTCCCGGCGCGTAGAACCGGGCGACTTTCAATTCCCCGCCTCGCTCTTGTCCGGTTCGAGCAGATCCACGATGTCCTGGGGATCTGCAGTCGTCCTCAACAGCTCTGCTTTGTCCGCATCAATCAGGATGTTCGCGAGGCGCGCCATCACCTCGGTGTGCTCGTCGGAACGCGCCGCGATCGCGATACATGCACGCACGTGATCGCCGTCCCAGTCGATCCCACCCGGGTACTGGAGGAAAGCGACGGCCGGGCGCTTGATGAACTTGCGACTGGCGTCGGTTCCATGCGGAAGGGCGAAGTCTTCACCGACATACGAGGAAAGAGATTCCTCTCTTTCCTGCATAGCGTCGACGTAGGCGGCCTCAACTGCCCCGATCTCAACCAATAGCTCGCCTGCCTGCTGTACGGCCTCGCTGCGAGAGGCCGCGCGGAGCCCAACCCGCACAGCCTCCTTAGTCAGCAGCACGTCACCCATCAGCTCGCCAGCGTCTCTCCGTCGCGGATCGCTTGCTCGAGCCTGTCGAAGGCTGGATCCCCCATGAACATTTTGAACACCAGGATGACGCTCTCTGGAGCCTGTTGGCGCGCACGGGCCTCCAGCCCGGCATTTACGACGATCACGTCGGGGTTGCCCTCGACGCGGTTCACTGCCATGTGCCCCACCTCGACGCCGTAAGGCGCAAGACGCTGACGCAGCTGCGTCGTCAGCAACACGCTGCTGCCCATTCCGGCCTCGCACGCGACGACGACCGACTTGATGTTTTTTCCGGCGATGCTCGGCATGATCTCTAGGTCCCCTGAGACGCGGGACTCATCGGCGCTGCGGGCGCCGCCTGAGTCTCCTTGACGTCGGCGGGAACCTCTTTGCTCATGCGAAGGATCCCAACCCCGGTGACGAACGCGACCCCCGCCGCGATCGCAATCCCCAGCAGAACACCGAAGTGGTCTCCCCTTGGAATCACGGCAAGATAGGCGAAGATGCTGCCGGGCGAGGGCGTCGACACGAGACCGACACCCGTAACGACGAAGGTCAGGACCCCGGCCGCGCCTCCTGCGATCGCCGCCACGATCATCTGCGGCCTCATCAGGATGTAGGGGAAGTAGATCTCGTGGATCCCGCCCAGGAAGTGGATGATGGCCGAACCGGGGACCGTCGGACGGACTGCGCGAGGACCGGCAACCCAGAACGCCATCAGGATCCCGAGCCCCGGGCCCGGGTTCGTCTCGAGCATGAACAGTATCGACTCACCGGTCTCCCTGGCTTCGGTAACCCCGAGGGGCCCAAGGACACCGTGGTTGATGGCGTTGTTCATGAAGAGCACCTTGGCCGGCTCGATCACCACCGACGCGATCGGAAGCAAGTCGTTCCTGACCAGCGAGTCCACCCCGTCGCCCAGCGTGGTGGTGACGTTCTCGACGACCGGGCCGATCGCCCAGTAGCCCAGGATCGCCATGCCTCCAGCGATTATGGCCAGGGAGAAGTTGCCGACGAGCATCTCGAAGCCCTGCTTTATGCGCCCTTCGACACGACCGTCGAACAGCTTCACGACGAACGCGGTCAGAGGCGCGATGATCATCGCCCCCAGGAACATCGGCACGTCGGTGCCCACGATCACGCCCATCGTGGCAACGGCACCCGCCACGGCCCCGCGCTGGCCATGTACGAGCCTGCCTCCCGTGTATCCGATTAGCACGGGCAACAGCACCGTGATCATCGGGCCGACCATCTCCCCCAGATCTTCGTTGGGGATCCAGCCTGTCGGAATGAACAGAGCCGTGATTAGCCCCCATGCGAGGAACGCTCCGATGTTCGGCATGACCATCGCGGCCATGTTCCCTCCGAATCGCTGAACCGCAGCGCGCATTCCCTCGCCTCTTGATGTAGGCGTTGTAGCAGCGCTACTCATAACTCACTCCTTCCCCCGACCTCGAATCTTCCTCCTTGATGTTTGCGTCCCTCGCCTAAGAGCCGATCCGTCTGGACGTCGTCGTGGATGCTCACGATCGAAACGTCGATCTCTTCTGGACCCGGCATCCGGGTTCCCGGGAGTCCTACAGCAGCGGCCGCCCACGCGACGCCGGTTGCGAAGGCGTCGATACTGCGACCGCCATTGCTAAGGAATCCCGCGAGCAGAGCGTCCCCCGCACCGACCGAACTACGGGGGCGCGCTACAGGAGCTTCAGCGTGAATGGTGTTGACCCCGTCGACGAAGAGAGCGCCGTCGCGACCGAGACTGGCGATCACCGTCCTGGCTCCGAGGTCTCGTAGTGCGCCTGCGGCTTCCACGCAATCGCCGAGCGTCACGATGCCGGCGCCGGTCGCCTCGCCGAGTTCCTCGATGTTCGGTTTGACCACATCGGGGTTGGTACTGAGAGTTTTGAGCAAGGCCGGCCCACTGGTGTCAAGCGCGACGCGCGTATCACTGCCCGTAAGACGTGCGGCAATCAGCGCGTAGAAATCCTCCTCGACACCACGAGGCAAGCTTCCGGAGGCCACCACCCACTCCGCGTTCACCGCCGCGTCGATCGTGGTCTTGATCAACGCTTCGATCTCTTTCGGCGCCAGCTGGGGGCCGCGCTCGTTGAGCTTGGTGACGGTCCCATCCGGTTCGACGATGCTGATGTTCGCGCGAGTCGACCCTGCGATGGGTACTTGGATCGACGGGACACCCTCCTCCTTTAGGATCTTTTGCAGCTGCGCCCCCTCTGATCCCCCACAGGGGAACACCGCCATTACCGGGTGCCCATGCGCGACAAGGGCGGCGGCGATGTTGACGCCCTTCCCTCCAGGATCGACGCGTCCTCCCGTGGTCCTCGAGACCGCCCCGCGCCTGATGCCATCGACTTCGACCGTCCGGTCGACGCTGGGATTGGGCGTGAGGGTCACGATCATGCGCGCATCACCTGCACACCGGTGCTTTCGAGAGGGTGGACTAGAGACGCGTCCAGTCCCGTGTCCGTAATCAGCAGTTCGACATCCTCCAGTGATCCGAAACGGATGAGGTTGTCGTTGCCGAACTTCGTGTGATCGGCGAGGACGATCGCGCGCCTCGATGCTCCGATCATTGCTGCCTTGACTGCGGCTTCGGTTGAGTCCGGGGTCGTCAACCCCCGTTCTATGGAAAAGCCGTTTGTCCCGATGAACGCGACATCGACAAATGTCTCCTCCAGCGCGCGAGTTGCCCAGACGTCAACCGCCGCAAGGGTCCGACCTCGTACCCTGCCGCCCAAGAACAGCATCGTGAGGTTTGGCCGTGAACTGAGCTTCATGGCGATCGGCAGGCTGTTCGTCACAACCGTTAGTTCACGGTCCGACGGCAAGGCTTCAGCGAGGCGCGCTGTCGTGGTCCCCGCGTCCAGAAGGATCGAACCCTCGGTCGGAAGCTGCGATGCTGCGACTTTGCCGATCCGCTCCTTCTCCGCGGTCATCACCGCGTCGCGCGCGGCTAGCCCCGGCTCGAATCCCAGACGATCCAGCGGGATCGCGCCCCCGTGAACCCGCCGGAGCAAACCATGCCGTTCGAGCGCGGTGAGGTCACGACGGACCGTCTCAGAGGTGACGGCTAGCAGCTGAGCCAGGGAGGCGACCTCGACTCTGCCCAACTGGCGGGCTTCTTCAAGGATTCGCTGCTGGCGCTCCTCGGCGTACACCCAACCCCCCCTTGGGTTTGTCTGTATTTTATTTCTGTTCTTCTGTTTTTACATTGTTTCGTGTGGGAATGCAAAGCGGAGCGACGAAGTCGGGGCTGCACCATGCCGTCGTTGTCATCACCAGGTCGGTCCGAGAGGATCTTGGTCTGGCCGGAAGAGCGCTGTGGACGATCACAGGATCGCCAAGCTAAGACCTCCTCAACCTTCAGATCTGCCTCTGAACTGGGCGGCCTCGCGTTACCGGCCTCGCATGATCGAGCGTGAACGACAGCGATAAGCCCCGACCTTTCTGTTGACAACGAATAGGGTTCTGCACATCCAGCGGTCAGGTTGCCCGGGGCGCTCATCGGCGTCACAGGGTTGCTTCCTCGCCGGGCGACAGAAATGAGCACGTGATGGTGGGGCAGCCGTGATACTGCCGCATCGTCCTGTCAAGGCCGCAGCAAAAGTGCCTCCAGCAACCGCAGTTCCGACCCACGGGTAATCACGAACCGCAACGTGCTCGGCGCAGCTTGCTGTGCTGAACGCGCCGTTCCCGATCGAAGCAGTAGATTCCCTCCTTGATCGCCCACCCGGCGGCTCCCGAGCTGCGTCACTCGGTGGGAGCTCCCCACTCGAACGACGTCCTCATGATCAACGCCCGGCTACGGGTTCCGCTGCTCTTCGGTGAGTTCCGCAATCCAACGTTCAACCTCTGCGGACAGGCGTCCCGTCCCGGACAGCGCGACCGTGTCCTGAATCCAGCCGTCGTAGACGGTCGGAAGAGGTTTCAGCCCCTGGCCGCCGGTGCCGTCCGTCGCGCCTGCCCCCGGGCTCCCGTTCGCCAGGATTAGTTGCCCGACGACCGCGGCGTCTGTGGCAGCCCCGTCGCCGTCCGGATCGGGGTCGATAACCGTGAGCGAGTTCGCAAACTGATTGGTGATGTATAGGTAATAGCCGCCGCCCTCCTTGGCCCCCCAGTGGGCGCCATGGGTCCCCGCCGGCGTGGCGACGTTGGCGACCACCTCGTCCGTGGCCGTGTCGATGATGGCGACGTGGTCCGCCGATCCGGTGGGAGGCCGTTCAACCGTGGTGAGCGACAGGACGGCCGCGGCCGCAAACCTGCCGTCCGGACTCACCGGGATCTGGATCGGAGCTTGCAGAGTATCGAAGATCGTCAGTTCCGGCCCCTGGCGGCCGTCGGGGGCGAAGGTCACGGGAATGTTCTTCACGATCTCGGCGGCCGCGAGGTCGATCACGCTCACCTGCCCGCTGCCGATGCTCGATACGTACGCCTTGGTGCTCCCCTGGATCCCAGATGCCACCGGGAGCAGAAGCGCGGAGGCCGGCCCCCTGGAGTCGAACTCGATCTCGGTCAGGACGTCGCTCGTCTCCGCATCCATGACCGAGACGGAGCCCGCGAACCCTAGGCCCTTGAACACGTTGGGCACGACGATCCGAGATCCGTCGGCGGTGATCCAGTGGCCATGAGGATGGGTGTTTCCCTCGCCGGTGGGATCCTTGTCCACAATGTCCAAGCGGGTGCGGCTGCGATCCCGCAGCTTCACGAGGTCGTTGTCGGCCGACAACGGATTGGTCAGGAAGCCAAACTGCTCGGAAAGCTCGTCTGGATTGGTGACGATGTGCGTGGGAGCATCACCCACCTTGACCGTCGTGAGGATGTCTCCGGTTGCGCGGTCAATCTTGTTTAGCGTTTCGCCGACAGTTGCCGTTGTAGACGAAGGAAAGGCTGTCGTCGGCCCACAGGTTG
>OCZV010000990.1_pt1 | contig 10179 bp, 10 predicted proteins | sample 1539051 | NCBI WGS metagenome assembly OCZV01 (sample SAMEA3113581, study PRJEB22503) | soil metagenome
TTGGCATACTAACGGCCGTGGAAATGCTCGCCGCGATATTATGCATCATTCCCGCCTCCCATTTCGCCGATCGACATCGCCGCGAGCCTTTCGTAATCGTGACCTTCATCATGTTCACGCTGTTCCCGATCGGCTTGCTCCTCGCACGTAGTTTTCCCGCTCTTGTCATAGCGTTCATGATTCGTGGCTTAAAAGAATTCGGAGACACCTCACGCAAGGCGCTCATTATCGGATATTGCCAACCGCAACATTGCGGGCAAATGGTTGGCACATATTATTTAGTTCGCGATCTGATTGTGAGCGTCGGCGCGATCCTCGGCGCATTTCTTTGGAAGCTTGGACCGGCGCTTAATTTTCTCGGTGCGGCAGCTCTCGGAGTCGCTGGAACGATTTTCTATGTGAGAACGGTCCGCCAGAACCGGCAATCATTCCTGGACGATCTAAAAAAAGAGTTGGCGATGCGCCGAAGGGCCCCGAAATGACAGCGGCAAAGTATATGGTTACAACTGTTACAAAGGTCTCCCATGTAAGACTGTAACTTTTGTAACGATTTAACGAAGACATGCTCCGCTTCATCGCACGTCGCCTTCTGCAAATGGTACCGGTGCTGTTCGTCATCGCGACGCTGACCTTCTTCATGATTCGTCTCGCGCCGGGCGGGCCGTTCGATGCGGAAAGAAACACGACGCCTGAAATCCAGAAGAGCCTCGATCGCTACTACGGTTTTAATCTGCCGGTTTATCAGCAGTATTTCCGTTGGCTCGGCAACGCACTCCATGGCGATCTGGGGCCGTCGTTCCGTTACGCAAACCGCACGGTTAACGAATTGATTGGAGAATCGTTTCCAATTTCCGCCGAGCTGGCGTTTTGGTCGTTATTGATTGCTTTGGCGCTCGGACTCACCGCCGGCGTGATTGCTTCCCTCCGGCCAAACAGTCCGACCGACTACCTTACCAGCTCGTTTGCCATGGTGGGAATCTCCATTCCCAATTTTGTGCTCGGGCCGCTTCTCGTTCTCGTCTTCGCCCTCAAGCTGAATTGGCTGCATGTTTCCGGTTGGGAATATCCAAGCGATCGAATTCTGCCGGCGCTCACGTTGGGAGCTTTATATGCCGCTTACATTGCGCGGCTGACTCGCGGCGGGATGCTCGAAATTCTGTCGCAGGATTTTATCCGCACGGCTCGCGCGAAAGGCGCCTCCAATGTGCGCGTCATCCTAAAGCATGCGCTGCGGGGCGGATTGCTTCCCGTGGTGAATTACCTGGGGCCGGCAGCAGCCGCGCTCGTCACGGGATCGTTTGCAGTCGAAACAATTTTCCAAATTCCGGGACTCGGACGGTATTTCGTGAATGCAGCGTTCAATCGCGATTACACGCTGGTACTGGGCGCGGTGCTCTTCTACGCAAGCTTCATCGTCGTCTTTAATTTGATTGTCGATGTTGTGCTCGTTTGGATGGACCCGAAACAGAAATTTGCATGAACGCTGTCGGGGAAACAATCGGGACCGAGCAGGCGCTCGAAGAAGCCGAGCGCGGAACCTCCCTCTGGCGCGACGCGTGGCATCGCCTTGGGAAAAACAAAATGGCAGTTATCAGCGGCTGCATCCTTATCCTGATTACGCTCGCGGCATTCATCGGCCCGCTTTTTCTGACGCAATCCTACGAGACACAAAATCTTCAGCTCGGCGCGATACCACCTGGTGCGCGTCATTGGCTTGGGACAGACACGCTCGGGCGGGATTTGTTTGTGAGAATTTTGTATGGCGGCCGGGTTTCGATGTCGGTCGGTTTTTGTGCAACCGCAGTCGCCCTGGTCATCGGCGTTCTTTATGGAGCAATCTCGGGATTCCTTGGCGGCAAGATCGACATACTGATGATGCGCGTCGTCGATATCATTTTCGCGCTGCCTTTTACGGTGTTTGTCATCCTGCTGATGGTTTTCTTCGGTCGCAAATTTGTGCTCCTTTTCGCCGCAATCGGTGCGGTGCAATGGCTGACGATGGCCCGAATTGTTCGTGGCCAGGTGCTGGCGCTGCGGCATCAGGAGTTTATTGAAGCCGCGGAAGCGCTGGGACTTTCCAAGCCGCGGATCATCGTTCGGCACATGATTCCAAACACGCTTGGGCCAATCATCGTTTACGCCACGCTCACGGTTCCTGCAGTGATGCTGCTCGAAGCGTTCCTAAGCTTCCTCGGCCTCGGCGTGCAACCTCCGATGAGCTCGTGGGGCGTGCTCATCAAAGAAGGCGCTGAAGTGATGGAAGAATTTCCGTGGCTGCTGATCTATCCTGGATTAATTCTCGCAATCACTCTTTTCTCGCTGAATTTTCTCGGCGACGGCCTCCGTGACGCGCTCGATCCGCGCGCGTCAAAAGATTAGGAAAACGGTAATGCGTGTCGTGTTGAGCCGAGCGAAAACATCTCTCGAAAGATCAAAGGACAATTGAGAGATCTTTCGACTCCGCTCGGGATGACAATGTAACGGATTGCGTGACGCGCTCGATGCGCGCCCTGCGAACGAGTAATCGGTGAACGGTGATCAGTGAACAGTATGCGCCCCTGAAATGCTTTACTGATCACAGATCCCTGATCACTGTTCACTTCGTGGCAGAGCTGCTTCGGGTTGAAAATTTACGGACCTATTTTCATACGCGCGCGGGAATTGTGCGGGCGGTCGATGGCGTTTCATTTTCTGTGAACCCTGGCGAAACGCTTGGCATCGTGGGCGAATCCGGGTCGGGCAAATCCGTCGCGTGCCTTTCGCTGTTGCGTCTAATCCCCTCGCCTCCTGGTCGAATCGAGAGCGGTCGCGCCGATTTCAACGGAATCGACCTGCTTCATTGCGACGATGAACAATTGCGAAAAATTCGCGGGCATCGCATCTCGATGATTTTTCAGGACCCGATGAGTTCGCTCAACCCTTACATGCGAATCGGGAATCAGGTAATGGAGCCGCTCCTCATTCACGAGAGACTTTCGCGCGCCGCTGCCCGCCAACGCGCCCTCGCGGCCCTGCGAGAAGTCGGAATTCCAGAGCCCGAGCGGACAATGCGCTCCTATCCACATGAGTTTTCCGGCGGCATGCGTCAGCGCGTGATGATCGCGGCAGCTTTGATCACCAAGCCGGCGGTCTTGATCGCCGATGAACCCACGACTGCGCTCGACGTTACGGTGCAGGCGCAAATTCTGGAACTGATTCGCAACATGCAAACCGAGCTCGGCACCGCTGTGATTTTCATCACGCACGACGTCGGCATCGTTTCTGGTTTTTGCGATCGTGTTCTTGTCATGTATGCAGGACGAATTGTGGAGAGCGCCTCCACCGCCCGGATTTTTTACGAGCCGAAGCATCCTTATAATCAGGCGCTGCAAAAAGCGATTCCTGCGCTCCACGAAAAAGGAGAGCAGCTTTACACGATTCCGGGTGCTCCGCCTGATCTCTCGAAGCCGATTCCAGGTTGTCCGTTCGCTCCGCGCTGCGAATTTGCGCAGGAAAAATGCGTGACATCGACAATCGCCTTGAAAGAAGTCGCGCCCGACCATTTGTCGGCTTGTTTACGAATCCAATTAAAGGAGATTGATCTGACGCCTGCCTCTCAGCCCGAGAAGCTTTCCCGAACAATGTGAACGGCAGAGCGCGGGGATTAGTCTAAATATCCAGCCGCTGGAGATAGAGAATGTACAGCAGAAACTTACAGTATAAGCACGGTTCGCATAAGACTCTGTGGATTGCTTTAATTTCCGCTGTTGTTGTGGTTGTCGGCTCAATCTTGTTTGGCTATGCTCAAGGGCAGAAAAAACAAGCCGAGAAAATGAATCCGATGAAGGAAATTCCTAGTGATGCCGAATTGCGAAGGCATCTAAGCAAAGACCAGTATCGCGTGACGCGCGAAGGCGGCACGGAAACCCCGTTTCAAAATGCCTATTGGGATAATCATCAGCCCGGACTCTACGTCGATATTATCACCGGCGAGCCGCTTTTCAGCTCACTGGATAAATTCGATAGCGGCACCGGCTGGCCCAGTTTCACCAAGCCAATTTCGGAAGATAAAGTCGTGGAAAAGAGGGATTCTTCCCATGGAATGGAGCGCACCGAGGTCCGTTCAGCTAAGAGCGACGCGCACCTCGGCCATGTCTTCGATGACGGTCCGCCACCCACTGGCGAACGCTACTGTCTCAACTCCGCTGCGTTGCGTTTTATTCCCGCAGAGAAATTAAAAGAAGAAGGCTACGGCCAATATCTGTCGCTTTTTCAGTCCCAGCCGGGCGGAGAGCAGCAGCGGCAACAGCAATAGCGGATCGACCAGGCGCGGCTTCACGCACCGACAAAAGAATTGCGACCAGGGACAGCCGCCACTACACCTGCCTCTCGCCAAATGTCGCCCGCGTTTCTTGAGATCCAGGACCTGCAGACGCATTTCCCTGTCGAAGCCGGGCTGATTTTTAAGCGCCGTCTTGGAATGGTGCGGGCCGTCGACAGCGTCTCCCTGTCCATCAACGAAGGCGAAGTGCTCGGGGTGGTGGGCGAATCTGGCTGCGGCAAATCCACGCTTGGTCGCACGATCGTTCAGTTGATTCCGCCGACCTCCGGGACGGTCGTTTTAGAGGGACGCAATTTGAATCAACTCCGCGGTCGGGAGCTACGCCGGGCGCGCAGCGATTTTCAAATCATTTTCCAGGATCCATACGCGTCGCTCAATCCGCGGATGAACGTTTTCGATACGCTCGCGGAAGCGATGCGCACTCATAAGAAAGTCCCGCGCCGCGAACTGCGGCAGCGGGTCGCCGCGCTAATGCGCAAAGTCGGTTTGCTGCCGCGCACGATGAGAAAATATCCACACGAATTTTCCGGTGGACAGCGGCAGCGGATCGCGATCGCGCGCGCCCTCGCAGTAGAGCCAAAATTGATTATTGCGGATGAGCCGGTTTCCGCGCTCGATGTCTCCATCCAGGCGCAGATCATCAATTTACTCGCCCAACTCCGGCACGAGATGAGGCTGACGCTCCTCTTCATCTCGCATGATCTCTCGGTCGTGAAACACATATCCGACCGGATTGCCGTGATGTATCTCGGCAAGATCGTTGAACTGGGCGAAGCGCGCGCGGTGTTAGAAAAGCCGTTGCATCCCTATACAAAGGCCCTCATCAGCGCGGTGCCAATTGTCGATCCAACACGCGAGCATGCGCGCAAGCGCATTGTCCTTCCGGGTGATCCGCCTTCGCCGATGAACCCGCCGATCGGCTGCCGATTTCATCCGCGGTGCCCATACATGATCGAAGCCTGCAAAGCCCAGGTGCCGCCGCTGGTTGATTGGGGAGAAAAACATTTCGCCGCCTGCATTCGCGTCCCGGAAATTAATTAGAACCGCCTGGGCGATTGCGTAAATCGCCCGTACTGGTCTGCTTTGCGATAGACGGCATCTATCTTAAATTATTAGATCGATGAAGAAGGACGATTTCGATTACGCAATTGAAAACACCCAGGTGATTCTCGCGCCCGAGCAACAGATCGCGACATTTGGGAGCACGAGTTTTCATTTTTATCTCATCTCGGAGTTGATGGACCGCGTCGATCAAGTCCGAATTCGCAATGGAAAAATTCACGCCGAACGTCCACAAATCCTGACGCCCGAACATTATTGCCGGCTTCTGCTGGAAGGTTTCGGCGAAAGAGCGCAGCGCTACGTCGATCAACTGCGCGAACAGGCTCGGAACGTCGCTGTGCTTCGTTATGGCTTCCAATTTCGCAAGACCGATGTGACGGAAGAAACAATCCGCGATTCGGTTGATGCCGTCATTAATCGGACGAGGCATCGCGTGGAAAGCTCGCAGGAACCGCTCAGTGCCGTCATCCAGGGTGTGGACGACGCGTGGGAAGTTTGTCTGCTTAAGTTCACTATCGACATGATCGAGCGCTCCTCGGGTGGTAACCTTGGCGACTTCCGAAAACGCGGTCTGATTTAAGCGTCTGCGGGCTTAAAGGTGTCCACGGATAAACGCCCCGGCGCTGGCGAGTGCGCGGCGGCCTGGTTCCAGATGAGCGTTCCACAGATGCCATGCATGGATCATGTGCGGCCAGATTTCCAACGTGACACGGACGTCGGCTGCACCAGCCCGGGCCGCCAAGCGAGTGGCGTCATCGAGCAGCGTCTCGGCAGAACCAACCTGGATTAGTATTGGAGGAAGGCTCCTGAGGTCGCCGTAGAGAGGAGAAACCCGCGGGTCCCGTCTATTCATTCCAGCCGGAAGATAGGCGTCGGCCAGTTCGTTTAGATACTCCTTGTGGATGATTGGATCTACGGCGGCCTTGGTAGCAAGGGTCGAACCCGACATCGTAAGATCCGTCCAGGGCGATACGAGCCACGCGCAAGCCGGGAGCTCCTCGCGTGCATCGATTAACTGGTTAATCAATCCTATTGCGAGCCCGGCTCCTGCGCTGTCGCCGCCGATCGCAATACACGTGGCCGAAATGCCCTGGTTCCGCAGAAAACGCCACGCCGTCAGCGCGTCGTCGAACGCCGCGGGAAAAGGATGGTCGGGCGCCAGTCGATAGGCAATCGCCAGTGTCCGTATTCCGGCGGCTCGACCCGCCTCGGTTACCATGCGACGATGACTTAGGATTGACCCGGAGCAATAGCCGCCACCATGGAAAAACAGCAAAATGCGCGAGGGATCGCTGCCCGGCGCGACGGAATATTCCCCCGGCACGCCGCTAACATCTACCGCCGTGAGCTTCACGTCGTCAGCTATTGGCCAAACGGAACCGACATCGTCGAGGCGCTTTCGTCGCTCAGGCCAGCCGACAGGACGCGGCCTGGAACTCAGCAACGCACGGACGGCTTCGATTTCGCTTTGAGCCATTGCCTTCTCGGCTGATCCTCAGCCCGGGAGTCGATTCGTAATCAGAGTACCGAATTTTCGACTTTCGTCGATGCCATCATCTTGTCATCCTGCGCGCTCGCACTCGCCTCATTTTGAAGCACTACGTCCAACTTAATCTCAGCCTGCTCTACTGGATTCTGGTCGCGCCATTTACCGGGCAGTTTTTCAAAATCGCGCCGATCTTCCGGCAGATGGTGTTCATCGGCGTGCGCGCGGCGCCGATGGTCGCGCTGACAGCATTCAGCGTGGGTGTCACGCTCGCCATGCAGGCAGCTCATTCTCTCGAAAGCCTCGGGGCGGAAATGTATATTCCCGATTTAGTCATGATCACGCTCCTGCGCGAGATGGGGCCGGTATTGATCGCAGTGATTGTGATCGGTCGCAGCTGCTCGGCCGTGGCGGCGGAGCTGGGAACGATGAAAGTGTCCGAGGAGATCGAAGCGCTCGAAGTGATGGCAATCAACCCGGTTCAATATCTGGTTGTTCCGCGTTTCCTCGCCATGCTGGTGATGCTGCCGGCGCTCACCATCTTCGGAAATTACATCGGCATCCTTGGTGGCTGGGCCGTTTGTGTCTTTGCCCTCGATTTTAATACCGCCGGTTACGTGTTGCGCGCGCTGGAAAGCGCAGAGGCTTGGGACTTGTATTCTGGAATGATCAAGAGCGTTGTCTTCGCCTGGATTGTCATCACAATCGCATGTAACGCCGGGTTAAATGTCGAAGGTGGCGCCGAGGGCGTCGGACAGGCAACGACGAGCTCGGTCGTGCAAGCTTTACTGGCGATGTTGGTCACGAATGCCATTCTGACGGGGATATTCTTTTTTGGTGGATGAGGCGAATGACGAAGCTCGAAGGATAAAATGACGAAAGAATGTCGAAATTAACAAAGCACGAATTTCCGGGGAGCACAGGCTGCCAGCCTGTTGTTTTTGGCAGCCTGCCGAAAACCTCTTGGAGCGACGATTTCACTAAGCGCGTGGTAGCTGCCCGAAGGGTCGCCGGCAAGCTGCCAGCGACTACAGGCTGGCAGCCTGTGCTCCCCGGAGCTGAGCAGCCCGCCTTCGTCATTCGGGCTTCGACATTATTTCGTCATTCGTCATTCGTCATTCGTCATTGTTTTCATGTCGCCTGACTCTCCCATTATCGAAGTCACCGATCTCGTCCGGAAATTCGGAGACCGCGCTGTGATCAACGACATTTCTTTTAACGTCCATCGAGGCGAGACGCTCGTCATCATGGGTAGCAGCGGTTGCGGCAAAAGCACATTGCTTCGCCATATGATTGGTTCGATGAAACCGACTTCAGGTTCGGTAAGACTTTTTGGCGAGCAAATCACAACCATGAACGAGCGTGAAATCGCGCATGTTCGGACACGCTTCGGAATGCTATTCCAGTCCGGGGCGTTGCTCGCCTCCCTCACGGTTGGCGAGAATGTTGCGCTGCCACTTTTGCAGCACACTGACAAATCCCCAGACGAAATCGAAGAGATCGTAAAACAAAAACTTCAGATGGTTGGATTGACTGGGTTTGAAGAGCTTAAACCGGATGAAATTAGCGGTGGAATGAAAAAGCGGGTTGGTCTGGCGCGTGCGCTTGCGCTCAATCCCGAGCTGCTGTTCAGCGACGAGCCTACCTCTGGACTCGATCCGATCATGACCGCCGTAGTCGATCAACTGACGCTCAAACTCACTCATGGCAGCCATATGACCGCAGTGGTGGTCTCGCACGACATGACGAGCGCTTTTCGCATCGCGACCCGGATGATTATGCTTGGAGGCGGCGGCATTGTCGCACAAGGTACGCCCGATGAAATCCGCAACAGCTCCAATCCTGAGGTGCAACAATTTATCAACGGCGAAGCCGACGGCCCCATACCATTGAATCTCTCGCAGGAACAACACGAAGACCATCCGCACGTTAAGCCACGTCCATTTTTTACCGCCCGCCACAGATTCCATCGCAAGACAGGATGAACGGAATGACGAAGCTAAAATGACGAATGACGAAGGAATGAAGACAATGACGAAGCACGAAACAAAGATTCGCGTCGTGAGGCTCTTTTCGTCATTCGGATTTTGCCTGCCGCGTCGTAGCTGCGCGAAGGCGGGTCATTATTTCGTCATTCGTCATTCGGATTTTGGTATTATTTCGTCATTCGTCATTCGTCATTCGTCATTTTGCCGCTCATGAAGCGCAACTTCTCCGATTACATCGTGGCGATCTCGGTGATCCTGTGCAGTATCGTCCTGCTCGGTGCGCTTACGTTTGCGCTTTCCGGCTATCGCTTGAAAAAACCCACGCGTACTTTGCAGATCAATTACGAAGATGTGACCGGCATTAAGGTAAATTCCGAGGTCCGCTATGCTGGCGCGCCGGCCGGGCGCGTGATCGCGATGCGTCACCTGACAGCGAAAGAACGCGAAGCGTCCCCAAACAAAAAGGACGCAGTGCGCGTGACGGTCAGCCTGGGCGAAGGGATTCCGCCGTTGCCCACAGATGTGACTGCGACGCTGAGCTCGGACACAATGCTGTCGCCGAAATTTGTGGCGCTATCCGCAGGCACGCCCGGAGGTGAGACGCTGGCAAACAACGCCGCGATCGAGGGCCATCCCGCGTACGGCCTCGAACAGATCACTGCAGCAGCCGGCCCGTTGTTCGAGAACGCAAACAAGTTGCTCGATAATCTCAACGGGACGGTCACAGGTTTGAAAGGAAATCTCGACCAATTCATGCCAAAGCTCGGGCCACTGGCCGATTCGCTAAAGATGGACGTGGACAATTTACAGAACGTGATCACAAACCTCGATGGCGTGGCCAAAGGCGCAGACAAGGTCTTCGGCTCAGCTGATTCTTTCATCAAGACGACCGACAAACAGCTTCAGGAACAGTTGAAACAGTTGCACGTGGTTCTCCTGAATTTGAAAGTCGTCACCACGCACGCGAAGGCCCTGGTGGAATCGCTGGCCGAAAAACCAAATCGCCTCATCTTCAGCGGCAAACCAGCCAAGCTCACACCCGAATCCGAAATCCTCAAAAGCAACCGCGCATTGCCTGCGAAAAAGCCGTAATTGAACGGCACCCGCGTCGCTGTCTGCCCCCACCGGAGCTTGCAGAAAGGTGCGACGTTCTTTCGAATGTCAAACCTTTAGCTTTGGTCCATTTCCTCACGCCGATCGCCCCGGCTCATCAAATGATAATAGCTCCCTCGTAATGAATTCGCAGCTGACGCGGCATCGCCAAGCTTTACCTCAAATCATCGGTTTGTGTCAAAAGTGAGGACTGACCCCAATTCCAATTC
>OCZV010000991.1_pt1 | contig 10177 bp, 5 predicted proteins | sample 1539051 | NCBI WGS metagenome assembly OCZV01 (sample SAMEA3113581, study PRJEB22503) | soil metagenome
GGAATGGGTCGTTTGATTCCCCCAGACGTTTTTCCTCCTGCGCAAGAATCGACTTCCTCCATTCGCAATCCAAAAGATTATCGCACCGGCGCCAAGTTGTTTTCATTAGTCGCGGTGAACGAGAAAACCGGCGGCCAAACCTACACAATCCAGGTCGCGCAAGACCAGTCGAGCGACGAACAACTTGAAAGAAGATTCGGCATTTTGCTCGGCGTTATGCTGGCGGGCGGCATTCTTGCCTCGGCCATTATTGCAATCACGGTCACTAAGCATGGTCTTCGCCCACTCGCAGAAATGACGCGTTCACTCGAACGAATCGGGCCAACTCATCTCAATGAACGCGTTGCGCCCGCTGGCTGGCCGCGCGAGCTCAAGCCCCTCGCATTCGCTTTCGACGAAATGCTCTCCCGGCTCGAGGATTCCTTCAATCGGCTCTCGCAATTTTCCGCCGATCTCGCTCACGAATTGCGCACGCCGGTCGCCAACATTATGGGCGAGGGCCAGGTCGCCTTAACACGTGAGCGCACGCCCGACGAGTATCGCGAAGCCATCGAATCCACCATCGCCGAATGCGAACGGCTGTCGGGCATCGTGGACAATCTCCTCTTCGTGGCGCGAGTGGACGCGGCTCGCGAATCCATCGAGCGGAAGCTGTTTGATGCTCGCGCCGCCGTGGAAAAGATCGCGACGTTTTATCGAACGCTCGCGGAAGATCGGAATGTCGCCATCCATTGCAACGGCGACGGCGAAATTTACGCTGACCCGGTGTTGTTCCAGCGCGCGGTCAGCAATCTGGTGGAGAACGCGCTGCGCTTCACCCCCAGGGGCGGCACAATTCAAATATCGATTGCAGTAAAGCCCACGCATTCCGAAGTAACAGTAAGCGACAACGGATGTGGAATAACGCCGGAGCACTTGCCGCGCGTATTCGATCGCTTTTATCGTGCCGATTCATCGCGCGGTTCCGATGGAGCGGGTCTAGGGCTGGCTTTGGTAAAGTCGATCGTCGAACTCCATGGCGGATCCGCCAGGATTAAGAGCGACGTGGGTCGCGGCACAACCGTCACGCTTAGTTTCCCAAACAAGTCCGTGTAGTGGTAGGTCCGCCGCGGCATCAACTTCGCCTTTTGACATGACAGTCGCATTTTCTTTGGGGTTCACGCCTCAGGGATGCAAGACCGCGGCAGGTTTCCGCGGTCTCTGAAGTGGAGCAAGCCGCAGCCCGGGATGAACGGGCTGCGGTTACACTTCTGTTCATCGGAACGGATGTTATCCCGGGCACATTTCTTGACCTCATTTAATCGCACCGATAGTTTCATTTCGGAAAGGAGCTCGTTGGTGAAAACCGAGGTATCGATCGAATACTGCGTAGTTTGAAACTACACGCCGAAGGCCGTCAGTTTGGCGACCAAAATTCTTGAGCTCGGCGAACGCATCAAGTCGCTCACGCTTATCCCCTCGAGCGGCGGCGCCTTCGAGATTCGCGCCAATGACAAACTTCTCCATTCCAAACTCGACTCCGGCGATTGGCCGGATTTCGACGCCATCATCAAGGCGATCAAAAAGATCAAGTAGCAGTTCGAATCGCTTATCTTTTGCCTTACTTCGGAGTTGGGCGTTCGATGTTGAGCGTTCGACGTTTCCTTTTTGTGCTCGGAGAGTGAGGGGTGCCTGGTGGCCCTCGCGGTCTTCAAAACCGTCGTCGCCACGCAAGTGGCGAGGTAGGTTCGATTCCTATCCTCTCCGCGTATCTTCTCTCGTCATCCTGAGCGGAGCGAAGCAAAGCCGAAGGAGCCCGTGGCCGTATCAACAGGCAACTCATCGGGATTCCTCGACTTCGCTCGGAATGACAAGGATCGAAAGGAGGTGAGATGGGTGTCGCGTGAGCAAATTCGCAAATTGACCTCGCTCTCTTCCTGCGCGGGGTGAGCTTCCAAATTGAGCCAACAGGCCCTGCGGCAAGTTTTGCCGCAGCTTCCCATTTCGCTGGATCGCAAGGTGGTGGTGAGCTCGAACACTTTCGACGATGCGGGCGTTTATCGCCTGGATCGGCATCGCGCTCTGGTGCAGACGGTTGATTTTTTCACACCCATCGTGGACGACCCATTTTCCTACGGACAAATCGCGGCGGCAAACTCGCTTTCCGATATCTTTGCAATGGGCGGGCGCCCGTTGACCGGTCTCAACATTGTTGGTTTCCCGGCAGATCTCCTTAGGCCAAGAGTAATTTCTTCCATTTTGCGCGGCGGCATGGCCAAGGCTGCCGAGGTGGGTTGTGCGATTATTGGCGGCCACTCGATTCGTAATCCCGAACCAATTTATGGCCTGGCCGTCACCGGAATTGTCGATCTTCGCCATGTGACCACCAATGCCAACGCGCGTCCCGGTGATCTGCTTGTCTTGACCAAACCGCTCGGGACCGGTATCGCCACCACCGCGATCAAGCGCGAACTGGCTTCGCGATCGCTTCAGAAAAAGATCATCGAGCTCATGTCGAAAATTAATCTCGTCGGCGCCGAGCTCGCCGAACGTGATCTGGTTCGCGCAGCCACCGACATTACCGGCTATGGTCTAATTGGCCATCTCGTTTCCCTTTGCCGCGCCAGTCGCGTATCCGCTGAGGTCGATCCCGGCACGGTGCCGATGATCGGCAATGAGATCGGCGATCTGATCGAACAGGGCTGCGTTCCCGAAGGGAGCCAGCAAAATCTCTACGCTGCCACCGTGGCCGTCGATTGGGGAAGCACGGATGAAATGAGGAGAATTCTTTTAACCGACGCGCAAACCAGTGGTGGACTACTTCTGTGTGTCGCTGAAGCGAACCTGGAGAAAGTGCTCAACTTCCTGCGAAAAGCACGCACGCCGAGCGCAGCTGTGATCGGAAAAATCGTGGCGCGACGGCGGCGCGGGCCATTGATATGCACGACCGGATAAAAACTCGCTCCCGCCGGGAGATTCCAGCGGTTAGCAACTTGCTTGATGCGCTCGGTCATTACGATTTTCCGCGCCCAGTGATTGTCGATTTGATCCGGCGCGAGCTTGCGACAATTCGCGCGGGAGCGGAGATCCCGGAATTTGAATCGATTGTCGATTCCGTCCGCTGTTCGCTTGCGAATCTTCGCGCCACCCGGCTTCAGTCGGTCATCAACGGAACCGGGATCGTCATTCATACGAACCTTGGACGGGCCCCGCTGGCTCCGGAAGCGGTGCGCGCCCTGCAGGAGATCGGCCCGGCCTATTCCAATCTTGAATACGATCTGGTGGCCGGCGGGCGCGGCCGGCGCGGTTCATACATCGAGAATGCGCTCGCGCTGCTATGCCAGGCGGAATCGGCCACCGTGATCAACAATTGCGCGGCCGCGCTGACGCTGATCGTTCACCATTTCACCAAAGGTAAGGCGCGAGCGCCGGGCGCGCCGGAGGTGGTTATCTCTCGCGGCGAACTTGTTCAGATCGGAGGCGGCTTTCGCATTGGCGAAATTATCGAGGCGGCCGGAGCGAAGGTGCGCGAGGTGGGCGCGACCAATAAAACGACGCTCCCTGATTACGCAAAGGCAGTTGGGCAAAACACGGCGCTCATTCTAAAAGTTCATCGCAGTAATTTTTTTATGGACGGTTTTGTTGAATCGCCGTCCACCGCGGAGATCGCCGGCATCGCGCGCAAGAAACGCATTCCATTTCTCGAAGATTTAGGAAGCGGAGCGATTGTTGCGACGGAACAATTTGGAATTGCCGAACACGAGCCGACACCTGCTGAAGCGTTGAAGAATGGGGCCGACCTTGTTTGCTTCAGCGGCGATAAATTGTTTGGCGGCCCGCAAGCGGGAATTATTGCGGGAAAGAAGCGGTTCGTCGCCGCGTTGAAACGCGAACCGGTATTTCGTGCCTTGCGCTGCGACAAATTGGTTTTTGCCGCGTTGCAAGCCACGATCGATCTTCATCTCGATCAATCGACCGGCACCATCCCTGCGATCGCCCTTCTGCAAGTCTCTGAAGATGAATTGCGAAATCGAGCTGCAGCGATTGTTGGCCGACTCGAGGGGTTGCCGCTGCGAATCGCGATTGGTTGCGGTACGGTCAAGGTCGGTGGCGGAACCTTGCCAAAATCAACCATGTCGTCGGTTACAATCGACATTGTTCCGAAGAATTGTTCGCTGGCCGATTTCGCCGCGCGTCTTCACACCTCGAATCCACCGGTCATCGGCTATATCGCAAACGCCCGATTCAAACTCGATTTGCGGACCATTTTTCCGCAACAGGACGACCTCGTAGTGGATGCCATTCGCAGTGTCTCCAGAAGTGCGCAATAACCACCACGAAGATCACGAAGGACACGAAGACGAATCCAATCGGGCTTCGTGCTGTTTGTGTCCTTCGTGGTTTCAAAAAGTGGTATGATCGAAACACATTTCATTCTCGCGACCGCCGGTCACGTCGATCACGGCAAGAGTGCCCTGGTCAAAGCGCTCACCGGGATTGATCCTGATCGTTTGCCTGAAGAAAAAGCGAGACAAATCACGATTGATCTCGGCTTCGCACAATTGATTCTCGAAGGACCAGGGGAGCAGCGATTCCAGATCGGCATCGTCGATGTACCTGGCCACGAAGATTTCGTTCGGAACATGATTGCTGGCGTCGGTTCAATCGAGCTCGCGCTTTTTGTTGTCGCCGCCGACGACGGCTGGATGCCGCAAACAGAAGAACATCTACAGATCCTGACTTATCTCGGCGTGCAACGGGCCGTGATCGCGCTAACGAAGAGCGATCTGGGCGATGTTGAAACGACAGAACAAGAGATCAACAATCAATTGCGAAATACCGCCTTCGCACAATCTCCAATTATTCCAACGTCGGTCCGGACCGGTAAGGGAATCGAGAATTTGAAGAGTGCGCTCGCCTCCGAATTCGCAACCACGCAACCGCAACGCGATTTCGGGAAACCGCGTTTGTTTATCGATCGTGCGTTTACACTTCGTGGAATCGGCACGGTCGTAACCGGCACATTAACTGGCGGGCAACTGCATCGTGGCCAGAGCGTCGTTGTCGAACCGCAAGGTTTTGAAGCGCGCATCCGATCGATTCAAAGTCATCGTTCCGAATTAGAGTCCGCGCAGCCGGGGATGCGCACAGCGATCAATCTCCCGGATATCGCCATCGGCGACGGCCTAATGCAGGTCAAACGCGGCGACGTGATTACCGCTGTCGGTATTGGCAGGGCAAGCTCCACCCTTGTCGCTCGCATTGAAAAATCGGGCCGGCTTAACCGCGAAAATCCGGCCGCTCGCCCGCTTAAGAATGGAAGCTCCGTCTACGTTCATCACGGCACGTCGCGATTCCCAGCGAAAATCCATCTGCTTGATAGTGACGCGCTCGAACCTGGCAAACAAGCGCTTGCAAAACTGAAACTGGGATCGCCGATCTTTGCATTCGCCGGTGATCGATTCGTTCTTCGCGATGCCTCGGAACAACACACCATCGCAGGCGGAGTTGTTCTTGATCCAGATGGTGACCGGGGGAAATCGGGCAACGCGGCGCAACACAAATTATTGGCCGCGCGCACCGTCGCACCAGACGATATTGATCCTTGTGTTCGCTCCGAAATTGCGCTGCGCGGATTCGTGCGAAAAGAAACCGTTCTTCGCAAGTCGCACTTCAGTTCCGCCGAGATCGCTGACGCATTGCAGCGTTTGCAACGCGATAATGAGATTGTCATTCATGGAGGGATCGCAGCCGCGCCTGAAACTTGGAAGACGCTGCGTAGTCGCGCCAGTTTCTTGATCGATGACGCGCATAAAAAAAATCCTGCGCTCGCAGGTCTCGATCTAAATGAGCTTCGGACGGCACTGCGCGATCAACCGGCAGATATCTTCGAAGGGCTGATTGCGGATCTGTGCGCGGACAATTTTGTCCGCAAAGGATCAACCATCGCGCGAATTGGCCATCGACCGGCATTGCCGGCCGAACTTCAGCCGATCGAGGGCAGAATTCGCGAAGCACTCGCAAAAAAACCGTTCGACCCGCCACCGCGCAGAGAAATCGAAACAGATTTGCTATCGCAGCGAGTGCTCCGATTCCTGATCGAAATGGGAGAAGTGATCGAAATTGCTTCGGACGTAGTGCTGCTGCGTGAGAATTTCGAACGCATGAAAAGTGCAGTCACTGATTTCATCACCAAAAACGGACCGGCCACGGTGAGCGAACTGCGACAGGCGCTGGAGAGCTCGCGGCGAACTATGGTTCCATTTCTCGAAAGACTCGATCGCGAAGGGTTCACGCGACGTATGGGCGATAAGCGCAGCTTGCGATAGACCCGACGTATGGGACAAATGGGAGGTATGCCCCAGAAAACGAGCAAAGGGCGTTTTCCGCGCGTTTCTCTCCTTCTCACCACTTCGCCAGAAGCGGCGTGGGAGAATGTCGTCCGGCCCTGGTTCGAGAAAATCGCTACTCGTGGCTTGCGAGAGGAACAACCAGCCGTGGTCGTAACTGCGTCACGCAGCCAGGCCTATTTCTTTCGCAGTCGGCTGCTTGCTGAGGGCAAATCGCTGCTCGGGGTGAAATTTCTTTCCCCTCCGCAGCTGCGCGAACTTTTGCTTCGCGGCCCCGACCCCAAGCTGCCCCTGCGGGAACATCTTCGACTTTTCCTTGCGACCGCGGCCGAAGAACTCGCGAGCGGGAACGGCAATAACGAAGCCGCGTTTGTCGCAAAGTCGATCGCGCGCGATCCGGACCATTTTTTGCGCGCAGTCGATCAACTCCGTGCCGCGGGCTGGAGTTTTGACGAAATTGACTCGCCGCCGTTGCGTGCAATCGCTGCGCAATTCGAGAAACAAGTGCGCGAGTGTGGCTTCACTTTTGTTTACGACGCCGATCGCGACGCGGCCCAATCCGCTCCGGAATCGTCACCTCTTTTTAGTAACTTGTTGCTGTTCGGATTCGACGCGGCGCATTGGCCGCTCTGGCCGCTGCTTCGAACGGCGACGCTCGTTTCAACCAGTGCCACAGCTGTATTGAACGATCCGCGCGATGAAGCGCGCGATCTCGATGAAACCTGGGTTGGGACTTGGGAGGAAAACTTCGGCCCGGCGGAAATTCTTCCACCCCCATCCGCCGCTTCGCGGCTTCCTCTCCCTGACCATGAAGCCAAGGGCCGGCTCGATTTACTTACTCAATCTCTGCCAGTCGACATTCATTTCCTCATTGGTCGCGACACAACTCAGCAAGCGCGGGCGATCGTAGCGCTCACTGCAAAATTCCTAAGCGACCCGCAGTGCGAACGCCTCGGTATTTTATTTTCAAGGCCGAGCGCGCTTGCGCGATTGGTGGCGACGTTTCTGCAATCGGCCAAAATCCCACACAATGACGGCATCGCGCATCTCGCGCCGAGCGCGTTCGACGACGATGCCTGGCGCGCCTGGCTGGAATTGCAGGAAGCGCCGCGGCTAAAACTGCTGTTCCGGTTTCTGCGCGCAACGAGCGCCGAGATTTTCGAGAAGATATCGATCTTGCAGGTCGAAGAAACTTTGAGGCGCGCTTACAACGACATTCTCATCGATGATATCGAGTTGCTGGGCGATTACTGTGCGGGCAGCCCTGATCTACGGCATGGCGTCGCGGTCGCGCGGGGCTTGGAGAAAATCCAGTTCCTGCCGGAAACGGCGCTGTTTGTTGAATTTCTTTCGCAGACACGCAAAATTTTTTGGCAGCTCGGCTGGAAAGAACATTGGCACGAAGTCGAGCGACTCAGCCGCAACTGGAGTGAGCGGTTATCAAACAAAGTTTCGAAAAGCTCCTACTTGCGGTGGCTGCGCGAACTCCTGGGCGCGGCATCATTGGAGCGTGATGATTTCGGAGCGCATCCATATGCCCGGGTGCACCTGCTCCCCTACGCAGACGCGCAGGGACAGCCATGGTCGCATCTGATTCTTGCGGGGTTAAACGACGAGACCTGGCCGGCGTTCGACGAAGAGCTTGCGTTTGTTCGAGATGAGCGGGTGGTTGAGCTGAATCGCCTTAACAGAACATTGAACCGACGCGCTTCGAAGCGCGGGCGGCAGGGGGAAGGCCATTGGAGCGTGTGCGAAGGCAAAACCCTCCTCCTTGGTCCCAATGAGCAACGCCAGCTTCGTCGACGACAGCTCCTGAACCTGGTTGAGTCCGTTAGCAACGCGATCGGCGCGAGCGCAAATCTTTATTCCGAAGCAACGCCGAGCAGAATTGCAAACCCGAGCGAATTTTTCTCCTGGCTTTACTTCAATGCGTGTGGACGCGGCGTTTCACAACGAACGTTGCAAACGCTCGAACAGCAAACGCGCGGCTGGTTGAAGGATTGGTCGCCGGTCGACGCCCAGAAGGTTGATTCGATTAGCGTCGGCCGCACGCGATACGCGTTCGATCAACGCCGGCGACTCCGAGCTGCCGGCGAATATGAATTCGCCCTCCGAAATCCGTCCGAGCGTGACATCAGCCTGCGAGTTACCCAATGGGAACAGGCGTTGCGCTGGCCGGCGATCGTTTGGATGGAGATTTTTCTCGGCGTTGAACCTGACGATGACAACGGCGACACGTGGGCTGTTGCCACTGGACAATGGGTCCATCGCTGGCTCGCCGATAGCGTTCCCAATAGCCACGAACGAAAATTTGTCGATGTAAACCAGGCAGACGAGATCCGCGAGCGCGTCCGGACACACGCGCGAGGATTTCGCGAACAAGTCAGCAAACTTTGCGCCGGCCGCAGCAGAGCTCTGCCTGATTGGTGGCGCTCCGGTTGGAGCAACGCGCTTTACATTGCGGATTGCCTTGCAGCGAAGATATCCGATCTCCGGGATTGGTCCGAAATGGCGGTCGAATGGGCCCTCGATGAACCCAGTTTGATTCCCGTAAGCAAAAACGAGACACTGCGCGTTCGCGGTCGGATCGATTTGATTCTTGCGCGGCGAAAATCTGAGCAGGCGAAAATTGGTTTTAGCGATCTCTGGGTTGTCGATTACAAGACTGGCCGGCAACGCGGTTTTCGTTTGAAAGAGCTGCGGCGCAAGGACATGCCCGAAAGAAAGTTCCGGAGGCAATTAATCGAAGGTCGCGGCGTTCAGCTCGCGCTCTACGCGCTCGCGGTTCACGCGCTCGGCGCCGAGGAGGTACAGTTAACATTGCTTTCGCCCGCCGAAGAGTTCGAGGCGCAGTTTCATTTGGCTGATGTGCTCGCCCAGAAAGATTTTTGGCTGGAGCTGCACTGGATGCAGGAGACCGGCGTCTTCGGGATGCTCGGCCCAGTCCACGCTGATTTCGGATACGTCCGGAAGTATCCGCTGGCGACGCTGCCGATTGACCCCGATCTGCTCGAGGAGAAGTGGGGGCTGACGCATCGGGCTTTTTCGGTCGAGGACGAGGAGGAAGCGAAGTGACGCCTATTGCCGACGAAACCGCGCGGAACCGATTTGCTCGCGAATTGGATCGCAATTTCTCAGTGATCGCTTCCGCCGGGTCCGGCAAAACGCGCGCGATCACCAACCGCATCGTTGAGGTTGCGAAAAATCGACAACGCGCGCTTGAATGGCTGCCGCAACTTGTGGTTGTCACTTACACGAACCGCGCCGCTGATGAAATGCAGCAACGCACGCGGCAGCGGATTCTCGAAGCCGGCCTTCCGCTCGAAACCGTAGAAGCGTTCGGTCGCGCGTTTTTTGGAACGATCCACGCGTTTTGCATGAAGCTCCTCGCAACGCATGGACACCATCTTGGACTGCCCGCGCGACTCGAAACGATCACCGACGATGACGATTTGTGGAATGAGTTTGTCCAACAACAGACGGAGATCGGACGCTCGTTAGGCACAGAGAATCGGCGTCTTCTTTTGCGATTGATGCAGGCGCGGCAGTTGATGGACCTGGCGCGCAGGCAGGATCACGATTTCACTGCGCCCGCGCCTCTCGGACTCTGTCCAGAATGCGATTTCAGCAAAGTCGAAGCTGCCCTTGAAAGCGCGCAGGCGAAAAATATTCCGAAAGCAAAAGCGCAGCTACGGGACTGGCTGCGCCGCTGGCGCGAAACAGACGACTTCGCGCCTTGGCCACCGTGCGCCACAACTGCGAAAGAATTTACCGCGCGCTGGCGGGAGGCGTTTTGGCCTTTGCGGGAATGGGCCAGCGCGTGTGTGTCGTGCGCCGCCGCAGACGTG
>OCZV010000992.1_pt1 | contig 10164 bp, 13 predicted proteins | sample 1539051 | NCBI WGS metagenome assembly OCZV01 (sample SAMEA3113581, study PRJEB22503) | soil metagenome
AGACTTGCTTTCTGAGAATGGCCACTTGGATTATATTATGAAATTGAAAATTTTACATTGACTTTCTATTAATACTACTTACTTGCACTTCTTGTAAGTCTTTCAATAGTTGATCGGTGCTGAGGATACATCTCTATCAGTTTTTTTCTATCTCCAAGTTCAAAGTCTAAATAATCAAATCCTGGTGAAACGGTACATCCTAATAACGCATACGAAGATATATCATTTACTGTTGCAGCAAACCAAGATCCTGCTTTCACATGACTCTGAAAAAGCTCACCTTTTTCAATGTTACCTCCTAACTTGACTTCTGATAGAATCTCCATTTTACTAATAATATATAAGGTGACAGAACTGCCTGTGTAAAAATGCCATACCTCATCTGATATCAATCTATGAAACGCCGAAAATTGAGTACCATCTAGCAAATAGTAAATCGATGTCGCTATTGAACGTTCACCATCAATTTCTGATGGCAAGATAATCATTTTATCAGATCTATAAGTTTCCTTATAATATCCTCCTTCTTCAGGTAATTCAGAAAGATCTAATTTATCCTTCAGATATTCGACTTCTTTATTATTCAAGGAATTGGTAGTTATATATGCTTGTAAATTTAAACATTGACACATATAAAAATATAATACATATACTACTGAAACGAGATTAAGATGACTGACTTTAACTCTATCTATTTCTGTTGTACATACAAAATAAACATCTTGAGCCAATTTCTGGCGTGATGCCTGTAATAGGTTTTTATTATACATAGAAAACTATCATCAGCATTATCTAATGCTTATTTTTTATTTTTGATAAATCCTTGGAAATGTCACTTGCATCCTAAATCTTTTTCATACCTTCTCATTGTTGGAAAGTTATCAACTATAATATTATTCCATATACTTACTTACTCTTTCATAACTCCAATACATAAACAGAAACATGATGGAAATTGTAGTTTTTTAAATTTTTTCTATAGTCACTTTTTATATATCTTTATGTCTACTTCACATTCAAATGAATAAGAAAAATACATTCACAGCATCCATATCTGTATCCATATTATTACTAATCTATATTGGTTCATTTGCTTCTTTACCGGCAAATGGCCAATTACAGACATTAGAGAAAAAACCGACTCCAGTACTGTTAATACATGGTTATGCTGAGGACGCAGCCATATGGAAGAAATGGGAGGATTTACTCAAAAAAGATAATGTCCCATTTTATACAATAACTTTCAAGGACTCCGATGATAAATGTGGATCAGCATTAGAACATGCTAAAGAATTAGAGAAAAGAATACAAGATATAAAACAACAAACAGGCACTGATAAGATCAATATCGTAGGTCACAGTAAAGGAGGATTGGATGCAAGAGTATACCTAGCTACTGGTACAGGTGACATTGCAAATCTAATAATGATTGGAACACCTAATGCGGGATCACCGGCAGCAGAAATAAGTAATGTCTGCAAACCTGCTATAGATGACTTGAGGCCTGGTGCAAACGCAACAAGAGCTGAAATGAATCCAAATACCAAATACTATACTATTGCTGGTGACTGGTTGCCACTTGTACAAGGAAATCCAACGATCCCAGGACATGATGATGGCTTGGTACCTGTAGACAGTGTTAAATCGGAAGGATACTTCCAGAGTCTAGGTACTACAGAACATGCCCATGCAGAATTGTTATCGGAAAAAGAATACGATCTGTCAAAGGATATTCTGCTTGGCAAGAAATAACAGTAACAGATACAATTACAAGATATCCATCTCTTTCTTTTTGTAGTCATGGTTTACTATTTTAAATAATTATAATGTACCAAGACAATAATGATTATAACAATAATATTAATAATTAATTAGTGTACTCTCAAAAATCTACTCTTCTAATGGCTATATATAGCCTGCTTAATATAGGGTTTAGTATTTCTAAATAACTATTCATTTAAAATAAGCAAGCATATTTCTTTTTAATCTTTATCCTTCATTTTCTAAGTCTTTCTTTACCTTTTTTAGTTGTTGGTGTTGTCCTTAGCTGCATTCCGCAGCATGGACAAAAAATTCCATTATGATATAGGTAAATTTCGCATCTTCTACAATATTTTTTACCGACAGAATAATTAGCTTCACCTACTTGTATTTTTGAATAAATTCTTTCACAGATATTTCTACAAACCATAATGGGGATATAATCCACATACGAACTTTCTTTATAATAGTTGAAACACCAAACAGAGAGGGAGAGTGTTTTATATCAAAATGAGTTATTATAATATATTTCACAATATGGAACAAAATACTATGAATAGCTCATATACTTCACTTGATATTATATAGTTGCTACTATTAGTAGAAGTTTCAGGAGGAAACAAGCTATGAATTTAGAAGATTTTTACTTAGTTCAATATAGAGTTCTGTAATATACAACTATTTTAAGAGACCATTTCTTATTCTATGGAATGTCAAATGAAGATGAAAACAACGAAGTAGGTATCACATTTGAAAAAATTGATGATGAAGAGGAAGATATAGAAGAAGAGGAGCAAGAAGCACCTGAAGAACTACAAGTAGTAGAAGAACGTGTTGTTAGCATAGGCCCCACTTCGGTTATAGAAGAAGATGCGGATGCAGAAAATGAGGAGAATATACTAGCAGATACAAATGATGATGTATTAGAACAACAACTTAAAGGACAATCAGTTCAGATAGAAAATTTAGCACAACAAGTTCAAACCTTACAAATGCATTATGATGAGAGCAAGGATCAGTTTGAAAGAATAAATGGTCTTCAATCTCAGGTAAAGCAGTTACAGATGCAGATAAGTGAGATAATAAATAAAAAAACTAGCAAGTCCAAAAATCAAAAGATAAGAAAGAAAAAAGCATCATCTATTACTAAAAAAACGAGTAAAAGAAATAAAAAACAGAGAAAATAATCAATATTTTAGAATTTATTTTTATTAACAATCCAAAATCAACTATAATCTAACACTATTTTATATGTGTGGCTCTTCTATCTATATACATTAGGTTTGTTAACATTTATTTTTTCTTCTCATAGATAACATATCTTTAAAAGAGAAGAAAAAGATTTACAATGATATGCTGCTATAATAGATGCAAACTTGCTGATTATTCTATAATTTAAAGATGTTTCTTCTCTTATTTCAACTAAAATCATACTTTATTAAATGTATTCTATAGCCAATACTCATCATCTCGACAGCCTTTACTCATTATAACTTAACCAACTATCTCATTTGGCTTATGATATTTTACATCGTATGAGTTAAAAAAGATTATTTTATATATTTAGATGCTTTTTGACCGGAATGTCTTTGAAAACCAATTACGAATACTTGAATATGAATATCAAAACATTGACAAGAAGTAACAAAATCTATATTTCTCTTATATCATCCTTTTGAAACGTGTCATTGGTACCTACATATTTTGATAAAAACAAGATTATTGGCTACGGAAGATAATTATAATGACGAAATTGTTGAATGTACTAGATACATTGTCATATTTCCATATATTATCTAATGAATCATTTACCTTTACTTACATCAACCAGTGCGAAGTAGAATTAAAATTTAAACCTAGAAGACACATAAAAACAGAAGTATTCAAAAAAGGAGCCGAAAGCAATGCCAGAAGCAAATAAGGAAGAATTACAACAAGAAAAAGAAGAATCAAAAACCATGAAGGAAAAGGGCAGAAAAAAATTAAAGAAATTGGTGCTACCAAATGATTCAAACGTAGCAAAGGGAAATATATAGGGAGTCGGACTTATATCTCGGAAGCCTACCTTTTAAAAAGAGTATATAAACTTTAACTATTGCGCAAATGCCATACATATTTTATGCTTATAAAATAACGCGAAAACTGTATTTACAACTTTTGCGTATAACGATACATGTTAGTAAAAATCAACGACGTCAACAATAATAAAGCTAGAGTAACTAAACTTGACATTGACGATTACGGTTCCATTATTCCATTAAAGGAGTTAGAAATTAATTTACCAACATATGATGCTTCAATTATTCAAATATTAAAGCATTCTCCTTATGCTGCTATTTTTACGGAAGGCAATAATGATGATAATAATGGCACTATAATTTTAGCGAGCGGTATGACCATTGATGAACTTAACGAAGAGAAAAATAAGATTATAAATGCATTAAATAAAGGAATCAAGTAGTGGGGGCTTCTGACCCAAGTTTTATTCTTTTCTTCTCCTAATCTTTTCGTAGAAGCGATTGATAAATTCTATCATATTTTCATGTGTTTCTTGGTCATTCTTTCGCATGTAATAATAAAGCTCTTCGATAGCAGCATGGTGATCTATACCAATGTTTTTTGCAATTTCTAACGAAATCGATGATATGAGTAATCTGCGAAGAACAATATCAGCTCCATAATTTACAAGATCAGCAGATAATTCGGCTAAAACATTCTTGAAATTAGAATCAATGTATTTATCCTTGGCTTCGCGTCTCTTAATTGAAAATGGTACGCCCATGATTCTCTGTTTCATATGAATATTTTCTACCATTTCAATAAAGGATTCATTTAACTGGGGATTGTTAAATAAGACTTCTGATAGTAGGTCAGAAGCATCTTGTTCACTTATCTGCATCCTATCAGCTAATGCGAATAATACATGACATGAAGCACATCCATTTCCTTTGATTATTGAAGGATCTGAACACACATTGTTTATCTCACTTACAATTATTTGTTCTGCTGTCGCTTCTTTATTGTTAGTAGTCATGTTGTTATTTACTATAATATGTCAAGCAATCTAAAAAACAATCCACTGTCATTTTTACATTACTCTCATCAGAAAAATCTATTCTCACCGTTAACATTTTCTATTCCTATGCTGAACATTAGTCGGCAGAAAAAAATTCCAATCAAGTTCTGCAATTTTTTTGCATTGAAATGCATTTTCCAACATTGAGTGCTTGTTGATATGAAGTATATTCAGATCAGCCTCTATAGCAACAAAAAGAAAAAAGTGGGGAAATGATATAGCAAAAGAGACAATTGCATTGTCATTGTTAGTTTGAGAAACATCCTCGTTTACTAAATCAAAAATTGACGCTGTACAGATAATGTTTCAGATTCTTTAATATATGATTTTGGCTTTAAAAATAGAATTTTCGCTAGAAATGAGTTTGATATAAACGAAAAATAAACTGAAATCTCATAATGGTATTCGAGTTTTGCGGATTGTGCTAGGAATCATTGCCATAGCATCATCGCTTGCAATCATATTAGATCCTGGATTTTGAGTCAGAACTTTGAATGTTTCTGCTTTATATTACGTTATTAGTTGTAAGAATTGAAAGGGTATCCATAGGGTTATCGTCAGGCATTCCAAGATCGTCTCTACTAATTAGTATTGGTCTAGGAGCAGTGGCTATTGCATTAGGAATTGTAGAAATCATGTTTCCATTATTTGCAACAAGAATACTGGTTGATTTGGGAATTTTTGGTCTTTTATTTATTAGAATTGCAAGGATCATTCATAGCTTTTGCATCTTCGTTATTAGGTATTTTCCTTTTGACCTTCATATTAGCAGTTAATATCTTAATAATAAGAATAGAGAGTATTTCATATGGCATAATTAATCAATGATGTGGATACTGTAATCATTAAAGGCAAAATAGTACATATGCAATCTGTGAACAACAAATAAACCAGTAATTTATTTAGTTATATTTCCTTCCTCTATACTCTCTTTCATATTAGATTGCAAGGCGCTCTAGAATTCTCTATGACAGAACCTAATATAATAATTTAATCTCATAGTCTCTATCTTTCAAACTACAAAACATTATATCATTACATATGAGATAGTCAAAACTGGACAAAAGACCATTATGGTCTTATGAATTATTAAATAGATAGCTATACAGCAAGTCTTTATAAAATTTATCATAAATATAGTATAATAATTGAATTTAATCAATTTTAATTTATTTATATATTTGTATGACATCAAAAATCGCAAAAAAGTAAAATAGCTGATATACGTATAAATTTTATGTCATTCCTGACGTCTAAATTTAAAAGGGCATCGTATGCAGGAGTATTGTATGGAGCAATAGCGGGATTGATTGCTTCTTGGTCAATATCTACGGCAATAGCCGTCGCTGAAATAATATTAGATTTAAAAATAAGTACATTTTATTCAATACTAGGTCTTAGCTCAGGATTAACTGGTAATTTTGCTAGCGCTGCATATCTTGGCTTTGGCCTTCACTTAGTAACTGGAGCCATATTAGGAGCTGTAGTGGGATACATAATAACAAGATTGAAAGAATCAATCATGCTAAAACACTACAAAGGTACTTTGATTGGAATGGCCGCAGGTATTGTAATATGGTTGGTCTTGTTTTTGCCGATAACTGCATTATTAATTCAGCCATCTATCAATTATATAGTTACCGTTCTCGCTCTGGATTCACACAGGCAAATCTTATCAGAGGATATAAATCAATCAATAAGAAATATTGCACTTGCTGCAATAGCTTTCCATTTAATATGGGGTGCTATATTTGGTTATATAATGACTTCTTTGCTAAGAATTAGGGCATTTAAAATAGAACATAACAAGCTTGACTCAGAACTTAAATAATAATTAAATGTATTAAAACATTGTATGCATAAGCGAAAAGAGATATATATAAAATATTAAAATTTCTATATTAATTGCACAGTACCAATCTGTGTATTCTAAATCAAATAGTTGCTAATTTTATAATACAAGTGATTATTACTGATATAATCCCACGAAGTTGTATCATATGAGTGGATGAAGATCCTAGATGTCGTAATATTTTGATAGCTAATTAATGTAAATAAAGCGTATGTGAGGTCGTTACTTTACTGTCTTTGCACATGTGTCACAATATCTTTCTATTAAAGTAACACCTCCGCCTACGTTGAATAATGCTTCTTGAGTGGCGACGTTACCACAACTTGCACAGAATTTTGTTTTGCCGTTATAGTCAGCAAAAGATCTTAGTGATGTAAAAATTTTTTCCGTTTTCATTTCATTTTCACCTCGTAAAATTCTTGGTGAATAAGTAAATCAATAATATACCTATTATAACTGCTACAACAATTATAAATTTTGAATTTATTATTCATCTCTTATCATACTTCTAGTACCTATAAGAACGTATGTATTGTTGTATTGCCTATCGATTTACAATATTATATCCGATCATAGTCTTTAGTTTATGTATTCCGTATCCTGTCTTAGATGATATGGCTACTGGATTTAATATCTGTAAATCTTTTGTGATTTCCTCAATTTTTTCTGAGGGCGTTTTGTCGTACTTGCTCAAAACTACAAAAACTTTTGATTTGTATACTTTCAGCTCATCTAGAACGTCCCAGCAGCTTGAATACTTTATTCTAATATCTTCAATTTTCTCTGACGAATCTATTAAAAGTAAAATCAAATCAGCATTAAGTGATTCTTCTAGTGTTGATTTAAAGGCGTCTATCATATAGGTGGGAAGTCTGCTAATAAAACCTATTGTATCTGTAAGCAAGACTCCTTTGTCACCAATTTTTAATAACCTTGTGGTTGTTGAAAGTGTTGTAAACAAGCTTCTTGAAGTTTTCTTATTCTCATCTGTAAGCAGATTGAATAATGTAGTTTTTCCTGAACTAGTATAACCTACCAGTGAAACAACAGGCATTTTAGATTTGAATCTTTGTTGATGATAAAGCTCACGTTTTCGATGTGCGTAGTTTAATTTTTCTTTGATAAATGATAACTGTCTTTTTAGGTCTCGGAACTTTACATCTACTGTATATTCCCCCATACCACCTTTTCCAGCTCTTTCATTACCTAAAGTTAGTTTGGCATTTTCTCTGACTCTAGGCATTTCATATTTAATCTCAGCTAGTTGAATCTGTAACTTTGCCTCAGTTGTAGTAGCTCTGGAATAAAATATATTAAGTATTAGCCGCTCTCTGTCTATTACTTGTGCCTCTGTCAGTTTCTCGAGATTGTGTATTTGTTTTGAAGTCAAATGTTCGTCAACAATTACCTGCTGCGCTTTGGATTCTTTTACAAATTCCTTTATTTCCTCAGCTTTGCCAGAACCTACACCATATTCTGAGTGATTTAAGTATTTTTGAGTAACAATCTTTACAATTTGGTAGTCTTCTGTTGCTGAATCTACCAGACTCTTTACTTCTTGCAGCCTAAAATCATCTGGATATGTTACCAATACTACTTTGGTTACATTCAAGAAAAGTCAAGACCAATCCATGTAATCTAGTGTAACATATTCATTTGTGTGTCCTCTTGAACATGTATGTACGGTATTAGCATTTGTGATGGTTGATTTGAAAGCATCATTGCTTCCTTCATCAACATAAAGTCCTGGAAAGACTTCACCACAAGTTTTACACTGTAACATAAGCATTGGCATTTTATTTTTTCATCTTCTTTTGATATTATATTAGAGAATGAGACTATTATAGTTATGTTAAATGTATGATATTAGCATAATATATTCGAAGAAACCCATAGCAGTAGGTTAACTATTTTTACTTTCAATAGAATTTATTTATTTCTGCAGTCTTTGTTTGTATGCTCTCGACATTTTGGGTCATGTCTCCAGCTACCATTCATAAAGAATTGAAGGTGTTGGATATCATCTCTATCAACTACAACCCTCTGATGACCATTCTTAGGATTGCCAAGGCTAAATCTTGACGGGGAATCACTAGTAGTTCTCGTATTGAATCTCATATTTGTATTACACTAATGTAACATAAGAACTCTTCGATAGAGCATGAATAATTCATAAAGTGAGGATTGTGTTTATAATGGCTATTGACACAGTTAACACGATAGAAAGTGTTTTAAATATAAGTGAAACTAATTCTTTATGTATTCCAATGATATAGGATAATCCAACAGTAGAATGAACAAAAGTCTATCTGCAATAATTCCAACTATCCAATACAGCTAATCGTACTTTATATTAGAAAGACAGAAAATATTATGAATGTGATTTAACAATTCACTCCAACAGTGGTCTCATGAATATAATTTATGCGAACTGCGTTATTTGCAAAATGCGATTACGATCTTAGCATAAGACCCTATCAGATAACAGAGATGAAAATGATATCATGCCAACAATGAGAACATTTAACTGAGAAAATAAGATATATTTAGCTCATTCAGTATGGTAATAACTAGACGCAAATATACAGAAACTATTTTTTAATTTTAGAATATACTTTCTACCTTCTAAAAACACAGATCTGCAAATTTATCTTCCTAAAACATTATCTTTAACAAAGAATATAATACAAAGTTAAGACAATAGATCAACCAGTTATTATACCAATTAGTTAGTTCGAAAGAGTATAATTATTATAATTACCTTTTTGAACTATCTATTGCATCCATAATTACTTGTGTAGCATGTGTACCAAAGTTTGTCCTACAATAGTTTTCATTTTTCAATTTTGAGTCCAGTCTATTTGTTCTAACTAACTCTGAAACTCTGTTTACTGCAGCAAGACAATCCATTCCAGATTGCCAAGTAAGTATAATTGCGCATTTATCGCAAACGCTACCTTTTGCATTAGTTGCATATATTTTATTACAAAAAATGCATTTGTTGTATACCATTGACTTACCAGATCTTGGAGCATTTATACCAAAATGGACAGTATTAAAACAGCTCCTACACAAACGCTGATTACAGTCTGAACAAGTATGATATTCTTCGTTTTTAGTGCATCTTTCACAAAGTGTCATAATTTCGATCACTATGTAGAAAGATACAAAATTAGATAATATTTGTCAATTGAGATGTTCATCTACTATATACTATATACTCAGCATGCCCTATATTAACTGCTTGCAAATATAGTGAAAATATTGTACAGTCTTTATCAACTGCGTTATTATATTGTGACATGTTCTCCACTGTGACATAATGGACAGTCTTTCTCTTGTCGGTGTTCAAGATCAAAAACTACCCCACAGTTGCTGCAAACCTGTAAGTCATGTACCACGTTCAATGCTAGCTATTAATAGTTATATGTGTTAACATCAAATATTTAACTCCCGTATGTATCCTCTCTCATTT
>OCZV010000993.1_pt1 | contig 10151 bp, 13 predicted proteins | sample 1539051 | NCBI WGS metagenome assembly OCZV01 (sample SAMEA3113581, study PRJEB22503) | soil metagenome
CGTACCTGATGGAGCAGCTCGAATTGGTGGACCCCAGGGTCGTCGTCACGCTGGGAAACTTCGCCACCCGCGTCATCCTGGATCGACCGGTGTCGATCTCACGGGTTCGGGGGCAGCGGCAGATCTGGCAGGGGAGGCTGGTCATCCCCACGTATCACCCCGCTGCCGTGCTCCGGGGCGGGGGCAACGCCGGCGAAACCATGCGAGCCGTGCGAGAGGACTTCGCCACGATCAAGGAGGCCATGGCCGAAGTCCCCGCGCCGCTCGAGGAGCAGCTCGGGTTGTTCTGATGGGAAGAACACTCGAGCTGGTCACCCGGGCCCCCGAACAGACCCGCGAGCTGGGCGCGGCCATCGCGGACCTGCTCGTCCCGGGAGATGTGGTCAGCCTCACCGGGGACCTCGGCGCAGGGAAGACCTGCCTGGTCCAGGGGGCCGCCCGAAGCCTCGGGGTCAGCGAACCCGTCGGCTCCCCCACCTTCGTCCTCGTTCGCGAGTACCGCGGCGAGATCCCCGTCTACCATCTCGATGTGTATCGCCTCGACCGGCTGCAGGAGGTGCTTGATCTGGGATTCGAGGATCTTCTGGATCCGGGAGGGATCATCTTCATAGAGTGGGGCGACGCCATCGACCCTCTCCTTCCCGACTCCTATCTGGAGGTCGAGCTCAGCATCCCCGGGGACGACGAGCTCCGTTGGCTGGCGGTCACCGGCCGCGGCGAGTCCTGGGCCCCCCGGTGGGAACGGCTGGAGAAGGCCCTCGACGACTGGCGAGCGGCCTGATGCTGGTCCTCGCCGTGGAGACCTCCACGCCCCAGACGAGCATCGCTCTCGGCACCGAGCAGGGGGTCCTGGCGTCGGCGTCGTTGTCCTGGGCCCGGGGACACTCCGAGATCGTGGTTCCGGCGATCCATCGCCTCCTGGAGTGGTCGGAGATCGAGCTCGGGCAGGTCGGGGGGCTGGCGGTGGGCCTCGGTCCCGGGCTGTTCACCGGCCTCCGGGTGGGAGTGTCCACGGTCCGAGCCCTGTCCCAGGTGCTGGTGGCTCCGGTCGTCGGCATAGGCTCTCTCGATGTGGTGGCGTTCGCGGTGCGCCATTCCAGCAGGCGCATCGCCGCGGTCGTTGACGGGAAACGGGGAGAGGTCTTCTACGCCTTCTATCGGCCGGTGCCGGGTGGGGTGACCCGCGAGACGGTATTCGCCGTGGGACCTCCCGAGCGGCTTGCCGCGGAGCTGGCGGCCTCGCGGGAGGAGACGCTTCTGGTTGGAAACGGCGCCCTCCTGTACCAGCGGGAGCTCTCCAAGACCGGGACGCCGATCGAGTTCGCTTCGGTGTCACACGCCTTCCCGCTGGCGGTATCCCTGCTGGAGCTGGCGCTCCCACGGTTCCACCGGGAGGAAGCCACCCGGCCCCAAGAGGTCGTTCCCTACTATGTGAGAAGGTCGGATGCGGAGATCAACTGGGCTAAGCGAGCGCGAAGCGCCTGACCTGGAGATCACCCGGATGCGCCGTCGGCACATCCGAGGAGTGATGGCCATCGAGCGGCAGGTCTATCCCCGCCCGTGGAGCCCCAGCCTGTTCCTCTCCGAGATCCACGCCGGCCGAACCCGCGCTTACCTCGTGGCGATCCAGGACCATGCCGTCATCGGCTACGGCGGGGTGATGTGCTATGCGGAGGAGGCCCACGTCACCACGATCGCCGTGGATCCAGAGCACCAACGCCGGAAGATCGGGACCCGGCTCCTGTACGAGCTGATCAAGGAAGCCCGAGCGATGGGAGCGGCGTCCGTTTCCCTCGAGGTCCGGATGTCGAACTGGGGGGCCCAGCGGATGTACGGCAAGTTCGGGTTCCGCCCGGTCGGGGTGCGGAAGAACTACTACCAGGAAACGAGTGAGGACGCCCTGGTGATGTGGGCGGATGACATCCGCACGCCCGAATACTCCCGGCTCCTGGCCCGGATCATCTCTCAGGTCCCCGAGGGGGTCCGGCCCGGGTGAAGGTCCTGGGCATCGAGACCTCCTGCGACGAGACCGGCGTCGCGGTCGTGGAGGACGGATCGAAGGTTCTCTCCAACGTCCTCTCGAGCCAACACGAGATCCACGCGCGATTCGGCGGCGTGGTTCCTGAGCTGGCGTCCCGGGCACACGTGGAGCGGCTGAACCCGCTCCTCGACGTGGCCCTGGCGGAAGCGGGGATGCGGTGGTCGGACGTGGAGGCCGTCGCGGTGACCAGGGGACCGGGGCTCGTGGGGGCCCTGCTGGTGGGGCTGGCCACGGCGAAGGCCATCGCCCTGGCCCTCGATGTCCCCCTCGTTGCCGTGAACCATCTCGAGGGGCACATCTACGCCAACTTCCTGGAGCAGGGCCCGCCGGAGCCGCCCTACGTGGCGCTCATCGTTTCGGGAGGCCACACCCTTCTTGTGTACATGCCCGAGGAGCAGCGATACGAGGTCCTCGGGCAGACCGTGGACGATGCCGCGGGCGAGGCGTTCGACAAGGTGGCCCGGTTCCTCGGCCTGGGGTTCCCCGGCGGCCCCGAGCTGGACCGCCTGGCGCGGGAAGGCGACCCCGCCGCCGTCCGCTTTCCCCGAGCCATGGCCGGCTCCGGCGACTACGACTTCTCCCTGTCGGGACTGAAGACGGCGGTGGTCAGGCACGTCCGCAAGGAGGAGCGAGAAGGGAAGAAGACGTCGGTCCCCGACATCGCGGCCTCGTTCCAGGAGGCCGTGGTGGACGTCCAGATCCAGAAGACCATGGCCGCGGCGGAGGAGAAGGGAGCGACCTCCGTGCTCCTCGGGGGCGGAGTGGTGGCCAACTCCCGTCTCCGCCAGCGGATGGCCGAGGAGGCAGAGCGGCGCGGCCTTCGACTGCTCTTCCCCTCGGCGGAGCTATGCACCGACAACGGCGCGATGATCGCCTCGGTCGGGTACTTCCGCCTAATACGCGGTGAGAGATCCAGCTTCGACGTCGGCGCGGACCCCGGCCTCCCGCTTTCGTGAACGCCGGCGGCTCCTCGGCAACCGTTCTGGTCACCGGGGCGGCGGGCTTCATCGGGTCGCATCTGTGCGATCGGCTGTTGGCGGAGGGACGGCGTGTCGTCGGCCTCGACGATCTCAGCACCGGCCGCATCGCCAGCCTGGCCGAGGCTCGCTCGTACGGGAAGGAGTTCACCTTCGATCACCTGGACATCCGGTCGGATGCTCTCGGGACGCTCTTCGACCGCCATCGCCCCGACGTGGTGATGCACCTGGCCGCGCAGGCCGCCGTGCGGACCTCGCTGGAGAACCCCGCTCACGACGCCGACGTGAACATCCTGGGGACGCTGAACATCCTGGAATGTGCGGCCCGCGCGGGCACGCGCAAGGTGGTCTTCGCCGGCTCCGGGGGAACCCTGTACGGGGAGCCCCGGCGGTTGCCGGTCAAGGAGACGGCAGCCCTGAGCGGCCGCCCGCTCACCCCGTACGGGATCTCGAAGAAGGTCGCCGAGGACTACCTCCGGTTCTACCACCGGTACCGCGGCCTCGACTTCACCGTCCTCGCGTTCGGAAACGTCTACGGTCCCCGGCAGGATCCCAAGGGGGAGGCGGGCGTCGTGGCCATCTTCTCCCAGATGATGTTGTCCGGAGACACGCCGACGATCAATGGCGACGGCAACCAGACCCGAGACTACGTGTTCATCGACGACACGGTGGATGCGCTGGCCCGGGCGATGGAACGGGGATCGGCTCGCCTGCTCAACATCGGGACGGGCCTGGAAACCAGCGTGAACGGACTGTTCCGGATGCTCGCCGCGATCACCGGCTTCGTCGGCGAGCCGCGGTTCGGGCCACTTCCTCCCGGGGAGCCGCGGCGCATCGCGTTGGATGCAGCGCTCGCCGAGACGGAGCTGGGATGGCGTCCGTGGACCCATCTCGAGGACGGCCTGGGGGAGACCGTCGCGTTTCTCAAGGGAGTATGACGATCGGTCCTGCGGGCTCGGTTCCACGATTCGATGGGACCTGCGCCCGGATCGCGGGGCCCAGGGAGTCGAGGAGGGCATCCGGCTTCAGCTGAGTGGTCAGGGCCAGCGCCTCCAGGTCTCCGGAACGAAGCGTGATCACATCGCTCAGGTAATCTCCCCGCTGGGCCCGGACCCTGTGGATGAACTCGGCCACCAGGTGCACCTCCTCCCCGCGGATCAGGGGGAGCTTGGTCAGGTCGATCACCAACTCGCATCGGCTGACCGGACTCGCTTCCTCGAGGGTCCGGGCGAGCAGACGGTCGGGCGGCACTCCGTACAGCGCCGCGAGCGAGCAGAAGCGCCCAACCGAGATGCTTCGCTCCCCGCGTTCGTACCCGCCCAGGGCCGAGGGCTTGAACCGTCCACCCGACAGAACACCAACGTCGTGAAGCGTCAGCCCCCGCTCCTGGCGGGTTTTCCGAAGGGCCTCGCCAACGGCCCTCGAGAGCTCCGTCTCTTCCCCCCGTGCCGGTCGTCCGGTAGCCGAACGGTCCTTCCCACCCAGACCGAGGGAATGATAGGTCGCGGCCATCCGACGGCATAGAGTGAAACCATCGTAAGTTTCCTACGGCGTGCGCCCTAGAGCACTGTAACTTTCCAGTTTGCTCCCCGTGGTTTCCAAAAACCGCTCTGTACCAGTCGAATCGGTCAGCAGGACCCCGTTCCAGCACGGTGGGGGCATCCCCCAACGGGGTGACGAAAACCACGCTGAGTGTGGTATGAATGCAGGACTCGGGAGGGGTCGCGTCGAATGGTGGAGAGAGTTTCTCCGCCAGATGCAGTAGGGGCCAGGCACGATGGGACGAACACCGGTTCGGTACAGAAGGCGGACCGAAACCGGGAGCATGACTCCTGCAGACATCCTTCAGGGGGTCTGCCGCGCTCTCGGTTCGGCCGTCGACCTGAACGAGGCTGCCTCCTCCGCGGCCCGATGGATCCGGGCCGCCGTCGGCAGTGAACACGCTCCGGTCAGGCTCCTCCTCCCGGACCGAGCGGGCAGGCTTCGGCTGGCTTTCTCGGAGGGCGAGGCCCCGGTGCCCGGACGCTCCGCCCACCGCAGGGTCGCGTTTGAGACGAAGACGCCGGCCACCCTGGACCTCGATCGGCCACCCGGCCACGTCCTGTGCATCCTTCCGCTGGTCTCTCGGGGCGAGGCCGTCGGGGTGATCGAGGTGGTCGCGCCGGGGGTAGCCGTGCGCGAACGATGGGCGGTGCTGGATTCGGTGAGCAGCCAGACGGCGATCGTCGTCCGGAACCTCCGCCAGCGGGATGAGCTGGAGCGCGAGGTGGGAGCCCTCGGGGAGGCGGCCGAGCTCGTGCAGGACCTGGTGGAAGCCAGGACACCGGAGGCCGCGGTTCGAGCGGCCATCAGGTATTGCTTCGAGCACCTGCGGGTGCCCGTCGTGGCATGGCTCTCCGACCGGGATCCCTGGCACCTTCGCCTCATCGGGATGAGGGGAGCGAGTGCGTCGAGGCAGAAGGAGCTTCAGTCCGAGATGGCGTCGCTCCCACGATGGGAGGGACTCGAGGCGATGGACAGGAGGTGGTTCGCGTCCCGGGTGGAACAGATCCTCGGCGCCGACGTCGTGATGGTTCCGGCCGGAGGAGCGCTCCTCGCCGCCGCCGCACCGGGATCGCTGCGGACATCCCTCGAGACGGTGGGATCGCTGCTCGAGAGCGTGCTGCGCCAGCGAGCCACGGTGACGTGGGCGGAGCGGCGCAACGAGCGGCTCGACATGGGGATCTCGTGGACGGCCCATGAGTTGCGAAGCCCGCTCCTCGGCGCGAAGGCCGTCGTGGAGCGGTTGCTGCAGACCAACGATGCTGCGAAGAACCGAGAGATCCTCACCCAGCTCCAGGAAGAGCTGAGCCAGCTCGCGGGTCTCGCCGACGAGCTGCTGTGGTGGGCGGTGGGCGCCGGCCCGCTGCAGCAGCGCTCGGTCGATCTTTCCCGGTTAGTGCACGACGTCGTGCGGTCCTGCGAAGTCGGGTCTGCCGACAAGCGTGTGACGGTCTCGGCGCCGGGGGGAATCACGGTCCGAGCGGACGCGGGGCATCTCCGAGGAGCCATCGGGAACCTGGTTCGAAACGCGCTCGCGTACGCCCCGCCGGACAGCGACGTGTCGGTCGTGGTCGAGTCGGCGGATGGAGTGGCCACCGTGCAGGTCCGAGATCGGGGGCCCGGACTACCGAAGGGCAAAGAGCAGCAGATTTTCGACCCGTTCGTGAGGGGGGAGAACGGCCATCGGGGCGGCAGAGGGCTTGGCCTCTTCATCGCCCGTCGCGTGGTAGAGGCGCACGGGGGAACGCTATCGGCCGAGTCCGACGGAAGGGGATCCATCTTCCGCGTTCACCTTCCCGTGTCCAACGGACACGGGCCTTCTCGAGCGGGGAGGAGATCTCCATCCGCGTCCTGATCGTCGACGACCACAAGCTCTTCGCCGAGGCGATCCGATCCGTCCTCGAGGAGGACGGGATGGAGGTCCTGGAGCTGGCGACCAGCGGCACCCAGGCCATCGAGACGGCTCGCCGTGAGCGTCCCGGTCTCGTTCTCCTGGACCTCGGGCTTCCGGACATGGGCGGCATCGAGGCCGGGAAGAAGATCCTGGAGGACCTTCCCGAGGCGAAGATCATCGCCGTCACGGCCCTGAACGACTCCCGAGCCCTGCGGGAGGCCATCCGAGCGGGGTTCCAGGGGTACCTGACCAAGGACACCCCCCTGGCCCAGTTCGTCTGATCGATCCAGACGATCATCGACGGCCAGGTGGTGATGCCCCGGGTTCTGGCGCCCGGCGCCGCGGGTGCTCAATCGCCGGAGGAGCGGGCCGCGGCCCTCCTGGTGGCTCAGCTCACCCCGAGAGAGCGAGAGGTGCTGGCCCTTCTGGCTGAGGGCGTGAACAGCAAGACGATCTGCGCCCGCCTGGGCGTGAGCTCGAACACGGTCCGGACACACGTCCAGAACATCCTCACGAAGCTCCAGGTCCATTCGCGCCTCGAGGCGGCCACGTTCGGCGTCCGTCTCGGGGTCATCCGGCTGCCCGGCGAGGGCAAGAATGCATAGGCTGGAGCCTCACATAGAGGGCGTACCGGAATTACGGAAGCTGGCGCATGACCTCCGGTGTTTCGAACCCGACAATGCAAGCGACGAGCGAGGCGCCGCTCGGATGCCCGACTCACTGTCGCCGGTCGAGGCAGGGTGAAAGCCCCGGAAGGCCCAGGCGGCACGGTGACCCCCGACGGCGCCTCGCATCGTTTTTCTCATCCATCTGACGTAGATGGAATACGCTGTCGGGCCCGTGTCTGCGAAGAATCCGACCCCTATCCTCATGGCTCACGTAGCTGACGAAGGGAAAGAGACCTTGGAAGACGGACACGAGCGCGTCCGCATCCTGCTCGCCGACGGACAGTCGCTGTTCCGCGAGGCGGTGAAGGTTGTCCTGGAGAGCGAGTCCGACGTGGAGGTGGTGGCGGAAGCCAGGGATGGCCTCCAGGCCGTTGCTGAGGCCGAGCGACTCCGCCCCGACGTGGCCCTCCTCGATGTGAACCTCCCCAACTGTGACGGGGTCCGGGCAACCGCCCTGATCAAGGAGCGGGTCCCGGAGTGCCGGGTGGTCCTTCTGGCCAACGAGGAGGATCAGCGGACGCTGGTGGAGGCCGTTGAGGCCGGGGCCAGCGGGTACCTGACCAAGGAGAGCCCTCTCGCCGAGCTGATCGACGCCGCCAGGGCCATCCACCGCGGCGAGACGCTCATCCCCCGCCGGATGCTCGGAGCCCTGCTGGCCCGACTGATCCGGCGAAGGAGAGAGCAGGATGAAGCCCTCAGGCGCATGTCCAAGCTCACCAGGAGGGAGAAGGAGGTTCTGGCCCTCCTGGCGGGCGGGGCCGACAACGACGCCATCGCCCAGGCCCTGGTTATCAGCCCCCAGACTGCCAGGACGCACATCCAGAACGTCCTGGGCAAGCTGGGGGTCCACTCCCGGCTGGAGGCCGCCGCTTTCGTCATGCAAAACGGTATCCTCGACGAGTTGGCGACGGTGGAGCGATGAGCTTGACGGTTCGGCAGGGACGCCCGGTGCGCAAGCCCGAGGTCTGGCTTCGGCAGGCGGGAGATGAGAACGCCGCCTACAACCCGGCCACCGGCTCGGTGTACCTGCTCAACGAGACGGCGCTGGCCATCTGGGACCTCTGCGACGGACAGACTTCTCCCGCGGAGATGGTCACGGCAGTGGTCGAGCTCACGGGGATGCATCCCGATGTGGTGACCGAAGACGTCGAGCGGATCCTCAAGGAGTTCGAGGAAGCCGGCCTCCTGTCCTGGGAGGAATGACCTTGCCCGCCATGAAGCCGAAGTTCCGGCAGGACCTGACCGTGGTCGAGCTCGATGGCGAAGCCGTGATCTACGACGACGAGAGCGGCGAGCTCCACCACCTGAACCCCACGGCCACGGTGGTGTTCACGCTCTGCGACGGGACCGCAACGGTGAAGGAGCTTTCCGCGGACATCGCCGATGCGTTCTCGCAGCCTGCACACGAGGTCGAACGGCAAGTGCGTGCCCTCCTCCGGGAGTTCCGGAAGGTCAACCTTCTCGAGGGCGATCTGATGGACGGCAAATCGCCGAAGGGAAAGAAGAACGGCAAGGCAAAGGGGAAGAAGGCCCGTGGCTGACGAGCACGATCACGAACACGATCACGAGCACACCACCGAGGCTCCCCAGGGCGGCGGCTGAGGGGAGAAGCTCGACCACCTCGGGTGGGTGGTCTCCAGGACCTACGAAGTCGGCGGACACCGATTCGGGATCCGCACGGACTCCATGGCGTTCTGCGCTTGGCTCGACCGCACCTTCCGCCGGTACCGGGTGGCCGGCGAGGAGTACCCGCGGTACTCGATCCTGATCGCCGGGGCGAAGGGCGACAGCTCGGGGAAGCAGTTCAACATCCTGTACAAGCAGTCCATGGCCCTCGTCCGGACGATGGACCTCTCCACCGTGGCCCGGGCCCTCGTGGCCGAGATGGAGTCTCTGAGCTTCCGGGAGCGGGACGACGCGATCTACACGGAAGTGGGGATGCTCAGGGCCAACGGCACCACGGCCCTGGTACCCGGGCGGATGACTGCCTTCCTCAGCCGGAACGGAAGGCGCCAGGTGGAGCGGGCCGGCGTTTCCCTCCCGGGCTCCATGTACGTGGCCGTTGATCCAGACTCCGGACGGGCCGTCCCGGCCCCGGCACACCTGAAGATCCCCGAGGACGCGTTCGAACGCCTGGGGGAGATCGGCCCCACGAACGGTTTCTCCGACCGCGTGTTCGTGGACGAGCCATCTCCGGTAGACGTGGTGTTCTGGGTGGACAACATGTCGGAGGTGCCGTTCCATCCGATGTCCCGGGGGTTCGTGCTCAGCCGTTTGTGGACGTGGACCGTGAACGCCTCGAAGATCGGGAGAACGGCCATCGAGGGACTGACGCGGCTGGTGGAGCCGACCCGATGCTACGGGATTCGGATCGCCGATTCGCGGGTGATGCTGGAGGATATCGCTGCGGCCATCAAGTCCGGCTGACCCCTACCGCGGGATATCGAACTTCTGCCGGTAGAGGAAGTCCTTGTCCCCGAAGAACACCTTCACATGGACCACGTTGCGCGCGGCTGAAGCGTTTGGGGGGATCACGGTCTCGACGATGTACTCGCCCGAGCAGCTTCCTTCCGGCGGCACCTGGGTCCCCGGCGGACACGGCATGACGACTTCGGTGGTGGGGTTCTCCTGCCATTGGTTACCGATCCTGAATTCCACGACGTCCCGGATCGTCTCCACGGTAAAGCCGACGGGCGAGTCGCTCACATCGGTGATGGTGATCACGCCTGTGACGGTAAGGGCAGAGCCGTCGCGGATGGCCTCAACGACAGTCTTTGTCACCTCGACGCTCGGCTGCCCTGCGGGCGGGGTCGGCTGGGCTCCGGCGGTCACGCTGATCGTCGCGATGCTGGGGCGAACCCACCCCACGGCAGCCAGCCCTGCGCCGGCGTGGAGGCCTCGAGACAGCACCGCACGCCGGCTCACCCGCTTTTGAGTAGGGCCCGGGTGGAGGGGCTGCTTTCCCCGGCCCTCGGAGCCTGCCATGGCATCTCTAGCTTGGGGCATGAGGAGCCTTAGCGCATACGCGG